>JAESFH010000088.1_pt1 | contig 88298 bp, 94 predicted proteins | sample 9269381 | NCBI WGS metagenome assembly JAESFH01 (sample SAMN14504062, study PRJNA617094) | algae metagenome | isolation source: Aphanothece sp. CMT-3BRIN-NPC111 and co-occurring heterotrophs from well... | place: USA: Clark Mountains Wilderness, California | collected 2010-04-18
TCCATCGACGCGAGAAGCGAGCCGGAGTCTCGGGAGAGGAATGCCCTCGCCTCGAGCGCGGCGGGCGCGTAGCCCCCCAGCACGAACGCAGTGCCGGCGATGGCCAGGAAGGTCGCGGGTGTCGGGATCATGGTTGCCTCCCCGGCCTCGTTCAGCGCGGGACGATTTTGAGAGGACAACGCGGCTGTTTCGGTGATGTTCCTGACGCTTCCTTTACGTATGTTAAGTTTCCGAGCCTATACCGGACGCGCTCCGTAGTCTTTGCTGTGCTGAATCCCTCCGACCGATGCAGACAACAGTAGATGCTGGAACCTTTCGAGGAAGCGGACGTTGTTCGAACACCCGGCCACCTGGTCCTCCCCGCATTCCCCTTGTGCATTGGCCGGCACCTTCAGACGGGTCAGTTTTCTGACCCGTCTTTTTTCTTGTCCGCACTCCGCCGCAACACAGCAAAACGCCCGGCGCAGAGCCGGGCGCTTACTTTTGCAAAAAGCGATGAAAACATAATGTTATCAGTCGTTTGGCAGCGTTTCCTCACTATTCCTATGAGCACTGACCCGATTCGCCTCGAAGCCTAAGCTTTACAATGATTTCCGGTGGATTCCGGCAGGCGTTCCCATTGCTTCGCATGCAGTCCGTGTCACATGGTTGGCACATGAAGGCGGTGAAAAGTTCATCGTCCGTTCCCCACAAGAGGCGTTCATGGCAGACAGCACGACAGTTCATATTGCAGAGAACTCGGCCGAGGAGGTCGCGTTGAAGCTTCTCACGTTCGTCGCGAGGGCCGAGGGGAGGCCGCTTCCCGGGGTGAGCGGCAGCAGTTCTACAGCGGATCGCCGGTACATTCTCGATACCTACGCCGAGTGCTTAGAGGCCGTTAAAGGGCACAGGGTGCTCCCTGACCGCTGAACCAAAAGGGAGGGCCATCACGGCCTTCCCCTCACCCCATCGAACGCCGGTCGTTCTCTCTCGCCCAGCTATTCACGTTCCGCTTGGTCACGGCAATGGTTTGCTCCATGCCGGCGCGTACCCCCTGTTGCACCATCGTCATGATCTCCTGATTGCCCCGGGCGCCGCTCACATCGACCTTGAGGTTGACGTTCGTGGGGCCGCTGTTGCCCCGGATGGCCTGCTGCTGAGCCCGCGTTAGCACCGCCTCGCCCTTCTGCAGGATGGCCGGGAACTCGTCGGGCAGGAGCCCGGAATGCAGCCGGGGTGCGGTGGCGAACATCATGGCCGGCACATGCCGGAAGCTGTCCCCGAGATCCTGCCCCACGATCCCGCCCGTGTGGCCGGTCGGGGCGGCGAACATGGACGTGAGGGCGGTTCCGATTGCTCCGAAGATGCCGCCGCCGCTACTCTTGCCCCCGCCGAACGGCCCGTCACCCATCAGCGCCGATTGCAGCGCGGCCCGGGCGATGCTCTTGATGACGTTCTGCATTACCTCGTCGAAGGACCGCCCCTCGATGATCATGTCGGCTAGGGCATCCGTCATCTGCTGGCCCATGAACCGGGCGGCCTCGGCCGTGGCGTCGAGCTGGTCCTGCAACCCCTTGGCCGTATCCTTGGCCCGCTGCTCCACCTCGGCCAGATGGGTGACGTTCGCGATCTCCTCCTCGGTCAGCTCGGCGCGTGCCCGCTGGCCCGCCTCCACATCCCGCTCGGCCGCCGCCCGGGCCTTCACGAGGGCCACGGCAACCGCCCGCTGCTCATTGGTCTTGCCGACTGCATCCGCCTCGGTCCAGGCGAGCTTGACGCTTTCTTCCAGTTGATCGACGTAGCGTTGCAGTGAGGTCTCGTCGTCTCCGCTGCTGCTACGGGCCGGAGGCGGCTTCCACCGGGATGTGTCGTTGCGCGGGGCGATGTCAGGCTTCGGAGGCTCCGGAGGCTTGAACCCGCCCGGCGGCGCGATCTCCATCTCTGGTCCCGTCTCCGGCAGCATTTGCCGGAGCTTGTCCCAGAACGGATGGTTGCCGAGTTTGTCGATCGCGGTCCCGATGTCCCGGATGTAGCCGTACCAGCCGCCGATTGCCGCCACGATGTCGCCGATGATCTGCTTCATCTCGGCGTAGTGCCGGAGCTGGTCCATCTCCCATTGCAGGATGTCCTGCTGAATGGGTGCCCAGCCCTCGCGCATGGTCCGCTCGGCCGCCTCTAGCTGCCGGTCGATCTCCTGTGCCTGCGCGATCATCTCGGGCGAGAAGCGGGTGGACGACACACTGTCGAGCTGCGTGCGCATCTTGCCCGTCATATCGACGCCGTTGCGGAGCTTCGCCTCGAAGTCCGCCCCGAACATGGTGTTGGCGAGATCGTAGGCAGCAAGGCTCGCCCCCTGCTCCCGAAGCTGGTCGATCAGGTCCAGCATGGCCCGGATCCGGGCTTCCTGATCGGCCGCGTCCGTCACGCCTCTCGCTTGCCCGGACGTGATCGTGCCGCCCCGGACATAGCCTTCCAGGCGCCCCTGCAGCGCGCTGGAATTGCCCTTGTCGCCAACCCGGACGGTGGACGCCTCCCGGGCCTTTTCCAGCATGCCGGAGAGCTTATCGACTTCGAGATTGAGTTCTTTGGCCTGATCGGTCCAGCGCTGGAAAAAGTCTGTACCGACGCCTGCGCCCGACGCACCGGAGGCTACCTTGAGGATCCCCTCCAGTTTCTTGCGGGCTTCCTCGGCGGCCTTCGAGGTCGCGTTCAGCACAAGGTTAAGGGCGATGTAGGCGGCGGTGAGGATGCCCGCCCCCTTTGCCACGGTCGGGAACATGGCGATGGCGGAGGTGGTGCGCTCCACCGACTCCCGCACCTTCCCCATGTTCGTGACCACGTTGCCGGCGAGGTTCGCGATGGCGCTCTGCGCCGCGGTCGTGTCTGTCGCGAAGCGGATCGTTAGGGGCTCGGCCATGTCACGCTTCCTTACCTAGTTCCTCGGCGAGCGCGGCGAGCACTTCCTCGTCACTCACCTCGTCTTCTCTCTTGGCGCTCTTGGACGCGGCGTGCCCCTCACAGAAGGCGATGAACTCGGCTAGCGTCATGGCCTTCACCTCGGCGGGCGTCCGGCCCGCCATGGCGCCGAGCCGGATGTGGTCGGCGAGGTTGCCGGGCTGGATCACCCGACCATCGCTTCGGGCTCCGGCTTTTTTTTTACCTCGACGCCCGCCACGGCGGCCGAGAGGATGTTCGCGGCGAGCTGCAGGTGATCGGCCACGGGCGTGTCGTCCACGTGCCGCATGACGAGCGCAGTTGCCTCCGGCTCCGACAGCCCGCCACCCTGCAGGCCGAGGCGTACGGTCTCCCGCACGTCCGCGAGCCGGAATGTATGGTTGGCGAGCCGGACCATGATCTCGCCAATCCCGGCCCGGCACAGGGTTTCCAGTTCCTCGATCTCGCCGAGCCGGAGCTGGAACTTGCGGCGGCGGCCCGCGAAGGGTTCGTAGACCGTGGTCCGGCTCGTATCGACTTCCGTCACGCGGCCACCGCCCATTCAAGCTCGCCGTCGCCGCGAGCCGTCGCCGAGAAGCGGACCATGCCTCGGTCAGCCGTCCCCATGGTCAGGTTCTCGATGTGAACGGCGCCGGTATAGGTGCCGCCGCCGTCCGCAGCCGGGCGGTCGATGCGGATCTGATACCGGACGGGATCCTCGCTGTCGTAATCCGCCTGCACGTCCTGAAAGCGCTTGGCGTCGGTCGCTCCGGAGAACGACAGGTTCCAAGCCTTCGACCGCAGCATGCTCTTGCGGACGGCGGGCGCGGTCGGGGTGTCGCAATCCGGCACAGTCGCATCCTCGAAATCCTTGGACTGGACCAGCTCGGTTGTGGAGGCGATGCACACGAAGGCGAAGGTCTCAGGATCGCCGCCGGTAGAGCGGTAGAGCCGGAAGCGATTTCCGGGCAGCAGGACAGGTTCAGCCATCTCTTAATCTCCTATGCGTGAGACGGTGGTGGTGCAGTCGATGAAGACCGCCTTGGGCTCCAGCGGGTCGATGGTGTCGCCCGCTTGAGTGATGCGAATGGGCTCCTCACAGGCGAAGGCGTCTCCGAGATCCGGCTCCAGACCCTCCAGGGCCTCCCCGACGGCGTCGGCGATCTCCCACGCCTCCAGGCGCCCGAAGTCGATGCTCTCGGCAAACCAGCGCATGCGGATCGTGAAGGTGCGCCGGCATGCCTCCAGGCGCGTCCGGTTGACCGGCCCGAGATAGACGTGAGGCGGCTTCGCCTCGTCGCCCGGCACCTCGTCGAACACGTTGTCGCCGACGAGCGCCGTCACGGCCGGATCGGCCCGCAGCACCGCGATGAGGGCTTCCTGCAAGGCGGTCTCAGGCGTCATTTCTTCGCCTCGACCTCGGTCTTGTCGGCCTTGGCGCTGTCGCCTCCGACCTGTTGCCCGGCGCCGGCCGCCACGATCCGCTCAACGTGGTCCTTCGGGGCCGTGCCCTCCCATCCGGCTTCATAGTGGACGTTGCCGGTTGCGGTGGCGAAGACGGTGATGGTCTTGGTGACTTTGACGCGCATGGGGCTACCTCGCTACCTGATCGATGATTTCGCTGAGCTGCTTGCGGCGCTCGGCCAGCACCTCGCGAGCCGAGTTGTAGAAGAAGGGCCGCGCAGGGGTGCCCGGGTGTCCGCGGCCGAGACGGCGGCGCGGAGAGCGGCCGGCCCCGCTGGTGTCGTCGAAGAAAGAGGCGTCTACGGCCTGCCGGCGCGGCTGAGTGCCGAACTCGACAAAGCGGGCATAATCGGCGCCCTCACGGCTGCCACGGCCTCGGCCGCGCGGGTTGACCGCCGACGCCTGCACGGTGAACTCGCTTCCGTCGATGGTGTAGCTGATGCCGTTGTAGAGGCGGCCGGTATCCCGCGGGACCCGGGACCGCATGCGCTCCACCATCGCCTCGGCCGCGGCGTGGTCCACGTCGTAGGACCCCGACATGAGCGTGAGGGCGTGCTGCGCCATCTCGTCAATGAAGTGATCGACCCCGAGCACGCCGACGATCTGGCCGGCCACCATGACGGCCGTCTCCCGGTCGGGAGCGGCGCGGAAGGCTTGGTAGCCGCGATAGAGTTTGAACGGTCCCATTAGCCTGCGAGCCTCGACGAAACTGTCATCTGAATGGCGCGCTTGTAGGGGAGCGCCACGGACGTGATGGCGAAGTCCCTCCCCTCAATCGTCACCCGGTAAGAGGCGGTAATCTGCCGGGCATCCTCGCTGTCCCGGATCGTCAGCACTCCAGTTTCAAGATCGACCGCACCGCCCGCCGACAGCACCTCGCCGCCGCTCGCCCGGCGATAGTTGGCGAAGTCCGTAAGAGCATCCTCCCAGGCGCCGCGTTCGTTGCCGGCCTTCGAGGCGACGGTCTTGCGGCGACGAAAGGTGACGAGGCGGTCGAGCGATCCGGAGCGCATCACGGCCCCCACACGCGGTAGGGGGCGAACAGCTCCTGCACGAACGGATCGTCGCGGAAGTCCGTCGCCACCCCGTCGCCCCGGTTTTCGTAGAGGCGCGTCACCGTCATCACGATGGCGCGGCGCAGGCCCTCGTCGAGTTCGGCCTCGGGACGGCCCGCCCGGTAGCGGATCCGGACGGCCTCGCCCCACCCGCCCGGGAAGGACCCGAGGGTGAAGCGCACGTACCCGATCCCGTCCGAGCCGGTGCCGACGCGGTAGTCCGTGGTCGGCATGACAGCGGCAATGTCGAGATCGTTCACCTGCGATACGGACACCACCTCGATCAGCGGCGGCCGAGGCAGGCGGATGTCACAGGGCCACCGCCGCTCGAAGAGGTCTTCCACGGTCAGCTCTAGGGTCTGCTCGCAGAGCGACATGCCGAGCCAGCCGTTGCGGCCGGCAAGCCAGTCCGTCACCGCCCGGATCGTGGTGTAGAGAAACTCATCCTGATCCAGACGCTCCGCCCGCATGTTGAGCGCGCCCTTCACCTCGTCGAGGGAGACGGGCAGCTCGGTGGGGGGAGTGACGATGACGAGACCCATAAGGCTAGCCTCCCGACTTCCGGACCGGTCGGCCCCGGCGCCGCTCAGTCGTGATCGGCTCTGGCGCGGCCTTGTTCTCAGGGGTCGGAGCCTGCTTGTTCTCCGGCTCTGGCGCGGCCTTGGTGCCGCCGACGATCTCGGCAAGGCCGAGGCGCTGCAGCTCCTGCGCGCGGGTCGGCTCCACCTCGAAGGTGTGGCCGATGTCGGCCAGACCGCCCTGAGGGGTCTTGTTGAAGGGGCGAAGCACTTTGACGGTCTGCATGGGGGTTCTCCTCAGTAGAGGGAGGGGCTCCACAGCATGGAGCCCCCTTGATCATCAGCTGGCGTTGCCGGCCACGAGATTGCCGTAGACGAAGCTGTCCGGACGATGGACAGCAAACGCCAGACGCTCCTCGGCGAGGATCGTGACCATGTTCTTGCGGAAGTTGTCCGAGTCTTCGGTGCTCACCTCGACCGCCGCATCCTCGCGGTCGAACACCTGAGCGGCCATGTTGAACGCGCCCGCCATGAACTTGCCGGCCGTCATGGCGATCGTGTCCACCACGGGCAGACCCCAGAGGTTGTTGCCGTTGTTCACAGCCGGGTCCGCCCAGATGTACGAGCCGTTAGCATCCTTCTGGAGCTGGATCTCGGCCCAATCGATCGGATTGAGCACAATCGCACTGGCGCGGTACTCAGCGATACGCACCTGCATGATCGCGCGGCGCAGCCGGTCAATCACGGTGTCGGTGCTCTTGCTGTAGGTGGCAAAGGCGTAGGGCGTGGCCTGCGGGATCAGCCCGTAGAGGTTCTGGCCCGTGCCGTCGCCCGCCAGGAGCTGCGCCTCCTCGACGTACATCAACCCGTACCGCGCCCTCGTGTCGATGTAGGTCTGCAGCATCGGTATGTCGGAGAGCACCTGCTTCGAGGCCAAGAACCAGTGCGCCAGCGTGCGCACGGGCGTGGTCACGAGGTCGAACGACAGATCCGACTGCGGCTTGAGCGCGCCCTCAGCCACAGGCGCCGCCATGTTCTGGTAGCCCGTCTCCTTCACGTACTCGACCGCATTGCTGTCGGTGCGGCCGGGCATCACGAGATTGCGGACCGTCATCGGCCGCTCGGGCGGGGCGATGATGCCGGGCTGCCGATCGGGCCGGATGGCATCGCCGACACCGCCTGTGCCGGTGGTCGCGGAGGTGATGGCGGTGACAGCTTTGATCTGCAACCGAGCCGAGCCCTTGCCGCGAGCTTGCAAGGACTTGAACTCGTCGGTGCCTGTGAACTGCTGCCCGATCGACGGGCCGTTCACAGGGCCTTCGGGAGCGCCGCGGCGGGCGAGCTTCTGCTCTACCGTCATCAGGCGATCCTGCAGGGCGGTGCCGTCCCGGGCGAGCTTGTCGAGTGCGCTCTTCGTCTCGGCCGACATGGTGCGGTTGGCCTTGATCTCTTCGTCAGCCTTCTTGGCGAAGGCCATGATCTCGGCGTCACGAACGGCGAGCGCGTCCATGACGGACTTGAGTTCAAGCTGGTCGTCGGCACGCTCGCCGGCGTTCTTGCGCTCGATCGGGCCGTAGCCGGGGGTAATAAGATGGTTGGGTCGCATAGTGGGGTCCTCAGAACTTGGGGAGGGAAAAGCCGCGGAGCTGCGCTGCGAGCGCGTCCATGCCGGCACGATCCGCCTGTTGAGGTCGGGCCGCTCCCGCGGCCCAAGCCTTGAACCCGACGCTGGCGATGGCGTCGGCGTCTGAGCGCGAGAAACCCTTCTCCCGAAGGATCTTCCCGAACTCGCGTTCTGTGATTTCCTCGCCGGCAGCGAGCTTCTGCTTGATGGTGTCGATCCGGGCCTCGTCCAGCGCCGGCGCGGTGACGATGGAGCCCTCGTGCAACTCGATCGACTTGAGGGTTCGGATCCGCCCGCCGTCGTCGAAGCTCTGGGCCTTCACGCGGAAGCCGATGCTCAGACCCGTGATGGCGCCAGACTTCATCCCGCGATGAGCGAGGCGGGCATTCGGAGCTACGTCGAGCCAGAGGTTGCCCTCGCCATAGAGGCCGATATCGTCCTCCCGGAGCACGTCCCAATCCCCGACCGGCTCGTCGGCACGGTGCTGCCACAGGACAGGCAACTTGCGGCCCTTGGCCTCCAGGGCCGCAAGGCTCTCTTGGAAGGCGAAGGGCGCAACGCGCTCCCGATGGTGATCAACGACGTTCCACCGCGAGAGGTAGCCGGAGAACCGGCCCTCATCCGAGACGGACTTGATCGCGAGGTCGTCGGAGGATTTGCGGTGCATATCATGCCTCCGGAATGGGCTCGCCGGGTGCCGGCTGAATGCGCGCGGGGCGTTCTCCGGCTTTGTCCAGCGGCACGAGGGACGAGTTGACGAGGCGCACGTCCCCACCCTCGAAGCGGGGGAAGTTCTCCTTGTCGGCGATGATGTTCGGGGTGATGACGGCGAGGTTTGCGAGCTTGGAGTAGAGTTCGGCCCGGCCGGCGCTGTCGGCGCGGAGCAGTCCCTCAATCGCGAACTCGGCATAGAGCCGGTCGCCGTCCGTTGGGTCGATGAGGGAGCGGTTGACCGCCTGTTCGATCCGCACGAGGTAGGGGCGCAGGCCGGTTTGATACCATCCCAACATGATGGCCTCGACGCCCGAGCCCCACATGGTCTGGCCTTCGGCCGAGTGCCCGATGAGGATCGGCGGCACGTCCATGAAGCGGCAGATTTCCTCAATGGAATGCCGGCGGCTCATCAGCAGCTCGGCGTCCGCCGGGGGCATGTGCACGTCCTGCCATTTGAACCCGGCTTCGAGGATCCCAATCTTCGCCGCGTTCTCGGCCCCTACGTAGGGATCGATTAGGGTCTTGCGGGCCTGCTCGCGTTGAGGCTCTGTCAGCGTCTTGGGCTCCCCGTTGGGCCCGGTAAACGTGAAAAATCCGCCCGGTCGCATCCCGTTGGAGAAGGTGCGGGCTGCCGCCTCGTCGCCGGCCATCGCGGTTGCAAGCGTCTGCCGGGCATAGGCGAGCGGCGAGAGGCCGGTGATGTCCCCGAAGCCGAAGCCGCGGACATGAAAGATTTCATCTTCGCCGTATTCCACGGACCCGCGAGGATCACTGTAGCGGTAGCGGATCGCGCCGAAGCGGTCCCGCTCCACCACCATGAGGTCGGGCCGCAAGAGGTTGAGGGCGACGAGGCGCCCGTCTTCCACCACCTTCTCGGCGTAGCTGTTGCCAAAGACGCATAGGCAGGCGACCAAGCCCTCTAGGAACTCAACGGCGGTCTGGTCGGCGTTCGGAGTGCGCCGAAGGACGGTCGCGAGAGGCAGATCAGACCGTGCCAGCCGACCGCCGTCTTCCTGGCGCTCATAGACGCCGAGCGGCAGGGTCGCGATGGTCTGACTGATCTTGCGGACGCAGGCCCAGAACGCGGCAACGCCCAGAGCAGTGCCGGGCGTGACGGGCTTGCCGGCCCAAGTCTCGCCGCCGCCGAAGACGTGCATCCAGACCCGTTCGGATCTCAATGTGAAGTTTCTGATGAGGGAACGGACGCCAATCATGCGAACACCGCATTGGCGAGGAAGTCGTCCACATCCACGCGGGGGGCGCCCTCTGCCCGCTTCGCGAGGTAGAGGGCCATGATGGCGGCCACGGCCGGATCGATCCGGACCACGCTGCGGCCGTTGGATTTGTCCTTGTCGATCTTCACGTTGCCGGCCGGGTCCGAAATCGTGATGGCCGCGGCGACGGCCGCCGTGAGCACGGGGTTTCCGCCGTGGCGGATCCGGCCCGTGAGCGCGAGTTCCGCGAACCATTCACAGGCTGGCGAGAAGTCTTTGTAGCCCTGGCCGAACGGCTCCAATGGCACCTGAAAATCCGCGTCCACGTCGGCGAGGTCTTGCCGGAAATCGTCGATCCGCCACCTGTCGAACCCGAGCACGCGCATGTCGAACTCCCGGGACAGGCGCGACAGCTCAGCGGCCACGAACCCATAGCGGATGGTCGGGCCCGGCACGGCCTTGATATGGCCGCCCGTGATCCACTCCCGGAACCGCTCCTGCTCGGCCGGGCGGCGCGTGGCGAGCTGTCCCTCGGGGGTCCAGGCGAAGGACAAGAGGTCGTAGACCGGAACGTCGTCATCACTCGGGAAGGCCAACACGAGGCCGGTCAAATCGTGCTTGCCGGAGAGGTCGAGCGCCGCATAGCAGGTGCGGCCGGCGAGGGCTTTTCGGTCCACAGGCACCCTCCCCTGTTGCCATACGGGCAGGGTCACGAGCCGGTCGTCATCGCTCGCGTCGATGCGCTGGTTGAGCCGGAGATTGCGGAACCGGGGCTCGAAGGCCGGCATGCGGCGGGCTCGCTCGGCGGCCTGTCGGAACTCCTTCACAGAGAGGTACCGGCCAAGGGCCGGATTGCAGGCGAACCACGTCTCTTCGGCGAAGGGATCAGCGTCCTCAGGAGCGGCCAGGAGTTGCACGAAGATGGAGGGGTCTGCTCCGGTCAGGCCGTCGTCGATCAGTTGGCTCAGGGCGTGGTCGTCGTTCGGGGCCTGCGTCGAGATGATAATCCCGAGGGCTTCCTTGCGCTTGCCAAGGCCGTTGATGAGGTTGTCCAAAAGCTCCCGGTCGGGCACCTGCGCCAGCTCGTCGAACACGAAGAGGCTCGGCGAGATCGCATGACCCTTCCGGGCATCGGCCGACATGGCGACGTAGATTGACCCCGCCCCGTCGCCGCTCAGCACCTCGATCCGTTTGTTGAAGCGCTGGGGGTTGGTCCGAGCAGCGAATTCAGGCACCGCGAAAATGATCGCTTCGCACTCCGCATAAATGATGCCCGATTGCTGCCCATCGACAGCAGCGGAATAGCACTCGCCGCGGGGCTCGCTCTCAGGCCCGAGCAGATGAGCGAGCACGAGCCCGGCGCACAGCCCGGTCTTGCCGTTCCCTTTCGGCTCGGACTTGATCCCGATGCGGCGCTTGCGCAGTCCGTCTTCGTCGAGATTTCCGTAGATCTCTTCGACGAATGCGCGCTGCTCCGGAAGCAATTTCATTTTTGTCCCGGCCAGCGGACCCTTGGTGATCGGCAAAAATTCCAAGAACTTGATCACGCGTTGCGCGCGAGAAAGTCCGCGCCGCTTCCACGGAAATACTTTTTTCTGATCCGATATTGTTTCGCGCGCGACCTTCAATCGCGTGGCGCCGGGTCCCCGCAGCCCCATCAGCGCAGCCCCATCACAGCGCAGCGCGGGCGAACTAACTCTACGCGAGGGGGGAGAGCCGGTCCTTCGCGGCAATCCCTGGACTTTTGACCCCCGGGGGGTGTGACGATGATGACGGCAACGAGGGCATTGTGCGGGCACCAAACATGGCCGAGCCCCGATCCCCTCTTCCTGTCTTGGACGTGCCGCCTCGCCCTTAGGAAGCGCTCGGCTGGAGTAATGCAGGGCTCAGCGTGCATGCGCCTTGCCCCTGTTCGAATGGCCACGACCAGCTCCCACGTCGGCAGGCGCGCCTAGGGAGCTTATACGGCCGGGTCGCGCGGCCGCTGCAGATGGTTCCTTGTGGAAGGGGTGTCGCGGGTCGAGCGGGATTCCGTCCGGCCCGATATCGTTGTGGTAGCCCCGTGTCTCGATCTGCTGCTTGATCCGTGAGTGGCAGGCCCCATGCCAAGGCCGCCAGTTCGAGCGATCCCAGAACAGACGCTGGTTGCCACGGTGAGGAGTGTCATGGTCAACCGTATCGGCGGTACGACCACAGCCACAGGAGCAGTAGCGGTTCTGAGGGAGAGACAGGAACGCCTTGCTCTCACGCTCCCATCGGGCGGTATATCCACGCTGGCGGGCAGATGGCCTCAAGAGGTCTCACCGAACTGTTGTGTTCAGTCAGCAAAACCCCGCATCAGATGGATCGGCAAGGCACAAGGGAAGGTGTTTCCTCAACATTCCCTTGTATTGCAATAGGTTACGTAGTTAGTGCTTGGTCGATGCATCGGCCTTCTGTGCGGCAGCGTCGTCTTTATCTGCATCTGCCGTGATCTGTAGGGCCAGGAGGTATAAGCGCCTCGCGACCTCACGCTTGCCGATGGCGACGATCCATCCCGCCACTGCAGAGGAGAGCATGCTCTCTGCCACGAGGTGGTGCGGGTTGGTTTTGCAGAGGGACTGAGCCTTGCGCTGCCAATAGGGCAGCAGCTTATCGACAATGACGAGATCATCCTGATTGACCTGCATGGTGTGCTCCTAGTGTCGTTGGCCGCTTGCGAAGCCTTGGGTTTCAATCTGGTCGGCAATGTCGCGCAGGATAGCTACCAGTTGATCCGGCCCCACAATGCGGCCGAGCTGGTTCGCGCCGACGCCCATTAGCGCGTCGATCACGTCTTCATCTGCTATGCCATCCTCGACCAGCTCCTTGGCGAACTCTTTGGCTCGGGTATGCGCTTCATCCAGTCTTGGTCTGGTGCTCATGAGGAACTCCTTTGTCCCATTTGTCCCACTTGTCCCACACGTCTCACGGGTCCCGCCCGTCCTTGTCCCACTGTCCCAGCCCCTAGGTGCGTGGGACAGTGGGACAAAGGCGATTGGAGGCGATTTACAGCCGACCCTCTGCGCGCAATTTCCCCTGTAATCTGTTGACCTTAGACTTGCTCAGGTTCATATCGGCAGCGATGTCACGGACTGTCCCACCCTCTCGGGACAAGCGTTCGACCTCATCGAGTTCTCTGTCCCGCAGGGTCGTACAGGTCCAGAAGTCCCGACCATCGATCACGTGGAGCTTGGCCTCGAATGACAAGGCATCGTCGCCGCAGATGCCTCGGGCCTTTGTCAGATGTACCTCGAACCGGGCGCCCTCCTCCGGATCATAGTCTTCCGGACGCTTGAGGTTGATGACGGTATCGAGAACGTCCTCGCGCTTAGACGTGCCCCGCGCCTCCCCTCCCCGGCCGGCGTGATGCACCAGCAACACGGCAACACCCTGTCGGCGCAGTTGCAGCAGCCAGCTCTGCACGGTGTCCCAGGATTCCGCATCGTTCTCGCGACCACCGTTGACGAGGGTAGAGAGGTTGTCGAGCACGAGGAGTTCAGCACCATTGAGCCGGCCTTCGACTGCAGCTTGGTGCTCGGGGCGAGCCAAATTGAGCGATGTGCCGAGCGGCTGGCAGTCCATGGCGAGAAGGTTGAAGTAGTCGTCTGATGGCGGCTGATAGGGCGAGGCCGCCATAAGGGCGAGCGCCCGTTCCTGCATCAGCTCCGCCGGCATCTCGCCGTCCACGTACAAGACCTTGCGGGGCTTGTGCGCCTTCCAGCGTAGGAACTCTCCTCCACTAGCAACAGCATAGGACAAGCCCATGCCGACCCTCGTCTTACCAACGCCCCGGCCCGCATAGAGCATGGCGAGGCTGCGCATCGGCAGTATCGGCGCGAGCACATGCTCACGCTTTGGCAGTTCCAACCTGACGAAGGCGCTCAGGGATATGGTGGAGAGACGGATCTCTTCGTCTGCCTCTACTTGCTTGCCCGCACTTGTACGACGAGCACCATGCGGCTCCCCAGGCGGCACCCAGGTGTCGTCATCCTCGACCATGCGCAGGCGTGCCATGTCGGCAGCAAATGGATCAGGGTCACGAAGTGCGGCCATGCTGCCCCCCGTTCTGTTTCATGTCTTGAAGATCGGCGAGGGTCGCGACTGCGGCGCGAGTGTAGGCCACCAGGTGGCTCACCGCGTACCGAAGCCCGGTATCGTCGCCGATGGCGGCATAGGTGGTGGCGAGTTCGGCCTGGACCTTAGCCAACGACGTCATCTCGCCGATGTACTCGCGATAGGCGTCAGGGGTGCCGTGGGGAGCAGTCATTCGGCTCCTCCTATGTTGTCGATCAGGCTTGTCAGAAGAGAGCGTTCGCTCTCCTCGGCGGCTTTGAGGACTTCGAGCTGGTGACGCGGCATGTGTCGCTCGATGGCGCTCTGCACGATGGCCCTGAGGTGGCCGGGCTCGATCGCGTCGAGTTCCACTGAGATGTCGCCGAACCCTTTGGCGCGGGAGTCGCTGGCCTTGGTCGGGCGGGTGGGCAGGTGCCACCGCTCGATCTGCATAGGAGTGACGGCAATCCGCTCGAAGTGGATCTCCGCCCCCGGCGCCATCTCCCGGAGCGTGCTCTCGATCTTCTCCCCGGCATTGACGCCGCTGGGGTCGTAGTCGCCCAGGTGGTAGATGAAGACCGGCTTGCCGACGCCGCGGATATGCTCGGCGGCGCTATGCAGGAAGGACAGGCTCGCGTAGCCCCGCGCCACCATGAGCGGCACGTCGTAGGTATCCGTCACCGGGTACACCACACCCGAGAGCGCGTCCTTCTCAAGCCACATCTCGACATAGCAATCCGCCTCGCGCCAAAGCGCCTTGCGGTAGAACCGGGCGGTCTCGTCGAGCGCCTGCTCTATGCTGTCGAAGGTCGTGGGCTTGCGTTGCCACCGGGTATTGTCGGCAAGCCAATGGTAGGGAAGCACACCCGCCTTGCGCATCAGCACGAGGTCGGTCTGTACCTTTGCGTATCCGGCTTCCGTCTTCTCGACGAGGTTGTGGACGGTGGCCTGATAGAACACCTGCCGGACCGTCATGGGGTGCATCGCCCGGACGATCCGGAGGAGGGATACCCGGCGCTGCTCGACCTCGGATTTGGTGGAGCGCCGTTTTATGTGGCTAGTCTGATAAACGGGAGCGGCGTCCGGCGCGGGAGGCTTGATGCGCCCGCTGAGCATGTCTTTAGCAGCACCGCTGAGCATGTCCTCGGCGATACCGCCGAGAACGTCGAGGATTCCTTTCGGAAGGGCTGCGTCCTTCATGCGCGACCTCCGGCAGTCAGTCGCCGCAGGACCGCGTTCGTGGCTTCGCCCAAGGTCGTCCAGCACGGTTCAAGGCCCGTGACATGGCCGTCGTCGTTGCGGACTGACACGAGGGTCAATCTTGCCATCGGTGGGCTCTTGCGGTTATTGGTTCGGGCGAGAGGTCTTCCAATCTTCTCACCACGACCGCTGCTTTGGGCCTGCACGCCCTTGGCAGCGGTTTTCGTTTGTGCACGTTTCATCGTGTGGTCCTCGCTTCGGTGATTGCTTGCTGTTCCTGCTGCTCGATCCACTCGAACAGCTTCGTCTTCCGGGCGCACAGCAGCGCGCCCAGCCTGAAGGTCGGAAGGCGGGATTTCTCGACGAGGTGGTAGACCTTGCGGCGCTCAGTCCGGCTGCCGAAGATGAACTCGGCGATGGAGTCGGCACCGCGGAGTAGATCGTCCGACAGCGGACGCACCTCTCCCGTCTTCGGTCCAGCACCATCGCTGGACCGGATGTTCCGGTCAGTCATGTGAGAAGTCCTTAGTCTTGGGCGATCAGCTTGCTGATCTGGAGAAGGCGCTCAGAATTGATGAAGCGAATAACTCCGAGCCCCCGCTGGAAGAGATCTTTTAAATCATCGTAGTTTTTGGAAAATTCCTCCCACTTAGCTGCCCCAGCCTCAGTCTTTCTGGTCAGGTTCAGCATGTAGAAGAACGTAAACGTTTCAAACTGGATACGTGCATAGCATCCCTTGATATCGACCTGCACGCGGAAGTCCTGACCATAGTCCTTTGAGAGCGGCATGATCAGGTTCCGGTAATCCGGGTCGGCCGCGTGCTCGATCACGAAGGCCAGCGCCTCTTCAAAGGAATGGCCAAGGGGCAGCGGAATGGCCTGCTCCGGCTTGGCCCAGGCGACCTGCTTCACCTGCTCGTCAGAAAGACTGACGAAAGTCTTCGGGCGGTGCTCGGAAATGGTTTTCTCCGTGCACGTGAGAACGCCGAACACCTTCACTGCCGCCGCCGCATCCTTGATCGCGTCTGTGCTCATGAGGGCGATCAGAAGCCGGGCCGCGTCCAAGTAAGTGACCTTGGCGGCCGAGCGGCCTCGGCCGCCGGAGGTGCGCAGACCAGCAGTATGAAGCTGCCTGTTATATTGATCGACGCTCGGCTGAGGGACGCCCGTGGCAACCGCAATAGCCTCAACAAGTTCACCCGGGGTTGCCATCGCATCCTCTCCTTCTCCCCATCGTACTTAAAGAACGATGGGCTACGCGTCAAGTTCCATCGTTATTGCACTACGATGGGCTTGCGTCAACTCCATGGATGTGCAACAACCATGGAGCGGATGGGAATGTTTCGGAAAGCCCAGACGCAAAGCGGCCCGACAAGGCGGATGCAACGCCAAGCCGGGCCTGACCACGATCCAGACAGGAGTGAAAAGATCATGGCTACCGACACTTATACAGGACGGCGCGGCTTTTTGAGAGGGCTTGCTGCCGCCCCTATCGCTCTCGCGTCACCGGCCCTTGCTGCCGCCCCCGATCCCATTCCCGGCCTGATCAAGGCCCACCGCGCCGCAGTTCAGGAGATGGAAGACGCGCGGGAAGCCCGGCGCGTGATCGAGGAGCCGCTAGAGGCAAAAGGTCCCCTCCGGGGCGACGCCTGGTTCAATCGGCTTGAGACGGTGCCGGGCCTCCGCGAAGCGGTCAATAGGCTCAGCAACTGCATGACGGCGGAGGAGCAGGCGTTCCGTGCGCTGCTGTGCGCGGCCGTGAACCACCCCGAAGGGTTCAAGCAACTGGCGCTGTATGCCTGTGAGCTGACAGAGGAGGAGGAGGGCTACGCGGTCGAGGGCGCATCGCCGGCCTACCGGATGCTGGCCGCCTTTGCGGGCCTGGATTGCTGGTCTGAGATCGACGGCGACATGCACCCGGCCGCCTCGCTGGTGGAGGTCTGAGCCATGGCGACCGCGAACGACAATCACAGCAGTGGGCTGCGCTACTGGCGCCAATGGGCCGAGCAAGAGGTCGAGAGACTGATCGAGCTTATGGACCGGATGGACGGCGACCCGGACTTTGAGCCGTATCTGACCGGCGCGACTTCGGACCTGGAAGACGACACCGACGACAATGAGCCGTCGCTCGGGTGGAGCATTACAGGCGGGACGGGGCGGCACGATCTATCGCGCTTGCTGTGCGATCTCGAAGAGGACGACCCGCGATGCGCCTCCTAGCCCTGATCGAGGCCCGCATTGCCCTCTGGATCGCCCGCAAGGCGGTTCGCCACCTCGAACGGTGCACGCGCCGGGCTACCCTAGGAGCTTAAGCTATGGCCTCCATCCGGAAGCGCAGTTGGACGACGAGCAAGGGTGAGGTGCGTCAGGCATGGACGCTCGATTTTGTCGATGCCGCGGGCAACCGCGACAGGCGGCAATTCAGCACCAGGAGAGAAGCCGACGCGTTCCGGGTCGAGGTCGAGGGACAGATCCGGGCGGGCACGTTCCGCCCGGATTCCACTAAGGTGACAATCCGAGAGGCCGCCGAAGCCTTCCTAGAATACTGCCAAGGCCGGATGGAGCGTGGCGAGCGGATGACGCGGACCACCTTCGAGACCTATCGGGGCTACATCTCCAATCACGTCCTGCATCCGGAGCACGGGATCAGCTCTCTCAAGCTGGCGCAGCTGACGAGCGGCCAGGTCGGGCGGTTCCGGGATAGCCTGCGCTCGGCGGGCGTGAGCGTCCCCACCACCCGCAAGATCCTCTCGACGCTCCAGGGCGTGCTGGAGCATGCCAAAGCCCGGGACCTTCTGGCCGTGAACGCGGCCAAGGGCACGAAGGTGATCGGCAGGCGCGACGAGGATTCGAAGAAGATCACGCCGCCCTCCAAGGCCGAGCTGCAGGCCCTTCTGGCCGTGGCACCCCCTCCCCTCCGGCGCCGGATCCTGTTCTCGGCCGCTACGGGGGTGCGGGCGAGCGAGCTTTATGCGCTGCGATGGCGCCACGTCGATTTCACAGCGGGCGAGGTCCGGATTGAGACCCGGGTGGACCGGCACCGCCAGGAGGACACCACCAAGACAGAGGCGGGCGTCCGGACGATCCCCCTTGCCTCCCCGATCGTCGCCATGCTCAAGGCTTGGCGCCTGGAAAGCGGCTACTCACGGGATGGTGACCTGATCTTCCCAAACAGCCGGGGCCGGTACTGCAGCCATTCCAACATGGGAACGAAGGAGTTCCGACCGGCACGTGAAGCGGCGGGGCTGCCCAATCTAAACTGGCATTCTCTTCGACACTTCGCGGTCTCATGCTGGATCGAGCAGGGCCTATCGGCCAAGACGGTCCAAACCTTCGCGGGCCATACGAGTCTGCAGATCACGTGGGACAGATACGGTCACCTTTGGCCGTCCGAGGATCACAGAAGAGCGATGGACGCCATTGCCAAAGAGCTGTTCCGCTGAGGCTGGCCGGCACACAAATGGCACATGCCAGAGACAGCATCATTGAGAAATAAGCAGAATTCCAAACAGCAACGCCCGGCGCAGAGCCGGGCGTTCAAACCTTTCGATGAGCCGAGGGATCAGGCGGTCGCTCGCACCTCGCGGCGGCGGGCGCTCTGCTGGAAGAACAGCGCCTGGCTGATCACCGCCGACACGTTGGCGGGCTGGAACGGCTTCGCGATCAGGAAGGCCGGCTCCGGCCGCTCGCCCGTCAGGAAACGCTCCGGATAGGCTGTGATGAAAATCACAGGGACTTCGAAGGCTTTCAGGAGGTCGTTCACGGCGTCCAGGCCCGAGCTGCCGTCGGCGAGCTGGATATCCGCGAGAATCAGCCCGGGACGCTTGGCGGCCGCGAGCTTCACGGCCTCCGTGCGGGTGCGGGCGACGCCGGTGACATTGTGGCCGAGACCCTCGACCAAGGCCTCCAGATCCATCGCGATGAGGGGTTCATCCTCGATGATGAGGATGTCGGTCGCCATGTCGGCGGCGAGTTCCCGGCCGGCTTCATCGACAAGCTCGCGCACCTGGTCGGTGTTGACCGACAGAATGCCCGCAACCTCTTCCTCGGAGAACCCTTCGAGGCAGGACAGGAGGAAGGCCTGGCGCGGCAGCGGCGTGATCTGCCCGATGCGGACCTCGGCAGGCAGATCGCGCTGGATCTGCTCGCTGCGACCGTTCACGGAGAGGGAGTTCCAGATTCGGGTAAAAACCTGAAACAACTCCACCTTCACGTTGCCGACGCTGCCGATCGTCTCGGGCTCGCTCACGAGAGTCTCCAAGGTGGCCGCCACATAGGCATCACCCGCCATCTGGCTGCCCGTCAAGGCACGAGCATAACGACGCAGGTATGGCAAGTGCTGGACGACAAGCTGAGCTGTCGACATTCGCTTCCCCTTATTGGTGTTTTGGACCGTTGGTTGGATACGGACCATTCAACTCGGCTATGGCCGGAAAGTTCCACTGTTTGGGAACCGATGGCAAGGCTCCGCGTTGTCAGCCCAAGTGCGCGGGAGCACGGCCAAGGTGCGCACCCGCACACACGCGCTTAGAACGCACGCAAAATACGCACAAGATCATTGCCCACAGGGCGCTTCGCCCAATCTATAATGGGCCGCCAACGACAAAAAATGGTTGGTGAGGGGAGACTTATGACGGGCAACAAGGGGAAGAGGCTGGCCGCTGTGATTTCGGACGGATCGGCAACCAATCCACATTCGTCGGAGCCTACGCTCGACCGGACCACGCAGACCCGGCTGGGCGACCAGCTGCGGGCCATGTACGACGATCTCGTGAGCCAGCCGGTTCCGGATCGCTTCAAGGATCTGCTGGAGCGTCTTGAACAGGGCGGCAAGACGGAGAAGGCGCGATGACGCCGGAACCTGCGATTCGCGACGCACTCCTGGCGGCAGTCCCGTCGCTGCGGGCGTTCGCGATTTCGCTCTGCGGACAGGTCGACCGGGCCGACGATCTCGTCCAGGACACGCTGCTGCGCGCGCTCTCGCACATCGACCGTTTCGAACGCGGCACGAATTTGAACGCCTGGCTCTTCACCATTCTGCGCAATCTTTTCCACTCGGAGTACCGCAAGCGCCGGCGCGAGGTGGAGGACCCCGACGGCTCCTATGCCGGCCGCCTGAAGGTGCAGCCCGAACAGGGATCCCGGCTCGACTTCGAAGACTTCCGTGTGGCGCTGGCGAAACTCCCCTCCGACCAGCGTGAGGCCCTGCTCCTCGTCGGCGCCTCCGGCTTCTCGTATGAGGAGGCCGCGAACATCTGCGGCTGCGCGGTCGGAACCATCAAGAGCCGCGTCAACCGGGCTCGCTCGCGGCTGGCCGGCATGCTCGCCGTCGATGATGCCGATGATCTCGGCCCCGACAGCATGACTCGCGCCGCCCTCCAGGCGATCGGCTGATCCGCCTCTCTCTCTCTCTCTCTCCCATTCGACGGAAAACGAAAGCGCCGCTCTTGCGAGCGGCGCTTTCGTGGTGCTGTCCGGGACCGGAGACTTGGGCGTCGGCGCCTCGTGCGATTCATCATCAGGAGGCCGACGCCGCCTCGGACCGAATGCGGCCGCCGGAGGCTCGCGCCCCCGGGTGATGCCTCGCCCTTACAGCGGGCTGCGGGGGGTGCGTCCGCGCAGGAGGCCGATGACGGCCGAGATGGCGAACAGTACGATCGCGACGAAGAAGATCAGCTTCGCGATTTCTACCGCGGTGCCCGCGATGCCGCCGAAGCCGAAGACGGCCGCGACGAGGGCGACGAGAAGGAAGGTGATAGCCCAACCGAGCATGGGTGTTACCTCGCTACTAGCACTGATCGGCGGATGCCGATGACACAAGAGAAACGCGAAGCTGAACCGCACGGTTCCGTATTCCACAGACGTCCCGCGAGGGCTCCCTCCTCTGGCCTGCGATGGACGGGAAAAACCTCCTGGCGGGACCCTCGATGCCGCACTTTCCCGGCTGCGGGGCGCCGGAACCCGCCTTTGGGCGCGGACGTTGAACCGATACAGACGGAGGCTTCATCCATGACTCGATCGGTGGCGTTGCGTGCGAGCGTCCTGTTCACCCCGTTCGCAGCCGTGTTCGCGGGAATCGGCCTTGCCTCGCACACACCGGTCGCGGAGGCTCTCTTCCTGATCGCGGGATCGCTCTGCGCGGTCCTTCTGTTCTTCGCGGCTGCCACGCCGGTTCATGAGCCCGTCCCGGTGCCGGTGCGGGTCCGCCGTATCCGCCGCTGATCTCCGGCCTCCGGTCGACGCCAGGGAAGCGCCTCCGCGAGGGGGCGCTTTTGCTTTGTCCGCACGGGAAGGGAGCGGCGCCTCACTGGGGCGCCGCGGCCGCGTCAGCTCTCGGTCGGATCGCCGCCGTTCGGATGGAGGACGGAGCCGGTGATGTAGGAGGAATCCTCGCAGGCCAGGAACAGGAAGCAGGATGCCACTTCGTTCGGCTGACCCGGCCGCTTCATCGGCGTGTTGGCTCCGAAGCTCGCGACCTTCTCGGCCGGGAAGGTCGAGGGAATGAGCGGCGTCCAGATCGGGCCCGGCGCGACACCGTTCACGCGAATGCCTTTCTCGACCAGCGACTGCGCGAGCGAGCGTGTGAAGGTCACGATGGCCCCTTTGGTGGAGGAGTAGTCGAGGAGCTCCGGCGACCCGCGATAGGCGGTCACCGACGTGGTGTTGATGATCGCGGCCCCCTCCTTCAGGTGCGGCATCGCGGCCTGCACCATGTAGAAATAGCCGTAGATGTTGGTCCGGAAGGTGCGGTCGAGCTGCTCCGGCGTGATCTCCTGCACGTCCTTCTTGGGATGCTGCTCGGCGGCGTTGTTGACGAGCACGTCCATGCGGCCGAACTCGCTCATGACCTGGGTCATGGCCTGCCGGCAGAAGCCGGGATCGCCGACGTCGCCGGCGATGAGCAGGCACTGGCTGCCTTCCGTCTCGACGAGTTGCTTCGTGTCCTGGGCGTCCTGCCCTTCGTTGAGATAGATGATCGCCACTTTCGCGCCCTCGCGGGCGAAGAGCACCGATACCGCGCGGCCGATGCCGCTGTCGCCGCCGGTGACGACCGCGACCTTGCCCTTGAGGCGGCCGCTGCCGGGGAAGCGGGGCGTATAGTTCGGCTTCGGATTCATTTCGGTCTCGCGACCGGGCTGCGTCGATTGCGTTTGCGGCGGCAGGGTCTGGTTCTGGCCGGAGCTCATTGCGGATCCTCGGGTTGTCGGGAAAAGGCGGGCCTCGCCCGCGACGGTGCGACAACGTCAGCTTGCGGAATCCTGTTCCGGTCCCACTTCAGGCCCGGGCGGGGCTCGCCGGCACCGGCCGACGGCCGGGCACCCGGAACGGTTCGACGCGGCCCGGATTGTCCCACGGCCCTGATCCACAGCGGGAGAAGCGGATGACCGGTTCCACGCCCCTGATGACTCTCGAAGCCCGCGAAGCGCCGGCGCGCGTCGCCGAACTGCTGGCCCGCGAAGGCGACCGGATCGCGGAGCTGGGCCAGCGGCTGCGGCGTCTCGACCCGCCGTTCATCCTCACGGTCGGCCGCGGATCGAGCGACCACGCGAGCCTTTACGGCCGCTATCTGTTCGAATCCATGTTGGGCCTCGTCACGGCCTCCGCAGCACCGTCCGTGGTCACGGCCTATGGCACCCCTCTCAAGGTGCGGGGTGCCTTCGTGCTGGCGCTCTCCCAGTCGGGCGCCAGCCCCGACATCGTGCGGGTCGTGGAGGATGCGCGACGGGTCGGCGCTCTAACGGCCGCCTTCGTGAACCAGGCGGACAGCGCGCTCGGCAGCGCGGCCGAAATGGTGTTCCCGCTCCATGCCGGGCCGGAGCGGGCGGTAGCGGCCACCAAAAGCTTCATCTGCACCGCCGCCGCGGCGGCGCTGCTTACGGCGGCCTGGTCGCAGGACCCGCGCCTGTCGGAGGCCCTGTCGGCGCTGCCGACCTCCCTCGAACGGGCCGCGCGGCAGGACTGGGGCGCCGGGATTCCTGCTCTCGCGGGCGCCGACCGCATGCTCGTGGTGGCCCGTGGCCGGGCCTTCGCGATGGCGTCCGAGATCGCGCTCAAGATGAAGGAGGTCGCCAGCATCCAGGCCGAAGCCTTCAGCGCTGCGGAGGTGCTGCACGGCCCGATGGCGGTGGTCGATCCCTCCCTGCCAATCCTGGTGCTCGCCGTCGAGGACGAGACCCTGCCCTCGGTCCTCTCGACCATGGAGCGTCTCAAGGGCGCGGGGGCGCCGCTCGTCGTGATGTCCTCCTCGGACGCGGCCCTCGGCCTGGCGAGCGTCCCCCTGCCCTTCTCGCGCGACGCCCACCCGGCTCTCGACCCGCTCGTCGCCGTCCAATCCTTTTACGGCTTCGTCGCGGTGCTTGCGCTCGCCCGCGGCCTCGATCCCGACGATCCACCGCACCTCGCCAAGGTGACGCGCACGCTCTGACGAACCCGGGGTCCTCCGGCATGATCTCTTAAAATCAGAGACCTGTAGCAAACGCCCGCTTCACGGATCATGATCGGCCCACCGCCATTGCGCGGGCGCGTCCTGGCTCGAGGTCCGCCCGGATTGGGATCTTGCGCCCGCGCCTACAGGCTGAGGACAGCCTTTCCGCCCAACTCCGCCGAGACATCGCCATGCGCAAAGACCTCACCCACCCAGAAGGATCCCTGCACACTCTCTGGCTCGACGGTGAAAGCCTGAAGGGCAATCTGCTCGACGATCCAAGCCTGCGGCGCATCGATGTCTATGTGCCGCCGGCACACGACGGGCGCAGCCTGCCGCTCCTCGTCGATCTCGTGGGCTTCACGGCGGGCGGCCCGGCTCACACCAACTGGAAGAACTACGGCGAGAACGTTCCGGAGCGCCTCGACCGGCTCATCGGCACCGGGGCCATGCCGCCCGTGGTCGTCGCCTTCCCGGACTGCTTTACGCGGCTTGGCGGAAATCAGTACGTCGACAGCCTCGCCATGGGTAACTGGGAGACGTTCCTCACCCGCGAGGTGGTGCCCTTCGTCGAAGAGCGCTTCGCTTGCGGCGGGGGCGGGCGCCGCGGGGTGTTCGGCAAGAGCTCCGGCGGTTTCGGTTCAATCGTTCATGCCATGCGCCACGGCGGCAGCGTCTGGGCTGCCGCCGCCTGCCATTCCGGCGATATGGGCTTCGAGCTCATGTACCGGGCCGAGTTCGGCGGCGTCCTGCGGCACCTCGGCGATCACGTGATGTCCGTCGAAGCGTTCATGCGCCATTTCGAGACCGGGCCAAAGGTCAAGGATTCCGACTGGCACACAATCATGATGCTGGCCCAGGCTGCGAGTTTCGATCCGGACCCGTCGGCGTTCCTCGGGGTGCGGCTCCCCGTCGACGCCCATACCTGCGAGCTCATCCCGGAGCGCTGGGAGAACTGGCTGCGCTGGGACCCACTCCGGATGGCGGACGAGCCGGGGCACCTGGAAAACCTGCGCCGATTGAAATGCCTCTTCATCGATTGCGGCGATCTCGACCAGTATAACCTCGTCTACGGCGCCCGAATCCTGCACCGGAAGCTGGAGACTGCCGGCGTGCCCCACGTCTATGAGGAGTTTCACGACAACCACTCCTCCATCGACTACCGCATGGACCGCAGCCTGCCGCTACTCGCGGAGTCCCTCACGTAATCCCCTCGGGGCGGAGGGAGCATCTCCTCCTACCGCCGTCGCGCGGGGCCTGTGCTGGCGCGGACCACGAGCTCCGTCGCGAGCCGCACGCAGGGCCGAGCCTCCCCACCTGCGAGAAGATCGAGAAGGACGCCGGCTCCCGCCTGGCCGAGCGCGCGGCGGGGCTGGCGGACGGTGGTGAGGGCAGGTGCGACCACGGCCGCGAACTCGATGTCGTCGAAGCCCGCGACCGAGATGTCCTCGGGCACGCGGATCCCTCCCGAGATCAGCGTGCGCATCAGCCCGATCGCCATCTCGTCGTTTGAGCAGAACACGGCTTCCGGGCGCGTGCCCCGCGCGATGATGTCGTTGCCGACCCGGGCGCCCGCTTCGAGCGAGTAATCGCCCGGCCAGACCAGCTTGGGGTCACAGTCGAGGCCGGCGGCCTTCAGGCCGTCGCGGTAGCCGGCCAGGCGCTCGCACTCCAGCACATTACCGGCGGGGCCGCAGACATAGCCGATCCGGCGATGCCCGAGCGACGCCAGGTATTCCGTCATGCCCTGCGCGGCTGCGCGGTTGTCGACCTCGATCTGCGGGATCGGCGCACCAGGGATCGCCTCGCACAGCGCGACGAGCGGGATTCCGGTCCGCGCCTCGCTGAACAGGTGCCCGTTCAGAAGGATCGCCCCATCGACCTGGCCGATCGCCATGAAGGACTGGAACCGCGCCTCCTTTTCGGGGGAGCCGTCGAGGTCGCCGATGATCATGCCGTAACCGGCTTCGAACAGCGTCTCCTCGATGCCGCGCAGGATCTGCGAGAAGAAGATGTTGCCGAGGTTCGGCAGCACCACGAGCACCATGCGGCTCTTCTGCGAGCGCAGGGTGCGGGCGGCCGGGTTCGGGACGTAGCCGACCTTCGCGATCGCCTGCATGACCCGCGCCCGCGCTTCCGGCGATACCCGCTCGGGGTTCGCCAACGCACGGCTCACGGTGGCGGTCGAGACCTCGGCGAGGCGCGCCACATCCTGGATGCGCGCGGCGCGGGGGGCCTCCCCCTCCACGAGCTGCATATCGCTCCGCACAGCCTCGTCCATCGCGCCGAGAACCCCGCCAAATCCTGAACCGCGCTTCCGTTTGACACGCGTGCCGCGGATCGGCACAGTACATGTAATCGATTACACGGGCGTGCTGATCCGGAATCAAGCGCCTTGTGGGTTGTAAGGCCCCACCAGAGGGCTGGTCCATACAGGAGGAAATCGAATGCCGCACATATCCCCGACAGGTTAGGCCGAGGTCCCGTCCGCGGACCGACCCATCTGCGCCAGCTGGTGACGCGCTGGCGCTCCGCCCTTTGCCTTTCAGGCCTTTCGAGCCATGGCGCCTGTCCTTCGCGCAGAGCATGTATCGAAATCGTTCGGGCCCATCGAGGTCCTGAGCGACATCTCGCTCGCGCTTGAGGCCGGCGAGGTCCACGCCGTGATCGGCGAGAACGGCGCCGGCAAGTCGACGCTCATGCGGATCCTCTCGGGGCACCTGCCGCCGACGAAGGGCACGCTCTACTTCGACAATGCGCCGGCGGATTTCTCGGGACCCGTGGAGGCGGAGCACAAGGGCATCGTGCTCGTCCACCAGGAGCTTCTGCTGGCCGAGGATCTCACGGTCGCCCAGAACCTCTTCCTCGGCCGCGAGATCCGCCGGCGCGGCTTCGTCGACGATGCCGCCATGCGCGAGCGCGCTGCCGCAGCGCTCGCCGAGCTCGGCGCCCGCCTTCCGCCGGATCGGGAGGTGCGGCGCCTTTCCATTGCCGACCGCCAGCTCGTGCAGATCGCCCGCGCGCTCCTCGTCCCGCACCGGGTGGTGGTGTTCGACGAGCCGACCGCCGTGCTGACACCGATCGAAGCCGAGAGCCTGTTCGAGGTGATCCGGCGCTTGCGCGCGCGCGGCACCGCGATTCTCTACATCTCGCACCGCCTCAACGAGGTGAAGGCGATCGCCGACCGCGTCACCGTTTTGCGCGACGGGCGCCTCGTGGCGACGCGGGACATCGAGGGCCTGGAGCCGATCGAGATGGCCCGGCTCATGGTCGGACGCGACATGTCGAAGCTATACCCGGCGAAGCCGCTCACGGCCTCCGACCAGGTGGTGCTCGCGGTCGAGCGCATGGCGGTGCCGGGCTATGTCGAGGAGGCCTCCTTCGCGCTGAAGCGCGGCGAGATCCTCGGCTTCGGCGGGCTCATCGGGGCCGGCCGCACGGAGCTCTTCGAGGGAATCGTGGGCCTGCGCCGGGCGCACGGCACGATCACCCTCGATGGCGGGCGCGTGTCGTTTCGCGATGTGCGTGAGGCGATGGCGTCGGGCATCGTCTATCTGTCGGAGGACCGCAAGGGGAAGGGCCTGCTTCTGCAGCAGAACCTGCGCACGAACCTGACGCTGGCGGGCCTCGACCGCTTCCGGCGCGGCCCCTTCATCGACGTGCCGAAGGAAGAGAAAGCCCTCGACGGCGCCATCCGCGATTTCGACATCCGCGCGCGCCGGCGCGACATGCTCGCGGGCCAGCTCTCGGGCGGCAACCAGCAGAAGCTGCTGCTCGCCAAGATGACGCTGGTCGAGCCCCGCATCGTGATCATCGACGAGCCGACGCGCGGCGTCGACATCGGCACCAAGGAGCAGATCTACCGCTTCATCGCCGGACTCGCGGAGGGCGGCTGCTCCGTCGTGGTGATCTCCTCCGAGATGCCCGAGCTCATCGGGCTGTGCCACCGGGTCGTCGTCATGCGCAACGGCCGCATTGCGGGCGAGGTCGGCCAGGACGGCATGACCGAAGATGCCATCGTGTTCCTCGCCACCGGGGTCCACGAGGACCAGGCCGCCGAAATCGCAGCGGGGCATGCATGAACGCACCGACGCAAGAATCCGCCCGGGAGGTCGCTGCAGAGCCATGACTGACACCGCCGCTCCAGCCCGGCCCGAACGGCGCCGGATATCCCTCGACATGCGGGCGCTCGCGCCCTTCATCGCGCTCGCCGTGCTCATGGTGGTCGGCGCGCTCGTGAACCCGGACTTCCTGAGCCCCGCGAACCTCCTCAACGTGGTCACGCGCTCGGCCTTCATCGCGATCATCGCGGTGGGAGCCACCTTCGTGATCTCGGGCGGCGGTCTCGATCTCTCGGTCGGAGCCATGGCGGCATTTGTCGCCGGGATCATGATCCTGACGCTCAACAAGCTCGGCTCCCCCGATGCCGGCACGCTCGCGCTCGGCATGCTCGCCGCGCTCGGGCTGGCCGCCGCCTGCGGCCTCGCCAACGGGCTCATCGTCACCTTCGGGCGCATCGAGCCCTTCATCGTGACGCTCGGCACCATGGGGATCTTCCGGGCGCTTCTGATCTGGCTTGCCGCCGGCGGCACGATCACGATGCGCAACCTCGAACTGCGCGAGATGTACCGCCCGGTCTATTTCGGCTCCGTGCTGGGCATCCCGGTCCCGATCCTGGTCTTCCTCGTGGTCGCCGCGATCGCGGCGCTGATCCTCTACAAGACAGCCTTCGGGCGCCATGTCATCGCGCTCGGCTCCAACGAGGACGTCGCCCGCTATTCCGGCGTTCCGATCGGACGGGTGCGCACGCTCACCTATGTGATCCAGGGCCTCTGCGTTGGTATCGCGGTGCTGGTCTACGTGCCGCGCCTCGGCTCCGCGACGCCGACCACGGGACTTCTCTGGGAACTCCAGGCCATCACGGCCGTCGTAATCGGCGGCACCGCCCTGCGCGGCGGTATCGGGCGCATCTGGGGAACCGTGGTGGGCGCCGTGATCCTGGAGCTCGTCGCCAACATCATGGTGCTCTCGAACTTTGTCTCCGAGTTCCTCGTCGGCGCGGTTCAGGGGGCGATCATCATTGTGGCCATGCTGGTCCAGCGTTCGCTGTACCGCGGCCGGTAGGTGCGAATAGCCGCCCACGCTTCGGCGCGGGCGGAATGACCGGTGCGGACCCCGCCGGCTCCAATCCAGTGGGTCCGACAAGTACGAACGAAACGGGAGGAGAACCCATGAAAGCTACGGCACTGAAGATCGCCCTCGCAGCAGGACTTGCGACCGGTGTGGCGACGTCCGCGCTCGCCCAGCAGAAGAGCGTGACGATCGGCGTCTCGATCCCGGCCGCGACCCACGGCTGGACCGGGGGCGTGGTCTACCACGCGCAGGAGACCGCGAAGCTTCTCGAGAAGGGCTATCCGGGCCTCAAGGTCATCGTGAAGACCTCGCCGGACGGCGCCGCGCAGGCGAACGCGCTCGACGACCTCACCACGCAAAAGATCGATGCTCTTGTGGTGCTGCCCTTCAACTCGGACGAACTCACGAATCCGGTGCGCGAGGTGAAGAAGCGCGGCACGCTGATCACCGTCGTGGACCGCGGCCTGAAGGACCCGTCGATCCAGGACATCTACGTCGCCGGCAACAACCCCGAATTCGGCCGCGTCGCGGGCAAGTACTTCGTCGACAACCTCAAGCAGGGCAACGTCGTAGTGTTCCGCGGCATCCCGACCGTGATCGACGAGGAGCGCGTCACCAACTTCGAGAAGGCGCTCGAGGGCTCGGGCGTGAAGGTGATCGACAAGCAATACGCCAACTGGAACCGCGACGACGCCTTCAAGGTCATGCAGGACTTCCTCGCCAAGCACCCAAAGATCGACGCCGTCTGGGCGTCCGACGACGACATGGCGCTGGGTGTGATGGAGGCGATCCGCCAGGCCAAGCGCGAGGACATCAAGTTCGTGCTCGGCGGCGCCGGCATGAAGGACATGATCAAGAAGGTCATGGACGGCGACAAGATGATCCCGGCCAACGTGTCCTATCCGCCGGCCATGATCTCGACCGCCATGGGCGTCACCGCGGCCCATTTCTACTCGAACGCCCCGATGCGCGGCACCTACATGCTCAACGCGCAGCTGATCACCAAGGACAACGCCAAGGAGCATTACTTCCCGAACTCGCCCTTCTAAGGCAGGACCTCATCGCCCTCTCCCCGCTCGCGGGGAGAGGGCCGCTCCGGAGACAAACATGAAAACCATGAAGGGCCCTGCGATCTTCCTCGCCCAGTTCGCCGGCGATGAGGCCCCGTTCAATTCGCTGGACGCGATCTGCCGCTGGGCCGGTTCGCTTGGCTACAAGGGTGTGCAGATTCCGACCTGGGACGCCCGCCTGTTCGACATCGAGAAGGCCGCAACCTCGGATGCCTATTGCGACGAGGTGAAGGGCATCGCGGCGCAGGCTGGCGTCGAGATCACCGAGCTCTCGACCCACCTGCAGGGCCAGCTGGTGGCCGTGCACCCCGCTTTCGACGAAGCCTTCGAGGGCTTCGCGGCCCCTCACGTCCGCGGCAATCCCGCCGCGCGCACGGAATGGGCGATCGAGCAGATGCGGCTCGGCGCCCAGGCCTCGCGGCGCCTCGGCCTCAACGCGCACGTGACCTTCTCGGGCGCGCTCGCCTGGCCCTTCGTCTACCCCTGGCCGCAGCGCCCCGCAGGCCTGATCGAGACCGCCTTCGAGGAACTCGGGCGGCGTTGGCGCCCGATCCTCGACGCTTACGACGAGGTCGGCGTCGACGTGTGCTACGAGATCCACCCGGGCGAGGACATCCACGACGGCGCCACCTTCGAGCGCTTCGTCGACGCGGTCGGCGGCCACAGGCGGGCCTGCATCAACTACGACCCGAGCCATTTCCTGCTGCAGCAGCTCGACTACGTGGCCTTCATCGACCTCTATCACGAGCGCATCAAGGCCTTCCACGTGAAGGATGCGGAGTTCAACCCCACGGGCCGGGTCGGCGTCTATGGCGGCTACGAGAGCTGGGTCAACCGCGCCGGCCGCTTCCGCTCGCTCGGCGACGGGCAGGTGGATTTCTCCGCGATCTTCTCCAAGCTCGCCCAGTACGATTACGATTCCTGGGCGGTGCTCGAATGGGAATGCGCCCTCAAGCACCCGGAAGATGGAGCCCGCGAGGGCGCGGAGTTCATCCGCTCGCACATCATCCGCGTCACAGAGAAGGCCTTCGATGATTTCGCCGCCGGCGGAACAGACGAGGCCGCGAACCGGCGCATGCTGGGGCTCGCGCGCTGACGGATGGAGGAGGAGCACGATCACCCTCCCCTTGAGGGGAAGGGTCGGACCGCAGGTCCGGGGTGGGGTGAATCGCCAGGAAGGCGAGGTCTTGCTTCGACATGGCAGAATGCGCTGCGCGCAATCACCCCACCCCGCCGCTGCTGCGCAGCGTCGACCCTCCCCCTCAAGGGGAGGGTGACACCGCCCGGCTCGGGCAGATGACGAGAGAGGGGCCGACATGGCTATCGAGGGATCAGCAGAAACGAGACTCAACCGCCGCCTGCGCCTCGGCATGGTGGGCGGGGGGCGCGGTGCGTTCATCGGCGCGGTGCACCGCATCGCGGCGCGCCTCGACGATCGCTGGGAGTTCGTCGCGGGGGCCCTGTCCTCCGATCCCGAACGCGCCCGGCTCTCGGGCGAGGATCTGCTGCTGAAGCCCGACCGCACCTACGGCAGCTTCGAGGAGATGGCCCAGCGCGAGCGTAATCGGGACGACCGGATCGATGCCGTCGCGATCGTGACGCCGAACCACGCCCATGCGCCTGCCGCGAGGGCCTTCCTCGAAGCCGGCATCCACGTGATCTGCGACAAGCCGCTCACGACCACGCTCGCCGAGGCGGAAGCGCTCGCGAAGCTCGCAAGAGAATCGGGCCTCATCTTCGCGGTCACCCACAACTACACCGGCTATCCCCTCGTCCGGCAGGCTCGTGCCATGGTGCGGGCGGGCGAACTCGGGCCGATCCGCGTCGTGCAGGTGGAGTACGCGCAGGACTGGCTTGCGACGCGGCTCGAGGAGAGCGGCCAGAAGCAGGCCGATTGGCGCACCGATCCGGCGCGCTCCGGACCCGCGGGCTCGGTGGGCGATATCGGCACTCACGCCTTCAACCTCACCGAGTTCATCACCGGCGACGAGATCGCGGAGCTGTCGGCCGAGCTCCACACCTTCGTGGAGGGACGCCGCTTGGACGACAACGCTCACATGATGCTGCGCTTCCGCAGCGGCGCGAGAGGCATGCTCTGGTGCAGCCAGGTCGCGGCCGGCCAGGAGAACAACCTGCGCATCCGCATCTACGGCGAGAAGGCCGGGCTCGAATGGCACCAGGAGAACCCGAACTATCTCACGTTCTCGGCCCTGGGCGAGCCGCCGCGGATCATCCGCCGCAACGGGGCGGGCGCGGATGACATCTCCAAGGCCGCCTCGCGCATCCCAAGTGGTCATCCGGAGGGATATCTCGAAGGCTTCGCGCAGATCTACACCGACGTGGCGGAACAGATCGCAGCGCGGATCGAGGGCCGTCAGCCGAACCCGCTTGCGATGGATACGCCGAGCGTGGAGCACGGCGTGCGCGGCGTGCGCTTCATCGAAGCGGCCGTGACGTCCTCGCAGAAGAAGGCGGCCTGGACGACTCTCTAGCCTTCTTTGGAAGGCGCCCGCATCGCGGGGCTGAATCGCCCGATGAGCTGATGCCGCTCGCCCGGATAGGCGAGCCGCACATGGGTGACGGGCACGCCCCCCTGCCAGGTCCTGCGCTCCACCACGAGGCACGGGGCGCCAGGGGCAATGTCGAGCTGCGCCGCAAGGGTGCGATCGGCGGCAATCGCGCGGATATGGTGTTCGGCGTCGGTCCAGGGGATGCGGCGCAGGAGCCAGCTTCCGCTCGGCCCCTCGGAGAAGCTCTCCTCCCGGGCATCCGGCACCAGGCTGAGGTTGATGAGGCGGTGCTCCACCATGTGGGGCTGCCCGTCCGCGAAATGCCGGGCCTGGAGGGCGAGGACCGGGCTCCCGGGCCGGACTTTCAGGCGCTCCGCATCCTCCTGCGTGGCGTCGCGGATGAGGCGGCGCCCGCGCTCGTAGGCATAGGCGCGCCCGCTCTGCCGGATCTCGGCCTCGATGTCGTGGATCTCGAGCACGGTTTCTTCGGATGCAGGCGCCGCCACGAAGGAGCCGGAGCGGCGCTTGCGGGTGATGAGGCCCGCGGAGGCCAGCGCGCTCAGGGCCTTGTTGACCGTCATCCGCGAGCAGCCGTACTCCGCCATGAGCTCGTGCTCCGAGGGCACGCGGTGGCCGGGCGCCCATTCGCCCGAGCGGATGCGGGCCTCGATCTCGGCCTGGATCTCGGCGGAGAGGGAGCGGCCTGCGCTCATGCCGCGAGCCGCGCCACCACGCGGGCGAAGGCTTCCGTCGTGACCGCGCGGTCTACGTGCAGGCCGTTCTCGACCACCCGTCGGCCGCTCACATAGACCTCCCGGATCGCGCGCCTGCCATGAACGAAGAGGTAAGTGTCGAGCCAGCGGTCGCCGGAGACGGCAGCCATCTCGGGAAGGGTGCCGTCAAGCACCACGATGTCGGCGCGGCATCCGGGATCGAGCGCGCCGATCCGCCGTCCCATCGCCTGGGCACCGCCCTTCAGGGCCGCCTCGTAGAGCACGCGTCCGGTCGATTCTCCCTCTGCGAGCGTCATGGCGTTGCGGATCCGGTGCGCGAGGCGCTGGCTGTATTCGAGCTGCTTCAATTCGCCCGGCGCCGTGATCTCGATGTTGGAATCCGTGCCGACCCCGAAGCGCCCGCCGGCTGCGCGATAGGCGACCCCGTTGAAGATCCCGTCGCCGAGGCTCGCTTCCGTGAGCGGGCACAGTCCCACGACGGTCCCGCGCTCCGCCACCTCGCGTGTCTCGGCCTCCGTCATATGGGTGGCATGGATGAGGCACCAGCGCGCATCCACGTCCGCATGGCGCAGCAGCCACTCCACGGGACGCAGCCCCGACCAGGCGAGGCTGTCCTCCACCTCCTTGACCTGCTCGGCCGCGTGGATGTGGATCGGCCCCTCGGGCATGGCCTCCACGACGGCCCGCAGGGTTTCGGGGCTGACGGCGCGCAGGGAATGCGGCGCAATGCCGAAGCCCGAACCCGGCAAATTGTTCAGCGCGGCCCTTGCCCCCTCGGCGAGGCGGAGGAAGCGCTCGGGGTCGTTGAGGAAGCGCCGCTGGCCCTCCGTCGGCGGAGCACCGCCGAACGACCCATACCCGTAGAGGCAGGGCAGCAGGGTCAGCCCGATGCCCGTGGCGGACGCGGCGGCCGCGATCCGCTCGGCCATCTCGGCGAGATTCGCGTAGGGCCGGCCGTCCGGCGCGTGGTGGAGATAGTGGAACTCGCCGACCGTGGTGAAGCCGGCTTCCAGCATCTCCATATAGGCCTGCCGCGCCAGGATCTCGGCATCGTCCGGGGCGATCTCGCGCAGGAAGTGGTACATCAGCTGGCGCCAGCTCCAGAAGCTGTCCCCGGTGGGCCCGCGCCGCTCGGTCAGTCCCGCCATGCCGCGCTGGAAGGCGTGGCAATGCAGGTTCGGCAGGCCCGGGAGCGCAATGCCGGCGACGCGCTCGCGCCCGGCCTCCAAGGCCCCAGGCTCGACAGCCGTCACAACCCCGTCCGCGATATCGATCCCGACCCGTTCGGCCCAGCCGGAGGGGAGGAGCGCATGGTCGAGAAGGAATTTCTTCATGGGTCATGGCCTCTGGACAGCTCGGCGCGGCTGCCTATTATGTCTAGACAAATTAATGCCCTCAGCGAGTTTGGCAATCCCCAAGTCGCCGGGCCACAGGAGAGGTTGCGGTGCACGTCGACACAATCTGGCGCAACGCGCGTCTCGCGACCTGCGCAGGTGCGGAGGGTCTGGGGATCATCGAGGACGGGGCGGTCGCCGCCCGGGACGGGCGCATTGCCTGGGTCGGGCCGGCGGCGGAACTTCCCGCCGATGTGCGGGCCGCCAGCACCGTCGATTGCGGGGGCCGTTGGATCACGCCGGGGCTCGTCGATTGCCACACCCATCTCATCTTCGCGGGCGACCGCTCGCACGAGTTCGAGCGACGGCTCGCGGGCGCGTCCTATGCCGACATCGCCCGGTCCGGGGGCGGCATCGCGTCCACCGTGCGCGCGACCCGCGCCGCCTCCAAGGACGATCTCGTCCGTTCCGCCCTCCCCCGCCTCGACGCGCTGCTGGCCGAGGGCGTCACTACGATCGAGGTGAAATCCGGCTACGGTCTCGACACGGAGTCGGAGCTGCGCATGCTGCGCGCCGCACGGAGGCTCGAATCCGAGCGCCGCGTCTCGGTGGCCACGTCCTATCTCGGCGCCCATGCGATTCCCCCCGGAGGCGATCGAGCTGCTTATCTGCACTCGGTCATCAACGACGCGATCCCGCGGATCGCAGCCGAGCGCCTGGCGGACGCGGTCGACGCCTTTCACGAGACGATCGCGTTCACGGCCGAGGAAACGGAAGCGGTGTTCACCGCCGCCCGGGCGCATGGCTTGCCCGTGAAGCTCCATGCCGACCAGCTCAACGACAACGACGGAGCGGCGCTCGCGGCGCGCTTTGGCGCCCTTTCGGCCGATCATCTCGAATACACCAATGACGCGGGCGCCGCCGCGATGGCGCGCGCCGGCACCGTCGCCGTGATCCTGCCCGGCGCGTTCTATGTCCTGAAGGAGAGCCGCAAGCCGCCGGTCGAGTCCTTCCGCCGCCATGGGGTGCCCATGGCAGTCGCGACCGACCTCAACCCCGGCACCTCGCCGATCGCATCGTTGCGGCTCTGCGCCCACATGGCCTGCACCTTCTTCGGGCTCACCGTGCCGGAGGCGATCCTCGGCATGACCCGCCACGCCGCCCAGGCGCTCGGACGTCTCGACACGATCGGTACGCTGGAGCCGGGCAAGTTCTGCAATCTCGCGATCTGGGACGTGGACCACCTGGCGCAACTCGTCGCCTGGATCGGCCCTGCGCCCCTGCATGCTCGCGTCTGGAGAGGTCAATGACTGTTATCATCCGCCCCGGTGCCATGGGCCTTTCCGACTGGCGGGCGATTTATTTCGGCGCGGACGTGGAGCTCGATGCATCGGCGAAAGCCCCCGTTGAAGCCGGTGCCGAGACCATCAGGGCGATCCTGGAAAAGGGCGAGCCGGTCTACGGCATCAATACCGGTTTCGGCCGCCTCGCCTCCGTGCGCATCGACACCGCCGACCTGGAGCGCCTGCAGCGCAACCTCGTTCTGTCCCACGCCTCCGGGACCGGCGAGCCGCTGCCCATTCCCGTCGTCCGCCTCACGATGGCGCTCAAGCTCGCGAGCCTCGCGCAGGGCGCGTCCGGGATCCGCTGGGCGACGCTCGCCCACCTGCTGCGATGCCTGCAGAAGGGTCTGATCCCCGTCATCCCCGGCCAGGGCTCGGTTGGCGCCTCGGGCGATCTCGCGCCGCTGGCGCATCTGAGCGCCGCGCTCCTCGGCGTCGGCGAGATGATCGTGGACGGCGTCCGCGTGCCGGCCGAGACCGCCCTGACCCGCGTGGGTCTCGGCTCCCTGGTGCTCGGACCCAAGGAAGGTCTTGCGCTCCTCAACGGCACGCAAGTCTCGACGGCGCTGGCGCTCGCGGGCCTCTTCGAGGCCGAGCGCGTGTTCCAGTCCGCACTCGTAACCGGCGCGCTCGCGACCGATGCCGCGAAAGGGTCCGATGCGCCCTTCGACGCCCGCATCCAGGCCGTGCGCCGCCACCGCGGGCAGATCGAGGCGGCCGCGGCCTTGCGCGACCTCATGGCCGGCAGCGCCATCCGGGCCTCGCATGTGGTCGACGACGACCGCGTGCAGGACCCCTATTGCCTGCGCTGCCAGCCGCAGGTGATGGGCGCCTGCCTCGACCTGCTGCGTCAAGCCGGCGCGACCCTGGAGACCGAGGCGAATGGGGTCACCGACAACCCGCTCGTCTTCTCCAAGGAAGGCGAGGTCGTCTCGGGCGGCAACTTCCACGCCGAGCCCGTCGCCTTCGCGGCCGATATGATCGCGATGGCGCTCTGCGAGATCGGTTCGCTGACCGAGCGCCGCATCGCCATGCTGTGCGACCCGACCCTCTCCGGCCTGCCGGCGTTTCTCATCGCAAATCCGGGGCTCAATTCCGGCTTCATGATCCCGCAGGTCACCGCCGCGGCGCTCGTGTCCGAGAACAAGCAGCGGGCTTTCCCGGCCAGCGTCGATTCGATCCCAACCTCCGCCAACCAGGAAGACCACGTCTCGATGGCAACGCACGGTGCCCGGCGGCTCTTGAGCATGGCGGAGAACGCGGGCAGCGTCGTCGGCATCGAGCTGCTGGCGTCTGCGCAGGGTTGCGACTTCCACGCCCCGCTCGCCTCCAGCGCGCCCCTCGAGCGGGTGCGGGCGCATCTGCGCCGCCGCGTCCCCCATCTCGACGAGGACCGGTTCCTGGCGCCCGACCTCGCCGCGGCATCCGCGATGGTGCGCGACGGGTCGCTCATTGCAGCGGCCGGCCTTCCGCTGCCCGGCCTGTCGGGAGACGCATCGTGACCGCGCCCTTCCTGACCCTTCGGCAGGGCAAGGCGCCGCTCCTCGTCAGCCTGCCCCACACCGGCACCGAGATTCCGGAGGAGTTCGAAGCCCGTCTCGTCTCGCCCTGGCTCGCCCGCAAGGATGCCGATTGGTGGATCGAGCGCCTCTATGATTTCGCCGCGGATCTCGACGCCACGATCCTGCGCACCTCGATCTCCCGCACCGTCATCGACGTGAACCGCGATCCCTCCGGTGCCTCGCTCTATCCGGGTCAAGCCACGACGGAGCTTTGTCCCACCACCACCTTCGACGGCGAGCCGCTCTACCGGGACGGCGAGCATCCTACGGAGCTCGACATCGCCTCCCGCCGCTCGCGCTACTTCGCGCCGTATCACCAAACCCTCGCGGAGGAGATCGAGCGCCTGCGGGGGCTCCATCCCCGCATCGTCCTCTACGACTGCCACTCGATCCGCTCCGTCATCCCGCGCCTCTTCGAAGGCGAGCTGCCGCATTTCAACATCGGCACGAATTCCGGCGTGGCCTGTGATCCGGCGCTCCAGCGGATCGTCGAGGAGGCCTGCGCCGCGACCTCGCTCTCCTGGGTCTCGAACGGGCGCTTCAAAGGCGGCTGGATCACGCGCCGTTACGGCCGACCGCACGAGGGCGTGCACGCGGTCCAGATGGAGCTCGCCTGCCGCGGCTACATGAACGAACCCGTGGGCCCGGTGACGCCTGAGACCTGGCCGACCCCGTACGACCCCGCCTACGCCGCTCCGATGCAGGCAGCGCTCAAGAACCTGTTCCTGGCCCTCGTCGCATGGGCCCGCTCATCCGAAGGATCGATCCGATGAACCAGCCCACCCGCATCGACAACGCCCGTGTGATCCGTGCACCCCACGGCACCGACATCTCGGCCAAGAGCTGGCTCACCGAGGCGCCGCTGCGCATGCTCATGAACAACCTCGATCCGGATGTCGCGGAAAAGCCCCAGGAACTCGTGGTGTATGGCGGCATCGGCCGCGCCGCGCGCGATTGGGAGAGCTTCGATCGCATCGTCGCGGCACTCAGGCAACTCGAAGGCGACGAGACCCTGCTGGTGCAGTCCGGCAAGCCCGTCGGCGTGTTCCGCACCCACGCGGACGCGCCGCGCGTCCTCATCGCGAACTCCAATCTGGTGCCCGGATGGGCGACCTGGGATCACTTCAACGAGCTCGATCGCAAGGGGCTCATGATGTACGGCCAGATGACGGCCGGGTCCTGGATCTATATCGGCACGCAGGGCATCGTGCAGGGCACCTACGAGACCTTCGCGGAGGTCGGCCGGCGTCATTACGGCGGGGACCTGAAGGGCCGCTGGATCCTCACCGGTGGCTTGGGCGGCATGGGCGGCGCGCAGCCGCTCGCCGCCACCATGGCAGGGGCCTCGATGCTCGCCGTCGAGTGCCAGGCCTCGCGCATCGAGATGCGGCTCCGCACCCGCTACCTCGACATGAAGGCCGATAATCTCGACGAGGCGCTCGCCATGATCGAGCGTTCGTGCCGCGACGGGAAGCCGGTCTCCGTCGGCCTCCTGGGCAACGCCGCGGAAATCTTCCCCGAACTCGTCCGCCGCGGCGTCAGGCCCGATGCGGTCACGGACCAGACCTCGGCCCACGATCCGCTCAACGGTTATCTGCCGGCGGGCTGGAGCCTTGCGGAGTGGGAGGAGCGCCGCACGCGCGATCCCAAGGGCACCGTCGAGGCCGCCAAGCGCTCCATGGCCGTGCAGGTCGAGGCGATGCTCGATTTCTGGCGGGCCGGCGTGCCGGTGCTCGATTACGGCAACAACATCCGCCAGATGGCGCAGGACATGGGCGTCAAGGACGCCTTCGCTTTCCCGGGCTTCGTGCCGGCCTATATCCGCCCGCTCTTCTGCCGCGGCATCGGCCCGTTCCGCTGGGCCGCGCTCTCCGGCGATCCGGAGGACATCGCGCGCACCGACGCGAAGGTCAAAGAGCTGATCCCCGACGACGCGCATCTCCACAACTGGCTCGACATGGCGAAGGAGCGCATCGCGTTCCAGGGCCTGCCCGCCCGCATCTGCTGGGTGGGCCTGGGGCAACGCCACCGGCTCGGCCTCGCATTCAACGAGATGGTCGCGCGGGGCGAATTGAAGGCGCCCATCGTGATCGGACGCGACCACCTCGACTCGGGGTCCGTCGCGAGCCCGAACCGCGAGACGGAAGGGATGCGCGACGGCTCGGACGCGGTCTCCGACTGGCCGCTCCTCAATGCGCTCCTCAACTGCGCCTCCGGTGCCACCTGGGTGTCGCTGCACCACGGCGGCGGCGTCGGCATGGGCTACTCGCAGCATTCCGGCATGGTCGTGGTCTGCGACGGCACCCCCGAGGCCGCGCGGCGCGTCGAGCGCGTGCTCTGGAACGACCCCGCGACGGGTGTCATGCGCCACGCCGATGCGGGCTACGACATCGCGATCGACTGCGCGCGGGAGTTCGGGCTGAACCTGCCGAGCCTGGGATGAGCCCTCCCCTGCCGGGGGTGAGGCGGGGCTCCAGCGCCATCATCCCCTCCCCGGCGGCCGGGGAGGAATTCGACGCTCGGTTCCGATCCGCTAATGCGCCTCCGCGGCGAGCACCGCCTCGGCGCGGATCTCCTCCGTGAGCCGCGCCTTCAGCGCCGAGAAGTCCGGACCGGTCTTCATGCGGTAGTGCCGCGGATGCGGCAGGTCGACGGGAAGATCGGCCTTGATCCGGCCCGGACGGGCCGTCATCACCACCACGCGCGAGGCCAGGAAGATCGCCTCCTCGATGTCGTGGGTGACGAAGAGCACGGTCTTCCGCTCGCGCTCCCAGATGCCGAGCAGCAATTCCTGCATCAGGGCGCGGGTCTGGTTGTCGAGGGCGCCGAAGGGCTCGTCGAGGAGCAGGATCTCGGGATCGTTGGCGAGCGCGCGGGCGATGGCCGTCCGCTGCTGCATGCCGCCGGACAATTGCTTCGGGTAGTGGTTCTCGAAGCCCTGCAGGCCGACCTTCTCGACATAGGATGCGACGATGCCGTCGCGCTCGCGCACCGGCACGCCCTTTTCGCGCAGGCCATAGGCGATGTTCTGGGCGACCGTGAGCCAGGGGAACAGGGTGTAGGACTGGAACACCATGCCCCGGTCCGCGCCGGGCCCGCGCACCTCGCGTCCGTCGAGCAGCACCCGGCCGGCGCTGGGCCGGTCGAGACCGGCGACGATGCGCAGCAGGGTCGACTTCCCGCAGCCCGAGGGCCCGAGGATCGTGATGAAGTCGTTCTCGGCAACAGTGAGGTCCGTCGGCTCGAGGGCCCTAACGGGAGTGCCTCCCTGCACGCCGGGGAAGACGCGCGAGACGCCCTCGACGAGGAGCTTCGGCGCGCTCATGCGAGCCTCCAGCGGAAGAGGCTGCGGTTCACCGCCTTGAAGGCGAAGTCGGAGACGAGCCCGATGAGGCCGATCACGATGATGCCGAAGATCATCTGGCCGGTCGCCATGAGGGCCTGGGAATCGATGATCATGTGGCCGATGCCCGAGGAGGAGCCGATGAGCTCGGCGACGATCACGTAGGTCCAGGCCCAGCCGAGCACGAGCCGCAGGATCTCGGCGATCTCGGGCGCATTGGCGGGGATGAGCACCCGGCGCACGACCCCGGCCTCGCTGGAGCCCAGCGTATAGGCCGCCTCCACGAGATCCCGCCGCGTGTTGCCGACCGCGACGGCCACCATGAGGATGATCTGAAACACCGAGCCGATGAAGATCACGAGAAGCTTCTGGGTTTCGCCGATCCCGGCCCACAGGATGAGGAGCGGCACGAAGGCGGAGGCCGGCAGGTAGCGTGCGAAGGACACGAAGGGCTCGAAGAACGCCTCCACGGGCTTGTAGGCGCCCATGAGGATGCCGAGCGGAACGGCGATGAGGGCCGCGAGTACGAAGCCGCCGACCACGCGCCAGATCGTCATGCCGATGTCGTAGGCGAAGCCGAAGCGGGTGAGGAGCAGCCAGCCGTCCTGCACCATGGTGATCGGATCGGCTAGGAAGGTCTTGGAGACATAGCCGCCGAGGGTCGCGAACGCCCAGGCTGCAAGGAAGACGACGAAGAACGAAAGGCCGAGCGCAATGCGTGCGCCATGGCCGACGGGTTCGAGGGGGCGTGGCATGGAGAACTCTTACTCCCTTCCCGTGCGGGCGGGGAGAGGATGGGGAGAGGGGCGGCTTCGGAAAAGCGCGGCAGCGCCACAGACCACCCTCCCCTTGAGGGGAGGGTGGCGCGCATGGAAACCTCCCACCTTAGCCCTGCCCTCTCCGCTAAGGCGGAAGAGATTGAGGAGCTACTGGATAAACCGCGTGTCCACGATGCTCTTGATGTCGGGCTTCTGCTTGATGATGCCGACCTCGAGCAGCAGGTCCGCGGCCTCGTTCGAGAACGTCTCGAACTCGCCGGCGAAGAACTTCTTGTTGGCCTCCCGGTCCTGCCAGCGCAGGAACTTCGCCGAATTTCCGAACTGCTCGCCTGTCTGTTTCACGTCGGCGCCCATGATTTCGTAGGCCTTCGCCTGCTCCTTCCCGATCATCTCGACCGCTTCGAAGTAGCTGTCGGCGAGGGCCTTGGCGGCCTTCGGGTTGTCCTCCAGGAATTTCGGCGTGCAGCCGAAGGTGTCCATGATCATCGGGTAGTCCAGGGTGGTGGCGATGATCTTGCCGGCCTGCGGCGCGGAACGGATGTTCGACAGGTACGGCTCGTAGGTCAGGGCGGCGTCGTTCTGGCCAGCGATGAACGCCTGGGCCGCCGGGCCCGGCTCCATGTTGACCACCGTGACATCCTTCACGGAGAGCCCGTTCTTCTTCAGGAACCAGGCCAGCGTGAAATAGGGCGCGGTTCCCGGAGCGGAGGCCGCCACGGTCTTTCCCTTCAGGTCCTTGATCGAGGCGATGTTGTTGCGCACCACCATTCCGTCGGCGCCGTAGGACTTGTCGAGCTGGAAGATCTGCTTGGTGGGCACGCCGTTGGCATTCCACACCACCCAGGTCTCGACGGTCGTCGCCGCGCATTGGATGTCGCCGGACTGGATCGCCAGGTGCCGGCTCGCCTGCGGGACCTTCTTGATCGTCACGTCCAGGCCGTTCTTCTTGAAGATCCCCGCCTCCTTGGCGAGCGTCAGCGGCGCGAAGCCGGTCCAGCCCGAGATGCCGATCGCGACCTTCGTCTCCTGCGCCGAAGCGGCGCCCGCCACGAGCGCCGCCAGCGCCAGACCACTCACCCATGCTTTCATCGTGAACCTCCGCCGGAAACCCTGAGATGTCGCCGCGATGAGCAGGATCCGTGCCGGCCCATTGGCCGCGCCCGCTCCCGCGCGATCGAGCGGCATGGCACCACGACCCGCCGCCCCTGTCAATTGTCTAGACAATACTGAGGCCAGATCAGGCCTGCGCGAAGCGCTGGTCGTATTCCAGCACCGCGTTGAGGAGCACCTGCGCGCCGGCCGCGCATTCGTCGAAGGAGGTGCTTTCCGCCTCGTTATGGCTCAAGCCCCCGGCGCACGGCACGAAGATCATCGTGGTGGGCGCGACGCGCGCCACATAGGCCGCATCGTGGCCGGCGCCCGAGACCATGTCGCGCGAGGGCAGGCCCGCCTTCTCGGTTCCCTTGCGCACCGCCGCGATGCAGTCCGGATCGAACTTCACGGCCGGCGAGTCCCAGACCTTGCGGAAATCCGCCTCGAGGCCGATCCCGGCCGCGATCTCCGGCACCGCCTCCATGAGCTTGCGCTCCATCTGGTCCAGCACCGCGTCGTCGGGGTGGCGGAGATCCACCGTGAGGAACACGTGGCCCGGGATCACGTTGCGCGAGTTCGGCTTCGCCTCGATGAGACCGACGGTGCCGACCGCGGCCGGCGCATGCTCGAGCGCGACTCGGTCCACGGCCTCGACGACGCGGGCGGCGCCGAGGAGCGCGTTCTTGCGCAGATGCATCGGCGTCGAGCCCGTGTGGGCCTCGCGGCCTGTGAGGTCGAGTTCGTACCAGCGCATGCCCTGGACACCCTGGACCACGCCGACGACTTTGCCTTCTGCCTCCAGGATCGGGCCCTGCTCGATGTGGAGTTCGAACATGGCACCGAACGTCACGGATCCGGCGGGCGCCTCGCCGCGGTAGCCGATGGCTTCGATGGCGTTCCTGAAGGTGACGCCCTGCCGATCCTCGCGCGCATCCGCATAGGCGCGGTCGAAGACGCCGGCATAGACGCCGGACCCAAGCATCGCGGGCGCAAAGCGCGAGCCCTCCTCGTTTGTCCAGTTCACGAGCATCAGGGGCGCGTTGGTCTCGTAGCCGAGATCGTGAAGGGTCCGCAGGGTCTCCAGGCCACCCAGGACACCCAGGACGCCGTCGAACTTGCCGCCCGTGGGCTGCGTGTCGAGATGGCTGCCGATGGCGATCGGAGCCACGTCGCTGCGCTTGCCGGGCTTGAGCGCGAACATGTTGCCGACTTCGTCGACCGTGACGGTGCAGCCGAGCGCCTCGACCTGCGCCTTGAACCAGTCGCGGACCTCGCGGTCGAGGTCGGTGAGCGTCAGGCGGCAGATGCCGCCCTTCTGGGTCCCGCCGATCTGCGCGGTCTCCATCAGGCTGTCCCAAAGGCGCTGCGGATTGATGGTGAGGTTTTGCATCGTCGTGTTCCTGGTCAACACTGTCTCTCGCTGGCGGGGAGCGGGAATGCGATCACCGCGGCACCGCCTGCGGCGCGGTCGTCGTCTTCCAAGTCCGCAGCGCCTCCGCGAAGGGCGGCAGCGGCGGGCGGGGCACGAAGCGGCCCTGGCCCCGCTCGGCCCGCACCTGCCCGTTCTCGGCGGCGAGCCGGCCGCGCAGGTACACCTTCGCGGGCAGTCCCTTGAGCTGGTAGCCCTCGAACACGTTGTATTCGATGCGGCTGACCTGGGTCTTGGCCGAGATCGTCTTGGTGGCCTCGGGGTCCCAGACCACGATATCGGCGTCGGCGCCCGGCATGATCACGCCCTTCTGCGGATACATGTTGAGGATGCGCGCCGCGTTGGCCGAGGTCACGGCCACGAACTCGTTCGGGGTGAGGCGCCCGGTGTTGACGCCGGCGGTCCAGAGCACGGGCATGCGGTCCTCGAGCCCGCCGGTGCCGTTCGGGATCATGCGGAAGTCGTTCAGTCCGATGCGCTTCTGCGCAATCGTGAACGAGCAATGGTCCGTGGCGACCACCTGCAGGGAGCCGGCCTGGAGCCCGGTCCACAGGCTCTCCTGGTGCTTCTTCGGCCGGAAGGGCGGCGACATCACGCGCTGCGCCGCGTGGTCCCAATCCTTGTGGAGATAATCGGTCTCGTCGAGCACGAGGTGCTGGATCAGGGGCTCGCCGAACACGCGCTTGCCTTGAGCCCGCGCCCGCGCGATCGCCTCGTGCGCGGGGATGCAGGAGGTGTGGACGATGTAGAGCGGGCAGCCCGCCATGTCGGCGATCATGATGGCCCGGTTCGCGGCCTCGCCCTCGACCTCCGGGGGACGCGAGAACGCATGGAATTCCGGGCCGGTCTTGCCCTGCGCCATGAAGTCGGCCTGCATCTGCGCGACCACGTCGCCGTTCTCGGCGTGGACGAGGGCGGTGGCGCCCAGCTCCGCGCAGCGTTTGAACGACCGGAACAGGACGTCGTCGTCCACCATCAGGGCGCCCTTGTAGGCCATGAAATGCTTGAAGGTGTTGACCCCGTGCGTGTTGACGATCTCGCCCATCTCCCGCTCGACCTGGTCGGACCACCAGGTGACGGCGAGGTGGTAGGAGTAGTCGCCTGCCGCCTTCTCGGACTTGGCGCGCCAGTCGCGGTAGGCCTCGACGAGCGACTGCCCCGGCCCGGGGATGCAGAAATCCACGATCGTGGTGGTGCCGCCGGAGAGCGCGGCCTTGGTGCCCCACTCGAAATCGTCCGCCGAGACCTCCCCCATGAAGAGGAGCTCCATGTGGGTGTGCGGATCGAGGCCGCCCGGCATCACGAGCGCGCCGCCGGCATCCACGATCTCGGCGCCGGCCGGAGCCTCGAGCCCCTCGCCGACGGCGACGATGCGCTCGCCTTCCACCAGCACGTCGGCCCGCCGGCTGAACTCCGCGTTCACGACGGTCCCGCCCCGGATGAGGAGTGTCATGGTTGGTCTCCCGAGTTGTTCTTGCTTGTATTGACCCTCCCTCTCCCCGCAGGCGGGGAGAGGGAGATGTCGCATCACATCTTCGCGTCGACGATCGCGTGGCTCCAGGCGCCCTCGGGCTTCTTGGTGATCACGGGCGCGTCGCCGCCGGAGGCCAGCAGCGTGTTGACGGTGCGGTCGAAGTCGGCCGGATCGAGCTTGCCCTTGGCGGAGGTGTCGAGGAGCTTCGCGATCTCGCCGGCCATCCGCTTCTGGTGCTTCTCGGTCTGGGCGCCGGAGGCGTCGTTGTCGAGGACGATGGTCGCGGCCTCGTCCGGGTTCTGGCGGACATAGTCCCAGCCCTTCTGCGAGGCCGCCACGAACTTCGCCATCTTGGCCACGAAGGCCTGGTCCCTCAGCTTGTCCTGCAGGACGTACAGGCCGTCTTCGAGGGTCGCGACGCCCTGATCCTCGTACTTGAACACCACGAGCTGCTCGGGCTTGAAGCCGGCGTCGATGACCTGCCAATACTCGTTGTAGGTCATGGTCGAGATGCAGTCGGCCTGCTTCTGGATCAGCGGGTCGACGTTGAAGCCCTGCTTGAGCACCTTCACGCCGCCGGCCGAGCCATCGGTCTTGTAGCCGAGCTTCGACATCCAGGCGAGGAACGGGTACTCGTTGCCCGAGAACCAGACGCCGAGCGTGCGGCCCTTGAGGTCCTGCGGAGACTTGATGCCGGTCTCGGCGCGGCAGGTCAGCATCATGCCGGATTTCTTGAACGGCTGGGCGATGTTGACGAGCGGGACACCCTTCTCGCGCGCAGCGAGCGCCGAAGGCATCCAGTCCACGATCACGTCGGCGCCGCCGCCGGCGATCACCTGCGGGGGCGCGATGTCGGGTCCACCCGGCTTGATGGTCACGTCGAGGCCGGCCTCCTTGTAGAAGCCCTTGTCCTTCGCGACGTAATAGCCCGCGAACTGGGCCTGGGTGACCCACTTGAGCTGCAGAGTCACCTTATTGTTCGTCTGCGCGTGCGCCGTGCCGGCGAGGCCGAGGGCGAGCGCCCCGGCCAGAACTGTCCTGATCATTCTCTTCTCCTCCTCTGTGCCGCCTGCGACCCCTGTTCTCGTGCAGTGCGGCGGATGCCGATGGCCTTCTGCAATCTCCAGGCCAGGGGCTGGGACTGCCTTATTCTTTTCATCCCCTCCTGCAGTCTCCTTCGACGCGAATGCAGCACCGACACGCGGCAGGTCTCAATCTGAGCCGCAAGTCCCGCGAATGTCGAGCCCTGCCCCTCCCGGTCAGGTCCGGTACGACGGATGCCAGAAGGTTGCGGCGCGCTCGATGAGCGCGAGGATCCCGTAGAACGCCGAGCCCGCCAGCGCCGCGAGCGCGATCTCGGCCCAGACCATGTCGAGGGACATGCGCGCGACTTCGATCGAGATGCGGAAACCCATGCCCACGATAGGGGTGCCAAAGAACTCGGCCACAATGGCGCCGATGAGGGCAAGGGTCGAGTTGATCTTGAGGGCGTTGAAGATGAAGGGCAGCGCCACCGGAATCCGCAGCTTCACGAGCGTTGTCCAGTAACCCGCCGCGTAGGAGTGCATCAGGTCCCGCTCCATGCGGCTGGCGGCGGACAGGCCCGCGACCGTGTTGACCAGCATGGGGAAGAACGTCATCACCACCACGACGGCGGCCTTGGAGGGCCAGTCGAAGCCGAACCACATCACCATGATGGGCGCGATGCCGATGACGGGCAGCGCCGAGACGAAATTGCCGAGCGGCAGGAGTCCGCGGCGCAGGAACGGCACCCGGTCGGCCAGGACGGCGACGGCGAACCCGGAGAGGCAGCCGATAGCGTAGCCCGAGAGCACGCCCTTCACGAAGGTCTGGACGAAGTCCTCCGCGAGCACGGGAAGGGAGGTCGCAAAACGCATCGCGATGGCGGACGGCGCCGGCATCAGCACCGCGGGCACCCCGGCGCCCACGACCACGACCTCCCAGAGGAAGAACAGGAACGCGCCGAACAGCACCGGCACCGCAAGGTCCGCGAGGCGCCGGAGCGCGGGCTGGCGCACCCGCAGGTTCGACAGGGCGCTCAGGGCGACATTGGCGGCAAGCCAAAGGAGCGCGACATAGGTCCAGAACAGGATGCCGGCTTGGCCCGCAACGCCGGGACGGTGCACGATCGCGAGCGCGGCGAGGCAGCCGGCCACGACGGCGGGCGTCAGGATCGTGGCCCGCCGGACAGCGCTTGCTCCCCGGCCCCTGGCCAGCCCGCGTTCGGGAAGTGCAGCCCCCAGACTCACGCCCGCACTCCCATGCGCCGGTTGACCGCGCGCTCAAGGAACCCAACGAGGACGACGAGGACCGACGCGAGGATCGCGGCCGCGAAGAGCGCGGCCCAGATCTGGATCGTCTGGCCGTAATAGGACCCGGCCAGCAGTCGGGCGCCAAGGCCGGACTGCGCTCCCGTGGGCAGCTCGCCCACGATGGCGCCCACGAGGCTGATCGCGATCGCGACCTTCAGGCTGGCGAAGAGGAACGGCAGCGAAGCCGGCAGACGCAACTTCCAGAAGGTTTGCGCCCGCGAGGCCGAATAAGTGCGCATCAGATCGCGCTGCATGACATCGGGCGAGGAGAGTCCTTTGACCATGCCGATCGCGACGGGGAAGAAGCAGAGATAGGCCGAGATGATGGCCTTCGGGAGCAGGCCCGTGATCCCGATGGAGCCGAGCACGACGATGACGATCGGCGCGATGGCGAGGATCGGGATCGTCTGCGAGGAGATGATCCAGGGCATCAGGCTCCGCTCCAGGGTCCGGACGTGGACGATCAGGATCGCGAGCACGATGCCCAGCAGCGCTCCCATCGCGAAGCCGACGAGGGTCGAGGAGAGGGTCACCCAGGCATGGTTGACGAGGCTGCGGCGGGAGGTGACCGGGATGTCGATCACGGTCTTCTTGAGCTCGAACAGGATCTGGTGCGGGGCCGGCAGGACCGGACGCTCCTGCGCCATGGTCCCGGACAGGATCTCGACCGAGGAGCGCCGCTCTCCTGCCCGCTCGAAGGCATCCGATACGCCCTGCCAGTTCGCCAATGCTGCGGCGACATACCAAAGCGCCACGATGGCGAGCACGACGACGAGAACCGGGCCGGTGTTGCCGGCCCACACGCGGTGCGTGAGCGGCACGCGACGCGTCGCGACGGACATGGCCCGGCCGGTCGTGGCCTGGGGCGGCGCGGAGCCGATGCGCAGGGTGTCCGCGGCCTCAGTCGACATAGGAATGCCCTGACCGCAGGCCCTCGCGGACCCGGTGAGCGATCCTCAGGAACTCCGGCGTTTCCCGGATTTCCAGCGACCTCCGTGTTCCAAGCGCGGCGCAGTCGATCACGTCGATGATTCGGCCCGGACGGGGCGACATCACCACGATCTTCGTGGAGAGAAACACCGCCTCCGGGATCGAATGGGTGACGAAGAGCACCGTCTTGCCGGTCTTGGCCCAGAGCTGCAGCAGTTGCTCGTTGAGGTGGTCGCGGACGATCTCGTCGAGCGCTCCGAAGGGCTCGTCCATGAGGAGGAGCTTCGGGTCGAAGGAGAGGGCCCGCGCGATCGAGGCGCGCTGCTGCATGCCGCCCGAGAGCTGCCAGGGAAACTTCTTCTCGAAGCCCTTCAGGTTCACGAGTTCGAGCTGGCGCCGCGAGCGCTCTCGGCGCTCCGCCTTCGACAGCCCGAAAATCTCGAGCGGAAGCTCCACATTGCGCTCGATCGTCCGCCAGGGATAGAGCGCCGGCGCCTGGAAGATGAAGCCGTAATCCCGGCGCAGACGCGCCTCCTCGGGCGACACGCCGTTGACATGGATCCGGCCGCCGGTCGGCTGCTCGAGGTCCGCGATGACGCGGAGCAACGTGGTCTTGCCGCAGCCCGAGGGGCCGATGAACGAAACGAACTCGCCTTCCGCGATCTGTAGATCGACGTTCGAGAGAGCGTAGACGGGCCCGTCTGCGGACTCGTAGGTGAGCGACAGGCCCTCGATCTCGATCACCGCCTGCCCCGCATTTGCGGCCGAGGCAGGGGCCGCCCTCGGGCTCTGGCTCGCGGGGGGAACCGTGGAGGAGGCCGGATGGGACGAACCATCCGGGCCGGGCGTTGGCGCTGTCGCAAGCATCTCCGAACTCACCGCGGTCCACCCCTCACCCGATCCCGCCCCATGGGCACCTCGGGTCCGTCCCGAGGCTACACCCTCCCCGACCGGGGAGGGATCAATCTTCAAGCGAGATTCATGCCGCCTGCTTCAGCACGTCGCCGATCGTGGTCACGATCTGGTCGATCTGGTCCTTGGAGACGATGAGCGGCGGCGAGAGCGCGATGATGTCGCCCGTCGTGCGGATGAGGATTCCGCGCTCGAAGCATTCCAGGAACACGGAGAAAGCACGCTTCGTGGGCTCGCCCGGCATCGATTCAAGCTCGATCGCGCCGACGAGCCCGATGTTGCGGGTGTCGATCACGTGGCGCGTGCCCTTCAGCGACTGGATCGCCTGCTGCCAGTAGGGCGCCAGCTCGGACGCGCGGGTGAGGAGCCCCTCCTCGGCATAGGTGTCGAGGGTCGCAATCCCCGCCGCGCAGGCGATCGGGTGCGCCGAGTAGGTATAGCCGTGGAAGAACTCGATAAGGTGCTCCGGGCCGGTCATGAACGCATCGTGGATCTGGCCCGTGGCGAACACGGCGCCCATGGGGATCACGCCGTTGGTGATCCCCTTGGCGGTGGTCATCAGGTCCGGGGTGACGCCGAAGTAATCGGCTCCGAAGGGCGCCCCGAGGCGGCCGAAGCCGGTGATGACCTCGTCGAAGATCAGGAGGATGCCGTGCTTGTCGCAGATCTCGCGCAGGCGCTTGAGATAGCCCTTCGGCGGGATCAGGACTCCGGTGGAGCCGGCCACCGGCTCGACGATGACGGCCGCGATCGTCGAGGCGTCGTGGAGGGTGACGATGCGCTCCAGGTCCTCGGCCAGCTCGACGCCGTATTCCGGCTCGCCCGCCGTGAAGGCGTTGCGGGCCGGGTCGTGGGTGTGGCGCAGGTGATCGACGCCGCCGAGGAGCGTGCCGAACATCTTGCGGTTCGAGACGATGCCGCCGACCGAGATGCCGCCGAAATTGACGCCGTGATAGCCGCGCTCCCGACCGATGAGGCGGGTCCGCGACCCCTCCCCGCGCACCCGGTGATAGGCGATCGCCATCTTGAGCGCGGTCTCGACCGACTCGGAGCCCGAATTCGTGAAGAAGACGTGATCCAGGCCCTCGGGCGTGATCTGGACGAGCCGCGAGGCGAACTCGAAGGCCTTGGGGTGGCTCATCTGGAAGGCCGGCGCATAGTCGAGCTCGGCGACCTGGCGCTGCACCGCTTCCGTGATCTTCGGGCGGCCGTGCCCGGCGTTCACGCACCAGAGGCCCGCCGTGGCATCGAGGATCTGCCGGCCGTCGTCCGTGACGTAGTGCATGTCCTTGGCGCCGGCGAGCAGGCGCGGCGCCTTCTTGAACTGCCGGTTGGCCGTGAACGGCATCCAGAACGCGTTCAGGTCGTTGGGGAGCGGACGCCTCATGGGCACGACGTTCATGGCTTGATCCTCCTCGGGCCGGCGCCGAGCCGGCGAGCTGTCCATCATCTGAGTAGGCCCACGCGCGCCGGCGGTCCAGAGCCCTCGACGGGATCCGCCGGGTGATCTGCGGCCTTGCCGCGGCGGGCGCGGGCGACGTAGGGTCCGGGCTCCGGACACGGGCAGGGAACGGTGGAGTGACGGACGAGGTTTGGGGCCGGGAGCGGTCGATCCCTCAGGAGGAGCATACGGCCGCCGGGGAGACGACGCCTCCGCCGGCTAGGCGCCCCGTGTCCCAGGAGGGCGCATCTACGCCCAAGGTTCGCGCGACGACCCGGACGGGCGAGGCCAATATCGAGCGGATCCTCGATGCCGCTCTGGAGGTCTTCGCAGCCTACGGTTTCCGTGGCGCCCGCATCGACCAGATCGCGGCGGCGGCGGGCCTCTCCAAGCCCAATCTGCTCTATTACTTCCGCACCAAGGATGCCCTGTACACGTCGGTCCTCCGACGCACCCTCGAGATGTGGCTCGAGCCCCTGCGCGAGCTGGACGCCCGGAGCGACCCGCGCACGGCGCTCTCGGCCTATATCGGCCGCAAGCTCGCCTATTCCCGCAGCCATCCGGCCGCCTCGCGGCTGTTCGCCATGGAGATTCTGCAAGGCGCCCCCCTGCTCCAGCAGGCCCTGAGCGGTCCGCTGGCCGCGCTCGTGGAGGCGAAGTCCCAGACCATCGAGGGCTGGATCGCCGAGGGGCGCCTGGCCCCGGTCGACCCGAAGCACCTGATCTTTGCGATCTGGGCCACGACCCAGCACTACGCCGATTTCGCCGCTCAGATCGGCGCCATCACGGGCGGCAGCCTCGCGGACGAGAGCTTCTACGAGACGACCCGGTCCATGCTGGAGCGGATCCTCCTCGACGGTGTGATGCCGAGGGCTGGGAAGGACGAATAGGAGAGAGCGGACGGACCGGGACACCGTTTGTCATCCATCCTTCGCCGCCCGCATCGTCCTCTACTCCGCCGGCTCGAGGGGCTCGAGGGGCTTCTGCGCCGGCTGGGCGGCCGGATTGTTGGGGTGCTGCGTCCAGTTGGAGTAGGACCCGTCGACGAGGCGCCCGGTGCGGCGGTCGATCTCGTTCACCAGCGGTTCCATGGTGATGCAGTTCTCGACCGGGCAGACCGTGGCGCAGAGGTTGCAGCCCACGCATTCCTCGTCGATCACCTCGAAGTGGCGCACGCCGTCGACCCTATGGGTGATCGCCTGGTGCGAGGTGTCCTCGCAGGCGATGTGACATCGCCCGCACTTGATGCACAGATCCTGGTCGATCCGCGCCTTCACGGCGTAGTCGAGGTTGAGGTACTGCCAGTCCGTCACGTTCGGGACAGCCGCGCCGACGAAGTCGTCGATCCTGGCATAGCCGCGCTCGTCCATGAAGGCTTCGAGCCCGGCGATCATCTCGCTGACGATCCGGAAGCCGTAGACCATGGCGGCGGTGCAGACCTGCACCGTGCCGCAGCCGAGCGCCATGTACTCCGCGGCGTCGCGCCAGGTCTCGATGCCGCCGATCCCTGAGAGCGGCAGGCCCCGGGTCGCCGGTGCGCGGGCGATCTCGGCCACCATGTTGAGGGCGATCGGCTTCACGGCCGGGCCGCACATGCCGCCGTGCGTCGCCTTGCCGTCCGTGTGTGGGGTCGGGACCATGCGGTCGAGATCGACCCCCATGATCGAGTTGACCGTGTTGATGAGGGAGACCGCGTCCGCGCCGCCGCGCTTGGCGGCCTCCGCGGGCTTGCGGATGTCGGTGATGTTGGGGGTGAGCTTCACGATGACGGGCATGCGCGTGTGCGTCTTGCACCAGCGTGCGACCAGCTCGACATATTCCGGCACCTGGCCGACCGCCGAGCCCATGCCGCGCTCCGACATCCCATGTGGGCAGCCGAAATTGAGCTCGATCCCGTCCGCTCCCGTGGCCTCGACCCGGGGCAGGATGCGCTTCCACGCCTCCTCCTCGCAGGGCACCATGAGGGAAACCACGATGGCCCGGTCGGGCCAGCGCCGCTTCATCTCGGTGATCTCCTGAAGGTTCACCTCCAGTGGCCGGTCCGTGATGAGCTCAATGTTATTGAAGGCGGCAACGCGGCGGTCAGGCCCGTGAACGGCGCCGTAGCGGGGGCCCGACACGTTGACGATCGGCGGACCGTCCTCGCCCAGGGTCTTCCAGACCACGCCGCCCCAGCCCGCCCGGAAGGCGCGCTCGATGTTGTAGGCCTTGTCGGTCGGCGGCGCGGAGGCGAGCCAGAACGGGTTGGGGGCTTTGATTCCGACGAAGTTGACGCTGAGATCGGCCATCGCTTGAGCCCCCCTATTCCGCAGCCATGGGAACGAAGCCCAGGAGCGCGCGATCAATCGAAAGAGCGGCCTGCTTGCCGTCCTCCACGGCCACGACCGTGAGGTCGCGCCCGCCGGCGGCGCAGTCGCCCCCGGCCCAGATGCCCGGGAGAGAGGTGCGGCGCTCGTCATCGACCGCGATCCGCCCGGAGGCGAGCTCGAGCAAGTCCTCGGAGCCCTCCAGATCCGCGGGCACGAAGAGCTGACCGATCGCCTTGAAGAGCTGGTCGGCGGGCAAGGTGAAGGTCTCGCCCGTGTCGACGAGCTTGCCTCCTTCGTCCCGCGTGCTCATGAAGGTCACGGAGCGGAGCGCGCCGCCCTCCCCCTGCACCGAGACGGGTCGCGCCCAGTGGCGGATCACGACGCCGTTCACCTGCGCGAGCTCCTGCTCGTAGGCGCTGGCGCCCATCTGGCCGGTGCCGCGGCGATAGACGATGGTGACCTCTTCGGCACCGAGCTTCCTGGCCTGGACGGCCGCATCGACGGCGGTCATGCCGCCGCCCACCACCACGACGCGCCGCCCGATCGGCAGCGTCGCGAGGTCCGGGCTCTGGCGCAGGGCCTCGATGAAGGCCACCGCATCCTCGATTCCGGCGAGGCTGCCGCCCTCGATCCCGAGGCTGTTCACGGCCTGGAGCCCAAGCCCGAGGAAGACGGCGTCGTAGTCGCGACGCAGGTCCGCGAGCGTGAAATCCCGCCCCAGCTGCTGTCCGCAACGCAGCTCGATGCCTCCGACCGAGAGGATCCAGTCGACCTCCGACAGCGCGAAGCCCTCGACGCTCTTGTAGGATGCGATGCCGTGCTCGTTGAGCCCGCCGGGTTTCTGCCGGGCGTCGAACACCACCACCTCGTGGCCGAGCGTGGCGAGGCGGTGGGCGCAGGACAGGCCGGCTGGGCCCGCACCCACCACGGCGATCCGGCGGCCGGTCGGGGCGCCGCGTCTGTAGGGCTGCTTGCCGGATGCCATCAGCGCGTCCGTGGCATGGCGCTGGAGAAGGCCGATCTGAACCGGCTTGCCCTCCGCCGCGTTGCGGACGCAGGCCTGCTCGCAGAGAGTTTCGGTCGGGCAGACCCGGGCGCACATGCCGCCGAAGATGTTGGCGTCCAGGATCGTCTTCGCGGCGCCGTGCGTGTTGCCCGTCGTGACCTGCCGGATGAAGAGCGGGATGTCGATGCCGGTCGGGCAGGCCGTCACGCAGGGCGCGTCGTAACAGAACAGGCATCGCTCGCCCGCGACCCGCGCCTCGTGCCGGTCGAGCGGCGCATGGAGGTCGGAAAAGTTCTCGGCGTAATCGTCAGGCGCCAGGCGCCCCGCACGGATATCCGGCGCTGCCGTCATAGGTATCCTCCTGCGGCGCGCAACGGCCGCTCAAGGCCAAATGTCGTTCACCCTCAGGCCGGCCTCTCGAGGGGCAGGCTCATGATTTGACCATCTGATCAAAGCGGTTCGGACCTGTCAATTTGAACTGTTCTGAAACGGCCGCCTGCCCGAAAATGTCCGGCCCGCGAAAAAAGGCGGAACATCGCGCCTCAATTTCGAGCTTCGGATCGTTTGTGGGCGAAAAACTCGACGATTTCGACTTTCGCGACATTGCATCCGATTTCACCTTCGTTCTATCAAACAGGGGGGCCGGTTCCCGCCGGGCTCGCCTGCAGAAGTCGGAGTCGCGTTTGACCTCTTCCACGGTCGTACTCAAAACCGAGGGTCTGACGAAGTCTTTCATGGGCTTCGTCGCCGTCCAGGATGTGTCGTTCACGCTCCACGAGGGCCATATCCACGCGGTCATCGGGCCGAACGGCGCCGGCAAGACCACGTTCTTCAACCTGCTGACTAAGTTCCTGCCTCCCACGAGCGGGCGCATTTTCTACAGGGGCGAGGACATCACGCGTCTCAAGCCTGCCCAGATCGCCCGACGCGGCGTGGTGCGCTCCTTTCAGATCTCGGCCACGTTCCCGCACCTGACTGTGATCGAGAACGTGCGCATCGCCCTGCAACGGAAGCTCGGGACCATGTTCCACTTTTGGCGTTCCGAAAGCAGCCTCACCGTCCTCGAAGACCGTGCGCGCGAGCTCCTCGCCCAGGTCGGGCTGGAGTCGTTCGGTCATCTCGAGGCGGTCGAGCTTCCCTATGGCCGCAAGCGGGCGCTTGAAATCGCCACCACGCTCGCTCTCGACCCGGATCTCATCCTCCTCGACGAACCCACCCAAGGGATGGGGCACGAGGACATCGATCGCGTGAAGGCCCTGATCAAGCGCGTGGCCCAGGGCCGCACCGTCCTGATGGTCGAGCACAACATGAGCGTGGTCTCCGACATCTCCGATCGCATTACCGTGCTCCAGCGCGGCCAGATCCTCGCGGAGGGCCCGTACGCCCAGGTCTCGCAGGATCCGAGGGTCGTCGAGGCTTATCTCGGCACGGGACATTGAGGGCGCCGATGACCTCCACCCTCGCACCTACCCCATCCTCCGGCGGCCGCACCGAGCCGGGGCGCACAACGCCCTTCCTGGAGATCGCGAACCTCAATGCCTGGTACGGCGAGAGCCATGTGCTCCACGGCGTCAACCTGACGGTTCGCGAGGGCGAAGTCGTGAGCCTTCTCGGGCGCAACGGCGCCGGGCGCACCTCGACCCTGCGCGCCATCCTCGGTCTGGTGTCGCGGCGGACGGGCTCCATCAAGGTGGCGGGCCAGGAGACCATCGCGATGGCCCCGCACCGGATTCCCCGGCTCGGGATCGGCTATTGCCCCGAGGAGCGCGGCATCTTCGCGACCCTGACCGCCGAGGAGAACCTCGAGCTCCCGCCCCGCATCGCGGAGGGGGGCATGCCGGTCGAGGAGATCTACCGGATCTTCCCGAACCTTCTGGAACGCCGCAACAGCCCGGGCACCAAGCTGTCGGGCGGCGAGCAGCAGATGCTCGCCATTGCGCGGATCCTGCGGACCGGCGCCCGCCTCCTGCTTCTCGACGAGATCTCGGAGGGGCTCGCCCCGGTGATCGTGCAGAAGCTCGCCGAGACCATCCGCCTCCTGAAGGCGCGCGGCTACACGATCCTGATGGTGGAGCAGAACTTCCGCTTTGCCGCACCGCTGGCGGACCGCTTCTACGTGATCGAGCACGGCCGCGTCGTTCTCGAGCTCGACCAGCGGCAGCTCCAGGAGCGACAAGAGGAGCTCGCCCAGCTCCTGGGCGTCTAAGACCGGCTGCGGGCGCCGCGGCGCCCGCAGCCCCATCTCGGCCCGTCGCCTCGCGGCGCCAGGGCTCCAACGAAGCGACAACCCTCAGGGAGAGACACATGCGTAAAGGACTGATGGCTTCCGCCGCTCTGGCGGCTCTGATCAGCGGGCCGGCCTTCGCCCAGCAATTCTCGGGCGACGCCGTGAAGGTCGGCGTGCTCACCGACCTGTCCGGCGTCTATGCCGATTTCGGCGGCCAGGGCGCGATCGAGGCCGCAAAGATGGCGGTCGAGGATTTCGGCGGCAAAGTCGCGGGCAAGTCGATCGAAGTGATCTCGGCTGACCACCAGAACAAGCCGGACGTCGCGGCCTCCAAGGCGCGCGAGTGGTACGACACGCAGGGCGTCGACCTCATCGCCGAATCGTTGAACTCGTCGGTCGCCATCGCGGTCTCGAAGGTCGCGACCGAGAAGAAGCGCGTCCAGATGGTGACGGGCGCCGCGACGAGCCGCCTGTCGAACGAGGATTGCGGCCCCTTCACGGTGCACTACGTCTACGACACCTATGCGCTGGCCCAGGGCACCGGCGCCGCGACCGTGAAGGCCGGCGGCGACACCTGGTTCTTCCTCACCGCGGATTACGCCTTCGGGCACTCGCTCGAGAAGGAGACCGGCGACGTCGTGAAGAACGCTGGCGGCAAGGTGCTCGGCGCCGTGCGCCACCCGCTTTCTGCCACCGACTTCTCGTCCTTCCTGCTCCAGGCGCAATCCTCCGGCGCCAAGGTGGTGGGCCTCGCCAATGCGGGCCAGGACACCGTCAACTCGATCAAGGCGGCCTACGACTTCGGCCTCACCCCGAAGCAGCAACTCGCCGGCCTTCTGACGCTCATCACCGACGTGCACAGCCTCGGGATCGAGCAGGCGCAGGGTCTCTACACCACGGAAGCGTGGTACTGGGACCAGAACGACGAGACCCGGGCGTTCTCCAAGCGCTATTTCGAGCGCGTCAAGAAGATGCCGAACTCCAACCAGGCCGGCGTCTATTCCGCGGTCTCGAGCTACCTCAAGGCCGTGCAGGCCGCGAACACCGACGATCCCGAGGCGGTGATGAAGCAGCTCAAGTCCATGACGATCAACGACATGTTCACCAAGAACGGCAAGATCCGCCAGGACGGTCTGCACGTGCACGACATGTACCTGTTCCAGGTGAAGGCGCCGAAGGACTCGAAGTACCCCTGGGACTACTACAAGCAGCTCGCGGTCGTCCCGGGCGCCCAGGCCTTCCAGCCCCTCGAGCAGTCCCGCTGCCCGCTGGTGAAGAAGTCCTGATCCTGAGCCACTCCGACGGTGCGGGCCGCGCCCGCACCGCTCGCCCCTTGAGCTCCTAGTCTGAGGTCCCATGGAGATCTTCGGCCGCCCGCTCCCCGCCCTCGCCTCCCAGATCGTGCTCGGTCTGGTGAACGGGTCGTTCTACGCGATGCTCTCCTTGGGCCTCGCGGTGATCTTCGGGACGCTCAACATCGTCAATTTCGCTCACGGCGCCTTCTACATGGTGGGCGCCTTCGGGGCCTTCTTCGCCCTGAGCTCCCTCGGCATCAATTACTGGGTCGCCCTGATCCTGGTGCCGCTCGTGGTCGGCTTCATCGGCGTCCTGATCGAGCGGGGCCTGCTGCGCTGGCTGCGCGGCCTCGACCCGCTCTACGGCCTGCTGCTCACCTTCGGGCTCTCGCTCATCCTCGAAGGCATGCTCCGCGACGTGTATGGCTCGTCAGGCCGCTCCTATCCGCGTCCGCCCGAGCTCAACGGCGTCTGGAACCTCGGCTTCATGGCGCTGCCGATCTCCCGCGCCTGGGTGATCGGCGTCTCGCTCGTGGTGTGCTTCGCGACCTGGTTCGTGATCGAGCGCACCAAGCTCGGCGCCTATCTCCGGGCCGCGACGGAGAATCCCGCCCTGACTCAGGCGTTCGGCGTGAACGTACCCCTCCTCGTCACGCTCACCTTCGGCTTCGGCGTCGCCCTTGCGGCGCTCGGCGGCGTGCTGGCCGCCTCCGCGGTGCAGATCACGCCCCTCATGGGCTCGAACATCATCATCGTGGTCTTCGCCGTGGTGGTGATCGGCGGCATGGGTTCGATCATGGGCGCGATCGTGACCGGTCTCGGGCTCGGCATCATCGAAGGCCTGACGCGCGTTTATTATCCGGAGGCCTCCGCCACGGTGGTCTTCGTCATCATGGCCATCGTCCTGCTCGTCCGCCCCGCGGGCTTGTTCGGAAAGGCCTAGCCCCGTACCCCCGGCCCTGCGGGCGGGCGCAGCAACGCCACCTGCCGCGTTCGGACCGGCTCAGGAGAGAACCCATGACCGCCCAAGCCTCGTCCCATATTGGACCGGCGCCCCGCCGCAGCGGCATCGGCAAACCCTTGATCTTCCTGGGAGTCATCGCGCTCGGGATCGTCGCGCCCTTCGTCGGGCTCTACCCGATCCTGCTCATGAAGCTGCTGTGCTTCGCGCTCTTCGCCTGCGCGTTCAACCTGCTCATCGGCTTCGTGGGCCTGCTTTCGTTCGGCCATGCCATGTTCTTCGGCAGCGCGGCCTATGCGACGGGGCATGCCATAAAGGTGTGGGGCTTCACGCCCGAGCTCGGCATCCTGTTCGGCGTTCTCGCAGCTGCGCTCCTCGGGCTCCTCGTCGGGCTGCTGGCGATCCGCCGGCAGGGCATCTACTTCGCCATGATCACCATGGCGCTGGCGCAGATGTTCTACTTCTTCGCCCTGCAGGTGCCGTTCACGGGCGGCGAGGACGGGCTGCAGGGTGTTCCCCGTGGCGCCCTATTCGGGGTCCTGCCGCTGGGCAGTGACCTGACGCTCTATTACGTGGTCCTTGCCGTGGTCGTGGCGAGTTGGCTTCTCATCGCTCGGATCGTCCACTCGCCCTTCGGCCAGATTCTGAAAGCCATCCGGGAGAACGAGCCGCGCACGATCTCGCTCGGCTACGACTCAGATCGCTTCAAGCTCGTGGCCTTCATTCTTTCGGCAGCCCTCGCTGGGCTCGCGGGCGCGCTCAAATGCCTTGTGCTCGGCTTTGCGACCCTCTCCGACGTCCACTGGGCGACGTCGGGCAGCGTGATCCTGATGTCGCTCATCGGCGGCATCGGCACCCTCTCGGGGCCGGTCGTCGGCGCCTTCATCATCACGGGCCTGGAGAACGTGCTCGCCGACCGGGTCGGCTCCTGGGTGACGGTGATCCTCGGCGTGATCTTCGTGATCAGCGTGCTCCTCTTCCGCAAGGGCCTCGTCGGAACCCTGCGCGAGCTCCTTTTCAAGGACCGCACGAAAGCGGCCTGAGCCCGCGCCTCTCACCGGCCTCTCGCTCAGCCAGTATTTGACGGGCCATGGCGTCGGCCCGCCGTTCCCGAAGTCGCCCTCATATGCCAGGACGCGAACCGCGACTGCCAGGCGGTCCTGCCTGACCGCCGGGCGGGATGGCTCCAGCCACTGACGCGCCCCGACAGGGCCTGTTGTACACGATTGTTCTGCAAATACGGGACGGTGACTTTACGGAAGGGCGCCGATATAGTGCGGATCTTCCCCTCATGGATGGACTGCGGCCTGCGCCCGGCGGAACGAATATCATTGTGACCTTGCTCGAGCGCCTCAAGATCGAAACGCGGCCCGCACACGACGGGATCGAGCGTGCCGTCGATATCGAAAGCCGCCTCCTCACCCACGCATCCTACCAGGCCCTGCTCGCGCGGTTCTACGGCTTTCATGCCAAATGGGAGCCGCTGGCCGAAGCCGCCATCGCGGACCCGGCCTTCTTCCGCGCGCGGCGCAAGACGCAGGACCTGGTCTCGGACCTGACGGCTCTCGGCATGGGGGCCGAGGACATCGCCCGCCTGCCTGTCTGCCGATCATTGATGCCGATGCCCGATCCTGCGGCTGCATACGGCGCCATGTACGTCGTGGAAGGATCGACCCTCGGAGGCGCCATCATCGCCCGACTCGTGGAGCGCCGGCTCGGGCTCACCTCGGACACGGGCTGCCGCTACTTCCGCAGCTACGGGTCCGCAGTCGGATCGATGTGGCGGAGCTTCGGAGCAAGGCTCCAGGCGTTCTCCTCGCCCGATGTCGACGATGCTATCGTGGCCTCGGCGAACCGCACCTTCGCGCTCATGCAGGATTGGCTTCAGACCCAATCATCCCCGCCCGCGGCCGGGGAAGCGCTTCGCCTGTCGCTCGCCAACGAGCTGCGCGCATGAACGCCGTCGCACCGTCCAGCTCCGGCGACATCTCGGCCTGCGAGCGGGAGCCGATCCATATTCCGGGCAGCATCCAGCCCCACGGCATCCTGCTGGCGCTCAGCCGATCCGAGATGGGTGTGGTCCATGCCAGCGCGAACCTGGCGGGCGTTCTCGGAATCTCGGCGGGTGACGCGCTCGGCAGGCCGCTCGCGGCGATTTCACCCCTGCTCACGGCTGCGCTCGGGGATGAGCTGGAGGAGAGCCGTCTGGACGACAAGGCCCGGTATCTCCGAACCATCACCCTTGCGACTCCCGACGGCGACCGCAGCTTCGATGCCGTGGTGCACGGGGCGGGCGACTGCGTCGTGCTGGAACTCGAAGAGGTGTCCTCTGAGGACGGCGCCAGCCTCGATGCGCTCTACCCCACCATGCGCGGCTTCGTGGAACAGCTGCAGACGGCCTCCAGCGTCGAGGCCCTGTGCCGCCTTGCCGCCGAGGATGTCCGGCGCATCACCGGCTTTGACCGGGTGTTGGTCTACCGGTTCGACGAGACCTGGAACGGCACCGTCATCGCGGAGGACCGCAACAATCGACTGCCGTCCTATTTCGACCTGCGCTTCCCGGCCTCCGACATTCCGGCTCAGGCCCGCGAACTTTACCGCCGCAATCGTTTGAGGATCATCCCCGACGCCGACTATACCCCCGTTCCTGTCGAGCCGGTGCTCCACCCGGCAAGCGGGCAGCCGCTCGACATGAGCTATTCCGTCCTGCGCAGCGTTTCCCCGGTGCATCTCGAATACATGCGCAACATGGGGACCATGGCCTCGATGTCGATCTCGATCCTCCGCGAGGGCGCGCTGTGGGGTCTGATCTCCTGCCACAACCGGGATGCCCGGCGGGTCCCCCTGCGGGTGCGCAACGCCTGCGACTTCATCACCCAGATCTTCTCGCTGCAGCTGGCAGCCCGCGAGCGCGCCGCCGAAGCCGAGGAGCTCATGCGGCTCGGCTCCGTCCGCTCGCAGCTCCTGGGGTTCATGGCCGAGGAGGAGCGCTTCATCCTCGGCCTCGTGCGCCATCCCGCCCAGCTCCTCGATATCGCGGATGCGCAGGGCGCCGCCATCATCTCGGGCGAGCACAGCTGGCTGCTCGGCGAGACGCCCCAGGAAGGCGAGGTGCGCCGTCTGTTCGAATGGCTGTCCGCCAACCATCGCGAGGATGTCTTCGCGACCGACGCGCTGCCGAGCCTGATCCCGGAGGCGCAAGACTACAGCGATCGTGCGAGCGGTCTGCTGGCGATCTCCATCTCGAAGGTGAACCCGAGTTACGTACTCTGGTTTCGACCCGAGGTCGTCCACACGGTCAAATGGGGCGGCGACCCGCAGAAGCCCGTGCTGCAGGCCGGCGCGGCACCCGATGCGCCCGCGCGCCTCCACCCCCGCAAGTCGTTCGAGATCTGGAAGGAAACCGTCCGTGGCCGGTCCCTGCCCTGGAAGCCGGCCGAGATCCAGACCGTCAAGGAGCTGCGCAACGCGGTCGTCGGCATCGTTCTGCGGCGCGCCGAGGAGCTCGCGGCGCTGAGCGAGGAACTGCAGCGCAGCAACAAGGAGCTGGAAGCCTTCTCGTACTCGGTCTCCCACGACCTGCGCGCGCCGTTCCGCCATATCGTGGGCTATTCCGAACTGCTGCGGAAGCAGGAGGGCGAGACCCTCTCCGAGCGGGGCCGGCGCTACATCGAGACCATCATCGAATCCGCCTACACCGCCGGAACGCTCGTCGACAATCTCCTGAGCTTCTCGCAGATGGGCCGCACGGCGCTCAAGCCCCGTCCCGTGGACATGAACGTGCTCGTCGCCGAAGTGAAACGGAGCTTCGCCCTCGACACAAAGGATCGCCGGATCGACTGGTACATCGGCCCTCTGGCGACTGTTCGGGCCGATCCGGTCATGTTACGGTTTGCCGTCGAAAACCTCGTTTCCAATGCCTTGAAGTACACGCGGTCCCGCACCGAGGCGATCATCGAGATCGGCTGCGAGCGCAAGGGCGACGAGATCATCTTCTTCGTGCGCGACAACGGCGTCGGCTTCGACATGGCCTATGTCGGCAAGCTGTTCGGTGTCTTCCAGCGCCTCCACCGCATGGAGGAGTTCGAGGGCACCGGCATCGGCCTGGCGAACGTACGCCGGATCGTGGAGCGTCACGGAGGCCGCGTCTGGGCAGAAGGCTCGGTCGAAAAAGGGGCAACCTTCTCGTTCGCCCTGCCCGCAATGGGGGAGCCATGAGCATGGCGGAACTCAAGCCGATCCTCCTGGTCGAGGACAATCCGAAAGATGTGGAACTGACTCTCGCGGCGCTCGAACAGAGCCAGCTCGCGAACGAGGTCATCGTGGTCCGCGACGGCGCCGAGGCGCTCGACTTCCTGTATCGTCGCAGGGAGCACGAGAGCCGCAACACCGGCGATCCGGCCGTCGTGCTGCTGGATCTGAAGCTCCCCAAGGTCGACGGGCTCGAAGTCCTCGCTCAGGTGAAGGGCGATCCGAACCTCCGGCACACGCCGGTCGTGATGCTGACCTCCTCGCGGGAGGAGAGCGACCTCGTCCGCAGTTATGAGCTCGGCGTCAACGCCTTCGTGGTGAAGCCAGTGGGCTTCAGGGAGTTCTTCGACGCGATCCAGGACCTTGGCGTGTTCTGGGCGGTGCTGAACGAGCCGCCGCCCCGGAACGGCCTGCGGTAACGCCATGGACCTGTCCCCGCCCACCGGGCAGGCGGAGCGCTATCACTTCCTCCTCCTGGAGGACAGCAGCCTCGACGCCGAACTCGTCTCCGAGCACCTCCGGGGGACCGGACTCGTCTACACGCTCGATCGGGTGATCGCCCAGGAGGAGTTCGCCCAGGCCATCAATTGCTCCAAGTACGATCTCATCCTCGCCGATTATGTGCTCCCCTCCTTCGACGGCATGAGCGCGTTGAAGCTGGCCCGGGAGCACTGCCCGAACACCCCCTTCGTGTTCGTCTCCGGAACCCTCGGCGAGGAGATCGCCGTGGAAGCCCTGAAGCGCGGTGCGACGGATTACGTCCTCAAGCAGCGCCTGGAACGCTTGCCCAGGACCGTGCTCCGCGCGCTCGCAGAGGCGCAGGAACGCGCCGAGCGCCGGCGCGTCCAGCAGGAGCTGCGCGACCTCGTCGAGGAAAAGACCACTCTGCTCCACGAGCTCGACCACCGGGTCAAGAACAACCTTCAGCTCCTTCTGTCCCTGGTGAGCTACGAGATCCGGCAGGCCAGGAACCCCGACGTCCGGACCGCGCTGGCCGGAGTGCGGGAGCGGCTTCAGGCGCTCGGGATCGTGCACCGCCTTCTCTATGCCAGCGACGACGTGGATGCGTTCGACGCCGGGGACTTCGCGCGGGAGCTGTGCGCGGACCTCCTCGCGAATTCGGAGCGGACGGATATCGTCCTCGAGGCCGACACGGGCGCGGTCCCGGTTCCCGCCACGATCGCTGCCCCGATCGCCCTGTTCCTCAACGAAATGGTCACCGGCGCCATCGCCCATGCCTTTCAGGGGCGCTCGGGTAAGCTGAAGCTCCGGGTCGGCGCCGTGGAGGGAAGCTGCGTCATCGAGCTCCGCGACGATTGCTTTTCGCCAGCGGAGAAGCTCGCCGCCCGTGAGCATGCCACCGGCGCAATCCAGAAGGCTCTGGCCCGTCAGCTCAATGCAACGGTTATTTGGCCGGACGACGCCCAGGTTCTCGTCCGGGTCAGCCTTCCTGTTCCTCTCCGCTCGGAGGCCGCCTGAGCGTCTCCAGCCGGCGTCCGTCGCATCCGGGCCTCCGATGCCGCGGAACGCCGGCCACCGCTCTCGCTCAACCGCCCCGACGGCGGCCCCTGCGCGCACCCGCCCTGGTGATACGGCGACGTCTACCTGGCATCTTCCCAGGCGAGGTGGTCTCGGGCTCGGGGCGCCATCAGGGTCCCGCAGTTCAGGAGCCGCGGGGCTCGAAACTCCACCAAAAAGGGCGTCACCCAGCGGGTGACGCCCTGATCTTGAAGCGAGCCTGCGGGTCGGCGTTATTCGAGCTCGAGCGCCCCGACTTCGCGGCCCTTGCGGCCCTGGATGATCTTCACCCGCACGCGCTGGCCGTTCGGCAGTTCGGAGAGGCCCGCCCGATCGAGAGCCGAGCGATGCACGAAGAGATCCTTGGCTTCGCCGGCGACAGCGACGAACCCGAAGCCCTTCGCGGGGTCGTACCACTTCACCGTCCCGGACGCCTCCTCGGCTCCCTCGAGGTCCACCGGGGGCGCGTCGGAGCGGAAGGAGGGGCGCGGTCCGCGGCTGAAGCCACCCGGACCGCCAGGTCCGCCCAGCCCACCCGGTCCACGTGGCCCGCGGCCGAAGGATGAACCCGCGGGCTCGGCCGTCGACGTATCGACGCTCAAGACCTCGGTGACCTGCGGACCCTTCTGCCCCTGGCCGACCCGCACTTGCAGGGTTGTGCCAGGCTCGAGGCTCGAATGGCCGGCGGCTTCCACGGGACGAATGTGCAGGAAGGCCTCGCCGCCACCCTCGGACAGGGCCACGAAGCCGAAACCCTTCTCCGAGTTGAACCACTTGACCTTTGCTTCCATTTCGCGCGTCGGTCCGGCATTGTAGCCGCCGGAGGACGGCCGCGGCTCGCGCGGCGGCGGCGGTGGCGCATATTCACTTGGCCAAAGATCCGGGCCTCCCTCGAAATCCCGACGTCTATCCCGGTGGTTGTTGCCTCGTCCCATAGTAAGCCCGCTATCGTAGATAAGTGGGGGGCTCATGGCATGCCGCGCCAAGCGACACTAGCCCCTAACTGCAACACTGCCGGAAAAGAGGCGCCTTGTCATCGGATGACTCGACAAAAAAGCGTTACGGTCACCGGATTGTCAGGCGCTCTGCGGTGAGCCGGGGACATCCTCAGAGATGGGGTTGCCCCTTGCTACGCTTCGTTGTGAGATGGACGCGCGGACGCGGTCCGCGCTCCCCGGGACGGCCGCGGCGGATGGCGGGTCCGACGGCTCCTCGCGGGAGTGGAAATGGATATTGCTTCGGCGCGAGAGGGTTTCATGAAGTCGATCCTGGTCCCGATCGAAGAACACAGCCTCCTGCGCCCTGTGCTCGACACGGCTCTGCTCCTGGCCCGCGCCTTCGACAGCTACGTCGAGGGCTTCGCGGTCAGCTTCAACCTGCCGATGGCGATGCCGATCGATATCGCGATCGGTGTCCCTTCCCTGCTCGACCCGGTCACCCGCCGCGAGATGACCGATGCCTCGCAGCGGCATTTCGAGACCGTGATGCAGGCCGAGGGGATCCCCCTGGCGGAACCCGGCGTCACGGGGCTGAGCTACGGCTGGCGCCAGACCGAGATGATGAGCGACGCCTTCGTGGGGAGCTATGGCCGCGCCTTCGATGCCATCGTCCTGGGACGGCCCGGCAACAGCACGCACCATCCGCGCCTGTCGACCGCCGAAGCGGCCCTGTTCGAGAGCGGTCGCCCGGTGCTGATCGCCCCGCCGCAGGCGCCCGCCATTCTGGGGCGGACCGTCGTGATCGCCTGGAACGGCAGCACCGAGACGGCCCGGGCGGTCGCGTTCTCGATGCCCCTCCTGGTGCGGGCGGAGCGAGTCATCGTCCTGTCGGTCGAAGGGTGGGGCGCATCCGAACCCACGGGCTCCGATCTGGCCCGCTCGCTCAAGCGCCATGGCCTCAACGTGGAGACCCGCACGGTTCCGAATACATCCGGCCGGCACGGCGAGACGGTCCTGTCGACGGCTGAATCCGTCGGCTGCGACCTCCTCGTCAAAGGAGCCTACACGCAGAGCCGGCTGCGGCAGATGATCCTCGGCGGCGCGACGAGCCATATCCTGGCGCATAGCGCGCTGCCCGTGCTCATGGCGCATTAGCGCTTCCCACCAAAGCAGTGGGATCGGCACCCCGTCCGACCGAAGGTCTCGGGGGTCGCTTTCCGTGCTGCCGAGCCATGCGCTCCGCGGCCTGGACAGGGCCTGCCGGCCCAGCCTATCGGCATCCAGCCGCGCCGCTCTCCTGGCGGCGGGCCGGAAACCCCGATGCTCAACTCTCTCCGCGCGACCTTCCAGGCGCTCTCGCCGCGGGTCTTCCCCTATCGCGGCTTCGCGCTGGCCCTGCTCACCGGCACCCTCGGCGGGTGGCTGTTCGCAGCGGGCAACCTGCCGCTGCCCTGGATGCTGGGCTCGATGACGGCCTGCACTCTCGGGGCGCTGGCCCGCGCCCCCATCGTGGCACCCGGCATCGTACGGCCACCCATGAGCATGGTGATCGGGGTGATGCTGGGGGCGGGCTTTTCGCCCGACCTCTTCGGCCACCTTGCGAGCTGGATCCCGACCATCCTCGGCCTTGCGGTCTTCATGATCGCCTGCGCCATCGCATGCGTCACCTATTTCCGCCGGTTCGGCGGGCTCGATCCGACGACCGCCTATTTTTCCGGCATGCCGGGCGGCCTCATCGAAATGGTGATGCTCGGCGAGCAGCGCGGCGGCGACGGCCGCACGATCGCGCTGCTCCATTCCGCTCGCATCCTGCTCCTTGTCCTCACCCTGCCCTTCCTGGTGCAATGGCTCGCCGGCGTGAACCTCGGTCCCAGCTCGCGCACCGGCGTATCCATGCTGGATGCGCCCTGGAGCACGGAGCTCTGGCTCGTCGCCACCGCGATTGCGGGCGCTGCGCTCGGCTCGCTGCTGCGCCTGCGGGCCGCCTTCCTGATCGGCCCGATGATCGTAACCGCCGCGGTGCATCTCCTCGGCTGGACCTCGTTCACGCCGCCCCGGGAGATCGTGAACCTGGCGCAGCTGGTTCTCGGCACAACGATCGGCTGCAGCTTCGTGGGCACGCGCCCGGCCGACATCCTGCGCGTGCTGGTCCTGTCGCTCGGCTCCACGGCCATCCTCCTGAGCCTCACGCTGCTCTTCGCCTACGGAGTGAGCCTGATGTCGCCCTACGGCGTGATCCCCCTGCTGCTCGCCTATTCGCCCGGCGGATTGGCCGAGATGAGCCTCATCGCCGTCGCGCTGCAGGCCGAGGCGGCCTTCGTGGCCGGGCACCACGTGATCCGCATCTTTTTCGTGATGAGCGGCGCTAACCTCGCCTTCCGTTTCCTGGAGCCGCCGGACGCCAAGACGTGAACGGATCGGGCCGAGTGGCATGATGAGGTCCCCGCGGATCGTCTGCGTCGGGGCCGCTGCGGTCGACCGCAAGTACCGGGCGCTCGCGCCCTTGCGCCCAGACACCTCCAACCCCGTCGCCTCCAGTCGAGCCGCGGGGGGCGTCGCCCGGAACGTCGCCGAGAACCTGGCGCGCCTCCGGGTCGCGACAGGCCTCGCGTCACTGGTGGGGGACGACAGCAACGGGCGCTGGCTCCTGGAGGGCCTGCGGCGCATCGAAGTCGACACAGGCAGCGTTCGAGTCACGCGGGGCCATGCGACGGCGGAATATGTCGCCGTGCTCCAGCCGGACGGCACCCTGGCTTACGGCCTGGCCGACATGGCAATCTTCGAGGAGATCACGCCTGAATTTTTGGACGCGGCAGCGCCCGGGCTCGAGCATGCGTCGTGGGTCTTCGCCGATTGCAACCTGCCGGCCGCCGCATTGCAGCACCTCATCGAGCGGCGCCGGCAGGGAGCGTTCCGGCTCGCGGTCGATGCCGTCTCCCTCGCCAAAGCAGCCCGGCTCCCGCACGACCTCAGGGGCATCGATCTCCTGTTCCTGAACGAGGCGGAGGCGGCTGCAATCCTTGGCGCGCCTCGTCCATCCGCCGGAGCGGCCGTAGCTCTGCAGGAGCGCGGCGCTGTGGGGGTCGTGCTGACTTGCGGCGCGGACGGCCTCGTGGCCGCGGATGGCTCGGGCCTGGAGCTCGTTCCAGCCTGCACCGGCCCTCTCGTCGATGTGACAGGCGCGGGGGATGCCCTGATCGCCGCGACCCTGTTCCGGCTCCTCGCCGGCGACCGCCTGGTCCGGGCAGCCGTCTGGGGTGCCGCGGCCGCCGCCCTGACGATCGCGAGCGAGGCCAGCGTCCGCCCGGACCTCTCGCCAGGGCTTCTCGCCCGTGCCATGGATTCCGTCCGGCAACCCTGATCCCGGTGAATCCCATGGCTTCGCCCCTCAACCCCGTCCTCGACATCGCCCCCGAGGTCGCTCATGCCCTGCGCGACGGCCGCGCCGTGGTGGCGCTGGAGTCCACCATCATCACGCATGGCATGCCGCACCCGCAGAACGTCGCGACGGCCCGCGACGTCGAGGACATCGTGCGGGCGGAAGGCGCCCTGCCGGCGACGATCGCGGTGATCGGCGGGCGCATCAAGGTCGGGCTGTCTCCGGACGAGCTCGACTGGCTCGGCACCGCTCGGGACGTCATGAAGCTGTCCCGCGCCGACCTGCCCTTCGCGGTCTCGGCGGGCCGCCACGGGGCGACGACGGTCGCGGCCACCATGATCTGTGCGCATCTGGCCGGCATCCGCGTCTTCGCGACCGGTGGCATCGGCGGAGTGCACCGCGGCGTCGAGGAGACGCTCGACATCTCGGCCGACCTCGACGAGCTCGCGCGGACTCCGGTCGCCGTCGTCTGTGCAGGCGCCAAGGCGATCCTCGACCTGCCCCGGACGCTCGAATATCTCGAAACCCGCGGGGTGCCTGTCGTGGGCTACCAGACCGACAATCTCCCCGCCTTCTGGAGCCGGGACAGCGGGCTTCCCGTTCCGATCCGCCTCGACAGCCCGTTCGCCATCGCAGCGCTGATCCGCACGAAGGCCGATCTCGGCCTCGACGGGGGCGTGCTCGTCGCCAATCCGGTCCCGGAGGCCGACGAGATCCCCTCGCGCGAGATCGCCGCTCACATCGAAGCGGCGCTCACGGAGGCCCGGCAGCGCGGGATCAAGGCCAAGGCGGTGACGCCCTTCCTCCTCGGCCACATGTTCGAGATCACCGGCGGCCGGAGCCTGTCCACCAACATCGCGCTCGTGAAGAACAACGCCGCCCTGGCTGCGCGCATCGCGGCCGCGCTCGCCGGCGCCTAGAGCGGTTCTGGCGTTGCGGGGAACGAGCGCCCCTCCTGCCGCAGGAGCGCGGCTCATGTGAGGCCGAGCCGGCTCACGGGATAACCCTTTAGATCGCCGACAACCCGCCGTCGACGGTGAGCGCATGGCCGGTCATGAAGCTGTTCTCCGGGCTGCAGATCCACAGCATCGCCTGAACGATCTCGTCGGGCTCGGCCAGGCGGCGCATCGGCACTGCGGCGACGATGCGGCCCGCCGCCTCTTCCGGGCTGCCCCGCATCTCGTCCAGGAACCCGCTCACCATGCTGGTGTCCGTGAATGCGGGACAGATCGCATTCACCCGCACGCCGCGACGGGCCGTTTCGGCTGCGGCCGACTTCGTGAGCCCGACGACCGCGTGCTTGGAGGCGGCATATCCCGAGAGCAGCGGCGCGCCGACGAGCCCGGCAACGGACGCCACGTTGAGGATGGCTCCGCCGCGCCCGGTCTCCGCGAAGGCGCGCTCCATGGCAGGGATCTGGTGCTTCAGCCCGTAGAACACGCCGAACAGGTTGACGGCGATCATGCGTTGCAGCTCGTCGCCGGTGAGATCGACGAGCTTGCGAAAGGGGTGCGATACACCCGCATTGTTGACGGCCACGTCGAGCCGCCCGAATGCCGAGAGAGCCAGCCCGACCAGCGCCTGTGCGGTGCTCTCCTCCGTGACGTCGCCCGCGCGGACCTCCACGCTCGCGCCATCCGCGCGCAACGAGGCCTGCACGGCCGCGAGGGCGTCGCTGTCGCGGTCACACAGGATGAGTCTTGCGCCTTCCGCCGCGAAGCGTCGCGCAGCCGCTTCGCCGATGCCCCGTCCCGCACCCGTGATCAGCACCACCGCGTCGCGGTACCGCTGCATGCCCTCGCCCGTCATGCCAGCACCGCGATGGTGAGCCAGTCGGCGGCGAGCGCCGGCTTTGCCTGGCCTTCGACCTCGATCGTCACCGCGTGGCGCAGCATCGCCTCCTTCTCGGCGCGCATCGTGAGATCGGAGAGCGTGAAATGCGCCCGCAACCGGCTCCCCGCCCGCACGGGCGCCAGGAAGCGCACCCGGTCGAAACCGTAATTGATGCCCATCACTCTCCCCTCCACGGACGGCAGCGCTTCGTAGGCCATGGAGCTCAGGAGGGACAGGGTGAGGAAGCCGTGCGCAATGGTGCCGCCGAACGGCGTCTCGGCCTGTGCTCGGTCCATGTCGAGATGGATGAACTGGTGGTCGTCCGTGACCTCGGCGAAGCGGTCGATCCTTCCCTGACCGACATCTCGCCACGAGGAGACGCCGATCACCGTGCCGATGCGGGACCGGAGTTCGTCGAGGGAGAGAACCGTCGGGTTCGGAGCTTCGCCGCGAAGGACGGCATCGCTCGTCGGAGGCGTGGGGACTGCATCGCTCATCGTGGGCGAGGACGTTGACAGGCCATCCTTGTTCTGTCCAGGCAGAGCCCAATCTGTGCTGCGGTGTGCCCTCTCCGTTCGCGGGCGCGCTAGGAGGGTTCGCCATGGCCGAACAGAATCGGGTTGTCCGCCTCGTCTCGCGCCCGACCGGCTCTGCAAGACGGGAGAACTTCGCGTTTGCTGACGAAGCCGTGCCGGAGCCCGCGGAGGGCCAGTTCCGGGTGCGGGTTCGGTTTATCTCTCTCGACCCCGCCATGCGGGGCTGGATGAACGAGAACCCGGTCTATGCGCCGCCGATCCCGCTCGGCAGCCCCATGCGCGCCTATGCGGCAGGGATTGTCGAGGCGTCGCGCAACTCGAAGTTTCCTGACGGGCAGGCGGTGGTCGGGATGTTCGGCGTTCAGCGCTTCGCGGTGAGCGACGGACGGGGCGTCGTCCGCGTGGACACGGCGCTGGCACCGTTGGAGCGCTGGATCGGCGGGCTCGGCATGCCGGGCGCGACCGCATTTCTCGGAACGCACCGCATCCTGGAGCCGAAGGGCGGCGAGACCCTCGTGGTATCGGGCGCGGCCGGCGCCGTCGGCTCCATCGTGGGCCAGATCGGCAAGCGCCTCGGCTGCCGCGTGGTCGGCATCGCGGGCGGGCCGGGTAAGTCGGCTCGCCTCACCGAGGTCTACGGATTCGACGCAGCCGTCGACTACAAGTCGGGCGATCTCGCCAAGGGCCTGCGGGAGGCCGCGCCCGACGGGGTCGACCTCTACTTCGAGAATGTCGGCGGGCCGGTCGGCAACGCGGTGCTGCACCGGATGCGCGCGTTCGGGAAGGTTGCGGTCTGCGGGCTCATCGCGCGCTACAACGACACCGACCCGTCGGGCGGCGGCTACGATGCGCGGGCCACGTCCTCGATCCTGCTCAACCGGCTGAAGGTTCAGGGCTTCATCGTCAGCGATTTCGGGCCCGCAGCCTTCAAGGAAGCGGTTCAGACGCTGGCGCAATGGCACGCGGAGGGTGCCCTGACCGTGACCGAGGACGTGCGCGAGGGCGGCATCGACGCCTATGTCGAGATTCTCAACATGCTCTACACGGGCGAAAACCAGGGCAAACTCGTCCTGCGGGTGTGAGACCGCAGGACGTTCGGTCTCCTCATACAGCCTTCGGCGCGGCAGTGGAGCCTTGAGGCAACGAGGCGCCCGGCATGGCGATCACGAGCTTTCCTTTGACCTCGCGCCTGCCGATGCGCCGCAAGGCCTCCACCCCGTCCTCGAGGCTGTAGATGCCGTCGACGCGGGGGCGGATACGGCCTTCGCGGAACCAGGCGACAAGCTCCGTCAGGTTTGCTTCGTTTCGCCGTGGCTCGCGCTCCACGAAGGAGCCCCAGAACACGCCGACCACCTGGCAGCCTTTCAGGAGCACGAGGTTCAGGGGCAGCTTCGGGATCTCGCCGGCCGCGAAGCCCACCACGAGGAAGCGTCCCTCCCAGGCGATCGAGCGCAGGGCCGCCTCGGACATGTCGCCGCCGACCGGATCGTAGATCACGTCGACGCCGCGCCCGCCGGTGATCTCCTTCAGCCGGATGCGCAGGTCCTGCGTCGTGTAGTTGACCGTCTCCGCAGCGCCGTGCTCGCGGGCGGTGGCGAGCTTGTCCTCGCTCGAAGCCGCCGCGATGACCCGTGCCCCCATGGCGGCACCGATCTCGACGGCGGCAAGGCCGACGCCTCCCGCCGCGCCGAGCACGAGAAGGGTCTCGCCTGGCTTCAAGGCGGCCCGGTCCTTGAGGGCGTGGTACGATGTCCCGTAGGTGAGCGCGAAGGCGGACGCCGTCGCGTCGTCGAACCCGTCCGGCAGGTGCAAGGCCTGACGCTCCTTCGCGACGGCGCGCTCGGCGTAGCCGCCCCAGATCATCGTCGCGAGCACCCGATCGCCGGGCTTGAAGCGGGTGACGCTCGGTCCGGCGGCGCTGACCACGCCTGCGACCTCGCCCCCGGGCGCGAAAGGCGGCTCAGGCTTGAACTGGTACTTGCCCTGGACGATGAGCGCGTCCGGGAAGTTCACGCCCGCCGCCCGCACGTCGATCAGGATCTCGCCCTCGCCCGGAACCGGATCCGGCAATTCGCCGATCCGCAGGGTCTCGGGCGGACCGAAGGCGGAGCACACCAGGGCTTTCATGCAGGTCGATCCTTCTCTGCCTCGGGCGGCGCGGTGTTGACCGGCCCGGTTGCGTGCCCGACAAGTGACCCAACGATCAAGCGCGCGTCAATGCAGGACGCCCGGAACGAGGTTCACCGATGCCCCTGCCTCCGCTGTTCGAGGGCCGCCTCAGCGTTCCCGCTATCGCGGCACCGATGTTCCTGGTCTCCGGCCCGGACCTCGTCGTGGAGGCCTGCCGCGCCGGCGTCGTCGGCACCTTCCCGGCCCTGAACCAGCGGACCACGGAGGGCTACGAGGCCTGGCTCACCGAGATCCAGGCGCGGCTGGCCGAGTCCACCAGCCGGCGAGGCCCCGCGCCGTTCGGGGTCAACCTAATCGTGCATCGCACCAACACGCGGCTGCGCGACGACCTCGAGGCCACCGTGCGCCATAGGGTGCCGCTCGTGATCACCTCCCTCGGTGCCGTGAGCGACATCGTGGACGCGGTCCATTCCTATGGCGGCACGGTACTCCACGACGTCATCAACCTGCGCCATGCCGAAAAGGCTCTGGAAGCCGGAGCCGACGGCCTCATCGCGGTGGCGGCCGGTGCCGGCGGCCATGCCGGAACCCTCTCGCCGTTCGCGTTCTTGGCGGAGCTGCGGTCCATGACCGATAAGCTCATCGCTCTCTCGGGCTCGATCTCACATGGCAGGGAGATCGCGGGGGCGCGCATTCTCGGGGCCGATTTCGCCTATCTCGGCACCCGCTTCATCGCGACGCGCGAGAGCCTGGCAGACGAAGCCTACAAGGCCATGCTCGTGGCGTCCGCCGCCAAGGACGTTGTCTACACGCCGGCGATCAGCGGCGTGCATGCAAATTTCCTGCGGCCTTCCATCCAGGCGGCCGGGCTCGACCCCGACGACCTGCCGACGGGCGCGAAGCTCGACATGGGGCACGAGCATAAGGCCTGGAAGACCATCTGGTCCGCGGGCCAGGGCACCGGCTCCATCACGGACATCCCGACAACGGCCGAGCTGTGCGCGCGCCTCGCCCGCGAATACGAGGACGCACTGGCTTCCCGCGCGTCGCTAAGCCTCGCTCCCGCAGGGCGCGCGGCCTGACGCCGGTCCGCAGGAAAAGGCGCATTTCGGGGCCGTATCGGCACGCGGGCATCCGGGCGGCTGACGATTGTGCGGATTCGCAGCGCGCCTCGGGGCATTCTGCATAAATTGTGGGAATCCGCAGCTTGGCGCTCCGTGCATGGCGGCCATGCTTCCGCATCTTTTGCGCTGAACCATGCCGCGCCTCGGTCGTTGACCCGGCATCAGCGAAAGGGAGACCGTCACATGCGCTTACGCGTCCTTCTGCCTGTGGTCGCCATCCTTGGTCTGGGCCTTGCCGCCTGCGGCGAGGACGGCCCGAATCAGACCGGCAGCACCAACAATGTAAATCCGCCGCCGGCCTCGACGGCTCCGGCCACTCCGACTCCGCCGGCCTCCACCAACCCGGCACCCGCACGCCCGGCCGCTCCTGCGCAATAACGCGCACGGGGAAGCAGGCTTTCAAAGCGGTTCAGAAAGAACCCCGCTCGGGCCACGGGCGGGGTTCTTCGGTTGTCGTGCGTTCTCCGTGGATGCCTTCGCGTCCGCCTCGCGGGGCTTGACGGCTGCGAGCCTCGGTGCTGCCCACGAGGTTCAACGAGGCTCGGCCGCAGCTTCTGCTCCAAGCGGTCGCGCGTCAGCTTGGAGGCGAGGCGCGCATCTCCCTCGATTTGCAGAACCCCGTTTCGCGATGCAAAATCGTTGCTGGGGCAGGAGCGCCCACAGGCAGATGCTGCAGGCCCCGGAACGAGGGCCGCACAGGGAGGACACAATGAGCGCTCTCGTGGATCTCGCCCGGGATGGCGACATCGCGGTCATCACCGTCGACAGCCCGCCCGTGAACGCCCTGAAGCAGGAGGTGCGCGCCGGCCTCGTCGAAGCCGTCCGCGCCGCGGCGGCCGATCCGACGATCCGGGCCGTCGTGCTGGCCTGCCACGGGCGCACCTTCTTCGCAGGGGCCGACATCACGGAATTCGGCAAGCCCGCAATGCCACCTGCCCTGCACGAGGTCATTGCACTCGTCGAGGAACTGCCAAAGCCGGTCATTGCCGCGATTCACGGGACCGCCCTCGGCGGCGGGCTTGAACTTGCGCTCGGCTGCCACTACCGCGTCGCTGTGCCGTCCGCGAAGCTGGGTCTCCCCGAGGTGAAGCTCGGCATCCTGCCCGGTGCTGGCGGCACGCAGCGCCTGCCGCGGGCGGTCGGCCCTGAAAAGGCCCTGCGGATGATCGTTTCGGGCGAGCCCATCGGTGCCGAGGAGGCTCGCGCGGCAGGTCTCGTCGAAGCCGTGGTGCAGGGGGACCTCGTCACGGAGGCCGTGGCCTTCGCGCGGCATGTCGCGCAGGCGCAACCCCTGCCGCGGCTGCGCGACCGGAGCGAGAAACTACAGGGAGCGGACCGCACCGCCTTCGAGGCTACTGCCGCGAATCTCACGAAACGGGCGCGGGGCCTCAAGGCGCCCTATGCCTGCGTCGAGGCGGTGCGCCTGACCCTCGATGTGCCCTTCGACCAGGGTCTCGCCCGCGAGCGCGATCTCTTCCTCGACCTCGTCGCGGGCGACCAGTCGAAGGCGCAGCGTCACGTGTTCTTCGCCGAGCGCGAGGCCGCGAAGGTCCCCGATATGCCCAAGGGCATGAAGGAGCGGCCGGTCGCCCGCGCCGCCGTGATCGGCGCCGGCACCATGGGCGGCGGCATCGCGATGTCGCTCGCCAATGCGGGCATCCCCGTGACCCTGATCGAGACCACGGACGAGGCGCTCCAGCGCGGCCTTGCGACCATCGGGAAGAACTACCGCGCGACCGCCGCCCGCGGCGGCCTCTCGAACGAGGAGGTGGAGCGCCGCATCGGGCTGATCCGAGGCGCGATCGGGTTGGAGGGTGCGGCAGACGCCGATCTCGTGATCGAGGCGGCGTTCGAGAACATGGCGCTGAAGAAAGAGATCTTCGGCGCCCTCGACCGGATCGCCAAGCCCGGCGCGGTGCTTGCCACGAACACCTCGACCCTCGATGTCGACGAGATCGCTCAAGCCACGCGCCGTCCCGGCGACGTGCTCGGCATGCATTTCTTTAGCCCCGCGAACGTCATGCGCCTGCTTGAGGTCGTGCGCGGCAAGGCCACGGCGCACGATGCGCTTCAGACCGCGATCGCGATCGGCCGACGCATGGGCAAGGTGCCGGCGGTCGTCGGCGTCTGCGACGGCTTCGTCGGCAACCGCATGCTCCACCGCCGCACGGCCGAGGCCGAGCGCCTGCTGCTCGAAGGCGCCCTTCCCCAGGAGGTCGACGCTGCCGTGGTGGAGTTCGGCTTGCCCATGGGGCCCTACGCCATGGGCGACCTCGCGGGCCTCGACGTCGGCTGGCGGATCCGCCAGCATCGGGGCACCAAGGCGCCCGTCTCCGATGCGCTCTGCGAGGCGGGCCGCTACGGCCAGAAGACGGGGGCCGGATATTACCGCTACGAGGCCGGCTCGCGCACGCCAGTGCCGGATCCCGAGGTCCAGCGCCTCATCGAGGAGACCTCGGCTCGGCTCGGGGTCGAGCGGCGGCCGATCGGGAAGGACGAGATCATCGAGCGGATGATCTATCCCATGATCAACGAGGGCGCGCGGATCCTCGAGGAGGGCATCGCGCTGCGCCCCGGTGACATCGATGTGGTGTGGATCTACGGCTATGGCTGGCCGGTATGGCGCGGCGGGCCGATGTACTATGCCGACCAGGTCGGCCTCGCCCATATCCGCGAGCGGCTCGCCTTCTACGCGGCCCGATCCGGCGATCCCGGTCTGGAACCGGCCGCCCTCTTGACGCGCCTCGCCGCGGCGGGCCAGGGCTTCGCATCTCTCGGCGCAGCCAGCAAGGCGGCGGCCTGATGCTGTCTTCCACGCTCCGCGAGCAATCACATCCGGAGAACGTCCGCCGGGACGCCTGCTTCGCGCCCGCAGCACACCGCGCTTCCTTCCCGCGCAATCCTTCCGGCATGCGCCCGACCGGGGATTTGCACAACGAGGAGCGCCGCGGATTCGAGACGAGGGCGCGCCGTGGCGCCTGAATTCACTGCAACGGGAAACACGCATGTCCGACGCCGTCATCGTCTCCACCGCCCGCACGCCCATCGGCAAAGCCTATCGCGGCGCCCTCAACGACACCTCAGGCGCGACGCTCGCGGGACACGCGATCCGCGCCGCGGTCGAGCGTGCCGGCATCGAGCCCGGCGAGGTCGAGGACGTCGTCATGGGCTGCGCCATGCAGGAGGGCACAACCGGCCTCAACATCGCCCGTCAAGGTGCCATCCGCGCCGGCCTCCCGGTGACGGTGGCGGGCACCACCATCGACCGGCAATGCTCCTCCGGCCTGCAATCCATTGCGCTGGCCGCCCGGGCGATCATGTACGATGGCGTGCCCTGCGCGGTCGCGGGCGGGCTGGAATCGATCTCCCTCGTGCAGAACGACCACCGGAACGCGTTCCGCGCGCTCGACGATACGCTGCTGGCCCAGAAGCCCGAGATGTACATGCCGATGATCGACACCGCAGAGGTCGTGGCGGCGCGCTACGGCATCGGGCGCGAGGCGCAGGACGCCTATGGCCTGGAGAGCCAGCGGCGGACCGCTGCGGCCCAGCAGGCGCGCCGCTTCGACACCGAGATCGCGCCGATCGCCACCCGCATGGCAGTGGTCGACAAGGCGACGGGCGCGGTCTCGCACAAGGAGATTACCCTCTCGCAGGACGAGGGCCCGCGGCCCGATACGACGGCCGAAGGATTGGCGGGCCTCAAGGCCGTGCGCGGCGAAGGCAAGACGATCACGGCCGGCAACGCGAGCCAGCTCTCCGACGGCGCTTCGGCCTGCGTGGTCATGGATGCGAAGCTGGCTGAACGAAAGGGTCTGCAGCCTCTCGGCACCTTCCGGGGCTTCGCGGTGGCAGGCTGTGAGCCCGACGAGATGGGCATCGGGCCGGTCTTTGCGGTTCCGCGCCTCCTGCAGCGTCATGGACTGACGGTCGACGACATCGACCTCTGGGAGCTGAACGAGGCTTTCGCCGTGCAGGTGATCTATTGCCGCGACCGTCTCGGCATCGATCCCGACAAACTCAACGTCAACGGCGGCGCGATCGCCCTCGGGCATCCCTACGGCATGTCGGGGGCACGGCTTGCGGGCCATGCCCTCATTGAGGGAAAGCGCCGCGGCGCCAAGCACGTTGTGGTCACCATGTGCGTCGGCGGCGGCATGGGCGCCGCCGGGCTGTTCGAGATCAACGCCTGAAGGGAGCGGATCATGGATCTGCGCTTCACCGCCGAGGAACTTGCCTTCCGGGACGAGGTTCGGACGTTCTTCCGCACCGCGCTTCCCGTAGAGATCCGCGAGAAGCTGGTGCTCGGCCACCATCCCTCGAAAAACGATATCGTCACCTGGACGCGGATCCTGCACGCCAAGGGCTGGTCGGTGCCGCATTGGCCGGTGGAGTACGGCGGCACGGACTGGAGCCCGGTGCAGCAATACATCTTCCAGGATGAGATGCAGGCCGCGCCCGCCCCGCAGCCGCTCTCCTTCGGGGTCAGCATGGTCGGGCCGGTGATCTACACCTTCGGCACGGAGGAGCAGAAGCGCCGTTTCCTGCCGCGCATCGCGAACCTCGACGACTGGTGGTGCCAGGGCTTCTCCGAGTCGGGCTCGGGCTCGGACCTCGCCTCGCTGAAAACCAGCGCCAAGCGCGACGGCGACCATTATGTGGTCAACGGCCAGAAGACCTGGACAACGCTAGCGCAATACGCGGACTGGATCTTCTGCCTCGTGCGTACCGATCCGACCGTGAAGAAGCAGGAGGGCATCTCGTTCCTCCTCATCGACATGCGCAGCCCCGGCGTGACCGTGCGCCCGATCCAGACCATCGATGGCGGGCACGAGGTCAACGAGGTGTTCTTCGACGACGTGCGCGTGCCGGTCGAGAACCTCGTCGGCCAGGAAAACAAGGGCTGGGACTACGCCAAGTTCCTGCTCGGCAACGAACGCGTCGGCATCGCCCGCGTCGGGGTCTCGAAGGAGCGCCTGCGCCGCGTGCGCGAGCTCGCCTCGCTGGAGCGGGTCGGCGACGTGCCCCTGATCGAGGTGCCGCGCTTCCGTGAGAAGCTCGCCGCGGTCGAGGTCGAGCTGAAGGCGCTCGAGATGACACAACTGCGCGTCGTCGCGGCCGAGGGAAAGCGGGAGAAGGGCAAACCCGACCCCGCCTCCTCGATCCTCAAGATTAAGGGCTCGGAGATCCAGCAGGCCACGACCGAACTGCTGTTGGAAGTGGTCGGCCCCTTCGCGCTGCCATTCCAGGAAGAGCCCGAGGAGGAGCGCTGGAACGAGCCGCCGGTCGGACCCGACTGGGCCGGCACGGTCGCGCCGACCTATTTCAACTGGCGCAAGATCTCGATCTACGGCGGCTCGAACGAAATCCAGAAGAACATCATCGCCAAGGCGATTCTCGGTCTGTAGCGCTCCCCGTCATGGTGGCCTCGGGCTCGCCAGGACGGAGTGGCTGGAACACGTGTGAGGGCATCGGGATGGATTTCGACCTGAGCGACGAGCAGCGGCTCCTGAAGGACAGCATCGACCGGCTGCTCGCCGACCGCTACGATTTCGAGCAGCGCAAGAAGGTCCGTCAGTCGGACACCGGCTGGAGCCGGGAGATCTGGGCGCAATACGCGGAGCTCGGCCTCCTCGCCCTGCCGTTCGCGGAGGAGCACGGCGGTTTCGGAGGCGGGCCCGTCGAGACCATGATCGTGATGGAATCGCTTGGGCGCGCGCTCGCGCTCGAGCCCTATCTCGCCACCGTCGTGCTCGGCGGCGGGCTGATCCGCCGCGGCGGATCGGACGAGCAGAAAGCCGCCCTGATCCCCGGCATCGCCGCGGGCGAACGGCTCCTCGCCTTCGCCCATACGGAGCGGCAGTCGCGCTACGATCTCCACGACGTCGCCACCACGGCGAAACGCGACGGCAGCGCCTTCGTCCTGAACGGCGACAAGGCGGTCGTGCTCCACGGCGACAGCGCGGACCAGATCCTCGTCACCGCCCGAACCGCAGGCGGACGGCGCGACCGTGGCGGTATGGGCCTGTTCCTGGTTGATGCCCGTGACGCGGGCATGTCCCGGCGAGGCTATCCGACCCAGGATGGTCAGCGCGCGGCCGAGATCGCGCTCAGCAACGTGCGGGTGGGGCCCGAGCACGTGATCGGCTCACCCGAGGATGCGTTTCCTCTCGTCGAGCGCGTGGTCGACGAGGCCATCGCGGCGCTCGCCGCGGAGGCGGTCGGCTGCATGGCGGAAATGCACGCCCTGACCGTGGAATACCTCAAGACCCGCAAGCAGTTCGGCACCACCATCGGCTCGTTCCAGGTGCTGCAGCACAAGGCCGTCGACATGTTCGTGGCCCTCGAACAGGCCCGCTCCATGGCGATGTTCGGCACCATGATGGCCGAGGACGAAGACGAAGCCGAGCGCCGCCGTGCGGCCTCCGGCACGAAGGTGCAGATCGGCCGCTCCGGCCGGATCGTCGGGCAGAATGCGATCCAGCTGCATGGTGGCGTCGGCATGACCATGGAGTTCAAGGTCGGGCACTACTTCAAGCGCGTCACCATGATCGACCAGCACTTCGGCGATGCCGACCACCACCTGGAGCGGCTCGGTTCTCTCGGCGGCCTGATGGCCGCGTGAACAGGGATCCGCAATCGCTTTCGCTCTGAACCTCAGGCTTGAGGGGTGGCATCGCGCATTTGATCGCAACTCCGGCGGCCCCGCTGAACCCTTCCTCGATAGCTGGGCTTCATCCGGACTGTTTTTGCCCCAGGCTTCAGGAGGACGGCGCATTTGGACGACGCCCATGTGCTCCAGCGCACATCACGCAGGGGCGGCTCGGCCTAAAAGAGATGATCCTTTGGCGGCGGGACGTATCCGCTCGCCTCTCCTTTACCGAAAGTCATGATGACCCGCTCTTGCGCGACTCGCATCGCCTCTGCCCTCCTGTTCGTGTCCATGCTGGGCGCCAGCCCGTGGGCTCTGCCGCCGGCGTGGAGCGCGCCGGCGCCTGCCGTGGCTAGCAGTTCGGCGGCGATCCGCGCCGACGATGTCGACGCGACGGTCCGCTGGTATCGCGACAGGCTCGGCTTCCGGGTAATCGCGGACCAGACCGTGGTCCAGGGCCGCTCCGTCGTGCTCGAGCGGGGCGGCATGCTCCTTGAAGTCGCGGAGGCGGCCGATCCGGCCCGCTCCCAGACGGCCACCGTCTGGACGCAGGATCCCGAGACCACGGGCAGTCTTGCCGCTCCGGTCGTCAGCCTCCTCGTGGACGATGTGGACGCCGAAGTGGAGCGCCTGCGAGGCCTTGGGGTCATCGTGGCCGCGGAGCCCGACGACGATCTCGAGGGTCGGTTCAGGACAGCCTGGATCAGCGATCTGGACAAACGGATCGTCGAGTTGCGCGAGCCCCTGAGCGGCGGCACCGGCAACGTTCCGTAAATCTGCACACGCGGGTCAGGCCTCCCGGACGGCACTCGGCCAAAGGCACACGGGTCCGGCCAGGTGCCCGAACGTCCACGGCGGCTGCGGCGGAAAGCAGCCTCGAACGCGGACGCGCGGCATCCTACATGGGTGTTTCGCGCAACGCCCGAGGAGCCCGCCCGCTTGACCGAGACCTATCGCATCGAATCTCTCGGCCCTGAGGACGAGGGCGGCCGCCTCGTCCAGCGCATCTTTATCCGGACGAGCACCATCGAGGCCGCCAAGGAGCGTGCGCTCCGCGTTTTCCGCCGCGCCCGGGGGCCGCAGAACAGAGGGCCTGAGATCGACACCGTGCGGCTGCTGAACGGCGCCGGCTACGAGGTGTTCTCCATCAGTGCGCGCGACTAGCGGCGCCGGCCTGCCCGGATGGCTCGCGCTTATCGCGGGTCCTTGTGGATTGGGTCGACCCAATAGACCTCCTCGGGCTGCTCGACCGGCTCGACATCCGTGATGTTCACGACGACGGCCTCGTTGTCGGAGCGCACGAGCACGCATTCGAGCGGCTCGTCCGGGCTGGCATTGATCTCCTGGTGGGGAACGAAAGGCGGAACGAAGATGAAGTCGCCGGCCTCGGCCTCGGCGACATATTCGAGCCGGTCGCCCCAGCGCATGCGGGCGCGCCCGCGCACGACGTAGATCACGCTCTCGAGTTCGCCGTGGTGGTGCACCCCGGTCTTGGCGTTCGGCTGGATCGACACCGTGCCGGCCCAGATCTTCTGGGCCCCGACCCGGGCATGATTGATCGCTGCCTGCCGGAACATGCCGGGGGTCTGGGCCGTGTTGGGGTCGAGCCGGTCGCCTTTGATGACTTGCACGCCGTCGTGCTTCCAGCGATCATGCTCATGGGAATGCTCACTCATCTGCTAACGTCCTTTGTGCAAGCCGCCGTGCGCTACTGATTTGCACCCTTCCCGTACCTGCTGACCAGACCCTGCACTGAGCCCGCGGCCTCGGCCAGGTCGCGCCGCCTATCGCAGCATCAGGGCTTCAAGGGCGGCTCGCGTGGCCTGGGGCAGCGGCATGGACCGGCGCGTCGTGGTATCCATCATGACGAGCACGCCGGCCACCGAAGCCGCGAGGTTCCCGCGGCTGTAGATCCCTTGCGCAATGCGGCATGAGCTGCGGCCGATCTCGACAACGCCGGTGCCGATCTCGACCTGTCCCGGCCAGTGCAGCTCGGCATGGAAGTCGATCTCGATCCTCGCGATCACGAAGCTCGCGTTCTCCGGAGCGAGCGGGCGGTCCGGATCGTAGAGAAAGGCCACGCGTCCGATCTCGGAAAAGGTCGAGAACACGGCATTGTTGACGTGTCCCTGCCGGTCGAGGTCGGCATAGCGGATATCCGCCGTAGTGCGGCTCGGGTACGCCTCGATGTGGCGAGGTGACGGGGGCGAAGGCATGGGTGTCCTGGCGGCTGCGTCGTTCGGAGCCGGACTTCTGTCGCCGATCCGATGCGGGGACAAGGGCCAGATTGACGGAAATCCCTATCCCGCGTTCGCGGATTATGGGCCAGCGCCTGTGTCGGCACGGCCCACGTCCTGCGCCACGGGCGCCCGCAGGGCCTGGTTCGGGTAGAACGGAGCGGTACTCCCGAAGCGGTCCCCAGGGGAGCAGGTCCTGCAGATCGAGCGGAAGAGGAACTCGTTCCGCCGCATGCGCGCTTCGAGCCGCTCCTGCCTGGCGCGGGCCTCGTCGCTCAAGCCGTCCGCGCCCGAAGGCCTGACCCTGAGCTGGAGGGGGACCGAGCCGGTCTCCTGCGCTACCGCTCCCGCCGTGCCCGCGATCAGCAGCACGAGGGCTGCCGCCCCCTGCAGCCTTCGTGCTGTCCCGCCGCTCCTCGATCGAATCATCAGGCTCCCTCCGATCCCGCTAGTGTGAGGACCTCCAGCGGCACGGGAAGCCCTTAAGTCCGGACATCCGGCCGCACCGGTCACCATTGACCGATCGGCGGGTTTCTGCGGAACCGCGAGCGTGGCGCAGCATTGCGCGTTGACATGGAACGCGTTGGTGGCTCTGACGGAGCCGCAAGCGGACGCGAGAGGAGAGATTCGATGCAGCTCGGCATGGTGGGCCTCGGCCGCATGGGCGCCAATATCGTGCGCCGCCTAATGCGGGACGGTCATGCCTGCGTGGTGTACGACCGGAATCCCGAGCCGGGCCGGCAGCTGGCGGAAGCCGGCGCCACGCCGGCCTCGTCTCTGCGCGAGCTCGTCGACGCCCTCGTCCCGCCCCGCGCCGTATGGATCATGCTGCCGGCGGGCACCGTGACCGAGGCCGCTGTCGCGGAGGTCGCGGGACTGCTCTCGCCCGGCGACGTGATCATCGACGGCGGCAACACCTTCTGGAAGGACGACGTACGCCGTGCCCGCGAGCTCTCGGAGAGGGGTCTGCATTACCTCGATGTCGGCACCAGCGGCGGAGTCTGGGGCCTGGAGCGTGGCTACTGCTTGATGATCGGCGGAGACCAGGCCACGGTCGAGCGCCTCGATCCGATCTTCGCGAGCCTGGCGCCGGGGCTCGGCACCATTCCCCGGACCGCGGGGCGCGAGAGCCGCGACCCCCGGGTCGAGCAGGGTTATCTCTATGCCGGCCCGAGCGGCGCCGGCCACTTCGTCAAGATGATCCACAACGGCATCGAATACGGGATGATGCAGGCGATGGCGGAGGGGTTCGACATCCTCAAGAACGCGAACAGCCCTGCCCTCCCGGCCGAGCACCGGCTCGACCTCGACCTCGCCGACGTCGCGGAGGTGTGGCGCCGGGGCAGCGTGATCACCTCCTGGCTCCTCGACCTGACGGCCTCGGCGCTGGCCCAGGAAGACGACCTGGCGAGCTATTCCGGCCACGTGGAGGATTCGGGCGAGGGCCGGTGGACGGTGATGGCCGCTATCGAGGAGGCCGTTCCCGCAGAAGTGCTGTCCGCCGCGCTGTATACCCGCTTCCGCTCGCGCCAGGACCACACCTTCGCGGAAAAGATCCTGTCCGCCATGCGGAAGGGCTTCGGCGGGCACCTCGAGCCGAAGAAGACCGGCGCATGAGCGGGGTCCAACCATCCGCCCTCATCATCATGGGCGTCGCGGGGTCCGGCAAGACCACGACCGCGGCCCTCCTGGGCGAGCGCCTGGGCTGGGCCTATCGGGACGCCGATTCCTTCCATCCGCCCGCCAATATCGAGAAGATGAGCCGCGGCGAGGCGCTCACCGACGAGGACCGCTGGCCCTGGCTTGGGGCGATCGGCGCCTGGATCGACGATCACCTCGCGCGGGGAGAGAGCACGGTGGTGACCTGCTCGGCCCTCAAGCGCAGCTACCGCGACGCCCTGGTGGGAAACCGGCCGCGGGCGCATCTGGTGCACCTCGTGGGCGAGAAGAGCCTCATCGCCGGCCGCATGGGCGCACGCCGCGATCACTTCATGCCGCTCGGCCTCCTCGACAGCCAGTTCGCCACCCTGGAGCAGCCTGCCGCCGACGAGCGCGTGCTGAGCGTGTCCGTGACCCGGACGCCGGACGAGGTGGTGGGCATGATCGTGGCCTCTCTCGGGCTGGAGCCTGCAGGTCGCCGCGGCTGACCGGCTGAGGCGGGGCTGCATTATCCACGCCCGCTCGCCGATACAATTCTCCCGGGAAAAAGTGCAAGAAAAAGGGGCCGGCGGTGTGCCGACCCCTCGAAGGCATCTCGGTTGGTTCCAGGTTACTGAGCCGCGGCTCCGCCCTGACCGCCCTGTCCGCCCTGCTGACGCATCTGCTGACCGCCGGAACCGGAGGTCGAAGCGCCAGACTCGACATTCGCGCCACCCTGAGCGCCGCCGCGGCGGCCCCCGGACACCGCACCCGTGGACTCAGGCCCGGACGAACGCTGCTCGGTGTTGGTCCGCTGTGCGGTGCCGGAGCGCTGCTCGGTGTTGGACTCGCGGGCCGTCGAGGACGTGGTGCTGCTGCGGGTCGTCGTGCGGCTCTCGCTCGAGACGCTCGGAGCGTTCTCGCGCACCGAGGTGCGGCTGCGGATCGACACACTCGGCTCCGATTCCTGCCGGATCGTGGTGCGGCGGCGGACCTGCACGCTCGGCTCCTCCTCGACGTAGCGCTGCGAACGCGAGCGCACGACGACCTTGGTGGAGGGCCTCTTCTTGACCGCATAGCGCTTCTTCTTCGAGACCACGGCGATCTTCTTGGACGGGGCCTTGCGCTTGATGACCGTCCGGGTCTCGGGCTCGTCCTGCTCGACCGTCACCGCGCGGCGGCGCTTGATCGTGACGCTGGGCTCGTCGACCTCATGACGGACGGTGGTGCGGTTGCGAACCGACACGTTGTCCTGGCGGGATTCGACGTTCACCCGGGCGCCGCTGCGCTCGGTCGAGCCGGTGCGGGTCGTGGTGCTTTCCTGGGCGGACTGGCCGGAATTCCGGGTCGAAGTCTCCTGAGCGGCCTTGCCCGCGGCATCCCCCTGCCCAGCGCGCTCGGCGGAAGCGCCGCCTTGACGCTTCTCGGAGGCGCCACCCTGGCGCGCCTCTGAGGCGCCGCCGGCCGACGTCGATGCGGCCGCGCCGCTCTGCTGACGCTGGGCCTGCTGGCCCGAATCCTGAGCGCCGCCGGACGGAGCGGTCTGGGCAGAGGCAAGGGTTGTCGCGGCCAGAAGCGCCGCAGCCAGCCCGACAGTAACTTTCATCATGGGACACGACTCCTTGGTGTGAAGGCTGCAAAGGCAACGCTTTCATTTCCGCGGAAGTTCCTGCCCAGCCTCACGCGCTTGTGAATAGGTGGGGTCCTGGCTCTCGCCCCTCGCGCAAGGACGCCAGGAAAAAGGGCCCCGGATCGCTCCGGGGCCCTCAACCAGGTCGGCGCTGGTGCGCGGCTTAGAAGTCCATGCCGCCCATGCCGCCGCCCGGCATCGCCGGAGCGGATTCCTTCTTGGGAAGCTCGGCGACCATGGCCTCGGTGGTGACGAGGAGGCCAGCGACCGAAGCCGCGTCCTGGAGAGCCGTGCGGACGACTTTCGCGGGGTCGACGATGCCGGCAGTCAGCATGTCCACGTACTCTTCGGTCTGAGCGTTGAAGCCGAAGGTCGCCGACTGGTTGTCGTTGATCTTGCCGACCACGATCGAGCCCTCAACGCCGGCGTTCTCGGCGATCTGGCGGATCGGGGCCTCAAGGGCCTTCAGCACGATGTTGACGCCTGCCTTGACGTCGGGGTTGTCGACCGTGAGCTTCTGGACCGCAGCCTTGGCGCGCAGCAGCGCGACGCCACCGCCGGGAACGATGCCCTCTTCCACCGCAGCGCGGGTGGCGTTGAGCGCGTCGTCCACGCGGTCCTTCTTCTCCTTGACCTCGACTTCGGTCGCGCCGCCGACGCGGATGACCGCGACGCCGCCCGCGAGCTTGGCGAGGCGCTCCTGCAGCTTCTCGCGGTCGTAGTCCGAGGTGGTTTCCTCGATCTGCGCCTTGATCTGGCCGACGCGGGCCTCGATGTCCGACTTGGCGCCGGCGCCGTCGATGATCGTGGTGTTCTCCTTCTCGATGCGCACCCGCTTGGCGCGGCCGAGCATCTGGAGGGTCACGTTCTCGAGCTTGATGCCGAGGTCTTCGGAGATCGTCTGACCCGCGGTGAGGACGGCGATGTCCTCGAGCATGGCCTTACGGCGGTCACCGAAGCCCGGAGCCTTGACGGCCGCGATCTTGAGGCCGCCACGGAGCTTGTTGACCACGAGGGTGGCGAGCGCCTCGCCCTCGACGTCCTCGGCAATGATGAGCAGCGGCTTGCCGGTCTGCACCACCGCCTCGAGGATCGGCAGCATCGACTGGAGCGACGACAGCTTCTTCTCGTGGATGAGGATGTAGGGGTCCTCGAGCTCCGCGACCATCTTCTCGGCGTTGGTGATGAAGTACGGCGACAGATACCCGCGGTCGAACTGCATGCCCTCGACGACATCGAGCTCGGTCTCGGCGGTCTTGGCCTCCTCGACGGTGATGACACCCTCGTTGCCGACCTTCTGCATCGCGTGGGCGATCATCTCGCCGATCGACTTGTCGCCGTTGGCCGAGATCGTGCCGACCTGGGCGACCTCATCGGAGGACTTCACCTTCTTGGCGCGCGCCTTGATATCCTCGATGGCAGCCGTCACGGCGAGGTCGATGCCGCGCTTGAGGTCCATCGGGTTCATGCCGGCAGCAACCGACTTTGCGCCCTCGCGGACGATCGCCTGGGCGAGCACGGTCGCGGTGGTGGTGCCGTCACCAGCGATGTCGTTGGTCTTCGAGGCGACCTCACGGACCATCTGGGCGCCCATGTTCTCGAACTTGTCCTGAAGCTCGATCTCCTTGGCGACCGTCACACCGTCCTTGGTGATGCGGGGAGCGCCGAAGCTCTTCTCGATCACGACGTTGCGGCCCTTGGGGCCCAGGGTCACCTTCACGGCATCGGCGAGGATGTCGACGCCGCGCAGCATCTTCTCACGGGCATCGGAGGAAAACTTTACGTCTTTGGCAGCCATGGGCTATGCCTCCACTTGAGGTTTGAATCTGACAGGAGCGGCGCGAACGACGCCGCGAAATGACCGGGCCGTTGCCTTACGCGACGACACCCATGATGTCGGACTCCTTCATGATGAGGAGATCCTGGCCGTCGATGCGGACTTCCGTGCCGGACCACTTGCCGAACAGCACGCGATCGCCAGCCTTCACGTCGAGGGCGACGACCTTGCCGCTCT
>JAESFH010000089.1_pt1 | contig 87768 bp, 65 predicted proteins | sample 9269381 | NCBI WGS metagenome assembly JAESFH01 (sample SAMN14504062, study PRJNA617094) | algae metagenome | isolation source: Aphanothece sp. CMT-3BRIN-NPC111 and co-occurring heterotrophs from well... | place: USA: Clark Mountains Wilderness, California | collected 2010-04-18
AACATGACGCTGACGCTGGCGTCGACGACCACTGTACGCGGCCGAGGCATCATCAGCTCGGACCTGCACTTCGGCGGGACAGGCACGATTATCAACCAGGGGCTGATCTCGGCCGATGTCGCGGGACAGACGCTCACAGTAAATCCCGACACGTTCACCAACCAGGGCACAGCACAGGCGATCAACGGCGCGACGCTGACGATTGGCGCCACGAACTGGAACAACTCCACCGGTGTCCTGCTCGTAAACAACGGCACGTTAAACCTCGACGGGACATTCACGAACCCCGGTGCAATCAACCGGACCGGCGGCACGATCAACGTGACGGGCACCTGGAACAATACCGGCAACAGCTACCTGCTAAGCTCCAGCACCGGCGACTTCCGGCTCAACGGCGGCACGATTCGCGGCGGCACGATCAACCAGGATGGCGGCGCGCTGCGCTTCAGCACGAGCGGCTCGAACATCCTCGATGCGGTCACGATCACCGGCGCGATGCAGCTGTCCGAGAGCAGCGCGTTCGTCCGCCTGATGAATGGCGCGACCTTTTCACAAGCGGATCTTACTGGAGCCAGCAGCCGGCTGCTGTTCGAAGGCACCGCTGCGACACCGAGCAGTACGCTGAGCGGCGCGCTGATTAACCTGGACGCGAGCAATGCCGGCTTCGGGCTCTCCGGCAACATGACGCTGACGCTGGCGTCGACGACCACTGTACGCGGCCGAGGCATCATCAGCTCGGACCTGCACTTCGGCGGGACAGGCACGATTATCAACCAGGGGCTGATCTCGGCCGATGTCACGGGACAGACGCTCACGGTGAACCCCGACACGTTCACCAACCAGGGCACCGCACAGGCGATCAACGGCGCCACGCTCACCATCTCGGCCACGAACTGGAACAACTCCACGGGCGTCCTGCTCGTGAACAACGGCACCTTGAACCTCGATGGCACGTTCACTAATCCCGGTGCAATCAACCGCACCGGCGGCACGATCAACATCACGGGCACGTGGAACAACACCGGCAACAGCTACCTGCTGAGTTCGAGCACCGGCGACTTCCGGCTCAATGGCGGAACGATTCGGGGCGGCACGGTCAACCAGGATGGCGGCGCGCTGCGTTTCAGCGCGAGCGGCTCGAACATCCTCGATGCGGTCACGATCACCGGCGCGATGCAGCTTTCCGAGAGCAGCGCCTTTGTCCGGCTGATGAATGGCGCCACGTTCTCTCAAGCGGACCTGACGGGAGCCAGCAGTCGGCTGCTGTTCGAAGGTACAGCGGCGACGCCGAGCAGCACGCTCAGCGGCGCTACGATCAACCTCGAGGCGACCAACGCCGGCTTCGGACTTTCGGGCAACATGACTCTGACGCTGGCCTCGACGACCACCGTCCGCGGCCGCGGCATCATCAGCTCGGACCTGCACCTCGGCGGGACAGGCACGATCATCAATCAGGGCAACATCTTCGCGGATCTTGCGGGCACGCTCACGATCAACCCCGATGTCTTCACAAATCAGGGACTCGTCCAAGCATTCACCGGCAGCACATTGACGATCAGCGCGACGACGTGGTCGAACCCGACTGGCACCCTCAGCGTGATCAACAGCGGCGTGCTGAATCTCGATGGGACGTTCACCAGCCCGGGCACGATCAGCCGCGACGGCGGCACGATCAACATCACCGGCCTCTGGAACAATGCAGGACAGACCTACGCACTGACCGCATCGACCGGCGACTTCCGCCTGAATGGCGGCACCATCCAAGGCGGCACCATCAATCAATCCGCCAACGGTTCGCTCCGCTTCGCGAGCAGCGGGTCGAACATCCTCGACGGCGTGACAATCAACGGCCCGCTTCAGCTGTCGGAAAGCAGCTCGTTCGTCCGCCTGCTCAACGGTACAACGTTTACGCAGGCGAATCTCACCGGCTCGAGCAGTCGGCTCTTGATGGAAGGGTCGACCGGCGCCAATCCCGCCGTCGTTAGAACGCTCACCGGTGCCGCGATTAATCTCGACGCCGCCGGCGCGGGCTTTGGGCTCTCCGGCAATATCACGCTGACACTCGGCTCCACGACGACAGTCCGCGGCCGCGGGATCATCAGCTCGGACATGCATTTCGGCGGCGCGGGAACGTTGATCAACCAGGGCACGATCGTTGCCGATCTCGCCGGGCAGACGCTGACGGTGAATCCCGACAGCTTCACGAACCAGGGAACGGCGCGCGCGACTGGCGGCGCGACCTTGACGTTCAACACCGTCTACACACAGACGGCTGGCACGTTGGAAGTTTCAGCGAGCACGATCTCATCGAACAGCGCGCTGCAGATCCAAGGCGGGTTGCTCACCGGTTTCGGCACGATCAATGCCGCGATCAGCAACAACGCGATGCTGCGCCCGAGCCTCGGCGCCGGCGGACTGAATGTGAACGGCAACGTCTCGCTGCTGGCCGGATCAAGCCTCATCTTCCAGCTCGGCGGTTTGGTCCAGAACACGCAGTACGCTCACATCGGCGTGAACGGCACCGTCTCGTTAGGCGGCAATCTCGTGCTGACGTTTGTGAACGGGTTCGGCGGAAGCGTGACCGGCAATGATAATTTCACGCTCATGAACTCGAATGCGGCGCTCACCGGCGCCTTCGCGAATGTCGCCTCCGGCACACGGCTGACGACGAGCGACGGCTCCGGCTCGTTCGTCGTCAACTACAACGGCAACGCGCTCGCGATCGGCGGATTCGCGCCTACGCCAGCAGCCGTCGTTCCTGCGGCTGCCGCCGGGGGGGCGCCCGTCGGTGCACCGTTGCCCGATGCGGCATCGGCTCCTGAGCAGCGGTTCTCGGCGGATGACGCGCCATCCTGGCGGCTAGGCCGCGGGGTTGCGCGGGTCGGGATGACGAACCATGCGCCGGTCGTCGCCGCCGAGCCGAGCATCGGAGTGGCAGTCGCACCGCCGGCTGTTGCGCTCGCTGCCGCCGCAGCGTCTCCGTCGCCGGCGTCGCAAACGCCGGCGGCTGCCGTCGCACCCGTTCCGCACACCAGAATGACCGATGCGCGCGCGCAGAACCTCACGCAGCTGGCTCAAAGCGAGATGCAGCGGCCGGTCCGCGATGCGTCGCGGCGTTTCGGAGTTCAAGTGAGGGATTCCGATCAGTTGCTGTCGTTGATCGAGAACGGCGTCGAAGAGCAGACGACCGCCGGTCGATCGTCCATCGGCGCGCGCCGCGGACCGCGAGGGACGCCGGAGGCCGCCACTCAAACGAGTGTTGGCAGTCCGAATCCAACGGCGCGCCCAGCCGACGTCGCACCCGATCGGGCGCTTGCGCCGAGTCGACTCGGCATCCGCAGCAGCGTGGTGCCGGACTAGCAACGACGGCCTGCCAGGACGTGGAAGGTGCACATTCTCAATCGACCTCGCGCTCGATTTTTTCTAGAATGCCGCGCGCCACATGAAAGATCGTCTCCGCTCAGCCCGAATGAAGCTCCGAACCATCTTTTCCGCCCTCTTCGCCCTCGCTGCGGCGGCCGCGCTCGTGCAGGCGGCGCCGCTGAAAGAAGCGCGCGTCACGCAGGTCATCAACGACGTCAGGATTCTGCCCGGCCAGGCCGAAGCAAAGCCGGCGGTCGTGAACGACGAGGTGCGGGAAGGCACCGCCGTGCGGACTGGCATTGAGTCACGCTCAGAACTGACATTCGCCGATCTCAGCATCGCCCGCCTCGGCGCTAACACGATCTTCAGCTTCGATCAGGGCCAGCGTTCGGTCGAGCTGGGCGGCGGCGCGATTCTGCTCCGCGTGCCGAAAGATTCCGGTGGGGCGAGGATCAAGACTGCCGCGGTCACCGCTGCGATCACCGGCACGACGGTGATGGCGGAATACAATTGCGAGGACACGCGCCAGAACCGGATTCAATCGCGCTGCCCGGATGCCGACTTCAAGTTCATCGTGCTCGAAGGATCGATGCGCGTCTGCAAGACCGGCGGCGCGCGCGAATGCGTCGATCTCGGGCCGGGCCAGATGCTGGCCGGCAGCATCGACGAGCCGCTCGGCGAGCCCATCGATATCGACTTGGCTCGCCTGCTCGACACATCGCTGCTGATTCGCGGATTCCCGCCGATCGGCAGCGAAGACTTGATCGCCGCGAATGTCCGCGCGCAGGACCGTGGGCTGCCGGATATCGGCTACGTCAGCACGAACAATACGTTCGTGAACTTGATCGATGCGCAGGATCAACGGGCCGCCGCACTCCCGACCCAGAGTCCGACGCCTTCTCCTTCACCGACGGCGACACCGACACCGACACCGACACCGACGGCCTCCCCGTCACCGAGCCCTTCTCCAACGCCTCAGCCGACACCGCAGAAATTTGGGACGCCGCCAGTGATCACGTCGTCGGTTCCATATACGATCACGTCGGGAACGGCGATCGAAACGGATCCCACCATCACGACCAACGGGGTCACGGATGAGGGCCGCATCTACCGCGATGTCGCGAACGACGGCACGCCATCCAGCTACTTCTTCACGACCGCGAGCGCGTTCGACATCTCGAACCCAGATCTTCGGCTCCCCAGCTTCGATCAGCAATTTGCGACCGGTGGGCCGATCGCGACGTTCAAATTCGCGGCGCTGCGGCTGGCGGGGAATCCGATGATCTCGACCAGCAATAATGGGCCGGTACGCCTGGCGCTCATCAGCGTCGGCGACATGACGTCCGCCGCGCCCGGCGGCGCATTGACGTTCGCCGGAATTGAGCAGCTTCTGTTGGCGACGCAGAACGGCTCGATCAGCTTCGGCAGCAATATCGAATTCCGTAATCTTCCAGCCCTGTATATCTATGCACGCGGTGCGGGTTCCACGCTGACCATCGATTCCGCGATCACGGGAACGCGTGATCTATTCCTGCTCTCCGAAGGAATTCTGCGCTCGACCGGATCGCTCGCTGTCAATCAAACGTCCCTCGGCCAGAGCACCGGTCTGAATATCAGCCTGCGGGCCGGTGGCATGATCAACATTGGCGGGAACCTCGATCTGCGAACGACAGCCGGGAACATCCAAAATGGCGCGAACATATCCGTCATCAGCGGCGGCGATACCACCATTGGTGGCGTGTTTACGCTGCGCCAATCCGCCGCGAGCAACACAACGACAGGGATCGGCGGCGATATCATCGTTCGCACCGGCGGCTCGCTCACTGCCGGCAGTCTGAACTTCAGTTCCGCTTTCGGATCGTCGCGGGAAGTGACGGATGGCGCCGATACCCAGCTCATAATTGGTGGCAACCTTGCGACCACGGCTGGTGGGATCACCGTAAGTCACGCGACACCAGTTGGCGGTTCACCGAGAAGGCTCGTCAGGGGAGGCAACCTAACCCTGAATGTGAACGGCAACCTGACCACCTCTTCCGGGTCAGCGATCCTGATCGATCTTATTAACACCAGCGGGAGCACAGTGCAGAACGGCGCGAACATAATCGCGCGAGTGGGCGGAAATCTGACGACAGGCGCGGTGACGTTGCGCAGCAGTAACTCGTCCAATGGCGCAACCGAAAGAGGCAGCAACGCCACGCTCAACGTCGGCGGGAATGTGAACTTTTCGACCTTGACCGGATCGCTGATTAATACGTTCAACGGCAACATCGGCACGGGCGGCAACTTCTTGTTCATCGGCCGCGGCAACGCCACTGGATCAACCATGTCGGTGACGCTGGATAACCGCGATGGCGGCGCGATCGGTACGGGAGGGAACCTCACGCTCGACCTGATGCAGAACCTCACGCTGACCGGAGGTGTCACATTCTTGGTGAACAACGGCGGCGCGGCCGCTACGAACGCCGGCAGCATCGGCACCGGCGGCAACATTCTCCTCGAAGTCGACGGCGCGACGAACGCGCAGGCCATCATGGCGACCGTGACCAACACCAACGGCGCGTTTATCGGTACCGGCGGCAACGTCTCGGTCAATGCCGGTTCCATCACGGTCGCCGCCGGCAATACGCTCGCCCTGCTTGTCGCGAACGCCGGCGGTTCGATCGGCACCGGCGGCAACGTTCTCGCCAACATTGCAAATGCGTTCAGCGGTGGTGTGAGCATGGCCGTCACGAACAACGGCGGCTCCATCGGGACAGGGGGAGATGTCCGCTTACTGACTTTCGGCCCGATGACAGCAGATCCTCAAAGAGGCATCGATCTCCGTGTGTCGAATATTAATGGCGGGTCGATCGGCACCGGTGGAAACGTTTCGGCGAATCTCGGCGGCGCGTTCAAGGGCATCTTCGCGGTGAGTAATGGCGGAACAGCCGCTACGAACGCCGGCAGCATCGGGACCGGCGGCAACATTCTGATCACGCTCGACCGCGACACAAACGCGCAATCGATCAGCGCGACCGTGACGAACACCACCGGCGGGTCGATCGGCGTCGGCGGCACCATCTCCTTCGTAGCCGCCGGTTTCGTCGGACCCATCAGCGTCGCGGTGAATTCGCTTGGCCTGGTCGTGGCGAACAACGGCGGCAGCATCGGCACCGGTGGCACCGTTTTCGCCGATATTCTAGAAGGGTTCAGCGGTGATGTGAACATGCGCGTTTCCAACAATGGCGGTTCAATCAACACAGGTGGAAACGTCACCCTGGAGATCGGCGGCAACGTTACCGCAGACTCTGAAGGCGGGCTCAATCTCCGTGTTTCGAACAACGCCGGCAGCATCGGCACCGGCGGGAACGTTTCGGCCTTCCTCGGCGCGAACTTCACCGGCGGAACCATCAACGCCCGCGTGCAGAACAACTCGAACGGCTCGATCATGAATGGGGGTAACGTGCGGGTGGAGATCACCGGCGCGTTGACGACCGATCCTGACGAAGGTGGATTCACGCTCCGCGTCGCCAACAATAGCGGCGGTCAGATCGGCACCGGCGGGAATGTGTTTGGAATCATTGGCGGCAATCTCACCGCAACAGTGGTCGACCTCGCGGTCGACAACGATGCCGGCGGGAACATCAACGCCGGCGGCAACATCGATCTTTCCGTCGGCGGCAATCTGACGACGGATGTGTTCACGTTGCGAATCGGCAACGTCGGCGGCCACATCGGCAATGGCGGCAACATGACCGCGACCATCGGTGGCGACCTGCGGGCGTCGTCGATCGACGCGACAATCGACAGTCGAAGTGGCGGCGCGATTGACCAGGGCGGGCTGATCAACCTCCGCGTGAACGGCAGCCTGATCACGACCGAGCCTCCGGACTTGTTTATACCCGGCGGGACCGAGCCGATCGGCGACGCGAATTTCCAGATCTTTCTCACGCCGTCCGACGACGAGGTCCCGCACGGCGGGATCACGGGTCCCGCGATCCTCGTTCGCGCGAATGGCGGCATCAGCATTGGCGGATCGCTGAACGCGTTCATCGACGACTCCGGCGGAATCGGTGCGCCGAGCGGCGGCGTTGGGCTTGTGCAGATCTCTACTGCCGGCGCGATCGATGTCCTGAATCGGCTGAACGTCCTCGGCATTGTCGTTGCCACCGGGGCGATCAACGCTGGTGTCATCGCCGGCACCGACGTTAATTCGAGCGTCTCCATCAACGCCGGCTTCGGCGGCATCCGGCAATTCGAGCTGCCGTCGAATGGCGCGCGCACGGATCTGATGCACTTCCTCAGCGCGGCGCGCGTCACCTCGCAGAACGGCATCGACTTCAACGGCTACTCGGCGGTTGGCGACGCGACCCCGGCGACAAACGGCGGCCGTCTTACGATCAACGCTACATCGATGACCTTTGGTGGCGACAACGCTGATGTTTTCGGCGGAGTGACATTGAATGGCGGCGATTCGTCTACCGTGTTCGGACCGGGTGGCGGGGGTGAACTTGTCGTCAACACCAGCGGCCAGCTCACCGTTTTTACTGACATCGAAGCGACTTCCGGCTTCGTTGATTCGAACTTGCCGCCGAGTGGTCGCGGAGGCGCGGTGACATTGGATTCCAGCTCCGGCCTCGTCGACATCGACTCCCGGATCGAGGTTTCTTCCCGCGATCCCGCGCCCACCGGCACACCTAATCCCACGCCGCCGCGGCGGCGCAGCACGCAGGGCGGCAACATTACGGTGCGGAGCGGCCGCGTTGGCAACACCCCGGGACCTACGGGCAACCAACGCACCGTCGCTGTGAGCATCAGCAATAGCAGCCAATTGCTCGCGCTCCTCGACGCGGTGCCGACGGCAGGTCCGGGCGGCAAGATCACGATCCTCGCGACCGGCGCGAATACCGACGTAAACGTCAACGGCCGGCTCGAAGCGACGAAGGGCACGATCGACATCCGCCACGAGGCAGCTGGCGGACGCGTCAACATTGGCAGTGCTTCCAGCCCAACGGCGCGCACGAATATGTCGGCTGACGTGATCAAGGCCCGGGCGTTTGGCGCGAATGGGCAGCTCAACATCGGCAACACGAACATGTCGGCGGACAACCTGATCCGGCTCTACGCCCCTGGCAGTAATGGCCAGCTGAATTTCGTTGCGAATACGACGCTGAGCGCGAACAACCGGATCGATCTTGCCGCCGGCACGCTGACGATTCAGCCAAACGTGATCGTCACGATCACCGGCAATGCCGGACCGGCGAATGTCTATACGAGCAACGCCAATTACTCCGGCTTCGGCGGATCGAACCCGGCGAACGGCACGTTTGGCGGCAATGGCGCGAATACGCCGCAGCCGCTCGGGAATGCGCCGCCATTTGATGGCGCGTCGCAGCCGGGGGGTCAGTAACGCGCGAGTCGCCCACCGGCGATCATCTTCGAACAGACCGCGCCCGGACAACACTGGTCAAGAATCCGTAGCCGTGGTGCCTGCCAAACGGATCACCCGTGAGCGGCGCTCGACGGGCGGATGGAAAGGGCGCTCTCGAGATCCGCGCCGTTGTGCGATGAGGCTCCCGCCGACCGCGGGGTTCCAATCGAAAGTTATCGATAGACCTCAGGCGCGGTTTCTGGGTTAATCCGTGCGCCCATGCGCCCCTCTACCCCCATCCCCCTGCTGAAACTCACAATTCTCCTGTTCGCCGCACCGACGCTCTTGTCGATCGCGACCGCGCCGGCGGCACCGCTGAAAGAGGCGCGAGTCACGCAGGTGATCAACGACGTGAAAATCCTGCCGAGCCAGGCCGCCGCGAAGCCCGCCGTCGTAAACGATGAGGTGCGGGAAGGCACTGCGGTCCGTACCGGAACCGAGTCGCGGACCGAACTGACGTTTGGCGATCTCAGCATCGCCCGCCTCGGCGCGAATACGATCTTCAGCTTCGATCAAGGCACCCGCACAATCGATCTCGGCGGCGGTGCGATCTTGCTCCGCGTCCCACCGGGCTCTGGCGGAGCGAAAATCAAAACGGCAGCCGTCACGGCCGCGATCACCGGCACCACGATGATGGCCGAGTATCACCCGAGCAGCTTCAAGTTCATCATGCTCGAGGGAACGGCGACCATCACGCGGCCGGGGAGCCCTGGCGAATCGGTCGTTCTCAAGACTGGCCAAATGTTGGCCGGCGTCCCCGGGCAACGGTTGCGTCAACCAGTCGAAGTCGACTTGAAGGAGCTGACTGAAACATCGCTCCTCCTGCAAGACTTCGGACCGATCGGAAGTGAAGGCCTCATCGAGCGAGGCATCGAGGAGCAGCAAAACCGCGTCGGAACGACTGACGTGGGCGTGATTAGTGTCGTCCGGAACGCGATCGACGTTTCCGCCATCGACCAGCGGATCACGGTCGCGGCGACGCAGAGCCCGTCGCCCTCGCCTTCTGCAAGTCCGTCGCCGACAGCGAGCCCCACGGCCACCCCGACGCCATCAAAATTCGGCCCGCTCGTCGTCATTACATCACCTGTTCTCTCGACCATCGACAGCGCAACCTCCATCCAGACCGATCCGACGATCAGCAGGAACGGCGAAACCGGTTTCGGCAGGATCTATCGCGGCCAAGCAGAAGATGGCGCGCCCTCCAGCTACTTCTTCGGCTCGACCTCGGCGTTCGATACGTCATCCGGCTTCAACACGTTCTTCAGCAATGCCTCGGCTCTGCCGATCGCTGCGTTTAAATTCCAAAACCTGCAGATCGGTGGCAACCCACTGGTTTCCACGGCAAATGGCGGCGCGCCAAATCTCGCTCTGATCAGCGTGGGCGCACTGACCTCTACAGCCAGTGCGGGGACAACATTGACGTTCGCCGGGATTCAGCGACTCCTGCTCGCGACGCAAGCTGGTTCGGTCTCGTTAGGCGCGCAGTTCACGTTCCAGAATCTCGCCGCGCTTTACGTGTACGCGCGCGGCGCAGCGTCGGACCTGCGCTTCGATTCCTCCGTCTCCGGCACCCGCGACTTCTATCTGCAGGCGGAACGCGATGTGAACATCACGCAATCGCTTTCGGTGAGCCAGACCGCGAGTGGATCGGGTTCTGGATTAAACGTTGCGTTACGAGCCGGCCGCGCGGTTTCAGTGGGTGCGAATCTCACGCTCGCGACTGATGCGAGTAACGTCTCCGACGGCGGTAACGTCAGCATTACGGCCGGCGGTAATTTGTCGGTTGGTGGCGCGCTTTCTTTGTCGACACGGTCCGGAGCGGCCTTCGGTAACGGCGGCAACATCGCGGTCGACATCGGGGGAGCGTTGAGCGCCGCCAGTGTGTCTGCCACCGCTAACTTCGTCTCCGCCGGGTCGCACAGCGCGGGCGAGAACATCCGGTTCAACGTAGCCGGCAACTTTTCGACCACTGCCGGCGGGGTCGACCTGTCGATCGTAACGCCGGTGCGACAAACAGTCGGTGCTGGAGCAAACATCGCGCTGCTCGTCGGCGGCAACCTCACGCTCGCCGCCGGCGCCGACGCGATTTTCTTTATCAACAACGCCATCAACGAAGTCGTTACGGGCGCGAACATCACGGCGTCCATTGCTGGCTCCATGACGACCGGTGATTTTGACGCTGAGGTATCGAATCGAGATGGCGAGATTGGCACCGGCGGCAATGTCACTGTTTCGAGCGGCGGCAACTTCTCCGCGGCGGCCGTAGAGCTGACGCTCGATAATACTTCCGGCGCGATCGGTAACGGCGCGAATATCACGGCGATGGTCGGCGGCAATCTGATTGCGGACCGTGTTGCATTCACCGTCACGAACGCCGGTGGCTCGATCGTGACCGGCGGGAATATCCTGCTCGATATCTCCGGCAGCTTGAATGCCTCGGAGCCGCTGGCGCTCCGCGTTGACAACAGTAACGGCGGAGTGATCGGAAATGGCGGCAACATCACCTTTCGGACCGGCGGCAATCTGTCCACCACGCAGGGTGTCGCGTTGACGCTGCAGAACACCAGCGGACGAATCGATACCGGCGGCAACATCACTGCCGAAATCGGCGGCAGTATGTCGGCAGACATGTTTCAGGTGTTGCTGCAGAACTGGGATATCAGCACCAATCCCACGGGCCGGATCGGCACCGGCGGAAACATCAACGTCAGCATCGGAGGGAACCTGACCGCCGGCGGCATAGAGATTCTTTTGAACAACCGTAACGGCAGCATGATCCAGGCAGGCGGTAACGTGATTCTCACTGTCGCAGGTGCGTTGACGACGCTCGAGAATCGGCCGACGGCCTTCGGACCCGCGAGCCTGCTTCTCACCAGCAACTCCGCTAATGATGGCGGCGCCGCCTCGAGCATCGGTTCTTCAGTGTTGGTCCAGTTGCGGGCGAACAGTGCTTCCATAGGCGGCACAATGAATGCGAACGTCAGCGTCCGCGGCAGCACGATCAATGGCGATGCCACTCTGGACATCGCGACGGCGAATAATCTCGCCGTCCAGGGCAATGCCAATCTTCAGATCCTCTCCGGGATTGCCGCGGGCACGTCCACAGGGGGAACGATCAACGGGAACGCGACCATGCTGCTTCGCGCCGCGAACCTGAGTTCCGGCGGGTTGTTCACCATGTCCTTAACCAATGCCGGTACAATTCTGCAAAACGCGATTCTAGATCTCAACGTTGGCACGGTCAGCACCGGTGGGTCTTCCTCTCTCAGCATTACCAACTCACAACTTCAGGTTCTTGGAAGAATCGGCGGCAATGCTGCCATCAACGTCGTTGCGACCGACATAGTGACGAATACCGCGTTGACCTCTGCTACTCAGCAGGCGTTGAATTTCAGTGTGGCAAACGGCGCTGGGCGCATCGATGGCAACGCGCGCGTGGCCGTAAACGCGCGCGATACGACCAGCAACGGCAACACGATAGCCGAGATCCGCAATGAGGGCGGCAGCATCGTCGGCGATGCAACGAACGTGTTTGTCGCACGCAACGTCAGCACCCGGAACACGGATTTCGGCCCCGGCGGGTTCTTCTCCAGTGTGGTTAACGATCTCGGGATAATCGGTGGCAACGTTCAGCTTCAGCTGCAGGTAACTTCACTCACGTCGCAGGAGCAATTCAGCGCCTCGATTTCAAACGGCGGCGGGCAAATCGGTGGTGGCGCTCAGCTGCTGATTTCGTCAGCGGGCAATATCAGCTCGACCCAGCAGGCAAATGTGCAAATCGACAACAGCGGCGGCACGATCGGCTCGAGCGCCCAGATCGCGCTGACGGCAGCATCCGTTACGACGGGCGGGTTTTTTCTAGGAGTAATCCACAACGTCGACGGCAGCATACAAGGCGCTGCAACGATGAGCTTCGATGTCTCCGGCATCGCCACGATGCAAGCGGGCGCACTCTTTTATGTTTTCAACGGTGCCGGCACGATCGCCTCGAATGCCACGATGAGTCTGTCTGCGGCCGACCTCACGGTAAACACCCGACCGGGCTTTCGCGACATTTTGCAGCTTGGTATTTTCAATGACAGCGGCGGTCAGATCGGCGGCAATGCGACGATTAACCTCACGACGGGTAACCTTACCGCCGGTGACATTCTTGCCTACATCGATAACGACGAAGGCACCATTGGTGGGAACGCCAGCGTGACGTTGCAGGCTGCGAACATCACAGTTGATCTATACCTTATTGCGTTCGTCGCCAATGCTGGCGGAAGTATCGGGGGCTCGACCAATGTCCTTGTGCATGCTTCGCAGGTGATTGACATCGATTACCTGTATGTCCTGGGTCGCGTCGCCGGCGACGTGCAAGTCAGAGCCTTCCAGCTCGCGAGTACGGACGTGACGTCCCAGGGTTCGATCAACGTGCGCGAGGGAGGCATCACTCGTTATCTGCATGTCTACTCCGCAGGTAACCATGAGATTCCAGATGTCCTTCACACGCTCACCGCGCCAGTTGTCACATCACTTGCCGGCATAGACTTCGAAGGTCGAGTCAACCAATTCAACACTGCGTCGCGGCAGCCACACGGCGGTGATTTGGTGATCAATGCTAATAGCCTGAGTTTCGGCCCGATGGGGAATATTGTCGGCAGGGTCTCCTTCAACGGTGCTGATTCATCCCCAACGTTGGCTGCGGGAGATGGCGGGAGCTTCGTCGTTAACACGACGGGCGCGATCGCTGTCGACTCCGCTATTGAGGCGACGACTGGCCGCGTGCAATCTTCCCAAGGCCCCACCGGCACCGGCGGATCCGTCGAGCTGAACTCAACTTCGGGAAGCGTCAGCGTCTCGGCACGGATGGAGGTCTCGTCGGCCGAGGCAGCAACGACGGCGCCGCGCCGTCGTAGCGCGCGTGGCGGAAACATAAGGCTAAGCAGCGGCAGAGCAGCCACACCGACAGCCCGTGCCGTCGCGATTAATCTCTCTAACAGCAGCCAACTGCTGGCGTTGCTCGATGCCGCGGCACCCGGACCGGGCGGCACAATCACACTCGTCGCGACCGGCGCCGACACCGACGTGAACGTCAACGGACGATCGGAGGCGACCCGCGGGACCGTTGATATACGACATCAAGGCGCGCGCGGCCGCGTGAATATCGGCGGCACGAACGCGTCCGGGAACACTGCCACACTGTCGGCCGACGTTGTGAGGGCAGGGGCGTTTGGCGCGAACGGGCAGTTGAACGTCGGCAACAGCACCGTGTCCGCAGATTCACTAATTCGGCTGTATGCCACGGGCAGCAACGGCGAGCTGAACTTCGTCGCGAACACGACGCTAAGCAGCGGCCGCGCGATCGACCTGGCGGCGGGCACGGTGACGATCCAGCCGAACGTCATCGTCACCATCGCTGGCAACGCTGGCCCCGCGAACGTCTACACGAGCAACCCGAACTACTCCGGCTTCGGCGGCACGAACCCCATGAACGGCACCTTCGGTGGGAATGGCGCGAACACCCCGCAGCCGCTCAGCGCGGCGCCGCCGTTTGATGCGCCGTTGCCGCCGGCTGGCGCACAGCCCTAGTGGCGCCGCTGCTCGTCCTCGAGCCAACCGGCGCCTAAGACGACCCCGACCGCCAACAGCGCCGCCGCCGTGGCGAACGGCACCGGATCGAGCGGCGGGCGCGGCAGCGTGACGATGCCATCTTCATCGGTCTGCGCCGGCTGGCGCACGTAACGGCCGTGCCGCGGTGCGCGAAAGCGTTCCGCAAATCGCGCCAGCCGCGCCACGATATCGTGCTCGGAGATTGGAATGCCGTGCCCACAGCCAACGACGTTCGGACGCAGCTTCGCGAGCAGCTCGACAGACGCTCGGGTCGCCGCCCAGTCTGAATTGAACGGCGCGCCCGCGCGCGAGAGGCGTTGCCGTCTCGTCACGAGGCCAGCCCACGAATCCATATCCATCGTCGCGAACGCATCCCCCGCCAGCAGCACGCGATCCGCCGGCCGGAAGAACGAAACGTGACCCGGTGAATGGCCGGGCGTTGGCAGCCATTCCCAATCCGGCAAGCCAGGAACTTGCTCTGCCGGAAGCGCGCGCAGGCGCGAGCCGAAGTCGTACGCGCTCGTTGGCATGAAGCGCGAGAGAAACGCAATCGCGCCGCCGATTGTCGGGTCCGGCGGGGGATAGGCGGAGCGCCCGGTCAGATATGGATGCTCTAGGGTATGTGCGTAGATCGGCACGTCCCATCTCTCCGCGAGCCGCTGCGCGGAGCCAACATGATCCCAGTGTCCATGGGTGAGCAGAATTGCCTCTGGGCGTGAAGCCGCTCCATAGCGGGCGGCGGCCGCGGCGCGGATCTGTTGCGCGCGACCAGGCAAACCGGCGTCGATCAACACCCACGGGCCGCCGGGGCGTCCGACGAAATAGACATTCACGAAGCTGATCGGCAGCCAGCCGACATCCGGGGCGATGCGCGCGATTGCTCTCATCTTGGTCTCTTGTCGATCGTTTCGTTAGGCACGAGCGCGCCGCAATATCATGCCGGCACCAGCCGTACGGCAAATGCCGCGTGCGTGCAGATCACGGAATCGTCAGCGTCTGCCCCAGCTTCAATTTCTCCGGATCGTCGATGCTGGTGCTGTTCGCCTCCAGGATGTCTTTCCAGCGGTGAGGGGAGTTGTAATAGAGGCGGGAAAGCGAAAAGAGCGTGTCGCCTGGCTGGACCACGTGTGAGCGCGCGACGCTGCTGCGTTTCGGAGTCGCGCTCGGCTTCTGTCCGCGCCCTGCTTGCGATTTCTTGTCGGCGGCGCTGGTGGCGTTCCGCAGCTGCTCGGCGTGTTCGCTCGCCTGCTTCCGGAGCGCGAGGTTTTCGTTCCGCAGACGCGCCGCTTCCGCGCGGGTAACAAGCGAATCGCCGGACATCGTGGTCATCAACGCCAGCTCGCCGCGTTTCATGAAGTCCTTCACTTCTTTCGCCCTCGGCCCGCCGGGCGCGACGGTGAGGTAGCGCTTGAAATGATGGAGCGCGCTCAGCGGATCGCTCATTTTGTCATCGTAGAGCAACGCCAGGCGGTAGTGGATCTCGGCGGAGCCGGTCGAGCCATCGAGCGCCTCTTCGTAGAGGTTGATCGCGTCCAGAAAATCGCCGCTCGCGACTTTCGCATCCGCGTCTTTAATCGCCTGCGCCGGGCGCTGCGTGACCATGCGATTGCACGCCGCGCAGGCAAGAAGCGCGACGATGAGCAAACCGACGCGCACCAGAGCGGCGAGAGACTTGTCAGGTGCGGCCATCATGACAACGTGCTTACACATGATCACGCGCCGCCTCCAATCGTTTTTCGTCGCGCTCATCCTCGCCGCGAGCGCGACGAAAGCAGCAGCAGAGCTGCAGGTGGGAACGGCGCATCGATTGACGTTCCCCGACGTCGATGGGCGGGATCTTTCGACGGCGGCCGGTCACGTCACGATCATCACGGTAATCACGCGCGAAAACGAGGAGGAGGCGCGCGCCGTTTCCCGGCTCGTGCCGGGCCGCTGCATCGGCGATCCGAAATATCGCTACATCACGATGGTCAACTTTCAGGGCAAACTGCCGGGGCCGCTGCGCGGTATCACCCGTGCGGTCATTCGGAGCCGCCTCGACGGCGAGGCGAAAGAAATGAAGCCGAAGTATCTTGCGAAACATCTCACCCGCGATCCGCGTGATGATGTCTACGTTGTCGCGGATTTCGATGGTAGCGCGGTCACGCGACTCGGACTTTCTCCGGACTCGGCGAAGCTCGCAGTGTTCGTCTTCGACGGCAAGGGCACGCTCGTCGCGCGCTTTGATGAGGTGCCGAGCGAGGCGGCGATGGTGAAGGCAATCGCGGCGGCCGAGTAGCGATCGTCACTTAATACTGCGGCACGGAAGGGTCGATCCGCTCCGACCACGCATCGATACCGCCAGCGAGATTCACGGCCTGCGGATAACCATGTTCGCGCAGAAATTGCACCGCGCGCGCGCTCCGCATCCCGCTGTGACAATGGACGACAAGCTCGACATCGTTTTGCAGCTCGTTGAGCCGATCCGGCAGCTGCCCGAGCGGGATCAACGTCGCTCCATCGATCCGCGCGATCTCGTACTCCTGCGGTTCACGGACATCGAGAAGCAGGAGCGGTTCTCCCGCTTCGCGCCGGCGCTTCAATTCCTCCACCGTGATTTCCGGTGCTTCGTTCGCGTTGTTGTTCCCATGGTTCATCCCTGCCCCACAGAACATCTCGTAATCGATCGGAGCAACAATCGTCGGATGCTCCCCGCAGACGGGGCACTCCGGATCGCGTCGCAATTTGAACTCGCGGAACTTCATCTTCAGCGCGTCGAAATGAAGCAGCCGCCCGAGCAACGAATCGCCGATCCCGAGGATGAGCTTGATCGCTTCGACGGCTTGCATGGTTCCGATAATTCCCGGCAGCACGCCGAGAACGCCGGCTTCCGCGCAATTCGGAACGCTCCCGGCCGGCGGCGGCTCAGGGAACAGACACCGATAACAAGGGCCACCGAGATGCGGCGCGAAGACTGTCGTTTGTCCCTCGAACCGAAACACCGAACCGTAGATGTTTGGCTTCCTCAGGAAAACGCAGACGTCGCTGGAGAGATAACGCGTCGGGAAGTTGTCCGAGCCGTCGACGACGAGATCGTAGTCGCGGACGATCTCCATCGCATTGTCTGCCGTGAAGCGCGTCTCATGTAGCCGCACGTCGATGTGCGGATTGACGTCGGCGACGCGATCGCGCGCCGATTCGAGCTTCGTTCGGCCGACATCGCGCGTGCCGTGCAACAGCTGGCGCTGCAAATTCGAAAGCTCGACGCGATCCGCGTCGACGAGGCCGAGCGTGCCGACTCCGGCCGCGGCCAGATAGAGCACGGCGGGCGAACCGAGACCGCCCGCCCCGATACAAAGCACGCGCGCTGCTTTCAAGCGACGCTGCCCCGCGAGCGTCACCTCCGGCATGATCAAATGACGCGAATACCGCGCGCGCTCTTCGTTGTTAAAGTCGAGCCCGCCTGACCGGTCCGTCGCGATGATGCTGTCCATCATTTCTTCACCAGGTCCCATTTAATCCCGACAATCCGCTTCTCCTCAAACCGACGCAGCGATTTCGGAAACGCGAGAAATCTTGCGCCTTTGCGTTCGCAGAAGTCAGCCACGCCGTACTCAGTGCCGCTGTCGCTCTGCTGCACGGTCATGATGCGGTGCTTCTTCAGGAGGCTCTGAAACTGTCGGTCGGCCGCGGGCTTTTGCCACAGCGTGTAGACCTCCGGCGTGCCGCATTTCTCGACCACGACAGCGAAGCGCGTCGTCTTTACTTCGAGCATCTTCATCTGCCGGTCCTTCGTCTCGTTAGGCAAAAAAGTCCGCCAGAGAACTACGGCAAAGAGGATCAGACTACCGTTGCTGCATTCCTGCCCTGGCGGGGTTCGTAAGTCCGCAGTCCATAGCCCCTGACGGAGTGGAAAGGTTCGCGAATGTTCGCAGCCGTGCAATCGCTTTTTGAGACGCGGAGTGGGCGTCCGTTGACACCTCGAATCGGTTCTGTTTGCATCGCGCGGTGACGAGGTTGCTGCTCTGCGCCGTGCTAGCCTGCACGTCTTGCACGACGCTTGAGAACAGGCGCGATCTCTATCGTTCGCCCGCGGAGGGATACGAAGAGTGGTATCCTTATCCGCCGCCCACGCGCAAACCCGCAGGGCCACCGGTGTCGGCGACCACGACTACCACCACGACGACGCAGCGTCACGGTGTGATCAGTTACCCGGAAGAGCCCGAAGGAAAATAGAAGATCAAGAACGCCGCGCTTACGCGAACGGCATGTTCATCTTGATCCGCGCGACGTCGGTCTCATGCACCACGGCCGATTTCGCCATGTGGCGCTTCAGTTTGCCGCTCTTCGACGAGAGCAAGTGACGGCGCGAGGCGTGTTGACGCAAAACTTTGCCGGTCCCGGTGATCTTGAAGCGCTTCGAGACGGCTTTCCGCGTCTTACTGCGCGCAATTGCTTTCGGCATAAGGCGCGGAAGATAGAGACTTTTCGCCCGCAGACAACTGCTTTCCCTCTCCGCCAGGACGAGGAAATCGCTCGCCTCGCACGGGCTTCTGCGGAGCATTGAGAGCATGAAGGCCCCGAAACCGCATGTGGTGATCATCGGCGGCGGCTTCGGCGGGCTCGAAGCAGCGAAGAAGCTCGGCAGCCAGCCGGTGCAGCTCACGATCATTGACCGCACAAATCATCATCTTTTTCAGCCGCTGCTTTACGAGGTGGCGACCGCCGCACTGTCTCCCGCGGATATCGCCGCGCCGATCCGCGCCGTGCTGACAAAACACGAAAACATCGAAGTCATTCTTGCGGAGGTGCAATCGATCGATGTCGCGACGAATACGGTTAAGACCGCCGAGCGTGCGATCACTTACGACTACCTGATCGTCGCAACGGGCTCGCGGCATTCCTACTTCGGAAACGATGAATGGGAGAAGGTGGCGCCTGGGCTCAAGAGTCTCGAAGATGCGGTGGAGATCCGGCGGCGCCTGCTGATGGCATTTGAGTACGCCGAGAAGATCGAGGACGAGGCTGCGCGTCGAGCCGCGATGACGTTCGCCATCATTGGCGGCGGGCCGACTGGTGTGGAAATGGCTGGCGCAATCGCGGAGATCTCGCGCTACACGCTGGCAAAGGATTTTCACCACATCAATCCTTCTGACGCGCGCGTGATCCTGGTCGAAGGCAGCGACCGCATCCTTTCGGGATTTCCCGAAAAGCTTTCCCACAGTGCGCTGAAGCAGTTGCAGGAAATTGGCGTGGAGGTTCGTCTCAACGCGCGCGCGACGAATCTCACGGATGCTGGATTAGAAATCGGCGGCGAGTTTATTCCATGTCGCGTGAAGATTTGGGCCGCAGGCAACGCCGCGTCGGCGCTCGGAAAGTCGTTAGGCGCGCCGCTCGATCGCGCGGGTCGCGTCATAGTGAACGAAGATCTGACGATCCCCGGCCATCCCGAAGTGCAGGTGATCGGCGACCTCGCGCATTTCGCGCATCAGACGGGTCAGCCGCTGCCGGGCGTCTCACCGGTCGCGATGCAGCAAGGCCGCCATGCGGCCGACAACATCCTGTGGATGATCGATGGACGAAAACCGCAACGCTTCTGGTACAACGACAAGGGCAGCATGGCGACGATCGGGCGGAACAAAGCCGTCGCCGATTTGAACTTCGTGCAATTCAGCGGCCGGCTTGCCTGGCTCGCGTGGTTGTTTGTGCACATCATGTACCTGGTTGGTTTCCGGAATCGCCTCGCCGTGTTGCTGCAATGGGCCTGGGCCTATTTCACGTTCAACAAAGGCGCGCGGCTGATCACACGGAATTTTCAGGCCGAGTTGCGGCCGCCCGCCTGACGAATGGCGAAACACCGGCTGCCCAACTACCGCATCGCCGTCGTCGGCGCGGGAGCGATCGGCGGTTATTACGGCGCGAAGCTCGCGTATCTCGGGCGCGATGTTCACTTCCTCATGCGCGGCGATCTGCGCCAGGTGCGCCGCTCCGGGATTCGGATCCGCGGCAGGACGGAAAACGTCCATCTCGCGAAGGTAAATGCGCATGCATCAACGGAGGAGATCGGCCCGTGTGATCTCGTCCTGATCGCGGTGAAGGCGACGTCGAATGCCGATCTGCTTTCGCTCATTCCGCCTCTTCTGCGCGAGCGCACGATGCTTGTGACGCTGCAGAACGGCCTCGGCAACGAAGAGTTCCTCGCGGAAAACTTCGGCGCGGAGCGGGTGATCGGCGGCCTTTGTTTCGTTTGCCTCAGTCGCGTCGCGCCCGGCGTGATCGAGCACTACGACGTTGGCCGGGTTGTGATCGGAGAACACAGCGGCTACCCGCTCGCGCGCACACACGACATCGCGTGGGAATTCAAACGCTGCGGCGTTGTCTGCTCAGTCGCGGAGAACATCGGGCGCGAGCGTTGGCGCAAACTCGTTTGGAACATCCCGTTCAACGGCCTTTCGGTCGTTGCCGGTGGTCTCGATACTGCGGCGATTCTCGCCGACGAGTCGCTGCGCGCGCGAACACTCGCATTGATGGAGGAGGTGATCGGCGCCGCGAACCAATGCGGCTACGCGCTGGCAACAGCGGTAGCGCTCGAGCAGATGAAGCGCACCAAAACGCTCGGCGCTTACAAGCCATCGACGTTGCTCGACTACGAGGCGCGACGGCCGCTGGAGATCGAAGCGATCTGGGGCGAACCGCTGCGGCGCGCGCGGGCTGCGGGATTCGGAATGCCGCAACTCGAGCAGCTTTATCATGAGCTCCAGGAGATCGACGCTCAGATCCTGGCGACACAGGCGAAGCAAGAAATCGCGTCGTGAAACGGCTGCCGTCGATCACCGTTCGCAACGCGCAACGCAAGCGACGTGTCGCTGTTGATGAATTGCAGCGCTTTGCCGAACGCGCCTGCGCGTTGTGTCGTGACACAGAGTTGGACGGCAATGACGAACTCGAGCATCTCAACGAGGTCACGATCGTTCTTGTTTCGGATCGGCGCATGGCGGTCCTGCACAAGCGGTTCATGAACATCGATGGACCGACTGACGTGCTGACATTTCATCACGGCGAAATTTTCATCAGCGTCGAGACCGCTGAGCAAAACGCTGCGCAATTCGCCACCACGCCCGAAGATGAAATCCGGCTCTACATAGTGCACGGCTTGCTGCATCTGCGCGGATTCGAGGACGTCGATGCCACGAATGCCCGCCGGATGAAATCCGTGCAGCAACAGATACTCGCTACCGCTTCGGCTGAGTGACCGCAGCGTGGCTCGCGCGGCCGGTTTGAACTGGCAACATGTTATGGTAATTTTACGGCCATGAGCCGGCAGCCCCTGAACAACTCGTTAGGCACGATCGACGTGCCGGCGGTTGTCGTTTCCGCCACGGAAAGCCCGGCGATCGAACAGGAAACGCGCGGCAAGGAAGCGGTCGACGTTCCATGGCAGGTCGTGGTGCATAACGATCCGGTGAACCTGATGAGTTACGTCACCATGGTGTTCGAGAAGGTCTTTGGGTTCAGCCGCGAGAAGGCCGAGAAGCACATGCTCGAGGTGCATCGCGAAGGCCGGTCCGTTGTCTGGAGCGGTCTGCGCGAGCGGGCCGAACTTTACGTGCAACAACTGCACGGCTACCTGCTGCTCGCGACGCTGGAACGCACCCACTAATGGAGATTCGGCGGCAGGGGGACGACCTCGAGATTGCGGAGCTCGATCCATTCCTGGCCGAGTTACTCCGACAGATCCCGGAGAGCGCGAAGCCGGAAGGCACCGACGCGGCCGAAAAGCGCTTATTTAGCCTGCCGGGCGACGCCGCGGACACGGAGTTGTGCAACGAGTGGAAGCTTTATGTGGAACCCGAACTGCGGCGACTCTTCCGCACCGCGAATGAGACTGTCGCGGCCGACCTCCGGATGTTGAACGGCAGCACAAAGCCGTTTGCGAATTGCACGCTCCGGATCCCGATCAAGCACGCGGAGGCGTGGCTGAGCGCGCTGAATCAGGCGCGTCTGGTGATCGCGTCGAAGTACGGCTTCACCGAGACGGATCTTTGTGATCACTACCGTTCGCCGATCGGTTCCCGGCGCGACCTGAGTCTGTTCCAGGTAAACTTCTACGGCTTCCTGCAGGAATTTATCCTGCACGAAATGCAAGGTCGCTCCGGGCCCGATGCCGATGCAGAACTGTAGGGGAAGCTGCTAGCTTCCCCAGTCTCAGAAACACGGGAAGCTGGCAGCTTCCCCTACCGCGCACGGCGAGCCTTGGAAGCTGTCTCGCTATTTCGCCTGACGCTGGCGCACCATCGACATCAAACGCTGCTTCAGGGCGTCGGATGATTTCTGCGGCTGCAAGCTAAGCGCGAAGGCCTCGTGCAGATTATAACATTCGCCGATGAAATCCTCGGCCTGCTGCCCGAACTCCTTCCGGGCGCTCTCGAATTCTTCTGTCTCTTCAGGTTCCAGTGCGCCAATGACATAAAGTCGGGCGCGATTCTGGAATTCTTCAAAGCTCATCTTTTAGTTCCTTGAGGCCGTCGTAGATCTTCTTCAGGCCCAACTCGAGGCGCGTTTTGACGGTTCCTAACGGTGTATTCGTTTTTGCCGCGATTTCGCGCTGACTCATGCCGCGAAAAAATGCGAGGTTGATCGCCTGCTGTTGCGCGGGCGGCAGCGTGTTGATCACCCGCCGGACCAAAACACGCGTGTCGCCGAAGCTGATTTCCTCTTCGGTCGCGTTATGGACCCACGCGTCCGGCTGCTGCTCGGTCTCGCTCTGCAATCGCTCTTCCGCGCGTGCATAAGCCTGCTTCTTCCGCAATCCATCAATCGCCCGGCGGCGCGCCAGCGTCACCATCCAGCCGAGCGGTTTTCCTTTTTGCGCCGAGAAGTTTTTCGCCTGGTTCCAGATCTCCATGAAGATCTCTTGCAACAAATCGTCCGCCTCGGCTTCGTTGTGGATCACGCGCAGGATGAGCGCTTTCAGGATGCCGTTGTAGCGATCGTAGAGCTGCTCGAGCGCTTCCGGTTTCTCTTCCTGGATCGCCTGCATCAGCTCGAGATCGGTCGGCGCGCCCGGCTCGAGCTCCGGGGCGGCTGCCGGCATTCGGGGCGTCGGAGCGCCCGCTACATCCGGCACCGTAGAGTTCTTTCCTGATCCAGACATGACAGCTTCAGGCAACCGACAGGCTGCCTAACAAGACCAAACCGCAGGGTGTGGAAGGGACCTTCATCGAGAGCATGTGATGTAGTGCGGACGCCGCGTTTCGTCCAACGGATTTCGGTCGAAAACGGGAGACTCGGCACCCGCGCGATTCAGGGGTTCAAAACGCGAATCGTGTTGACCCGGCAAACGGCACCGGCCTACGATCCCGGCGACCGGCGTTTTCCGCCGCGCACGATGAAACGGACCACAGTTTTCCTTTCCGCAGTCTGCCTGAGCCTCGCGCTGGCGACGTCGATTTTCGCGCAGGACGCAGCGGCGCCGATTCGCCGCCGATCGCCCGCTCCTGCGGAACGGACTGCGACGCCCACTCCGACTCCGAGACCAACGCCGGCACCGACCGCGACGCCAACCGCGACGCCTCGAGCAACGCCAACGCCCACACCTACGCCCGAAGCGACACCCGAGCCGACGGCGACGCCCGCTCCGCAACCGGAAACAACTCCCGAGCGGCCGACGCCGGGTCCAGCGAGAGCGGAACCGGATGCCGCGCCAGCATCGGAGGCAACCACGCCATCTCCGACCGCCGACCAGGCGACCGACGCGCCGCGCGCCGAAACGCCAGCCCCTAAATCCGACCAGGCCACCGAATCTCCGGCGGCAGAAACACCGCCAGCCGCCGCTGCATCACCGCGTGCAAGCGGAAGCGGACCCAGCGCCGCGGGCCGCCGAGTCCTTCAGGAGAAACCAGTGCACGCCGTCGAACCGCGGCCGCGCCGTCCCTGGGATGAGGACCCGGGCGTCAGCGGAGGTGGCAGTCGGCCGACGTTCGATCTCTCATCGCGCGGCGACAGCAGCGTCGCGGGCACCATTCGCCGTCTCGAGGAGAGATGGCAGCGCGCGATCAAGGAGAAGGATGTGAAAACGATCGGTGAACTGATCGCCGACGATTTTGTCGGCACCTCCTCGACGGGTCGCGTCGGCTCGAAGTCCACGTTGCTGGCCGAAGCGCGTCGGGACAAGAACCAATACACATCGGCCGAAGCGCGGAGCATGAAGGTGCGGACGGAGAGCGACAACGTCGCGGTCGTCACCGGAGTTGCGCGTGAGACCGGGACCACGCCTGACGGCAAGCGTTTCACGAACTCGCGTCGTTTCACCGACACCTGGGTAAAACGGAACGGCAAATGGCGTTGCATCGCGAGCCACACGACGGCCATGCCGCGCTAACGGGCGCGACGTCCCGCGAATCCTGCTTCAAGCACGTCGAGATTCGTCCCCTCGCGGATCAGTCTCAGCGGTGCGGCCACGGGTGGTAATCACCACCAGCGGACATTGCGCGCGAGTATAATGTGCGCCACCTGTTAGCCCATGTCCGTCGCCGCCACCGATACGACGCCTGTTGACCCGCTCTGGTACAAGGATGCCGTCATCTACCAGCTGCACGTTAAAACTTTTCACGACAGCAACGGCGACGGCATCGGCGACTTCCGCGGTCTGATCGAGAAGCTCGATTACCTTCAGGAGCTTGGGACAACGGCGATCTGGATTCTGCCGTTCTATCCTTCGCCGCTGAAGGATGACGGCTACGACATCGCCGACTACTACGACGTCAATCCAAACTACGGGACGCTGCAGGATTTCCAGGCCTTCCTCGCGGCGGCGCATGAACGCGGGCTGAAAGTGATCACCGAGCTGGTGATCAATCATTCGTCGGACCAAAACCCGTGGTTCCAAAAATCGCGCCGCGCCGCACCCGGATCGCCGGAGCGTGAGATGTACGTCTGGAGCGACACGCCAGATAAGTACACGGCAGCGCGTATCATCTTCAAAGACTTCGAGACGTCGAACTGGGCGTGGGATCCAGTCGCGAAGGCTTACTATTGGCATCGCTTCTATTCGCACCAGCCGGATCTGAATTTCGACAATCCAGCCGTGCATGAAGCGGTCGAGAAGGTGTGCGATTTCTGGCTCGATATGGGTGTCGACGGCCTGCGCCTCGACGCCGTGCCGTACCTCTACGAACGCGAGGGAACGAGCTGCGAAAACCTGCGCGAAACGCACGAGTATCTCCAGAAGCTCCGCGCGCACGTCGACGCGAAGTACCAGGGCCGGATGCTACTCGCCGAGGCCAACCAGTGGCCGGAAGACGCCGTCCAATATTTCGGCAACGGCGACGAGTCGCACATGAATTTCCACTTCCCGCTCATGCCGCGGATGTTCATGTCGCTCCAGATGGAGGATCGCTTCCCGATCATCGACATCATGGATCAGACGCCGGCGATTCCGGAGAATTGCCAGTGGGCGATGTTCCTGCGGAACCACGACGAGCTTACGCTGGAAATGGTGACCGACGAAGAGCGCGATTACATGTGGCGCGTCTACGCGAACGACCCGACGGCGCGGATCAATCTCGGCATCCGTCGCCGGCTCGCGCCGCTCCTCGCAAACAGCCGGCGGAAGATCGAGCTGCTCAACATCCTCTTGTTCTCCATGCCAGGGACGCCGGTCATCTACTACGGCGACGAGATCGGGATGGGCGACAACGTTTACCTCGGCGATCGCAATGGCGTCCGCACCCCGATGCAATGGAGCGCCGATCGCAACGCCGGTTTCTCCCGCGCGAATCCGCAGCAGCTCCTGCTCCCGATCATCATCGATCCCGAGTACAATTACGAAGCGATCAACGTCGAGAACCAGCAGAAGAACCTCTCATCGTTGCTCTGGTGGACGCGCCGCGTCATCGCGATGCGGAAGAACTTCAAGGCGTTCTCGCGCGGCAAGCTCGAGTTTTTGTTCCCGGAGAACGCCAAGGTTCTCGCGTTCCTGCGACAGCACGAAAATGAGACGGTGCTTGTCGTCGTAAACCTGTCGCGTTTCTCGCAAGTCGCCGAGTTGGACCTCTCGCGCTTCTCCGGCTGCGCGCTGATGGAAGTCTTCGGGCAGAATTACTTCCCGCCGATCAAAGACTCGCCCTACATCCTGACGCTCGGGCCACATTCGCATTTCTGGTTTGTCCTCGGCCCGCAGCCCGAATCCGCCGCCCGAACGGAAGAGCGCGAGATCCCCACAATCCGGATGCAGCCGAGCCTCGCGACGTTGTTGAACGGCGATCAACGCAAGATCATCGAGCGCGAAGTCTTACCCGCGTACGTGCGGAACCGCCGCTGGTTCGCATCGAAGGCGCGCAGCATCACCGCCATGCGTGTCGCCGAGCAGGTCGCGATCTCGAGCAATCCCGCAGCAGGACAGATCTGGTTCATCGAGGTCACCTATCGCGACGGCGCGCCTGAGACGTACACCCTGCCGGTGCAGATCACGCGCGGTGACGCGGCCCGTGAGGTCGCGCAAACCGCGCCGCACGCAGTCATCGCGCGCTTCGAAGGCACGGAAGAGACCATCCTTCAGGACGCGGTTTGGGACGCTGGGTTCCGCGAAACGTTGTTCCGCGCGATGGCCGGTCAGCAGCGACTCCGCGGCGCGACGGGTGAAGTCATCGGCATCTCCGGCACGGCGCTTAGCGACCCTGCGGCCGTCCTTCCATCGCACGTGCTCGGGGTGGAGCAGAGCAACTCCTCGATGGTCTTCGAGAACAAGTATTTCCTGAAGCTCTACCGGAAGCTCGAAGACGGTGTGAATCCCGACGTCGAGGTCACGCGCTTTCTGTCGGAAAACACCGGCTTCGCAAACGTGCCCGCATTTGCCGGCGCAATCGAATACCGCCGCGGCAAGAACGAACCGACCGTCGTCTGCGCGATGCAAACCGCCGTCACCAGTGAAGGTGACGCGTGGACGATGACGCTCGATTCCGTAAGCCGATTTTACGAGCGCGTGCTTGCGCGGAAGGCGGAGCTGCAGAGCGATGATGCGGCACCAGGGCCACTCGTCGATCAATTGATCGGCGGAGTCTATCCCGAGCGCGCGAAGTTATTAGGCCAACGCACTGCTGAGCTGCACCTCGCACTGGCGTCCGAGCAGGAAGACAAACGCTTCGCGCCCGAGCCATTCAACGCGATGGCGCAGCGCTCCGTGTTCCAGAACATGCGCGCGATGCTCCGGCGCTCATGGGAGTTGCTAGGCAAAAAACTCCCGAAGCTCCCGGCGAACTTCCGCGAAGAAGCGGAGGAAATCTTTGCCGCGGAAAAACAGATCCTCGCGCAGCAACAGCGTATCCTCGATCGCATCTCGGGCGCCGCGAAGATCCGCATCCACGGCGATTACCATCTCGGCCAGGTGCTCTACACCGGGAAGGACTTCATCATCCTCGATTTCGAAGGCGAACCGGCGCGCGCTCTCAGCGAGCGAAAGCTGAAGCGCTCCGCGCTGCGCGACGTCGCCGGCATGATGCGCTCGTATCAGTACGCCGCCTACAGCGCGCTCTGGCAGCCGTCGATGCGCACCGAAGACATTCCGTTCCTAGAGCGCTGGGCCGATTTCTGGTATCGCCAGATGAGCGGCGTTTTCCTTCAAAGTTACCTCGCCACCAGCGCCGGCGCGGCGTTCATCCCGCGTGACGAAGATGATCTGCAGGTGATGCTCGAAGCCTATCTCCTCGACAAAGCCGTCTACGAAGTCGGTTACGAATTGAACAACCGGCCGGACTGGGTGGTAATCCCGATCCGCGGGATCAAACACATCCTGCACCGCAGCTGACGAAAGATTTTCTTTTCGCCCGTCGCAAAATCCGAAAAACTCCTGACGAACCGCAACCTGCACGCCAACTTGCCATGAACAAACACCTCGACTCCATCGACCAGCAAATCGCCGCGAAGCATCTCCTGACGCATCCGTTTTATCTCGCCTGGACGCGCGGCGAGTTGAGCAAGGAAGCGCTCAAGGATTACGCGCAGCAGTATTATCATCACGTCGCGGCGTTTCCCACCTACCTCTCCGCAGTCCATGCGAAGTGCGACGATCAGCCGACGCGGAAGCAGATCCTCTCGAACCTGATCGATGAAGAAGCCGGCAATCCGAACCACCCCGAGCTCTGGCTGCAATTCGCGGAGCAGCTCGGCGCATCGCCTGACGAAGTGAGGGCCACCGAAAAACAGCCCGAGACGACCGCGTTGATCGACACATTCCGTTCTGTCTGCGCGAATGGCGAAACCGCTGAAGGACTCGCTGCGCTCTACGCCTACGAGAGCCAGATTCCGACCGTTTCCGAATCAAAGATCGACGGGCTGAAAAAGCACTACGGAATGACTGATCCGAAGAGCCACGAATATTTCAGCGTCCATGTGGAAGCCGATCGCGAGCATTCCGCTGCCGAGCGCGAGATGCTGCGAGAGCACGTCAACGATACGAACGCACCGGCCGTCAAAGAGTCTGTCGACCGCGTCTTAAACGCGCTCTGGAATCTGCTCTCCGGCGTTTGCCACCGGCACGCGGTCGCCTGCTGATCGCGAATAGTAGAGCGGTCCTGTCAAACGCCACCTCGGGCCGCGGCATCTGACACAGACGTGCGACAATCGTTGCCGCACGACGCGAACGCGCTCAGGCGGTTGGCGCGCCGCGGTTTAGCTGCGTATGCTCCGGGCTATGTCGGAGCAAGCATTGGCAGGAAAGATCGGCGTCGTCTTCGGCGTCGCGAACAAGCGCAGCATCGCGTGGGCGATAGCGAAAGCATGGGCCGCAGCGGGTGCGAAGCTGTTCTTCAATTACCAGGGCGAGCGGATCAAGGGGAACGTCGAGGAGCTGGTGGGGGAGTTTGGCGAGGAGACGCCGATCTGGCCTTGCGATGTCTCGCGCGATGAAGATATCGCGGAGTTTTTTAAGAATGTCCGCGGCGCCACGGATCGGCTGGATTTGATGCTGCACTCGGTGGCGTTCGCGCCCAAGGAAGCGCTCGAGGGCGATTTCGTCAGCACGACGCGCGAGGCGTTTCGCACCGCGCATGACATCAGCGCTTACTCGCTAGTCGCGCTCGCGCGGGAGGCCGTGCCGATGATGACGAATGGCGGGAGCATTGTGGCGATGAGCTATTACGGCGCCGAGAAAGTGGTGCCGCACTACAATGTCATGGGAGTGGCGAAGGCATCGTTGGAAGCGTCGACGCGTTATCTCGCTTACGATCTTGGCCCGCAGAAGATTCGCGTGAATTGCATCTCGGCCGGTCCGGTGAGCACGCTGGCGGCGCGCGGCATCTCGGGCTTCACGCAGATGCTGAATCACTACAAGGAACGCGCGCCGCTGAAGCGCAGCTGCGATCCCGCGGAGCTTGGTGCGACCGGTGTTTTCCTTGCGAGCGACGGGGCCGCTTCGATTACCGGACAGGTGATTTACGTCGACGGCGGTTATCAGATCATGGGGATGTGAGTGTCGCAGGCGAACTGCGGCACCTGTTTGGCAACGACGTTGTTGCCGATGATGAGGCGACGCTGACGGCGCACGGCGGCGACAAGTGGTTTGCGAACCACGCGCCGGAGGTCGTTGTGTTTGCGCAGACGACGGAGCAGGTGAGCAGGCTGCTGCGGTTCGCGTCTGAGCGGAAGATTCCGGTGACCGCCCGCGGCGCGGGCTATGGCTACGTCGGCGGCTGTGTGCCGATACGCGGTGGCATTGCGCTTTCGCTCGCGCGCATGAATCAGATCAAAGACATCAGCTTTGCGGATGCCGTCGCGGTCGTTGAGCCGGGCGTGATCACCGGCGATCTGCAGACAAAAGCGAAAGAACAGAAGCTGTTTTACCCGCCCGATCCGGCGAGCCTGAAGGATTGCAGCATGGGCGGAAACGTGGCGACAAATGCCGGCGGGCCGCGTTGTCTCAAGTACGGCGTGACGCGGAATTACGTCATCGGTCTCGAGGTCGTTCTCGCGAATGGCGAGGTGCTCCGCACCGGCGGGCGCGTGCACAAGAACAAGACGGGTTTCGATGTCATCGGCCTGTTTGTCGGGTCGGAGGGAATGCTCGGCATCGTGACGGAGATCACGGTGAAATTGCTGCCGCTCCCGCCTGCGCGCATGACGCTCTCGGCCTCGTTCGACACCATGCCGGCGGCCGCCGCCACGGTGCAGCGTATTTTCGCGGAGGGCTTTCTGCCGTCGTCACTCGAGATCGCCGATCATTTTACGCTCGAAGCAGCGCGGCACGATTCCGGCGCGAGTGGCGTCCCGCCGGGTAACGCGCACATGCTGGTCGACTTCGATGGCCACGTCGAGACCGTGCGCGTCGAGATGGAGAAACTCCGCGCGCTGGTCGAAGCGCAGCGACCGTCAGCGCTCGAGATCGCGACCAGTGAAGAAGAATGCGAGCAGCTTTGGGCGTTGCGTCGGCAGTTCAGTAATTCGTTGCGCGCGACCGGCCTCACGAAACTTAACCAGGATATCGTCGTCCCCCGCAGTCGACTCGTGGATCTCGTCGAGTTCGCAGGATTGCTTCAGCGGCGCCATGGTTTTCCGGTCGCGACGTTCGGCCACGCGGGTGACGGAAACATTCACGTCAACATCATGGCTGATCGATACAACCGCGACGCGGCGGTGCGCGAGAAGGTGGAGCGCGCGCTCGACGAACTGTTCGCGCAGGTGCTCGCGTGGGGTGGGGTGATTACCGGCGAACATGGGATCGGCCTCGCGAAAAAGCGTTGGTGGCCCGACGCGACGAGCGATGTCTCGCGGGATCTGCATCGCCGACTGAAGGCCGTGCTTGATCCGGCCGGGATCTTGAATCCGGGGAAGTTTGTCGACTAGCGGATCAAAGCTCCAGCTCCGCCCGGATCGCGCGGTGATCGCTCGACGTGTCGGAGGTCGGCAGCGCTTCCGCTTTTTTCAGCGTCGCGCCGCGGTAGTAGATGTGATCAAAGCACGCCGCCGGAAAGCGATCGTCAGGCGGAAGGGTGACGCGCTGTTCCAGCGGCATGCCTTCCCATGTCCAGCGAAAGCCAATGTTCGTCAGGCTCTTCGTGGTCTTTTCGTCTTTGAAGCGCGGATCGTCGGGCGCGGTGTTGTAATCGCCGCCGATGACCCAAGTGATTGACCCGAGCTTCGCGTAGGCGGCTTCCATCTCTTTCATGTGCGTGAGCAGCTGCCGCATCGATTCTTCGCGAATCGCGACGTTCTCCACCAGCTCGCCGCGGTTGCTCTTCAGGTGGACGGCGTAGACGAGGAGGATCTTGCCGGGTGCGATCTCGTAGGCGGCGAAGGCGAAGCCGCGCGGCGGAGTGATCGCGCCGCCGCTCTTCCATTCTTCGGCCCAGGCGCTCATCGGCGTCAGTCGACTCGCGATCGCGATCTGCTGCGTCGCCGTCTGGCCTTCGCGCGCGGGGAAGTTCGAGCAGACATCGACTTTGAAGCCCGGCAGCGGTTTCACGGCGAGCTCGACACTCTGCCAATCGCGAATTTCTTCGAAGCCGATCACGTCCGCCGCGAGCTTCGCGATATCCGCGTGCACGGCACGGGTTTGCCGCGCTTCTTCGCTTTTCGAGGCGCTCGGCCGGCCGCCTGGGAACCACTTGATGTTCCAGAACGCGATGTTTACCGACGTGCCGCCTCCGGTTTGCGGCGCGTGGGAACGCGAAATGGAAGACGTCTGCGCAACAACGCTGCCAACGACCAGCAGCAGAACAGCAGCAATCGACTGGCGGGAACACGAACGGCTCATGAAGCAGTATGCTTCAGGAATCGCTCCGCGGGTATCGAGATTCGTTAGCCGCGGCGGATCACGTGGCTGAGTTGCTCGCGGACCGCGAGCTCGGCTTCCTCTTCGTTCTTGTAGCCCGAAGCGATGATCTCGAGCATTTGCGTTCCGATATCCCGCTTGCCGCGACGGACGTTCTCCATTCGTCCCGCGGCAGTCCAGTTTTCCTGATCCTGCGGCGCGCTCTCCGGCGGGCTGCCATCCCAGTAGCAGTAATAGACATGAAGAGTTATTGGGCCGTTCTCGAAGACGTAGGAGCGGATCGGCAGCTTGATGCCGTTGACCTCCATGAGCTTGTTCTGCACGCCGCCGCGCAGCGTCATGCCACTGGCGGGAAGGCAAACATCAGGCCGGTGGTTCTTGATGAACAATCCCGCGGTGCGGCCCGGCAGCCACTTGAAGAAATACATCGTCCAATTGTGCCCTCCGGGGCCGACCCACGCGCCGCCGCCGCCTTCGTTGTAACGGAGGAGTTCTTCGGCTTCGTCGGCAATCGGCACGACTTCCCAGTTCGCGGCGTCCGTTGGCCAGGCGACGCCCCACGGCTCGACCTTGGCAGCGTGCGCTTCATGGTAGCCGTACCACGCCTGCGTTCCGGCTTCCGCGGCAACGGTGAGGCCGAGCAGGCAGATCAGAACGAACCGCGGCAAACGATACGCGCGCCGTGCGTCCATCGCCGTCGAGGGCGCGGCGATCTTGCTGCCGCCACCCATGAACATGCTGACAGCCCAGAGCCCAAAGAGACATGCCATCAGAATCGTCAGGCCAGCGGGATCGTGCCAGGCCTTGATTGCCTGCGTCCCTTGTTGTTCCGCTATGTAAACGAGGAAAAACGTGCGCGCGAGATTGCAGCCGAACGCCAGCACAACACCGGCAATCACGAGGATGAGCCGCCGCACGAGCGAGAAGCTGTAGAATTCGCCGAGAAAGAGCGCGACCATAAACGTCGCCTGGAGCGAGCGCACGCCGGTGCACGCTTCATCGATGCCGACGTAGCCGGAGCTAATCTCGATCACGTTCCCCATTTGCACGGCGGAAATCCCGATGGCGTTGAGCACTTCGACGTTGATCAACGCGACAATCCGCATCAGACCCTGAATCACGGCTTGCTCGAACTGCGTCGGCCACGGCACGGCCACGAGGAAGAAGAAAAATGGGAACGCGAAGTAGCGCAGCCAGCGCAAGCCGCCGGCGAAATAAAGGCCGCCTAACGAGATCGCGAGCCCGGAGAAAGCCATCGCCCAGCTGAGGATTCGCCAATCGGGATTCGCTTCCTGGATCAACCGCACGGGCACCAGCAGCAGAGCAGCGCCGATCACGAGGCTCGCCGGGAGCCAGAGGTTGCCCGGCTTTTCGGCCGCGGGCGCGCAGCGCAGGCGACGCCAGAAGATGTAGCCGGCTAGAAACGGCACCGTCCAGCCGTAGCCGTATTGTGGATTGACCGACCACTCGAAGCGGAGCCGCGACACAATCAGAAGCCAGAGCAGCGCAAAGGCCGCGGCGGCGACCCAATCAATGCGCATGCGCGTGCGCTCGGCGATCGTAGCGGGAATGGCGGTAGAGACGGTGGCGTTCATGCGGGCAGCGTTCGCGCGTCTCAGGATAGCAAATTGCGAGCCTCGGAGCGACCGGGTGTTCGCTGGCGCGCGGGCTGCTTTCTACAGCATCCAAAATCCATCCGAGCCGTCAACGCAACGCCTCCGCGTTGACTTTGGCCGTGCTCATTCGAAAGCTTCTTACTTTGCAGGACCCTAACGACAAGATTCAGCGTTCACTTTTCAAAATCGCGGCGTGGACGCTCGGCATCCTCATCCTGCTGATCGCCGGCGGTGTGATCGGCCACAAGCAGTATCGCGCCTGGCAGGAACGGCGCCTGGTCGCGCAGGCGAACGCGCTGGTGAACGAAGGCAACTTGAAGCGGGCGAGCCTCGATGCGCGCCGCATTCTCCAGATCAATCCCGAGAGCGTGGAAGGCGCGCGGGTGCTGGCCCGAATCTCGGAGGAGGGCAATCTGTCGACCGCGATCGAGTGGCGGCGGCGCGCTGTCGATTTGGCTCCGGGGAACGTGACGGACCTGCTGGCGCTGGCGCGCGCGGCGATTCGGTTCGAGGACAAAGGGCAGCTCGACTTCGCATTAAAACGGCTGCCGGAACAAGCGAAGAATACCGCCGCGTATCACGGCGTGGCGGCCGATCTGGCGGCGGCGCGGAAGGCGCCCGCGGATGTTGAACGCCACTTGCGCGAAGCCGTTCGCCTCGAGCCGGAGAACAAGGAATTTCTCCTGCGTCTCGCGACATTGCAGATCGAGTCGAGCGACGCCGCCGTGCGCGATGAGGGTAAGCAACGACTCACGCGTTTGCAGGACGATCCGGCACATCGACGCGAGGCAACAAGGCGGTTGTTGATCGATGCGATTCGTCGGCGCAGTCTCGAAGAAGCGGTGGCGCTCGGTCGCCAGCTCGACGCGTTGCCCGACCGCGTTTTCCTCGACCGCCTGCTGCTTCTCTCGGCATTGCACGGATCGCTTGATCCGGGAGCGACTCCGCTGCTCGAAGAGCTGAAGACGGAGGCCATGAACCACCCGGAGCACGCCGCTGATTTGCTGTCGTGGTTCAACGGCAACGCGATGCCGATCGCGGCGATTTCTTGGGCGTCGAAATTGCCTCCGGAAACCTTGGCGCAGAAGGCGGTGCCGATTGCACTGGCGGATTCGTACATTGCCGCGGGCGAATGGAGCGGCATGCGCGCGCTCGTGAAGACGGGTCATTGGGGCTCCATCGATTACCTGCGGAGCGCGCTCGCTGCGCGTGCGAGCCGCGCCCTGCGTGACGAAGCGGATGCCGCCGCGCAATGGGCCGAGGCGCGCCAGAAAGTTTCGAGCGCGCCGAAGCAGGCGCTCACGCTGGCGGAAGTGGTGCAAAAATGGGGCTGGCGCGATGAAGCGATCGAGATGCTCTGGATTGCCGCGAAAGATCCGGTGAATGGTGACGATGCGCTGCAGTCGCTCTACACCTACTTCGCGGAGAACGGGGCAACGCAGGATTTGTATCGCGTCTTGCTGCATCGGCAGGGATTCAAGCCGGATGATCGCGCGATCCAAAACAACGTCGCGCAGCTCTCGCTCCTGCTGAATCTCAACGTCGAACGCGCTCAGAAGATGGCGCGCGATCTTCATGAGCGTGAGCCGAAGAACGCCGTCTACGCGTCGACCTACGCGTATGCATTGCATGCGGCCGGCGACTCGAGAAAAGCGGAGAAGGTAATGAGCGCATTGACGCCGGAACAGCTGCGTGAACCGGAGATCGCTGCGTATTACGGCATCATCCTCGCGGGTGCGGGCGAGCATGCGCGCGCTGCGGAATTTCTTGACCTGAGCGAGAAAGCTGGCCTGTTGCCCGAAGAGAGAGCGCTGGTGGAGAAGGCTCGCCGCACCGTGGCGAGCCGCTAAAAATCGCCACTGGGCGCACGCGTCGAAGCGGCCCCACCCGAATCTAGAGTAGAACTTTTTCTCTTGATTATGCGGCGGCCGCAGACCTCCCAGTGATGAAACGAGGAACAATCATTTACAGCTTCACCGGTCTGGCGGGTGTCGCGCTGCTCGGGCTTTCGGCAATCGCTCAAATGCCGCCGCTCAAAGCGCAGGACGCGCTCGGGCCGACGGTATTCGCGCCGACGAGCAAGACGCACTCCGTCGTGTCGGCGGCAAGTTTGTCGGGCACGCGCCAGTGGCCGTGGAAGACGAACATCGTCACGACAACTTTCTGGGTTGGCGAACTGCCGACGGCGAACAATCCGGTGCCGAATCGCGCCAGCTCGTGGGACAAAGATTGGACCGCGAACTACGGCGGCTATGACAATCCCGATCCGGCGACACGGAACGGTTTGGTGCCGGCAAAGTTCACGCCGCGGCAGAACCCGTTTTACATTGCGCTGCCGTATAACGACAAAGCGCGCGTTGGTCATCGACCAGAGGCGCCAGACGTCGTGCCGTGGTTCAAGGAAGCTTATCAAGGCCCGGCTGTGTCGACTTGCAAGGGCCGATGGGTTGCAATTCGCAAAGGCAACAAGATCGCGTACGCGCAATGGGAAGACGCCGGGCCATTTCGCACCGATCACTGGCAATACGTTTTCGGAAACGAACGGCCGAAGCCGAACCTGAACAAAGGCGCCGGCCTCGACGTTTCGCCTGCGGTGCGCGATTACCTCGAGATGCAGGATACCGACGTGACGGACTGGAAGTTCGTCGAGTTCAAGGACGTGCCGGAGGGACCGTGGTCACGTTACGGCGATAACAACACGTTCGTAATCAACCGGCGGAACAGCGCCGTCTCGGTCGTGCAGAAAAAGCCGTCGGCAGAAATCACTCCGCGGTAAGCGTACATACCGATCTTCGCGCGCGCGCGAATCCGCGTCGGAACGGAAGCTTAGAAGAGCTGCGGGTGATCGTCTTCGCTCTGCGCCTTGCCGATCACCGATCGGATCTTTTCGAGCATCTCGCGGAAATCGTACGGCTTCTGAATCGTGTCGATCACGCCGGCGCGCAGAATCTCAGAACGCACCGAGGGCTCGAGATAACCGCTGGCCACGATCGCGCGCACACTTGGCTTGATCTCCTTCATCTTCATGAAGGCGTCGCGGCCGCCGAGCCGCGGGAGGCCGAGGTCGCAAACCACGAGCCCAATCGAGTCGCGGTGTAACGCGAACAGCTCGACCGCCTCGAGGCCGTCTTTCGCCGCGATGACGCGGTAACCTTCGCCTTCCAGAATCTGCACGCCGAGATCGCGCAGCATCTCTTCATCCTCGACCAGCAGGATCGTCTGCGCCTCACGGGCATGCGGCCCGGCCGGCGACGCATCACTCAGTGAGGTCTGGGCAGTGTGCCGGACGGGTAGATAGATGTTAAACGTGGTGCCGGCGGCGGGCGCCGTCTCGACGTGCACGAATCCGCCGTGATTGTTCACGACGCCGTAGACCACACTCAGCCCGAGCCCGGTGCCTTTCGCGCGCTCTTTCGTGGTAAAGAACGGCTCGAAAATGTGCGCCTTCACTTCCGGCGTCATACCACAGCCGGTGTCGCGCACGCGCATGCAGCCGTATTGCTTCGCATCGGCGCCGGTGAAGTGCTCCGCCACGGCCTCTCGAGAAACGAGCGATGTTTCGAGGCAAATCGTGCCTCCGAGCGGCATCGCGTCGCGCGCGTTGACGCAGAGGTTCAGCAGCACTTGGTGGATCTGGCTGCGATCCGCTTTGATCGGTGGCAGGTTCTGCTGCAGGCGCAGCTCGAAAGTGATCATCTTTGGGAACGTTGCCTGCAACATGCGCTCGAGTTCCGTCAGAAGCGCGTTCACGTCGACCGGCGAAAAATGCGCCTCCGCCTGTCGGGCCGAGGTGAGCAGCTGCTGCACAAGCGCCGCGCCGCGTTCTACCGCTTCGCGGATCACCTTCACGGCATGGGCGATCTGTTCCGGCTGCGCCATCCGCGATTCGATCTGACCCGCATAGCCGAGGATGATCGCGAGGATGTTGTTGAAGTCGTGCGCAATGCCGCCGGCGAGCGTGCCGAGGCCTTCCATCTTTTGCGCCTGCACGAGTTGCTGCTCGAGCCGCTTTCGTTTGGTGTCGTTAAACAAGTACGCCTGCAGTTCGTGCAGTTCGCCGTCCTGGTCGAAACTGCCGACGAGCCGCGCCGCAACGTAAACTGCTTCGCCGCCGAGATGTCGCATCTCGAGCTCGTTTCGCTCGACGGCGCGGTTCTGCCTCGCCTCGACAAACAACTCGGCGCCGTCTTTTCGATTCCGCAGGAGGGAGAGGAAATTCGAGGCGAGCGCGTGCTCGGTTGAGTTGAAGCCAAACATTCGAACGAACGCCGGATTGCAGGTGAGGATCGTGCCGTCGGGCCGGATGATCAGATTCGCAGTCAGATCTTCGTCCACGAAACGGCGGTAACGTTCTTCACTGCGCCGCAATGCGCCCTCGGCGTGTTTCTGCGCGGTGATGTCGGTGTTGATCTGGAGCCGCGACGAGTCTGGCGTATTGCTCTTCAGCGTCCAGTGACTCATCACGTGGATCGGCGTGCCATCACGCCGCACCTGCTGCAGCTCACCTTCCCAATGCGATTGTGTGCGGAGCGTCGTGGCGATGTCGCTCACGCCGTCGACGAAGTGTGTCTGGAGCAACGTATCGACGTTTTGCCCGACGGCTTCTTCTTTCGACCAGCCGTAGGTGCGCTCGGAGCCGCGATTCCAATAACGGATCGTCCCGTCAGCGTCGCAAAGGATGATGCTGTCGTTCGCGAGGTCGAGCAGCTCGGCTTGGGTGCGGAGATTTTCGCGCGCGATGCGCAGCTCTGTGCGCGTTTGCGAGGCATCGAGCGCGCGGCGAACCGCGGGTACGAGCTGCGGCAGGTGTTGCTTCAGGACAAAATCTGACGCGCCCGCGCTGAGCGACTCCATCGCGTGATGATGATCCAGCGCCTTACAGACGAAGACGAACGGCACCTCGGCTCGTTTTTCGCGTGCGAGCGAGAGCGCCTTCAGTCCGTTGAACTGCGAGCAGTGGCAATCAGCCAGGATAATGTCCAATTCTCCGCGCGCGATCTCCTCCGAAAACTCCCGCTCGCCACGGACGCGCACGATCTCCGCCTCAACGCCACCGCGACGGAGCTGCTCCTGGACCAGCTCCGCGTCCGCATCGTTATCTTCGAGGTGCAGTATCTGCAGCGCGGACATCTTCTTTGCGAGATTCGTTAGCGAGTTTCGAGCGGCGGCGAACCGGAAGGCAGGTGAGGCGGGCTGGAAGATTATCTCACCTTTTCCTTCAGCGCAGGAAGTACTATCGTGCTGTGCGTCGCAGCGGCGCAGTTGCGCTATGGCTCCGTCGGCGCGGCTGAGGGCGTCGCCTCGCTGCCGGATCTAAGTTCGCGCACTCGTTCCGGCGAGAAGAAGAGATAGAAGCAGATTACAGCGGCGGCGATAATCACGGCTAGGAACAAGAAACTGAGCGCGCGCAGTCCGCCGCGACGCGTCTTCGCCTGTTGCCACTCGGCACGTTTTTGCATGAGCTCGAGTTCGAGCAACTTGGCAGGGTCGATTTCCCCGCCTTCAGGCTTGCGATTGCCGTCTGGCATGATGCAGAAGGATAGCTTTTCCTAACAACATGAATTCTGTAACGAACCCGCCCAGCCGAAGCAAGCTACTAGCCTACCTCCTTCCGATGGGGGTGTTCATGGGCCTCCTCGCGCTGGCGCCTGCGCTGAAGACGCTCGGCGACGCGTTTTGGTTGAGATCGCCGGAGTACTGGCTCTACCCACTTCAGACGCTGCTCTGCGCGGGGCTCCTCATCTGGTTCTGGCGGCAATACGATTTTCACCGTCTGCGCGGCGTCATCTTCACGCTCGCTGTCGCGATCGCAGTGTTTGTGCTTTGGATTTCGCCGCAGGCATTCTTCGGCGTTGCGCCGCGCACCGAAGGGTTTGATCCAAGCACGTTCGCCGGCCAGCCGGCGGCGTATTGGTCGACGGTGCTGCTGCGCTTCCTGCGGCTCGTCATTGTGGTTCCGCTGGTGGAGGAGATTTTCTGGCGCGGTTTCCTGCTCCGCTATTTCATCAACGACAAATTCGACGAGGTGCCGTTTGGCACATTCTCGTGGCTCTCGTTCGCGGTCGTAACGATCGGTTTCACCTTTGCGCATTCGTCGGCCGACTGGCCGGCAGCGGCGGCGACAGGCGTGCTCTACAATCTCGTCGCCTATCGCACGAAGAGCCTCGTGTCGTGTGTTATCGCGCATGCGGTGACGAATCTGCTGCTCGGCCTGTGGATCATGAACACCAGGCAATGGGGCTTCTGGTAGCGGCCTGAGCCTGGCTTTGCGATCGCGAGAAGGAGGGACATGGCACCGCATCTGCTCATAAAAATCACAAATGATGCAGGCCACTTTCCTCCAGAAGGTCATCCTTTGCGCGATCGCCGGATTCCTGGCGGCGTCGTTGCTGCAATGGGGCAAAGTCTTCGTCACCGGCGCCGACGACGCGCTCAACGCCGGCTACAAGAACACGACGCAACTCAATCCGGGCAAATAGTCGTTAGGCCGGCGGAAGGGAATTGCCGCCACTCGCGCTCCGCCTAGCTTGCGTCGCGCATGAAGATCGGATTTGCCCAGATCAATCCCACTGTCGGGGATCTGAGCGGCAACTTCGATAAAATCGTGGCAGTCTATCGGCGACTCTCCGCGGCGGGCGCGGAGTTAATCATCACCCCGGAGCTCGCGATCACCGGCTATCCGCCGCAGGACCTCGTCTTCAAGTCGCGGTTCGTTCCTGAAAATCTCGAGATCCTGGAGCGGCTGCACGGGATCGTCGATCGGGCGGCGCTGCTGGTCGGATTTGTGGAGCGAAATGAAGGACGCGGGAAGCCGTTTCATAACGCGGCCGCGTTACTCGAGCGCGGCGTACCAATTCAGAAAGTCCACAAGTCGCTGCTCCCGACGTACGATGTCTTCGACGAAGACCGCTATTTTGAGCCGGAATGCAACGTCGCTCCGCTGACGTTCGCTGGGCTGAAAATAGGCGTCACGATCTGCGAAGATATCTGGACGGAAGACTATCTCGCGCGCCCGTATTACGATGTCGAGCCGGTCCGGTCGCTGGTGCAGCAGGGGGCGCAGGTGATCGTCAACCTGAGCGCATCGCCGTTCAGCCTTGGGAAACTGGAAGTCCGCCGCCAGATGGTGGCGTCGCTCGCGCGCATGCATCAGCTGCCGATCTGTTATTGCAACGCAACGGGCGGTAACGACCAGCTGGTATTTGATGGCAATTCGTTCGCCGTCGATCGCGGCGGTGAAGTGATCGCGCAGCTCCCTGGTTTCGTCGAGGCGGAAGCGATCGTCGATACCGACGCGCGCGAGACGATCGAACTCTCGACACGCGATCGCTCGGAAGATCTGTTCGACGCGCTGACGCTGGGCGTTTGCGATTACATGCGGAAATGCGGATTCAAGAGCGCGGTGCTCGGGTTGAGCGGCGGAATCGATTCCGCCGTGGTCGCGGCGATCGCAGTCGAGGCGCTCGGGGCGGAAAACGTCGTTGGCGTTTCAATGCCAAGCCCCTACTCGTCGCAAGGCAGCATCGACGATGCGCTCGCCCTCGCGCGCAATCTCGGGATCAAATGCCTGCAGATCCCGATTGGTGATTCCTTCGCGTGCTTCAAAGCGCAATTCGATGACGTCTTTGCCGGCCTGCCCGAAGACACCACCGAAGAGAACATGCAATCGCGTCTGCGCGGAATGATCCTGATGTCGCTCTCGAACAAGTTCGGCCACATCCTCCTGACGACCGGCAACAAGAGCGAGCTCGCGGTCGGCTATTGCACGATCTACGGCGACATGGCGGGTGGCCTTGCCGTGATCAGTGACGTGCCGAAGACGATGGTGTATGAACTCGCGCGTTGGATGAATCGAGAGCGTGAGATCATTCCGTCGTCGACGATCGAGAAGCCGCCAAGCGCGGAATTGAAGCCCGACCAGAAGGATCAGGACACGCTCCCGCCGTACGACATTCTCGACGAAATTCTGCGGCTCTACGTGGAGGAGAACCTGAGCGCGCGCGACATCGCAGCGAAAGGTTTCGATGAGAAGACGGTGCGGTGGGTGCAGCGGCGCGTCGATCTGAACGAATACAAGCGCGAACAAGCGGCGCCGGGGATTAAAGTCACGAGTCGTGCGTTCGGTGTCGGCCGACGGATGCCGATCGCCCAGCGTTACGTCGGTTAGCGGCTCGGACCGCGGCTCAGGCTTAGGCGTTTGCCGGAAGCCCTGCGAGGCGACCAACCGCGAGCCGTCCAACGTTCTTCTCAGGCGAGGGGAATTGAATAACCACACGCGCGCGCACGTCACTCCTCCCAGCAACTCACATTGCATGAACTCTGAACGGATCAATTTCTCCAGCTCGATCGCGATCGTCTGCCCGATGGCAAACGAAGGCGAGGGCGCGATTGCGTTCGTCGACGCCGTCCTCGCGCAATGCCAACACGTTCGGCAGAAGACGTTCATCGCGGTAATCGATCGTGCGACGACCGACAACACGCTGGACATCCTCAGGCGCCACGCTGAGACGACGCCTGAGCTAAAGGTGATCTGGGCGCCGGAAAACCGCGGAGTCGTTGATGCCTATGTGCGCGGCTATCGCGAAGCGCTCGCCGTGGGCTCCGACTGGATTCTCGAGATCGATGCGGGGTTTAGCCATCGGCCGGAAGATATCCCGACGCTTTTCTCGAAGATGGAGGAGGGATACGACTGCGTATTCGGAAGCCGTTTTTGCCCCGGCGGTTCCATCCGTGAGAGCTCGAAGAAGCGCTACTGGGTGAGCTGGGGCGGCACCGCTCTCACGAATCTGTTGCTCGGCACGAAGCTGCACGACATGACGAGCGGGTTTCAGCTTTTCAAGCGCGAGGCGCTGCAGGAGATCCTGGATCGCGGCATCGAATCGCGCGGGCCGTTTTTCCAGACGGAGATGAAGACATATGCGCGCCGCATGAAGGTGGCGGAGGTGCCGATTCAATATCGCGGCGCCAGTCATCGCGTCGGGAGCAAGCAGATCAACGACGCGTTCAAGAATCTCCTGCGCCTCTTTAACATGCGGCTCGCGGGCCGCGTGTAGTGCGGGCCTCTTCTGGCGCGCGGTCGCGCACTCGTGCCGAGCGAGCCGAGCATTCTCGAGGACGGCCGCGTGTATCCCGCGAAAGATGCAGCGACCGGCCGCTACACGATCGCGGCGCCGGCTACAGCTTCCGAGCTGTCCGGTAAACTCACTCTGCCGTCGCGAGAGCAGCGGCGATTGTGGAGACAAGTGCTTCCACGTCTGTCGGTGAAATTCTGCCGATCGTGCCGATGCGGAAGCAATCGGCGTGAGTCACTTTGCCCGGGTAAATGAGGAAACCTTTCGCCGCCAACCGGCCATAGAAGTCTTCAAAGACGAAACGTTCGTCAGCCGGATACCGATACGAGGTGATGATGTCGCTCTGCCGTTCGCGCCGTAGATATTCGCGAAAGCCGAGCGCCTGCATGCGCGGCAGTAACGCGCCGCGATTCGCGCGGTAGCGTTCGGCGCGGCCGACGACTCCACCTTCCTCTCGCAGCTCGCGCAACGCTTGCGCAAAGGCGAGCAGCGCGTGCGTGGGCGGTGTGAAACGGAATTGCCCATTGCTTTCGAGCGCGCGCCACTGCGCAAGCAGGTCGAGGCAAACACCGCGCGACCAACCTTCGATCGCCTCGAGTGCAGCGCGGCGCGCGATCACGAACGAAAAGCCCGGCACGCCTTCGAGGCACTTGTTAGGCGACGAAATCACGTAATCGGCGTCGATTTTCGACAAATCCAGCGGCACTCCACCGAAGCTGCTCATAGCGTCGAGAATGAACGAGCGACCGGCGTCCCGCACGATCTGCGCGATCTCGCCAATCGGGTTCAGAATTCCCGTGGTCGTCTCGAGATGAACCATCGCCACATGCGTAGCGCCCGGCGCTTCGGCGAGAAGCTGCCGAACTGTTGCCGCATCCGGTGATTCGTCTTCCGGCCAGCGCTGAATCCGCGCCGCGATCTTCAACCGTTCTGCGATCTGCAGCATCCGTTCGCCGTACGCGCCATTCGCCAGCACGAGTAGCTCTCCGGCTGGAGCGATGACGGATGAAAGGACGGACTCGACGCCGAAGGTGCCGCTCCCCTGCATCAGAACGGCTTCGTACCCGAGCGCACGCGAAACGCCGCCGATCCGTAGCAGCTCGTCGCGAATGCCGGCGACCAGCTTGATGAATTCGGAATCGCGCGAACCGAGGTCGCGCTGCATCGCGGCCTTGACGGTTCGGCTCGTGGTCAGCGGCCCCGGCGTGAAGAGGAGGGGATCGTTCATCGCGCGCGCTCGCGCAGAAACGCGGAGAACCGATCCTTCACCTCGTGCGGCTTCACCGTCGGCCGTCCGAGTTTCTCCGGTGAGCCGGCGCGGATCTTCACGTGCAACAACGACGGTCCTTCTCGATGCCGCAGCTCGCGCACGGCTGCGCGTATGTCTTCGCCTGCGGTTGCCGAGAAAGCGTTGCGATAATTGGCGGCCGCGGCGACATCCGCGAACCGCACCACAGGCGACGCTGTCTGCTGCCCGCCGGTCGAGTCATGCGCCTCGTTGTCGAGGATGATGTGGAGGAAGTTCTCGGGTTGATAACAGCCGATCGTCGCCAGCGATCCCATCTTCATGAGCGCGGCACCGTCACCATCGATCACGACAACTGGCTGGCGTGGCAAGGCATGCGCGACGCCGAAGCCAATCGCCGAAGCCGTGCCCATCCCGCCGACGACGTAGAGGTGATTCGGCCGGTCGGCGACCGTGAACAGCTCGCGTCCGGTTTTGCCGGTCGTCGCGATGATTGCCTCGCCGCCATCGAGCGTCTCAAGGATCAACTCGAGAGCCTCCGTTCGCGTCAGTTTTTCCTCGCCCGTCATCAATTCACGCCGGTCCGTCGTGACGCGCACCGGCTGATCACGCGACGCGAGTTCATGAGGCGCGATCGACTCCTTCTGCATCACGAGCGCGAACGGTAGCTGCCGTGCCGCCATGCTTTCCTCCGCCTCCGCGATCGCTGCTGGTATCTCGGATTCCTCGCGCGGAAATGGGCGCCACGGAATCTCCAGAGTGTCGAGCAGCTGATGCATGATGCGGCCCATTTGTTCGTGTTGCGGCTCGTCTTTCACACCTGGCTGGCCGCGCCAGGTGACGATCAGCAGCGTCGGGATGCGGAAGGGATAATTGAGCGACGTCAGCGGATTCACCATGTTCCCGAGGCCCGAATTCTGGCACATGGTCACTGTTTTCCGGCCCGCCAGAGCCGCGCCCATCGTGATGCCGACAGCTTCACCTTCACTCGTCGCGCCGACGTAATCGACGCGCGGGTCGTCGATGACGTAATTCAGGAACGATGTGAAGAAGGAGCAAGGAACGCCCGCATACTGCGAGTAGCCAAGCTCCTGCAACCGATCGACGAATGAGGCCGGGTGGATCATTCGTTAGAACGCCTGTGCCCGCGCGAGATCATCGAGATCATCGACGTCGAGCCAGTGACCGGTGATGTAGAGCACCTGCACCTGTTGGCCGCGCGCGACCAGGTGATTGAAGAGATGATCGAACCGCAACGTGCGGAAATCATCTCGCGCCTGTAGCTCCGCGAGCGTCGTCTTGAGCAAGTCGGAGCCGCGCGCCGTCGTCTTGATCAAGCCGATCCACTCGCCGTGAATGTTCTCGCGCGGGAGGTTCGGTCCCGCTGCGACGAGAAACGCCTCCTCTTCATCGTAGCGCAGCGAGTAAGGTCGCGAAGCCGTGACGTAGTCGACATACCCACTGGAAGTCGCGCGCTGTTCCCAGGCAGCATCGACTGCGATGACGATGTCGTTTTTCTCGGCGACGAGGCTGTTGAGGATGTGTCGGCGAAACAAAATGTCGCCAAAAGAAATCACCGCCTCACCGTGGAGATGACCGACGGCCTTGCTCAGCGAGAGCAGCTCGCCTGTGCCCTCGAACTCCTCGTTGTCGACGAACTCCGCGTCGGCCGCATGCACCTTCTCCGCCGCGAACCCGCGAATGACGACGACGCGCCGGATGCCCGACGCGCGAAACTGATCGATGAGCTTGTGCAGCAAAGGCGTGCCGCCGATCGAGACCATCGTCTTCGGAATTCCCGCCGTGACTTCGCCCATCTCGGAGCCGCGGCTGGCGGCGAGGATGATGGCGCGTGCGGAATCGGCGGTCTTCGGCAGATATCGCTCCTCCGCCTGCATCAATTCCTCGGCATTCTGTAACCGAAAGACTTCCTGCACCGGGACGATGCCGTCTTCCACATTCCGCACCGATCGTTCCTCGAAAATGCGCCGACTGGTTTGCTGCATCGCGGCGATCGAGCTGCGAACGTTTTGATTCGCCCAGATCAACATAGATATGCCCGCTTGTTCAAACACCTCGACAGGCGTGCTGTAGTAGGTCGTAGGGACGATAACGAGCGGGCAACGATGTTCCCAGGCCGACGCAAATCCGAGCACCTGATCGGGCGTCGTCTTCTTGCTGTGGATCAAGAGCGCGTCCGCACCGGCCGCGTAATACGCTTCGGCGCGGCGCAGCATTTCATCCAAACCCCAGCCGGCGATAAATCCTTCGAGACGCGCGACGACAGAAAAGTCAGGATCGGTTTGCGCCTCCTTCACCGCTTTGATCTTGCCGGCAAATTCGTGGAGATCGGCCAACGGCTGGCGTTCGCTATTGATGAACGAGTTCGTCTTCGGGAAGAGCTTGTCCTCCACGCAGACCGCTGCAACGCCACGTTGCTCGAGCTTGTGCACGAGCCGCCGCATGTTGTTGAAATTGCCGTAACCGGTATCGGCATCGAGCAGGATCGGGACGTGTGTCGCGTCGCTCATGAACTCGACGACCTCGAGCACCTGCGTCCAGCTTGCTTCGTTGTTGTCGCGGACGCCGAGCGCGGCGGAGATCGAGAGCCCGCTCGCCCAGATGCCGCGGAAGCCGGTCTCCTCGACGATGCGCGCGCTCAGGCCATTGTGCGCTTCCATCAGGAACTCGAGGGCGCCCGAGCGCAGCATCTCGCGGAACTGCGTCGTTTTTCTGCGGGTCGAGCTCGGAAGTGCGGTCATGAAACAGACGGCTGCGAGCCGCGTCATGATTGGAGCACAGAACGATTGACGCCGCGAGTGGCTGGCACCTAACTACCGCTGCCGATGAGCACGACGAGCGACAGCGATCTGCGGCGTTCCGCGCGGTGAAACAAGTCGTCGCCGTCGTGGTTTGCGATGCCACGACGGCCAATCTCAAGATCGCCGCGCTGACGGTGCTCGATCGGATGGTCGTCACGGCGCATCGGGCAGGGTGCGCGCCGATCTTCGTCGTCGGTGAGGAAACGGTGCCGCTGAAGCGGGCTGATGCGCTCGGGATCAGGCCAACGTTCGTTCGCGAAATGCCAGCGGCTGCCGGCGCAGCCCTGATCATCAGCGCAGGTGCGCTGTTCGAGGTCGACGATCTGAAGCGCGTCATCGAAGCCGATGGTCACCTTTTCACGAGGGACAACGTTGAGTTGCCGGTGAGGATGTCGGTCGCGCAACCGCAGCCGGTCATCGCGATTGGGGTTGCGCAGGCCGTCAGCGATGCAGCATCGGCGCGTGAGGCGGAACGAAAGCTCTGGGCATCGCTCGGCAGCACCGCGGATGGTGTTGTCGATCGCTTCTTCAACCGGCCGGTCGGTCGCGTCCTTTCTAAAGTGCTGATCCACACGCCATTGTCGCCAAATGTTGTCTCGCTGGCCTCGATTCTGATCGGCGTCGGTTCGGCGCCATTTTTCGCCTCCGGCAAGTTCATCACGGGCGCGCTGCTGCTCCAGCTATGCGCAATTGTGGATTGCGTGGATGGCGATCTCGCGCGCGCGTTGTTCAAGCAATCGCTGCTCGGGAAGTGGCTCGATATTGGCGGCGATCAGGTGGTGCACTTCAGCGTGTTTGCGGCGATCGGCGTCGGAGTGGCGCGCACGAACCCCGGCGTGCCGGCGATTGCGCTCGGTGGCAGCGCAGCGCTCGGCGTGGTGCTGTGCTTTCCGGTGATTATCCGCGCGTTGCGGCGGCCGGTGGAACAACGCGGTCCGCTCCTGAGCAAGCTGCTCGATTCGACCGCGAACCGCGATTTCTCGGTGCTGCTTCTCGCCCTCGCGTTCCTCGGACGGATGGAGTTGTTTCTCTGGATGGCTGGAGTCGGCATCCACGTTTTCTGGATGGCGCTGCTGGCGCTCGATCGTCGACCGGCTGCCGCATGAAGCTCGCGCTCAAGCTGCTCGTCGCGGCCGTCGGGCTGGCGCTCTTCGGCTGGTTTGTGCATCGCGCCGGGGTGGGTGAGATAGGCCGCGCGTTTGCAAATCTCTCCTGGCTCGCACCGCTGGCGCTGCTGCCGTTCGCCCTCGTGTATGTGATTGATACAACGGGCTGGCGATTCGCATTCGGCAAAGGCGGCGTGCCTGGTGTCGGGTTCGGCACGCTCCTGCGCATCCGTTGGGCGGGCGAGTCGGTGAATGCAGTCGTGCCCTCGGCGTATATCGCCGGCGAAGCAGTAAAGGTGCAGCTGCTGCATAAACACGGCGTGCCGAGGATGGTGGGGGCGTCGAGTGTCGTCGCGGGCAAGACGGCGCAAACCGTCGCGCAGGTGGCATTCATCGCGCTCGGAGCCGTCGCCGGTGCCATGCATCTGCAACCGGATTCGCCAGCGCGGATCGGGATGCTGCTGATTACCGGAATCGGCCTTGCGATTGTGGCCTTGCTTTTCCTGCTGCAACGGCGCGGGATGTTTCAGACGCTCGGAGCGCTGTTGCCAATTCGCGCGCTCGCCACTCGCGCCGCCAGCCTGCGGCAACTCGACGAACAGGTTTTCAATTTCTACCGCAAAGATCGGCGGCACTTCATCTTCAGCAGCGGGACCTATTTCTGCGGCTGGCTGGCTGACACGCTCGAGATCCTGCTCGTCTCATATCTGCTCGGCATGCCGATTGATCTCACTCAGGCGCTCGCGATCGAGGCATTCATTGGAGTCGCGAAAGCGCTCGGGATCTTTGTGCCAGGCGCGCTCGGAGTGCAGGAGAGCGGTATCGTCTTTTTGTGCTATCTCTTCGGCGTGGCGCCGGCGCTCGGCGTCACCTATGCAATCATCCGCCGCGGACGCGATGTGGTCTACGCAGCGATCGGCTCGATGTTTCTCTACATCGAGGGGTTCTCGTTTCGTGAGCGACTCGTTCAACCGGAGGAAGCAACCATCTGAAGGCAATCATCTTCGCCGCTGGTCGCGGGACCCGTCTTGGAGCGACAACGCCGAAAGTGCTTCTCGAAATTGGCGGACGGACGCTGTTGGAGTGGCACGCGCTGCGGCTCCGCGACGTCGGCGTCAGCGACGTCATCATCGTGACTGGTCACCTGCACGAGCAGATCGCCAGGATTCTTCCGACAATTGCTGCGCGCTTCTCGGTGCGTATGACCGAATTGGTCAACGATCGCTTTGTCGAAGGTAGCGCGTTGAGTTTCGCCGTGGCACTACCTGCGATGGAAAGGGAACACGAGCCGATCTTGCTGATGGATGCCGACGTCCTTTATCCGGGCGAAATGCTGCGCCGGTTGATCGACTCGCCCAACGCAACGGCATTGCTCCTGGACCGAGAATACTCAACCCAAGACGACGATCCGGTTCTCGTGCCGGTGAAGAATGGCCGGCCCTTCGACTTCCGGAAACAGTGGACCGGCGAGGCGGATTTCGTTGGCGAATCGATCGGCTTCTTCAAGCTCGGGCCTGACGATTTGCCGATGTTGATCGGAGAAACTCGTGCACGCAGTGGCGGCGAGAATGTTCGAGATTCGTATGATGATGTTTTGCGGGAGCTCGTTGTCGCCGGTCGCTTCTCGCATGTAGACGTGACCGGGACACCGTGGACAGAGATCGATTTCCCCGGTGATCTCGAGCGGGCCCGCACCATTGTGCTGCCCCTTATTGAACGCCTGTCATGATCCCGCCGGATATCACTTCGTTCTTCTCTGGCCAGCGCGTGCTGGTGACCGGTGCCTCGGGGTTCATCGGCTGGCATGTTGCCGACATTCTGGTGAAAGCCGGTGCGCAGGTTCGGGCACTTGTCCGGCCGACAACAAAGCGTGGGCCCGAAGCGTTCGAATGGATCGAAGGCGATCTCCTGCGCCGCGAGACGTTGGACGACGCGCTCCGCGGCTGCCGCTATCTGTTCCATGTCGCGGGGGATTACCGCTTTTGGGCGCGCGATCCGCAGGAGATCTTCGCGAACAATGTCCAGGGCACGATCAACGTTTTGGAAGCTGCGAGGTCGGCAGGCGTCGAGAACATCGTCTATACCGGCACGACGGGAATCCTGGAACGCGGGTCGCGCGAGCGGCTCGCCACCGAGTCGCGGCTCGCGTCACCTTCATCGTTCAAGGGTCCATACAAGCGATCAAAGTTCGAGGCGTTTCGCGAAGCGCAGAAGCGCGCGGACGCCGGCTGGCCGATCGTCACTGCGTTGCCGACGGCGCCGATCGGTCCGCATGATCTGAAGCCAACGCCGACCGGGATGATCATCGTGCAGTTTCTGAATGGACGAATCCCGATGCTCGCCCGCACCGGATTGAACTTCGTCGACGTTCGCCAATGCGCGCTCGGGCATCTACTCGCGATGGTGCGCGGTGAACGTGGTGAGCGTTATCTGCTCGGCGGCGTCAACCTCTCGTTAGGCGAATTCCTGCAACAGGTCGAGCCATATGGACGTCACCGGGCGCCGCGCTTGCACGCGCCGCATTGGCTCAGCTACGCGACCGCGTGTGCGAGCGAAGCGATGGCCAGCGTGATGCCGAGTTGGAAACCGTTCGTGACGCGGGAGTCGGTGCAGATGTCACGCGGGCCGCACTTCTCGAGCAACCAAAAGGCGGAAGCGGAACTCGGCTATCAGGTCATTCCGATTAGCGACGCAATCCGCGACGCCGTCAATGATTTCGCCGCGCGCGGGCTCGTTCCGAAGCCAGCCGCTCGCGAGCCACAGACGGCCTAACGACTTCCGCCAAGGTCGCGCCGGAACGCCGCCACAGCGCGCCCTACGTCCTTGATCATGACCGACTCGGCGCCCATGCGTTCGATACCGCGCGTGCCGGCGACGCCAGCGGAAGAGACGAAGTCGCCACGCCAGACGAGTGTCGAGTCGCGTCCCTCGACCTGCACCGGCCAGAGCTGGTGGAGCGTGATGCGCGCATAGTATCCGCCGCTCGCGTAGTAGTTCGCGCTCGCCGTCTGAATCGTGCCGTTTGCACCGGGTCGGCTGTATTGAGCACCAAGCGCGAGGACGCCTTTTCCTTCCGCGTCCACGAGTTCCCAATACATGTTTGGCTTGATCGATCCCGCACCGCGGCCGATGCCGGTCGCTGAGAGCAAGGTGGAAAATTGCTGCCGAATCTTGTCCCGGCCGCGGAGCAGCGCGTTGAGTTCCTCATTCGGCCGAACCGCCGGGGTGGCGTTCTCGTACGGCGGTTGCGATGCGCTGCCGCCCGATGCGAAGGCCGACGCGCGCGCACCGAGAATCTTTGCCCACGCCCCGGCGATCGCCGGCGTCATTCCAGCTTCCGCACCGCCGGCAGGCAGCATGTTCAGCTCCGCCGCGCTCAATTGCAGATCCGGCGAGCGCTGTGCACTCGCTGTGGCGAGGTAGCGGACGGCGGAGTTATCCGGCGCGTTCGCGAGCCGCGAGAAATCGCTCGCGCTGTTCGAGTAGAGGTAGACGCGCAGTTCCGAATGCCGCGCCGGATTCCAGCTGCTCATCTGTGACGCGACTTCCGCTGGCGGCCGCGGCACCACGTAGGCCGTTTGCACGCTGAGATGGCGCGCGTTTCCGCTCGGCTCGCTGCGGACCGGTTTAGCGGCGGCTTGGCTTAGCTGCGCGAGATCCGCGCGTGGGAAAGCGGAAAAGCTGGCGAGTTCCGACACGGCGTCACCGTAGGAATTTGGCGCGGCCAGCAGCAACAGGCACGACGCCCACCAGGCAAGTATTCGACGGTTTTCGGGCATGGTTCGCATACGAATATGTCGCGGCGTCTGACGGCGGTTGCAAGGTGATCGGCCGTCCGGTCCTGGCCGCAGGAACGAGAGATGTTTGGCTTCCCGTCGCATCGCGCGATACTGCGCTGGGTCGATTGTTCCAATGAACCGAGTCTCTCTCCGCGCGATCGGCAGCGTCGCTTACAAAGAATTTCTGCACATCGCTCGTGACCGCCGGGTGTTGCTGCTTCTCATCATCCTGCCGCCGGTTTTCACGCTCATCTTTGGCCACGCCTTTGAATCCGGTGAACGCAAAGGCGTGCCGGCGTTGCTGATCAACGCCGATCGTGCCGAGCCCGCAGAACGCTTCGTCGACCTCGTCTCGGCTAACGAGACGTTCAAGTGGCGCACCCAACCGGCGCCGTCAGATCGCGATGCGGACCTGATCGGCCAGGGCGTTCGCGCCACCCTCATCATCCCGGCGGGCTGGAGCAACGGTCTCGCGAACGGGGAGCCGTTGCCCCTGCAATTGTACGTCGACGGCGCCGACACGAGCACGGGCGAACAACTCGAAGGGAGTCTGCGCAAGACGCTCGGCGACTTTCAAATGAAGGAACGGCAGGAGATGATCGATAACCTGCCCGACGAAGTGTTCGACCTGGCGAAGACGTTGCCGCTGGAAGTGCGGAAGCAATTCGTCTCCGCGATGGAGCCCTGGTCGATCGAAGACAAGGTGCTTTACAATCCCGACGAGCGCTTCATCGACTACGTCCTGCCCGGCGTCATCGGCATCATCCTGCAGCTCATCACGGTGACCCTGATGGCCTGCACGATCGCGCGCGAACGGGAGTCCGGGACATTGTTTCAACTGCTGGTTACAGCGCTTCGTCGGCAGGAGATCGTCATCGGCAAGGTGGTGCCGTATCTCGTGATCTCCCTCGGTTTGATTCTGATGATCGTGCTGCTCGCCCGCTGGCATTTTCAGGTGGAGTTCCACCAACCGGCCGCGCTCGCGCTGATTTGCGTCGTGTTCCTGCTCTGCTCGTTAGGCCTTGGGCTCGTGATCTCGGCGATCTCGCGCACGCAGACGCAGGCGATTCAATTCTCCGTCTTTTTCCTGCTGCCGGTCTTCATCCTCTCGGGGGCTTTCGCGCCACTCGACCAGCTCCCCACGGGAATCCGCTACATATCGGAGCTGTTCCCGCTCACTCACTTCTGCCGCGCGTTTCGGCTCGTGAATCTGTATCACGCGACGGCCGCGTTTTATCTCCCGAGCGTGCTGGTGCTTTGCTTCGGCACGTTGGCGACATTCGCGGGCGCAACGGTCCTGCTGCGACGAATCGAGGAATAACGCCGCAGCGATTCGGGTGAGCTGCGCCGGCACCCGAGCGGCTTACGCAGGGCGCGCTAGTTAGCACATCTTTCGGCTTATCCCCGCTGCTGCGGGTGCCGCGTCCCCGCTCTCCCACGAACCTCATCCTCAGGGCAGCACGTTGCCCGAGCGCGATTTCACCAGCGACACATCCGTGGCGTTGATGCTCCCGTTGGCGTTTACGTCAACGCGGAAATTCGATCCCCCGGCAGTCTGGCCGCTTTGCGACTTCACCAGACTGATGTCGGTGGCGTTAACCGATCTCCCCGCATTCACGTCGCCCACCAGCACACCCATCGGGATCGTCACATTCGACGTGCCGTTCACATTGTTGAGCGTCACCTGCAGCGTCTGCGCATCGGCTACATTGGTTAATGGAATCGTCACGACGTTTCCGCTGGTCACGACTGCTCCGCCGTTGCTGACACCGCCGCTGCCAATTGTGCCGGTGCCAGAGGTGACTGTGGCCTGCGGCGTCCCGGCCACTGACACATTGCCGAGGAAAGTGACAACGATGGTATAATCACCGGTACCACCGCCGCTGCGGGATTCGATTCCCACATTGCCGGTGAGTGGCAAGGGGATGTCGAAGTTGCCGGCGGCGCCGTGATTCTTTCGCGAGGCGGCGCCTGTCGCGATTGGATTGCCGCCGGTCAGGGCGCTGCGCAGGAACGCGAGCGGTGTCGAGAACGGGGGGTTGCCGGCGTATTCGTTGCCCATACCATCCTGAATGCTGGCGAGGAAGTAGAGAACCATGTCGTCGGTCAGATAGAGGTTGTCGGCGGACCACGGATTGGTCGCGGGGTTCGCACGACCGATGACCGCCGGAACGTTGAGGGCGATGGTATTGCTCTGGCGCGCCACGATCACGCCGTTGACAGCGATCACGTACTGCCGTGCCGGATCGGGATTGTCAGTCTGGCCGGCGATGACCCAGTCGCCATTGTTGTTGCCGGTAAAGGCGGAGAAGCTCGTCCCGATCCAGTGCTCGCCGGAATTGCCGATCTCGTCCCCGGTCTTCGCGATGACGACACCGTTGCGCACGGCCAGCGCCCCACCGCCAAGCTGGGTACCGCGGACATACCAGTCACCGTTCGAGAGGATCGCGACATTGGTGAACGCATCGGTGACTACGCTGGGGTCACGTGGCATCGCCTGCCCCTGGCGCAGGACGACCTCGCCATTCACAATAACGACGTTTTGATTTTCAGGCCGGTCGATCTGGCCGCGGGCGATCCACGAACCGGAGCCGCCTGGACTAAAGGGGATGTAATCGGGCGTAGCGAAGAACTGATCGAGGTTCAGGCCGGTGAGCCCGCCGATGCGCTCGATGCCGAAGCCGCCGAGGCCGCTCACGAAATCAATGTTCCGCTGCATGAACTTCTGCAGGTTATAGGCGAGCACGGGACGCCAAAGCGTGGACGTCATGCCGGTGACGGTCGTGTCGTGCGTGCCAATGATGCCGTTGTTGAGCAGGTGCTGGGAGCCGATCGAGTTGCCGACGAAGCCGCTCTGCGGCACCCCGGGCGGACCTTCCAGGCCGGTGTACGGATCGCCCTGCTGGAAGGCGAGGGAGATCACGCCGCCGATCGACTTCAGCACCTTCTGCGCGTTGGCGGCGTTTCCGCCCTGGGCGCGGATTCGGAACACGAAGTCGTCATTGTCGTTGTAACCGAAGCCTCCGCCGGTGAACTCGAACAGCTCACTGCCGACTGCGCCGGGGAACGGAAGTCCGCGTTGCAGCAGGACGGACCCGGTCGTCCCATTGCCCGTGAGGATGACGTCTTTGATGTCGGGGCTGATCTGCTGCGTGAAACCGCGAATCGCCCACTTGCCCGTTCGGCTGACCGAGAGCTGATTAAACTGACGGAACTCTGTGTTCGTCGGGCTGCCGCTGGGATCCCTCGCGCCAGGGACCAGCGCGGTCGGATGACCTGGAATCTTCGTGTAGATGGCGCCGATCTGAAACTGTGCGACCGCACCCTGCACCGTGTAATTCCCTGAGAACCCTGCACCGGGGTTGCCAAATTGATCGCTGATTGCGCCGGCGGCGATGCTTGCCCTCAAGGCACCGCCAAAGGGGACATGGAGTGTGAAGCGGGTAGTCATGTTGCTGTTTATGACCTGCACGCTGCCAACCCTGGCACCGAGGATGCCGAGCAGCTGAAGATCGCTCGGCTGGACCGAGCCCGGGTCAACGGCCTCATTCCAGTTCACATCGTATTGATATATGCCCGGCGCGGGCGGCGAGAATGTGCCGCCAACCGACGGGGCGGTGCTGGTAACCCCGAGCAAGAGGGCGTCGTAGCGGAACGTACCGCTGAACTCGTGGACCTGGTTCCCCCCAGAGGCGCTCAGGAACGCGCCTTGAGCGATATGCATGGTCTGGACGCCTTGCATCGACATGGGTGAGGTCGTGTAGTGGAACGTGATCGTGGTGGTGCCCGGCGTATAGGTCACGGTATTCGCGGGCAGCCCGTTGACGGTGAAATCGCTTCCCTGCAGCGTGGTGGCGTCCACTGGTTGCGTCACGTTGACGGTGAAGGCGGTTCGTGGTGCGAAAACCACGCTGCCCACAGCGGGATCGGTGCCGGACACCGACAGACCGAGATGGGTTTCAACCGCGCGCACAAACAGCGATCGATAATTTGGGAAGGCGGACGCGATCGTCGCCCACGCATTGGCAACGTTGTTCCACCAGTAACCGCCGGCAAAACCAACAGGACGGTCGGGGCTCTCATCCCCCGCCATGAACACATTGGGCGAGCTCGTCATCCAACGCACGCCGATGTACACGCTGCCGGAATTGATCACGAGGTTCATCGACGAAATGTCGTAGCTGTTCCACCCCGGCGTCGGATTCGGGAAGACTGTGTTCTGGCCGGTGACCGACATGAATCCCAATTCGCGCCCTGGACTTCCCCCCGGCCCGTCATCGGCATAAACCACAAGGTTTACCGGCCACGATGGGTGACCCCCGGACTGCGTGGCGAGCGCCACACAGACTGAGCTGAACGAGGCCGGGTAGGCCGTCGGCGTGAATTTATCGACGAATCTCACCTCGGTGATGAAGGCTTGCGGGTTGCCGCTGTAGCCGTTCTCAATCGTTCCGTCGTCATGGATAACGATGCCCGGTTCCGTGTTGCAGTTTGCGGCGCCGGCCGCACCCTCGACGGGCGAAGCGGAAGGAGGCTGTGCGTGTTTCGCCGCCTCAGAATGGTGAATGGTGTCCGAAAGTGCCGCTGGGAGCTTGGCTCCCGAAGTTCTGCTGCTGCTTGTAGCGACCGGCGTCGAACGATCGACTCCGATCTCCTCCTCCGTCTGGCTGACCCAAGCTTCATCGCTCCCGCGATCCAAGGACTGGCCCAGCGCGCCGGGCATCACCTGGATGAGGACAAAAAGCAGAATGAGGAAGAGCGCGACCCAGGGAAGATGGGTTCTGATTGATGTGGTGGTTCGCTTGACCATTTGGAGTTTTCCTTCGCTGTTTGGGATTTCCGAGAGAGCCGGTTTTCTTGAACGCCGCTTGCTGTCCGAACGCATTTTCAGCAAAAAACGTGGAACTCTGTCAAGCGTGATGATGTCGCACTGAGGTGCCGGGGTAGTGTTCGTTCAATCGTCCAACGGTCGTGGCGCGGAAGAAGGCCAGCCGGGGTTAATCTTGGTTCGGCGAGAGCGGCTGTGCGCCACCAGTGGTTGCGGATCGCGCGCCGTGGACGGCGACGGCGTGTCCGGCGATGTACAGACGATGAGCGGCGCAGCAAGTCGAGTAGCGCAACGGCGCCCAGGCTGCCATCGTACTGCCATCTAACGCGACACAAGGTCAGCTGCAGCGAGCCGCCGCGTAATCGCAGGCTTGCTCGAGGTTAGCTGCATCACCTGGTTCGATCGTTTGGCGTCATATCTCAGGTACCTCAGATAAGCCGATGATTTCGCCGCGGCCGTTGAAGGTGACGTAGATTAGAGTGCGGTGAATATGCTGGGAAGCCGTCGTAGGGATAATGACTGTTACGGTGTCCCCCTCCTTCTTCGTCTGCGAAAACGCGAAGCCGATCTCTCGCAAGATAGGCGTGTAACGCCGCTCGTGCTTCTCTCTGGGGAACCGTCGCCACTCCTCCGGGGAATTGATGGCGCGAAGCGCTGCCCGCTTGTTCCGTTGGAGATCGGCCTCCGGAAACGAAATCCAGACCGGCCATGGCTCGCGAGCATCAGCTGACGCCGCCAGCAAAACGAGGAAAAATGCGAGGAGCGGCTTCACGATCTAACGAGACACAAGAATCGAACGGACCGGCCAGCCGTGATATGGACCGTAACCCGAAGGGTGAGGGAGTCGCGCGACCGAATCAACAGCTGCCGCGAGTGCTCCGTGCATGCCACGCAGGATACCCTCTCGGCAGACACTTCAAGCGTAAACAACACGCTTGCTCGCGGTCAGCTGCATCGGCTGGTCACGCGCTCTCCGGCTCGAACGGGCGCTGAAAAGTAGCGGTGTAGTTCCACGACGGACCCCAGCTCTGACGAAATCGAAAACCGCATCGTTCAACTACAGATCGAAGCGCCACCAGCGGGATGCGATCGGGATCCGGCAGATGCTCGTGAATGGCGAGCACCCCTCCAGGCCGCAGCACGCGAAGCAATTCGCGCAGGCAGGACTCTGGTTTCGAAATCTCGCCGAGCACTGCGATGAGAACCGCGACATCGAAACACTCGTCGTTGTAAGGCAACGGTTCGTTAGCGTCATGCACTGTGAACCGGACGTTTCGCTGTCCGCGCGCGTGCAATTTGCGCTGTGCCTTCGCGACCATTTCGGGTTGCAATTCGAGCAGCTCAAGCCGGGCCCGCACGACCCGCCGTGCTAGTTCTGTACTGAAATACCCCGAGCCTGGACCCACCTCGAGGATCGCACTCGACTCAGTCAGCGGCAGCCTGTCTGCGAGTTCGGACGGACTCAGTAGGAGTCTGCGCAACGGGTTGTCGATGACCCAAGATAGCTGATGTGGAAAGTAGCCTCGGACCAACGCGCGGAGCAATGTACCGGGGTGCGTCGTTGGATTCGTACGGTCACCTCGCGCGGATTGGGAGTGAAGATTCATGAACCTGAGGAGTAGAGGCTCGCAGCCGTTCGCTGCACGCCCGATGACGCGTGCATTCACGCGGTCGCGGGAGTTCGACCGCCGAGTCTCACGTAATCTCGCCGCAACCGGCCGTCGTTGTGCTGCTCCGCCGCTTTGACGACTCTAGTAGCGTGCAAGCAAATCTCATCCGCTACTTCGTTTGCTGTGTGATCATCCGTCGGGATTTGCACCGCAAATTGTGGCTGGAGATGCAAGGCGCAGGCTTTCAGCGCCCGAGGATAGACCCAACGACCTTCTTCAGAGTTCGCGTCCAACCCTCTCGCCGCCAGTCGTGAAAGGATGGTCGTCGGCGACGCCGTCAAGCACACATGGTGAACCACGCAGCCTCTCGACTGCACGCGTGACCGAATCTCCTCCAGATATGCGAAATTACTGAAGCACATCGGGAGAAGCACCACGCGCCGGCACCGAGCTTGGTGCCCGGCCCAGTAGGCGGTCATGAAGCGCCAGAAAGCCGAATCCTGATAATCATCCAGTTCCCGCGCTGAAACGGGAATGAACCGTGGCAGGCGCTGAAGGACGTATCCGATACGCTCGGGATCAAAGACCGTGCTCCCGCGCAAGCGTTCGCGCACGATTCTGACCACGGTTGTCTTACCGACTCCGAACGCTCCGTTGACGATCACGAGCATAGTGTGTGAGGTCGCCTAACAAGGCACAAGAGCAGCATACGCTCACGGCGGCAGACACGGGAAGCGTAAACGGCAGACTTCCTCACGGTCAGCTGCATAGCCTGGTTAGGCCTTACGTCGTCGCAATCTTAAGAATATCCATCGCGGTACTTTCTGCTGCGAAACTGCGACACGAACGGGAGTCCCGCCACCGATCAGCCAGCCCACGCTCGCGCCGGTGTAGCAGCCGGCGACAGAAGCTGCAGTAAACGAAAACGAAGATGACGAGGATCGTGGGGATGCCCACCAGCCCGCGAATCGGGTCCGACGGCTGAAAGATCTCGTAACAGGCGAGAATGGTCGCGAGGAGCAGGCCGATTGGGATGCCGACCACAAACTGGAACAGTAAGATGCCCGGGAGCGAAGCGATGATCGCGAGACAAACCTTGAGCGCGGTCCGACGCTGCGACGGCACGAAGAGCAGCAGAGCACACGCGAGAAGGCCGCAAACCATCGCGACCAGATACGCTGCAAGGCACAGCGCGTAGAAGAACGTGGGTGGCACCGCAAAGGCCTAACGAGCCAAAACATCAGCTGCCGCGAGCGCTGTGTGTATGCCACGCAGCATGCGCTGACGACGGCAGACACGCCAAGCGTAAACGACAGGCTTGCGCGCGCTCAGCTGCATCGCCTGGTTCGACGTTTCGCACGGCCTCACGCGACACTCCCGAAAGAATCGGCTCCTGATGCGACAGCGCCAACCGTTCGGATGAATATAGGGCTTCCGGCGGAGCAAGCCTCTCGAGACGCCGCCGAACGAAACGAGAGATGCAGTAGCGAATGACGAGGCGCCCCACCGCACCTGCGCGCTCCAACAGTGGACCCGCACGGCGGGCAAAGCGGCATGCATCCGATCGGCGGCCTCACGACCGGAGCCTTCGCGGATGCGCTCTCGCCCATCTGCTACGATGTGGCTTCGATCTTCGCGCAGCATAGACGTCTAACGAGACACAAGATCAGCTGCCGCGAGCCCTCTGTGCATGAAGCGCAGGATACGCCCACGACGGCAGACACGAGAAGCGTAAACGACAGGCTTGCTCGCGGTCGGCTGCATCGCCTGGTTAGATGGCGGTTTCAAAGTCGAGGAAATATGGGGCTATGTCTGCGTCAGCTCCGTCTCTCAGCATCGCGGTGTGTCGAACTACGATGACGCTTCCACCAATGCTTGCAGCCGACACACACGTCGTGAACGGAATGGCATGTGCGAGAATACGCTCAGCGACAGTTCCGTCCGCCATGTTCAGGCGCGTGAAAAGCAGGTCATGAGTCTTACCGGATGTCCTCACCCATGCGACCGCCAGGTAGCCATCGTGGTGAACAATATCTGAAATGGTTGGGCGCGCGTCACGTCCGGCTCCGAAAAACTGGCGGATGATGCCTGCCGCCAGTTTAGGAACATGTAATCTTCGGCCTCGCTCTGATCGAGAAACGCAAGCAAACCTGGAGGAGTGAACCGGTCGTATATGCCGTGTCGAATCGCAGGGCCTTCAGCGGGAGTTCGGCGCTGACGCTCTTCCCGCCAGCGCGCTGAAAACGAAAGCGGATCGAGCTGACGTTCAAAAATCACACGCGCATCAGCCGTGTACTGGCTCTGGAAGTGGCGCTTCGCGCCGCCCTCTGCCACGCCTCATATCCGACAGTGAAAACGCCGTCGTGTGTCGAGATCGTAGCCATCTAGCGAGACACAAGATCAGCGACCGCGAGCCCATGGCAACCTGCCACGCAGCCCGAGCGTGGATGGCAAACACGCCAAACGCCAGTCGCAGCCTTGCTCGCGGTTCGCTGCATCGCCTGGTTAGATGGTTCGTTGCGATCGGCGAGCATATATGCCGAATACAACAAACGGCAGTGGAAGCAATATGACGATGTATCCACGGATGTAGTACTCGCGGTAGAACGGCTCGATGATCCACTCCGCAGGATCGAGACGCTGCGTAACGAGATAGTACTCGATATCAGGCAACAGCAGGACGACCCAGGCAACTGCGATTACGGCTGCGGCGACACTGCCCCACGGTCGCATTCGCGAGAGGAAAAACAGCCCCACCGATAACGCCAGCGCGATCGCAAAACACCCGCCGAATAGCCATCCGTTCTCATTCAACACCGGCCAGTTGACGGAGCCGCTTACCATCTAACGAGACACAAGATCAGCTGCCGCGAGCCCTCTGTGCGTGGCAGGCAGCATACACTCACGACGGCAGACACTCCAACCGCAAACTACAGGCTGGCTCGCGGTCAGCTGCATCGTTTGGTTAGATGGCTGGCGCGGCATCGGAGCTTTTTGCTACCGCCGCGTCCGCGGACCCCCTGCGATGGTCACGGCCGCGTCGAAATGCGCGAACACCCTGAACGCCGAGTATATCCCAAGACAAAGCGAAGAGAGACCGAGGAAGATCTGCCGCCCGTCACGCTCCAATAGATTGCCGGCGCGTCGCAGCGGAATAAACCCGGCGCGCACCCTGTTCTGGAATGTATTCGAAGCGACCAAGCTGGAGTGTCTCAGATACGAGCCGGAGGAGAAGTAGCCCCAATGCGCCAGTGAACAGCGCAGTCATGGGATGCCGCAGCAAACGTTGCATCTAACGAGACACAAGATCAGCTGCCGCGGTGAGAAAGCACCTGGCCGGTTCGTGCCGGTAACGTCCGGCCAAAAAGCAAGTGTGCATACGCCAATGAACGCTCGACGGCTCCCCGACGGTCGCGGGGGTCGGTAAATCGGACGTGATACACTCGCCGTAAACGTGGATGCCAGTTGCCAACACTGCGCGAAGGCTCCTCGTGGGGACAATGGTTACCGCAGGCCGGTCTACAATGAAATATAGCCCGGTCGTCTCATAATCATCTCTGCACGGCACAGCGTCGAAGACCGAAAAAGGCTCCGTCGAGACAAGTGATACAATCGGCTTATTCTCCCACATTCGGAGTTCGAAGGGGAGTCCGTGCGGGCCCGACCATCTAGCAAATGCACATACGGCAACGCCACATCCCAACAGGCTGGCGAACATCAACGCGAAAGGCTTCATCATCTAACGAGGAGTAGGCCGAATTATTCGGCGTTGTTTTACGGAGTGTTTCGGTCTAATCCGTAAGCTGTCGGCGTAGACGCGGCGGAAAAGCCGAGTCTCAGCATGAAAGCTGCGCACGGGCGCTATCATACAACGCCGGTGAGGGAATCGCCAGCAGCGAGTAGAACAGCACCCCCCCGATTCCACGGCGGCGGGGAAATTCAGCGGGCGCATTTCGGATATTCTAGCCCAATCCCGGGAGATAGCGGCCCAGAAGAGGAGGGGACGATTTCGAGCAGCACGCGTAGCTTTCGAACCAATCGTGAGCCGTGCGGGTTCAACATCCTGCCCAGCTTTCTGACGGCGGTAGATGAGCACTCCATTTATAATCGATATCTTCAGCGGCGAGAATCGCGCCCTCGCGCTTGAGCTGCGTCCGTCTCGCCAAAGCAACTCGCAGTCCGCTTTGCGGTTCGGAGACTGTGCAGCGGCGGAGGTAATGCCCGACAGTGTTCCCGATCGGGTGCAGGAGGGCGAGCAGATCCTCAGCGGTCGTTTGCCGGAGCGGCTTGTGTCGGGTCGGATCGAAGCTTTGCTGCAGCACGGTCGCGCAGCCCGCTCCTGAGTTGTCGGGATGACGTGCGTCGGAATTCCGTCATGACGTGTTGCCACGTCCTGGTGATCACCTTCTGGTCATGTGCGCGAGGTCCGTGCGCGCCCACGAGAGATTCAGAATCCGCTGGGCGCTGCGAGATCGCGTCGCGGCAAGCTTTGCGCTTCTCGGCGGTAACAAGCCCGAAGCGAATTGTTTCCGTTGCGCAACGCGGTCGCTGGTAATCGGCTGGCATTTTCTCGCGAAACCGGTGCCGACCGAAAGAGAAAGTGCTGAGCGCGTTAACGCAGTGGCTCCTGAGGTAGGACTCGGCGGTGTTATCCCTGTAGTTGGCTACATTCGAGCAGCTTGCCCCTGAGTAATCAAGCCGAATCGCAGACTGCTCAAACGGGCTCGTTCACTGCTGTTTGCTGGCAATTCTGCTGGCAACCGCTTTTCTTCAAAGCGCGCATAGGAACTGGCAAATTTGTTGGAGTGGTTCAGCGTCCCAAGGTATCAGTCCAGCCTCCGCTGCTTCGCCAAGGCGCAGGCCTGGCCGTTCTTGAATCGCGAGCCACGATTGCATGCGCGCTTTGGCAGCGTTGCCGACGCTCCACTCCGGCAACAATCCGCGCTCGTGACAGCAGTTCAGGTACAATTCCAGACACGTGCGGGAATGCTTACCCAGAACCGCATCAAGACACAGAGTTTCCAATGCACCAGGCGACTTCGTATCGGGAAGCACGTGGACGGAGTGCTGCAAACCCGCGGGCAAATTTGCATCTGCGATCGCCTGTTGAATGCTGCCGGCAGCAGCGTTTGCGTCATCGTCAGCATCGACTGTTATCGCAAGCATCTCTAGATTGGCGAACCCAGGAATTCGAGGCAGCGTAGCGAGGAATGTTTTCAGCTTCGCCTTGCCGGAGTAGTCCGTGACTTGTATGTCGAAGCGTCCCAAGTGACGCAAAAGTGGACCGAAAAAGCGGACTTCGTCCTGACCTTCGCCTATCAAGAGTTTGGGACGAATTATTTCTTCGAAAGGCGAAGAGCGCACTAGCGGACCTCCCATTCGTTCTGAATGGAAAATTCGAGACTTTCCCGATCGTATGCAACGGCCTTGATGTTGCCGCCGTGATCCTCCAACCGGAAGACGGAAAGCGGATATTCGAGCGATTCAGAAAATGCTTTATGAGCGGCGGCAACGCATTCCCAACTGTGAGTAGTTGCAAAAATTTGGACGTCAGAATGCTCACATGCCGTCAACAGACCACGCCAGATCTCCGGCAAAGCGCTGTGGTGTAATCCGTTCTCGATCTCGTCGACGAGAATCACCGGCATTCGGGAGGCGCTAATCTCCGCGATGATAGACAGAAGCCGGCTGAACCCGTGGCCGAGCTGGATTGCCGGTATCCGCTCCGGCAGTCCGTCTATGCCGACGTACAAAAGCGGCACTCCGTACGGTTGGAGGGATCGAATTGATCGCAGCCTCGGTTCGATCTTCCGCAGCAGATTCTCGACTTGGTCCTCAGCCCCCGCTTTCAGTGCGACTCGCGCATAGTGCTGCGCCTCCTGTGCTGGATCGCGGGGTTCAGCGGCGATCGACATTACCTCATGATCCGTCGACAACGCCGTTCCAGCGCCTCGCGGCTGATGGCGCATGGGCATCGAAGTCACAGGGGCACCGGGAACTGCGATCAGAACGTGGCCACCGGCACCGTGAGCGATTACGACTCCAGGCGGCGGGGGTTCCGGACGCTGAGGATCGTGCCACTTGAGCTCGACGCGGTAATTCCCAACTTTGTCGATGTCCCCAATAATCGTGGGGCGCTCCGACAAATCGCGAAGCGGGAACAGCCATTTCCAAAAATTTTCGGTCTCGTCGCCAAGTTGTCCGGCTCGGCCTGGGCGAAAAACCTTCGCGAAATCATTCGCAGATTTCTTCCAATTGAGCAGCAACAGAATCGCTTCCAAGACTGATGTCTTGCCACAATTATTCTTCCCGGTCAGAAGGTTAACGCGCTTGAACGAGTCGAAGCGCAAGTGCTGGAATCGCTTGTAGTTGTGTAGTTCTAATGCCTTGAGCACGTTTGAAGACTATTCGACGAGTCAACCGAGAGGGAAGGCTGCTATACATAAAAATCTTGACGAGCATGCACCCGCAACGGCAACCTCTTTAGATCGGAAGCGATTGTCGCCGAGAGGTTCCCTGAGCGGAATGAGGTAGACCGGAACCGATCCGACATCCGGCAGGTGCACCGGAGCGGAATGAATGATGGCACCCGTTCTACCGGGCTGGCGGGCCGGGAACGATTCATGAACTCGCCGCGAGTCGTTAGCGCAACAACGACACCCTAACCGACCGGGGACGCGGCGGAACCCAAGCCTAACGGCACACTGGCCATACCAGGCCTGTCGGCGACTCCCGTGTGGGCGCACGTCGACGCGCAGTTATCAACGGGTTCACGGCAGAGATGTGGTGAACCAACTTGAAAGGGTTAGTTCATGAAAAGATTAGCAGCAATGCTCCGCACGGGACCAGTCATCGTCGGTGAATTCCGGGGCGGGAAAAGTGAGACAGCAAAGCGGTTCGACAAAACGGACAAGAACGCGGCGCCGATCGAGTTCGGGATGTTCAAAATGACAATCGAACTTCTCGCCGATGGCTCTCCGGTCATGTTGTCGGTGTTCCTGGATCGCGGCGTCAACGCCGATGAATTCGCAAAGTCAGTGACGTTGAAACGCGGAGACATCGTCGCGATTGCCGTCAGCAAGTTGGAGCAGGTTAAAGGCGTCCGACGGGCGTCCTGTGGAGCGACAGGTTTCATTGCGCTCGAGAAGTCGGAAGCGGATCAGCTTCGCGGCTGAACCGAATGACGGTCGATATGCAAGACGAATAGGCGACGGCGGGTGTGTGGCGCGGAGCGCCACACACCTGCTGCGCCTTATCTTGTTTCATTAAGAACAATTCAGACGGCTACGGATGAAGAGTCGATCCGCCTTCGAGTTTACCGTCCGGAAGATGCTTCGAACGAAGGCGAAGCTGTATTTCTGGACGTTTACGTTTCGGGAAGTCCATTCGTTGAAGACGGCCATGGGATTGTGGAATCAGTTCCTGACGATTCTAAAACGGAACCTCCGGTTCCGGGGCGTGCGCGTCTTGGAGTTGCACGATGAACACGGCTGCCACTTCCACGTCATCACGAACGAGCGATTCCCGATACGGAGAATCCTGGCGTTTAGTCAACGGTACGGATTCGGACGAATGGACGTTCGGCCAGTCGCAAACGTGGAGCTCGCGGTGCGGTACGTCTGCAAATACCTTTCAAAACCGCGGCCTGCGTGTTTGCGTCGGGCACGGCTGTGGTCGGCATTTGGCGACGTTGAGCGCACGCGTGTTAAGGACATTTTGTCGGACACGCCCATGGTTCGAATCCTTCGTCGAGTCATGGGGAAGCGTTCAGTCGAGGACGAATTGAACGGCATCGAGAGTGTACTGCCCCGTTCATCAAGGTTCCGGCCCGAGACGCGGTTTCGGCGGGCAGTTGAAAAAGCGACCGCCGTGTACTTGCTCGGGTTCGATCCAAAGCACTTCGAGCGACAACAAGCGTGGGCGCGAGCACGTCGTGCAGGTTTGGTCGAGCTGTCGCACGTATGGGCAGAGAGCAACCCGATGCTGGCTGAGCTGCTGCTCGAATGATTGCAACGAAGCATTCGCTCCGCGCTGACGATCGTTTTGCGGTGCTGAACTGCCGGCGATTACCCGCAAGGCTGAATACGTCGGAAGTCGCCTTACTCCTGGGGCTGCACGAACACGACATTGCGCCTTTGGTTGCGGCGAAGCTCTTAGTGCCGCTCGGTAAGCCTGCTCAGAATGCGCCGAAGTATTTTGCTGCTGTCGAGATCGTTGCTCGAAGTGAGAATCGTGACTGGTTATCGGACGCGACAAGAGCACTTGCGAAGCATTGGCTTCTGAAGAACAAGCGTAAGAGCCTCACAGCCGTGTCGTCGACGTAACGCGGCCCACCGCATCGTCGCCTTAACCTGCCCTCGCGGCGAGCGAAGCGTTTTTGGGCCGCTACCGAGACACAGGATCAGCTGCCACGAGCCCACTGCCGTCAATAGGAAGGTGGATGCTACCGCCGCGTTAGGCCCGCCGCGGTTGGCCCGAACTACCGGACGAGCTCGAGATCGGAGCCGTAGAATGGCCCCTCCTCGTGCCATTGCCTGGGCTGGTATTCCGCGTACACGTAGACGGGGTATCCGTGCGTGCGTGCCCACTCTCGCGACTCTGCCGCGTGTCTAGCCGTATTGGCTTCGCGCTGCGTCCGATCAGCGATCGTTTCAAAGACATATTGACTCCCCGGAAATGTGATGAAGTAACGATCCTCGCGGAAGAACTGCGTGCGGAGAAAGACCGTGCCTTCAGCGCCGGTGACTCTTACTCGAACTTTGTCGTCCGGCTGAAACTTCGGCGCTGGCTCTACAACGCCCCCCGCGCGAGTCGCTGAACGCGGCTTGGCGGTCTGCTGCCTCACTTCCTTGTCAATCGTTTCGGCTAGCTCACCGCCTACGCCGATGAGGTCGAGGAACCGGTTTGCCTCGGCCGCCGTCACGCGCTTCTGGGCGAAGACATCGCCGTATCGCACCTGAAAGAACGCAGCACTACCAGGAAGAACGCCAGAGCCGACAGCAAAATACCCGACGTATTTATCGCCGTCGTATAGGTGAGCGTAATAGGCGGGGCTTGGCGGTCCGAAACCGACTCCATACGCCCGCGTCCACCCGGAGCGGAGGCTGTCTAAGAATGTGACGAGTGCTGGGAGCTTTTCGCCATCCAGTGATGGCGCGTACGAAACGCCCGTCTCGTATGGAATGGCAACGACGCGGGTGAAGGGCGGCAGCCGCTGTAAATCGGTGGCTTTCATGCAACCGCTCATGATGAAACACGAGCCGAGGAGGAGAAGAGTGCGCATAACGCCTACCGAGGTGCAGGCAGGATCATTCGGCATTTGTTGCGGAATGTTTCGATTTAATCCGCATGCCTCAGCGCACGCGCGACAGAAAACCCGAATGTCAGCACCCAAGCTGCCCATGAGCATTGATCATATCGCACCGCCACGTGAAACGCCAGCAGCGACTGTAACGGATCGAACCTGACGGGTCGCAGCTGCTCGCGGCAGCGGGATCAATTTTCCGGCAGAGACCGCCTCGTACTCCTCAAGAGGTGGACACACGACGATTGCTCCTTTTGCATAAGCTTCGTGAACAGCGCGGCTGTTATGGCCGAGAGCTTCCTGGGCGAACCTCTGAGGATACCCGCAGCTCTTCGCCCGCTGCGCCCACGAATAGCGATAGGAGTGCAACGTGACGCCGCTTACCCCCGCGATTCGACGCCGCCGGCGGAACTCTGCGGCGCGCATCTTAGCGGACTCCTGCCGAATCTTGGGGAATAGCGGTCCAGAGGAGGGGAGCGTGCCAAGAAGGCGACGTAGCTTCGATCCGATCATCAGGCGCGCGGGTTCGCCGCTGTCTCCGAGTTTCTGACGGCGGTATATCAGCACGCCTGCTTGCCAGTCGATGTCTTCCGCGGAGAGGTTCGCGCAGTCCGTCTGAGCGGCGCCCGTCTCGTAAAGCACCTCGTAGTACGCCTTGCGTTCTACGTTCATTTCGGACGCGATGACTGCCTCATGTTCTTCGGCAGTGATCGCTCTCTTTGACTGGCTTCGAATCTTCGGCCATGCGCGTTTCGATAGGATCGGCCACGCGAGCCAGCCAAGATCAACCGCGAGGTTGTGCAACCGTCGCAGGTAATGCCCAACGCTGTTCCCATTCGCGTGCAGCACTCCAAGCAGATCGTCGGCGGTTGTTTGCACGAGCGGCTTGTGCCGGATCGGATCGTATCCCTTGCTGCAGAACGCTCTTGAAGCACGCTCCTGCGTTGAGGAAATGCCGTGTGTCGCCATCTCGGTCATGACGTGTCGCCACGTCCTGGTGATCATCTTCGGGTCATGCGCGGCGAGATATGTACGCGCCAACGAGAGATTGAGAATCGGCTGACGCTGCGCCTCGTTCATCGCATTGAGCAACGTCTGCGCTTCCCGTCGGTCACGCGTTCGCAGCGTTCCCTGCTTCTGCGAGTCGTTCTCCTGCCAATAGAAATTGCCGTTTTGCCGGCGATAGAGTCGGTATTTTTGCTGCACGTCTTTCTCCATGTTGAGGAGATTGCACGCGCCGAGTTGTTCGCGGTTAGCGAGTACTGGCGGAGCTGCGGCAGAGTCGGAACGAATTGTTTTCGTCTGGAACGGCTGCTGGCAAATCCGCTGGCATTTTCTCACGAAACCGGTGCCGACCGGAAGAGAAACTGCTGCGCGCGAGCGGCTTACGCAGTGGCTCCTGAGGTAGGACTCGAACCTACGACCAATCGGTTAACAGCCGATCGCTCTACCACTGAGCTACTCAGGATTCACGTGCGACGGAATCGGTTGACGCCGTGGCTTGCGCCAAAATCTCGCCGCGCTCAACCGACGTTTCGATCGGGCACAAACTGGAGGAATTTGGCGCGCAGTCAAGCAGGACCCGGTGTGCTGCACAGCCGGCGTTTCGGAAGGCTGCGCCACGCCTGCACCGGAGAGCACTCGCTTCGCTTCACGCGTTTGCATTTCGCGAGCGACCCGGTCTCGTTCTGGCAGCACATGCATGCTTTTCGCCGCCGCCATTACCGATGGCTTCGACACTTGCCCCGGCGCAAGCACTTAAAAGGCGGGCGGCTCCATCGGCTCCTCGGCGATGGCCTGTTCGGCACCGATCTGTGGAAGCCTTCGCGGCGGACGATCGCGGGCGGGCTCGCGCTCGGCATCTTCATCGGCCTCACGCCGACGATGGGAGCGCAGATCATTCTCACGGGCATCGCCGCCTACTTTCTGAAGGTGAATATTCCGATCGCGCTTGCCGGCACCTTCGTCACGAATCCGTTTACGGCGGCGATCTTCTATCCGCTGCTGTATCGCTTCGGCGTCTGGATGATCGGAATTCCCGATGCGAGCGAGCTGGAAGGTTACACCGGGATGCTCCGCAGTTTTGCGGGATATGCGAAGCCCTTGTGGGTGGCGTGTCTTGTCGTTGGCAGCGTGGCGGCGGCGCTGGCTTACGGGCTCGTGATGCTGCTTTGGCCGGATGCACGGCATACACCGGACTCGGGTGAAACGGCGAACCACGGACCGGAGGATCAGACGCGTGGCGCTTGAACGGGTCTAAGAGTTCCGACACCCGGCGAAGAGAAACCGCGGAGTGGTTGCGGGGGCGGGATTTGAACCCGCGGCCTTCAGGTTATGAGCCTGACGAGCTACCAGACTGCTCCACCCCGCGTCTTGTGGTGGTATTATGACGTGCCGGGTCACAGACGCAACTGCATTAAATCAGAGACGCGCGATGGAGGAGGTGACGCACGCAAACGGCGGCCGGACAGTGCTGCTCGGCTTCGGTGTCAACGATTCGGCGCGATCATTCCTGCCGTGCGGCGGAGGACGCGTTGCCAATTCCGCAGCGCCTCGCCCGCGTTCGTTCGTCTGCGGAGGGATTCACCAGGGTCGCGATGCGGTAGCGTTTGCGCCCGCGAGACGGTTTGTAGCGAGATCGAGAGTAGTGGCGGAATAATCGAGAGCACCGGCTGCCTCGCGACCCGGCGATTTGCCCGTGCGACCGAAGTGCAGTCAATCATCGTGCGCCGAGTGGCCGGCGATATTTGGCGATCGTGCGGGTGAGGACAATCGCGCAGCAGCTCACACCTTTCGTTGCAGGGCTAGGGAGGATTCATAGGTTCGGCGCCCGTGAAAAGTCCTTCACCAAACGCGACTCGTCTCGACCCGGCCATCGACATCTCAGTAGCGGACGAGCGGGTCGGGCTCGCACTTTCGATCGCTCGGCGGGCCGCGGATGCGCATGCGCGCATCGGTTTGTCTGAACCCTCCCGTCACGCGGCAGCGACAACGGCGTGAAAATGGACAGCGCGCGTGAATACGATATCGGCGCAGCTCCGTGGTTAACGCGGATGGCGCAATATCTGTGTCTGTCGTTGTTAATCGCCGCCGTATTCATGGGCGGGGTGTTCCTCCGCGGTTGGACGTGGGCGCGGACGGAGCCGGTGCGGTTTGAGTGGGATATCAGGAACGGCTTCCACTGGGGCGAGAGCGCCCTGAAGCACGGCGAACAGATCACCGGTCTGACTCTCGCGGAGACGCGTGGCTGGGACTCGTGGCGAATTTTCGCCGCGGGTTACCTCTCGTTGTACGACGAAGTGGAGGCCGCATCGTCGAATCGCGACTATGGATTGGATTACCCGCCGCTGCGCCTCCTTGCGATGTCGCTCTGGGTCAAAAGCGTGCGGGCCGCGCATCCCGAGGCGGACGTCGGACGGGCCGAGCTGTACGGTCAACCGCTTCTGCGGTTCAACCTCTTCTGCGAGGCGCTTGCAGCATTGGCGATGTTCCTCCTCGTTCGCCACTGGGTGCAGCGAGACGACGGGCGCACCGTGCCGCTCTTCGCGCGCGGACTTTCGCCGGAATGGCACGGCTGCAGTCGCGGCCTGCTCGCCGCGGCGTTCGTCTGGCTGAACCCATCGATCATCCTCACCTCCCACGGCTGGCCGCAGTGGGATGTCTGGATCATACCGCTCTACCTTTTCGCCGCGCTCTGTGCATCGACGGACCGGTGGTTCTGGTGCGGCTGCTTGCTCGCGGCCGGCGCGATGCTGAAGGGACAGCTTCTGATCGTGGCGCCGTTTTTCGTCCTGTGGCCACTGGCTGCGCGTCAATATGGTGCCGCCGCGCGCGTCGTTCTCGGCGTCGCCGCCGCGCTAGCCGTTCTGCTGTCGCCCTGGCTTTTGAACGATGCTGCCGATCGGTTGCTGTTCATGCAGATCGCGGCGTTAGCAGCGTTGCTGCTTCTTCTATTGCGGCGCGGCACTCGACAGCAGCGTCTGCTTTGTTTCGTCTCGGGCGCGTCGATCGCGGCTTTCGCGATCGGCGCATTGCGCGGCGGCAGCTTCGGCTGGCTGCGCGTCGGATTTGTCTACGGCGCAGATCTGCCGCAAGGGCTACTCGGAGGCACCGGCACAGTCGCCGGCGCTTGTTACAACCTGCCGTCGCTGCTCGCCGCGTTCGGTTTCGCGCTCAAGGATCGTCTGTTCGACTTTAACCTCGGTCCTGTGAGCGCGACGCTGAGTTTGCAGTGGGCGCTGAGGATCCTGTACTTCGCCGGCCTTGCGGGATGCGCGATCTGGGCGGCGCGCCGCGCGCGAATTGGAGACGCGAGAACTTTGCTCGCGATCGCGGCGCCATGGTTGTTGATGCTGGCCGTGCTCGGCCAAATGCGCGAACGCTACTCACTCTGGGCCGCTGCTGCCACCGCGGTGACTGTCGCGATCAGCCTGCGACTCACGATTCTGCATGTCGTTTTCTCGCTCTTGAGCACGGCGATGATCGTCCACGTGATGCTCGGAGAGAAACAATTCGATCCCACGCCGCAGCTGCTCAATTTTCTGGATGCGCAACATCTCCTCGGCGCCTGTCTGTTCCTCGTGTGCGCGGCGCTTTACCTGATGGCGGTCGGCGGCCTCCCAGATCTTGCGCGTCGCGCTGCGACCGCTCGGCGACCGCCGTGACCTCGCCCCGCGGGAGCGATGTTTGGGTTGCTTCTGATGAAGCTGCGGGTGTCGTTAACGTGTGAGTCGAAGAGACGACAAAGCTAAGCCAGGGCGGATCCTCGTCGGGACGGCGAGCTGGTCGGATCCCGGGTTCGTCGAGTACTGGTATCCCAAGGGAATGGCGGCAGCGGATCGGCTGCCGTGGTATGCGCAACATTTCGAGATGGTGGAGGTGAACTCCACTTTCTATTCCGTCCCCGATCCGCGGATGGTCGAACGCTGGATCCACAGCACGCCCGACGATTTCACTTTCGACGTGAAGCTGCACCAGCTGTTGTCGCGACATTCGACCGCGGCGAAATTGTTGCCGACCGCGCTGCAGCGGCGCGCGGAAGTCGACGCGAAAGGGAAAGTCGTGCTGACCCCGGAGATCGAAGAGGCAGTCGCGCGGGAGATCTTGCGCGGCGTTGAGTTGCTCCGAGGCGCGGGCAAGATGGGTGCGCTGCTGCTGCAGCTTTCGCCGGCGTTTTCGCCGCGGAAACATCAGCTCGCGGAGTTGGCGCCGTTGCTGGAGTTGTTAGGCGAACACGCGGTCGCGGTGGAATTCCGGAACCGGAACTGGGCCCAGGGCAAACGATTGCAGGAGATGATCGCGTTCCTGCGCGCGCACTCGGCGACGCTGGTGTCGGTCGATACGCCGACGGCAGATCATTTCACGATCATGCCGCCGGAGATCGATGAAATCACGAACCCGCAACTCGCATATCTGCGTCTCCATGGGCGAGACGCGCGCGCCTACACGACGGGGAAGACAGTCGCGACGCGTTTTAATTACGACTACAGCGACGAGGAGATCGAGGAGGTCGCGAAGCGGAGTAAGAAGCTGGCGAAGCAGGCGCCCACCGTGCACATCGTCTTCAACAACAACACGAACGATTACGCGCCTCATGCCGCGCTCCGGCTGCGCGCGGCCTTGAAGCAGATCACGAGTGTGCCAGCGCGCGAGGCGGAGCTGTTCTAGAAGAGAACGGTTTGCCGCGCGCGACGGCGGGGGCTGTAGGGGGAAGCTGTTAGCTTCCCGTGTTTAGAAACTGGGGAAGCTAACAGCTTCCCCTACAGAACATCAGCAGCGGGCGACTGCGGAAATTTCCGCGAGACGCGGCACGAGAGTTGCATCAGAAACGCCAACCATTCGTCTGGTGCGCCGTAGGGGCGGGCCGGTGCGGATCCTGATTACTTCATATGAAATCCTTCATCGCCATCCTCTCCAGCAGCTTCCTGCTTTGCTCCTGCGCCGACATGTACGTCACCAAGACCGACGTCGCGACCGCCGGCGGCGTCTCCGCCGCACAGATCGACTCGAAAGACCTGGGCTCGATCGAGGGCGTCCGCATGACAACCAATAACTGTGGCGTCGGCGCCGCGAACCCAAAGGCAATTTACATCCGTCCGTTCTGCATTGACCAAGCGACGGTCCAGGGCGACTTCGCGCATTCGGAAGGCGAAGTGCCGATCCGCAAGGCGCTCACGCCGGTCTCGTTTGCCGGCACATTGAAGGAAAGCCTCTCGCGCATGGCTCCGACGCGCATTCTCGAGAATGACGAAACGCCCCGCACCGGCTGGCTCGTCGAAGGCGAATTCCAGATGATCGATGGGGGCAGCCCGACCGGTCGGTTCTTCTTTGGACACGCGGGCGCCGGTCGCTCGTTTATGTCGATGCGCGTCAAGATCACCGACGTCGACGCGGGCGTGGTGGTGTATGAATTCGATGTCGCGGGTGGCAGCCGTCTGCAAGGACGTGCGGGCACGATTCGCGCGAGCGGACTTGGCCGTGCGACGCATTTCGATCTCGTGAACGCTGCGGAACGCATCTACCTGGCGCTGACGCCGAATGTGCACCGCTACGGCACGCGCTCGAGTCTGGCGTTGCGGGATTAACTTCGTCGGCTGGCTTGCTGGAGCGGCGCTTTGTCGCCGTGACGTAAGGACGCTGTCGGCGTGTGCCATCGACGTGGAAGACAGCCGACATCGAGCGCACCTGATGCGCGACGAAGCGGAAGATTAATAATCCGCCGCATCAGTCCCGTAACACCCGCGCGTCCGCCGGGAAGCTTGCTACGACGCGGAGGCGAATTCCCGACCGAACGCCAGATCCGCCTAACACAGTAGAGCCGGGCAGCAGAGCCACGGCTTTAACAACTACGGAAGGCTGTCGCCAGAATGCGACTTCACACTCGAGACGTCCGAAGCGTTGATGGCGCCGTTCGCGTTCACGTCCGTTCGGAAATTAGCATTGGAAACTGGCACACCGCTTTGAGCCTTTGCCGCGGAGACGTCGCTGGCGTTGACGAACGAATTGCCGTTCACGTCTCCAATCAGAACGCTGAGGCTGACTGCGCGGTCGGGAAGGCTTTGGAAAAACTGATCGGTGACGCCGTGCAACGTGATGCTCAGTGTTTGGGCATTAGCTACGCCGGTGAGGTTAACCGTCATGGTGTTACCCGAAATGGCCGGTGTTCCCGCGACTTTTCCCGTGCCACTCGTCACGCTCGCATTGCCGCTCTCCAGATTATTGCTGAACGTAAACACGAGCCGGTAATCGTCCGTCACGCCGCCGCTGCGACATTCCACCCCGGGCAGCGCGATATCGAAATCGCCGGCGTCACCGTGGGTTTTCCGAGAGACCACTGCGCTCACTTGAAAGGCGGGTAAGGGGACCTTGAAGGCGTAGACCTTGTTGTCGCCAGCAACATAGATTCGCCCGCGCGCGGCGATCCCGGTCGTGAACGTGCGCGTGCCGCTGATTGTATCGTTGGCGCCACCGCCGCCGAAGATCACCGCACCTGTCTCGCCGTTGTAACCGAATAAGCGCTGATTCGTGCCGTGGCCGTAGGCCCACACGATCGGATTGCTGGTGCCGTCGGTCGACGTCACAAACGGGGAGGTGCGCCCTGCGGAACTGGCGCTCCAACCGGTTGCAATCGTCGGCGGACTTGTCGGCGTGATCTTGAACGCGCTCAATGTGCCAGTCGTCGGCCGCAGCGCGACGAACGTGCCCTGGCTGGTCCGATAGGTCACCGGTGAAGTGATGATCTGCCCCGCCGAGACGGCTGCTTGCGCGACCGGTGCGCCGACGCCGCCAAGATTGTGGCGATTCAGCAGGTAAGCGTTCCGATCTTTGCCGAGCGCGACGACGAGCGCCGAAGGTGTCGCGCCGGGAACATCGACAATCAGTGGATTACAGCCGCCGAGGTCGATGTCACCGTTGTCGAGCGCCTGCCAGTTCGTCGGCGCCCAATAATCCGCGGTCGCGCTGCTGAACACCGGCCCCGGCTGGAGGCGGATGATGGCCTCGCTGCCACCCCATGTGGTCGTCCCGCTCGGCGCATTGCCGGTCGCGACATACAGGTTCGTGCCGTCACTCGTGATCCCGCCGGGCGTCCAAATTCCAGACTTGAGTGAAGCCGTCGCCCATGATCCGCGCTGCGCACCATCAAACGACACGGCAAGGACACGTCCGCGGTAGTTGCCTTGGTCAGCATAACCGCCGTAGGGGATGTAGACCATGTTCCCGAGGAGCATGAGCGCACCGCGCTGCATATGGAGGCCGGCGCTGAAATCCGGAAAACTGACGTTCACGTCGATCGGAAAACCGGGATTGATGACGCCCGTGTCGACGTTCAGAGAGTAAATGATGTTGTTAGGCCCGCTGATCACAGCGACCAGAAAGAGCGCGCGCGAGGCGAGATCGATCACCGGGGTGCTGGTAATGCCAACCGGCGAGATGAGTCCCATGCTCGGCGCAGGCGTGCCGACGTTACGCTGCCAGATCACGGCGCCGGTGGTCGCATCGAGCGCATAAACGTTATTGGATTGCGTGACGGCGATCACTTTCGACCGGTTGTCGGGCCCGCCTTCGACGTAGAGCGGCTGAGCGTAGACGTTGCCCACGATCGTCCCGCTGAAGTTCAGGTCCCGCGCCAGATTCGCTGCCGCCGAAGGCGTAAAGGCCGGATCAATGAACACGCCGTCGCGCGAGGCGTTATTGTGATGCTGCGTCACGTTGACCGACGTTGACGTCTGCAGCGGCGCGGGCGATACGGCTCGCGTTCCCGCGTGGAGGTTTTCGCGTGGTGCACCCGGTTCGGAGCCGGTGCACAAACCAGCGACTATTAGGGACAAAGCCGCCGAGAGGCGCGTTCTCACGGCTTGAATGGCATAGCATTTACACTGCGGCTGCAACAAAAATGCGCCAGACGTGAGCGATGGGATCCTCGTGCCGCGGCGCGGTGTGGGCGACCATGGTGCTGCGTCGACGCGAGCGGCATGACGGTTCGGAGCAAAGCGCGGATGCCCCTGAGCGGCGGGATTGCCGATTGCGAATCATAGGCCACCGCTTAAGGTGCTGCGACTTTGCCTACCGTGACTATCTATCGTCGTTTTTCCGCCACGTTTTTCGCGCTGTTCCTGGCGCTCGCGCCGAGCAGCGGGCTCGTCGCCGCGCAGGCCTACATCATCGTTGATCACAAGAGCGGGCACGTCCTGCAGGAGCGTGAGTCGCGCCAGAAGCGGCAGATCGGCAGCCTCACCAAAGTCGCCACCGCGATGGTCGTGCTCGACTGGTCGGAACGGCATGCGGGCGATCTCGGACAGCTCGCGACGATCCCGCCCGATGCGCTTTCGATCGGCGGCGAGAACAACGTCGGCTTTCAGCCGGGCGACACGATTTCGCTGCGCGATCTACTCTACGCCGCGCTCGTGCAGTCGGATAATATCGCCGCGCACGCGCTCGCGAGTCACGTCGGCCAGGCGCTGCAAGGCGTCGTGCCGTCAGCCAGCGGCAGCCCGGTCGCGACGTTTGTCGGCCAGATGAATGCGCTCGCCAAGACGCTCGGAATGGAGCGCACCCGCTTCTCGAATCCGCACGGCATCGACACAAACGTGAAGCCGATGCCGTATTCGACCGCGAGCGATCTCGCGCGGCTGACCCGCTACGCGATGAACAAAGCGGGCTTCCGGTTTTACGTCTCGCAGAAGGAGCGGCAAATCTCCTTCAATCGCGCGGGCAAGCGCATGGATTACCTGCTCAAGAACACGAACGAGCTGCTCGGCACGAACGGCGTCGAAGGCGTCAAGACCGGCCGCACGGCGCGCGCAGGCGATTGCCTGATTCTGTCGGCCCAGCAGAAGGCGGAAGTCATTCAGCACGGCCCGACGAGTGCGACCGTCATCCCGCGGCACCTGATCGTCGTGTTGTTAGGCAGCACGAATCGTTTCGCGGAAGGCACGCAATTGCTCGGCATGGGTTGGCAGTTGTTGGATCAGTGGGCCGCCGCCGGTCGACCGATCGACCAGAAGAAGGCGCTCTAGCTTTTCCTCACCCGCGAACTGATGAAGCCGCGGATCGGAGTTCTGACGAGTGGCGGGGATTGCCCCGGCTTGAACGCCGTTCTGCGCGGCGTCGCGCTCGCGGCCGAGAAGCTGAACTACGAGGTGCTCGGGTTTCTCGACGGCTTCGAAGGATTGCTGCCGCCGGCGCAGTTTATGGTGCTGGATCGGCGGTCAACGAGCGGGATCATGCCGCGCGGCGGCACCATCATCGGCACAACAAACCGCGGCCACTTCGTCGCGAAGATCGGCGCTGGTGACCGCACCGTTGTTCCTGCTGAGATCATCGAGAAGGCGCGTCGCGTGTTGCAAGACCACCGGGTGGAAGCGCTGATCATCGTCGGCGGCGACGGATCGATGACGACGGCCCTGCAATTGCACCAGGCTGGCATCAACTGCATCGGCGTGCCGAAGACCATCGATAACGATCTCGCTGCTACGGCGATGACGTTCGGCTTCGACTCCGCGGTCGCCATGGTGACAGACGCGGTCGACCGGCTCCACACCACGGCCACGAGCCACAAGCGTGTCATGGTCGTGGAGGTGATGGGGCGTCACGCCGGCTGGATCGCGCTCCACGGCGGCCTCGCCGGCGGCGCACACATCATTTTGATTCCCGAGATCCCATTCGATTACGACAGGATCTGTGAAGCGCTGGTGCGGCGCGAGGAACACGGCAGCATCTACTCGATCGTCGTGGTCGCTGAAGGCGCTAAGCCCGCGCAGGGTCAGCAGGTCGTATTGAAGCCGAGCGATTCAGGCGAGTATCGGCTCGGTGGTATCGGGCACGTAGTGGCCGGTGAGATCGCGGCGCGCAGCGGCAAGGAGACCCGCTGCACGGTTTTGGGACACCTTCAGCGGGGCGGCGCGCCGACGACGCTCGACCGGATTCTCGGCACCCGATTTGGAGTCAAAGCCGTGCGCATGGCGAGCAAGCGCCGCTACGGCTCGATGGTGAGCTACCAGAACTACCAGGTGCGCCATGTGCCGATCGCCGACGCGGTGAACCGGTTGCGCCTCGTCCCGATAGATGGCGAGATGGTGCAAACCGCACGCGACGTCGAGATATCGTTCGGCGACTGAACCCGGGCGCGCATGCGCGCTGTGGAAAAAGGGATTGGCGCGCCCAAAACTCAGCCGCTAACTTCGCCACCCACGGCGCACGCCGTTTCCCTCGCTTATGATCAACGTCCTCCGCAAAAACCAGAAGGCACTCTGGATCGTCATCGCGCTGCTTTGCATCCCGTTCATCTTCTATTTCAGCAACACACCGACGGGCCCGCTTGAGCAGGATTTCGGCAGTATCTACGGCCGCAAAATCACCGAAGTCGAAGCCCGGCGCAGCGCCCGCATGCTGAACCTTGCGCGCGAGCTCGGCATGTTCACCTACCTGCAGACGATGATCGGCAACGCACAGACGCAGGATCACGCCTATTCCGATTTCATGTGGAACCGCCTCGTGCTCCGTCACGAAGCAAAACGGCTCGGGATCAAACCGACAAGCGCCGACATCGCGAACTTCGTGAAAACGCTGCGGCCGTTCAACGGTGAGAGAGGGTTCGAGATCGCGAAGTATAACGAATTCGCGCAGGTCGCGTTGCCGGCGATGGGATTCACCGAAGCGCATGTCGAAGAGATCGTGGAAGACCAGCTGATGCTCGATCGATTGAAGCAGGTGGTCGGCGCCGGCGTCCAAATTCCGGAGTCCGAGAGCAAGGAAAACTACGATCGCGCTTACGGAAAGGTCAGCGTCGCGGTGGCGCGTGTCCGTTCCGAAGATCTCGAGAAGGAGGTGCAGATTAGCGACGACGACATCGCGAAGTTCTACGAAGCGCAGAAGGCGCAGCTCAACACGGAGGAGAAGCGGAAGGTGAGCTTCGTCACGTTCGGCCTCGATGAAGAGCAGAAGAAACTCCAGGGCAAGGAGCGAGTCGAAGTGCTGCAAAAGCTGGCTGACCGCGCGAACGACTTCAATGTCGCGCTCGTCGAGAAAGGCGCGCAATTCGACCAGGTGGCGGCGAAGTTCGAGATGCCGATCACGACGACGGGTGAGTTCACGAAAGCCGCACCCGACCCACTGCTCGCGGCGAATCCGCAGCTCGCGGAGACCGCTTTCACCTTGCGTCCGGAAGAACCGAACAGCGATCCGATCCAGGTCGGCGACAGTTTTTATGTGATGCACCTCGCGGGAGTCGAGCCGCCGCGCCCGCTCACGCTTGAGGAAGCGCGACCGAAGATCGTCGACACGATCAAAACCCAGCGCGTGCGCGAGATGGCGGCCGCCAGAGGAGCCGAAGCCGCCCAGAAGCTTCGCGAGACGATGACGAGCGGCGCACCGCTTGATGCCGCGCTCGCACAGACCGGCTTGCCGACGGAGAAAATCCCGCCGTTCGCTCTCGCTGAACCGGCGATGGCGCCGCCGAAGCCAGGCGAACCACCCGCTCCAGCCGCGCCCGATCTGCAGACTATCAAGAGCGCGGTCGCCGAGATGAACCCTGGTGAAGTGAGCGAATTCGTCCCGACGGAAGCGGGCGGTTTCGTCGCTGTCGTCGAACGGCGCGAGTCGCCGGACCCAGCGAGCTATCAGGCGGTGAAGCCGATGTTCACTTCGCGCTTCCTGCAGAACAAACGCGAGATTGCCTTTTACGAATGGCTGCGCGAACGCCGTCGCGAAGCAGGCGTGCCGGCAACACCGCAGGCCGAGTTTCCAGAAGCCGGCTAACGAGACATCCACCGAAACGATCCAGCGGATGGAGACGCTCGAAGACATTTTCGACGACGCGAATGGCGATCTCGCGATTGGCGAGCTGGAGAGCGCGGTCGAGAAGTATCGGCGTAGCGTCGACATCGATCCGACCTTCTTCGATGGCTGGCACGCGCTCGGCATGGCCTTGATGAAGATAGGGCGTTTTCCGGAAGCGATCGAAGCCGGCAAACGCGCTACCGAGCTGCGGCCGAACGACCAGATCGGCTGGACGAGCCTTTCGCTTTTCTACAACCGCAACGGCGACATCAAGGAAGCCGAAGCCGCCGGCACCAAGGCGAAGATTCTCGGATGGGGCGGCAAGATCGCGAAGGAGTAGGGGAGGCGCCCGACGGCCGCGCAGCGGCGACGTCAGTTTCTTCTGTAGGGGAAGCTGTCAGCTTCCCCAGTTTCAGAAACACGGGAAGCTAACAGCTTCCCCTACAGTTGCCTTAGAACAGACACGGCGGCGTCAATAGAGCTCGGCCCGCCGGTGTTCGAACAGCGGCATTCGACTGCGCACCGCGCTGACAAGTTCCGGCGACACATCCGCTATCAACAATTCTTCGCGATCGCCGGACGCGGCCGCTATGACGACCCCATACGGATCAATGATCGCGGACGTGCCGCAGAACGTGACGCCATCATCCCTGCCGACACGGTTCGCGAGCAGGACGTAGCTCTGGTTCTCGATTGCCCGTGCGGTGGCGAGTACGCGCAGGTGCTCAACACGCGGGAATGGCCACGCGGACGAGATGACAAAGGCGTTGGTCTTTTCTTCCAGCGCGAGGCGGCGATAAACCTCCGGGAACCGAAGGTCGTAACAGATAGTGAGGCCGAGCCGCAGGTTCCCCCCGTCGACGCTTGCGAGACAATCGCCGGCAGCGAAGCACAGATGTTCTTCGATCGGCGCTAGGCTGAAGAGATGCGTCTTCCGATAATGGCCGGTGATTTCGCCCGCGTTACCAACGACGACTAACGAGTTGTAGATGCGGTCCCGTTCACGTTCGGAAACGCCGCAGATGATCGCGATTGAGAGGCTCTTCGCGAGCTTCCGCAGTTCCGGCACAGCGCCTTCGTCCCAGCGCGCCGCTGTCTCGCGAATGATGCGCATCGCGTAGCCGGTATCCGACATCTCGGGAAACACGATCAGCTCCGCACCTGCCTCTTTCGCGCGCGATGCAAAGTCGCGAATTCTTTGCACGTTGACGTCGATTTCGCCTAACGAGCAGTCGATCTGGGCGGCGGCGATCTTCATTCGTGCTTCGTTCCTCCGTCTACCTTGTCATTCCGAGCGCGGTCGAGAATCTCTTGAAGGTCGCTCCTCCTGACGCACCGCCTGAGAAGAAGGCTGTAAGAGATTCCTCCAGTTCGGTCGGAATGACAGCAGGAGGGGCGCAATGCTCATAAGTGGAACCGCCGCTCGCATGTTGTCACACGAGCGGCGGTTCGTTTCGCCAAATTGCTCCCGTCTACCAGATGCTCACCCGCTTCTCCGGCGGGCGGACCATCGGCGCGCCGTCGGGAATATTGAATGCCTTCTGGAATTCCGGCGTGTTCGAGAGGGGGCCGTTGCAGCGGTACTTGCCCGGCGAGTGCGTGTCCATCACGAGGCGGCGCTTGATCTCGGCCTCGCGGGTGTTCGAGCGCCAGATCTGCGCCCAGCCGAGGAAGAACCGCTGCTCGGGCGTGAAGCCATCGATCTTCTCGCGCTTGCCGCTTTTATCGAGCGCCTTTTGTAACGCCGCATAAGCGAGCTTCACGCCGCCGTCGTCGGCGATGTTCTCGCCGAGCGTGAGCTTGCCGTTGATCTTCTGACCCGGCAGCGGCTCGTACTCTTCGTACTGCTGCACGATCATGTCGGCTTTCTCTTCGTATTTCGCAGCGGATTCCGGCGTCCACCAGTCGCGCAGATTTCCTTCCGCATCGAACTGCCGGCCCTGGTCGTCGAAGCCGTGGGAGATTTCGTGCGCGATTACCGCGCCGATGCCGCCGTAGTTGATCGCATCATCGGCTTTGGCATTGAAGAAGGGTGGCTGCAGAATGCCGGCCGGGAACACGATCTCGTTCATGTTCGGGTTGTAGTAGGCGTTCACCGTCGGCGGTGTCATGCCCCACTCGGAACGATCGACTGGCTTGCCGATCTTCTTCAGCTGGCGATCGACCTCGAAGGCGGCCGCGCGGATCGCGTTCCCTGCGTACGAGGTGCGGTCGATCTTCAGCGCCGAGTAATCGCGCCATTTGTCGGGATAGCCGATCTTCACGGTGAAGGAGGCGAGCTTCTTCAGCGCTTCCTGCTTCGTCGGCTCGTCCATCCAATCGCGGGTCCGGATGCTGTCAGCCATCGCCTCCTGCACGTTTTTCACCAGCTCGAGCATGCGCGCCTTGGATTCCGGCGGGAAATTGTCGGCGACATAGAGTTTGCCGAGCGCTTCGCCGACCGCCTGATCGGTCGTTGCGATCACGCGCTTCCAGCGTTCCTTCAGCTTCTTTGCGCCGGTGAGCGTCTCGCCGAAGAAGCGGAAGTTCTCGTTCACGAAATCGCTCGAAAGTTCCGTCGCCGCGGCTTTGACGAGGTGCCAGCGCAGATACGTCTTCCAATCGTCGATCGGGGTGGAGGTGAAAACCGCGTTCGCCGCTTTGAAGAAATCGGGCTGGCCAACATTGATGTCGCCCGGTTCGGTGAGGTTGATCGCCTTGAAGTAATCGGCCCAGCTAAAGTCCGGCATCAGCTTCTGGAGGTCGGCCTGCGACATCTTGTTGTAGTTCGCCTCGGGATTCCGCAGCTCGACTCGCGTGCGCGCCGGGACGGCCAACGCCGTTTCGATCGCCATCACCTTCTTCGCGCCGTCATTCGCAGCCGCGGCCGGCGTGCCGAGCAAGCTCAGCATTTTGCTGACGTGCTCCACGTATTGATCGCGGAGCTTCTTCGAGGCGTCGTCTTCCTTCGTGTAGTAATCGCGATCCGGCAGGCCGAGCCCGCCTTGATAAGCCTGCGCAATGACCATCGACGCGTTCTTATCATCCGCGCCCGAAGTGAAACCGAACAACGCAGCTACGCCCATCGTGTGCAGACGCGCGATTGCCTGCAGCACACCGGCGCGATCCTTGATCGCATCGATGCGCTTCAGCTCGTCCTCGAGCGGCTTCGCTTTCGCCGCTTCGACGGCGTTCTCGTCCATCCCGCTCGCGTAGAAATCACCCACCTTCTGCACTTCCGGCGCCAGCTTCGGATCGGCCTTCGTCTGCGCCGCCTTCTCCGCCACGATGCGCATCGCCTCGTTGTTCAGCTCGGCCAGTTCGTTAAAGCTGCCCCAGCGCGAGTACTCCGGCGGGATCGGATTTTGTTTCAGCCAACCGCCGATCGCGTAGGTGTAGAAATCCTCCTCAGGTTTCACGGAGGTATCCATGTGATTGATGTCGAAAGCCGGCGGATCCTTGTCGATCTTCGGCTTCGCGGCGTCGGTGGTGGTCGCATCCTGCCCGGGAGCGGGGGTCGAGATCGGTGCCGGCTTGTCGGCCGGCGGCCGAGATGCGTCTTTCACCGTCGGCGGCGGTGTGGATGTTCCAGTCGCCGCCTTTTTGTTCGGTTCGGATTGCGCGTGCAAAGTGAACGCGCAGAAGAGGCTGGCGAGCACGGGGGAAGTGAACTTGAGCATCGCCGAAGAAACGCCCAAAGCGGAGCCTTGTCCACTCACGCCGCGGTTTACTCGAGCAAATGTGATCGCGAAACAGCGCGCGGAGACGGCCCGCCCCCGGGCCGCAGTATCCGCGATTACACAACGCCGATCACGGCATCCGGATCCACCGGTCCGAGGGCGGACCGGCTCCACGCCGCGCGCCACAGGTTTGAACGTTCCACAGCCCGCGCGTGTCCTACATCCGGACGGCCGGTAAGAATGCCGATTCCGTTTCTTGAAGAGTGGATTGATACACGCGGCCTTTGTTGCCCGGCAGGCACTTATCCTGCATCGTTATTGACACAATGACCCCCCGGCGAAGCTACCTTTTGCGCACCCTCTGCGCCCTCGCTCTGCTCGTGGTGGCCAGCAGTGCGCGTGCGAACTCGGATTGGGAGGTCATCAAAGTCGGTCGCTGGGATTACCTCACGGTCGAGAACATCGCGAAATTCTACGGATTCCCCGGCGACGTTACGCCCGTCGAAAAAGTAATCCGGCTCAACAACGGCCGGAACCACCTCGAGGTCGCGCTCGGCAGCCGCGAGGCGATCGTCAATGGCGTCCGCAACTGGCTTTGCTTTCCGGTCATTCAACATACCGACGGCCGATATCTGATCTCGCGCATCGATCTGGCAAAGACGCTCGAGCCGCAGTTCCGGCCGCATCTGATCCCGAATCTCGGCAAGTTAAAGACGGTGGTCATTGATCCAGGACATGGCGGCATCGAGAAAGGCGCTGCCAGCAGCTATGGCCTCGAGAAGGACTTCGCAATGGATGTCTCGCGGCACCTCAAGACGATGGTCGAAGCCAAGGGGCTCCGCGTCGTGATGACACGCACCGGCGACGAGCAGGTGCCGCTGCCGCAGCGCGCCCGCATTGCCAACGCCACGCGCGAATCAATTTTTGTCAGCATCCACTTCAACGCGACCGACTCGAATCCGACGGCCAGCGGCTTCGAGATCTACTCGCTCACGCCGCGTGGCGCGCCTTCCACGCAGGACAATTCGCTCCAGGCGCGGTTCGCAAACATGCAGGCCGGGAGCCCTGTCGATGCCGCAAGCCTGATTCTTTCCACCTCGGTTTACCACGCCATGCTCGGCTACATGCCGGAGTTTGATCGCGGTGTGAAACGGGCGCGCTTTGCGGTGCTGCGATTGACCGAGATCCCGGCGATCTTGGTGGAGGGCGGCTTTCTGACCGAGCGGCACGAGAGCCGTTTGATCGCGAACCCCGAATGGCGGCGCCGCCTCGCGCAGGCGATCAGCGTCGGCATCGATAACTACCGCGCGCTCATCGAGAAGAAGCAGCGCCCGATGCTGCTCGCCGATTATCGTCGGCAATTCGAAGGCGTGCTTGTCGCGCGCGATGCCAGTGCACCAACGCCCGCCGCGTCGCAGATTCGGCCCGCTGCCAATATCGGCGAACGCGCAGGCGCGTTGGCGCAGCTGACGCATGCTTTGCGCAACGAGCCCTCGCCGCAACTTTCGATCAGCGAGAACCAGGACGACGACGAGCACGAGACCAGCAATACGCCTCCGGCGACGATCGCACCGCCGGAAGTCGCCGCCAATCAGACGGGGATCGCGGCGAACCAGCCGCCCGACGCACCGCCCGCCGACTCTGACGTGACAATGCCGACAGTGCCCGACCAACCGTCAAGCGCTCCCGAAGCTGCAATCGCCAACGCCACCAGTGCCGCACCGCCGGCACCGGCCGATCAAGCGCCCGTCGAGACGGCCAGCGTCAACTCTGCTCCCGCGGTATCCCCAGCGCCGGCAAACGCGCGTCGCTATTGGGTGCTGAAGTTCGACCCCCCGCCAAAGTTCCGCCCGTAGCCGCGCGCCCGGAGCACGGCCGTCCCGGCTGTGCGGACAGCAGGCGTCTCGCCTGCTGCTTCAACCGCGACCAGCGTCGTACATCGTTCGACGTCCTCCTCAACAAGTGGCGATAACATCACGCGTTGACTCTACGTCAGCCGACTCTATTCTGCCTCGAAAGCGGGGGAGCCAATGGCTGAGAGGTCCGAGAGATCGGACGACCCTTTAAACCTGAAGCGGGTAATGCCGCCGTAGGGAGCGAAGAGTTTGAAATCTGTCTGCCATGCGCTTCCGCGCATGGCTTTTTTGTTTTGAAGCAGAAGCGAATTCGAAAACCACGAACCCAGGAACGAAAACAAGATCCTCTTCATCCTGGTTTCCTGGCTTCCAAATTAATCCTCCTCTTATGATCGCCTCCAAAGACTCCATCGAACCGAAATCCTCCGATTACGTCCTGCCGAACAGCCGGCGCGTTTACGTTGAGGGCGAACTGCATCCCGCCGTGCGCGTCCCGTTCCGCGAGATTTCGCAGGCGAACACCAAAGCGCTGAACGGCACCATCGAGCCGAACGAGCCGATCCGCGTCTACGATTGCAGCGGCCCGTGGGGCGATCCCGCGCAGACGCCCGACTCCGCGCAAGGCCTGACGCCGATCCGCGCCGAGTGGATCGCGAGGCGAGGGGACGTCGCCGAGTACGACGGCCGCGAAGTGAAGCCCGAGGACAACGGCTACCTCACTCGCGGCCACGAAGAGTTCGCCAGCACCGCTGAGCGCCGGAACCGCCTCGAGCATTTCCGCGGCACAAAACGCCGCCCGCTCCGCGCGTCAGCCGGCCACCCGGTCACGCAGCTTTGGTATGCGCGCCAGGGCATCATCACGCCCGAGATGGAATTCATCGCGATCCGCGAAAATGGCCGTAGAGCGTCAGACCATCTGACGACGGATCAGAAGGTCCAGAATGCCGGGCGTAACTCGTTAGCCCACCAGCACCCCGGCGAAAGCTTCGGCGCCGCCATCCCGAACCGCCAGTCCGGCTCGGACATCACCCCCGAGTTCGTCCGCGCCGAAGTCGCCCGTGGCCGCGCCATCATCCCGGCGAATATCAACCATCCCGAGCTCGAGCCGATGATCATCGGCCGCAACTTCCTCGTCAAAATCAACGCCAACATCGGCAACAGCGCCGTCGCCTCCAGCATCGAAGAAGAAGTCGAAAAAATGCGTTGGGCCACCAAGTGGGGCGCCGACACCGTCATGGATCTCTCCACCGGGAAAAACATCCACGCCACCCGCGAGTGGATCATCCGCAATTCCCCCGTCCCCATCGGCACCGTCCCCATCTACCAGGCCCTCGAGAAAGTCGGCGGCCGCGCCGAAGAACTCACCTGGGAGATCTACCGCGACACCCTCATCGAGCAGGCCGAGCAGGGCGTCGATTACTTCACCATCCACGCCGGCGTCCTCCTCCGCTTCGTCCCCATGACCGCGCGCCGCATGACCGGCATCGTCTCCCGCGGCGGCTCCATCATGGCGAAATGGTGCCTCAGCCATCACCAGGAAAGCTTCCTCTACACCCGTTGGGACGAGATCTGCGAAATCATGGCCGCCTACGACGTCAGCTTCTCCATTGGTGACGGCCTCCGCCCCGGCTCCATCGCCGACGCGAACGACGAAGCCCAGTTCGCCGAGCTCCGCGTCCAGGGCGAGCTCACCGAGCGCGCCTGGGCCCACGGCGTCCAGGTCATGAACGAAGGCCCCGGTCACGTCCCCATGCACCTGATTAAGGAGAACATGGAGAAGCAGCTCGAGTGGTGCCACGAAGCGCCCTTCTACACCCTCGGCCCGCTCACCACCGATATCGCCCCCGGCTACGACCACATCACCAGCGGCATCGGCGCCGCCATGATCGGCTGGTATGGGTGCGCCATGCTCTGCTACGTCACCCCGAAAGAGCACCTGGGCTTGCCAAACAAAGACGACGTCAAAACCGGCGTCATCACCTA
>JAESFH010000090.1_pt1 | contig 86025 bp, 75 predicted proteins | sample 9269381 | NCBI WGS metagenome assembly JAESFH01 (sample SAMN14504062, study PRJNA617094) | algae metagenome | isolation source: Aphanothece sp. CMT-3BRIN-NPC111 and co-occurring heterotrophs from well... | place: USA: Clark Mountains Wilderness, California | collected 2010-04-18
TCAGCCTATGATCCACTCTGTGGAGGCACTCACCAGTCTGGCACGGTTACCCAGAAAGCTGTCAGCTTAGGGTCTGCCGCGAAAACCAGCCCATACCGTCGTTACCCCAGGCGTTACCCCAGACCGATTGCTGCGTTTCCTTGCGAGGAGAAACGGGGCTGAAGTTACTGGAATCGCTGAGAAAAAATGGCGCGCCCGAAAGGATTCGAACCTCTGACCCCCAGATTCGTAGTCTGGTGCTCTATCCAGCTGAGCTACGGGCGCTTGGTCGGCGGGTGCTTCCGAGGAAGCACGTCGGCCGGAGGCGGCTGATCTATAGTGTCCGGCGGCGCTTGGCAACCCTCATGCGCAAGCCGGGCGAGAGAAAGATGCCGCGGGCGGCGTGGGCCCGCCGTGAGCCTCGAGGCGCAGTTCTGACGGCCTGTATTGCCCTCGGCCCGGCTGGCCGCTCCTTGGCGGGACGTGCTTTCCTGGGCGTTCAGGCCTGCTCCCCGACGAAGGGCGGGGCAGGGCTCCGTGTCCGCTGTTGCCCTGTCCGTCTCCGGTGGGCCGGCACGGCGGGCTTCAACCAAGCGCAATCGCTCCACGGCGGCATGCCCGTTCCCGAGCGCTCCCAGACCTGGAGAGACCTGGCGCCGCCCTTAAGACTCTTCCTCGTCACGGTCCGGGATCACGACCCGGAAGCAGGCGCCGACGGAGCTCGATTCGAGGGTGATCGTTCCGCCATGGAGGCGCACGAGCTCGCCGCTGATCGTGAGCCCGAGCCCGGCTCCGCCGGCTCGTGCGGCGCCGGCAAAGGGAGTGAAGAGGTTGGCCCGCACCCGCTCGGGCACGCCCGGCCCGTTATCGGCAACCGTGATCACGACGGCGCGGCCCTCCCGCCGGGCCGCGACGGTGATCCGCGGCGGCCCGCTGCTGCCGGCCTGGCTCAGGGCCTGGACCGCGTTGCGGACCAGGTTCACGAGCACGCGCGAGAGCTGGTCCGGGTCGGCATCCACCCGCAGATCCGCCGGGATGTCCGTTTCGAGCCGGATGCCCGCGCCGGGCGCGAGGCCCGGCAGCTCGGCGAATTCGTCGACCAGCGACGCCATCGCGACGAGCTCCCGTCGCGGCAGGCGCTCCGTGGCCCGGCCATAGGCCAGCGTCGCCTCACAGAACGCGATGGCGCGCCCGAGCGTCGCCACGAGACGGGGAGCGACGCGCTGCACCGCCTCGTCGCTCACCCGCTCCAGGCGGTCGGTGAGAAGCTGGGCGGTGGTGAGCATGTTCCGGAGCTCGTGGTTGATCTTGCTCACCGCCAAGCCGAGCTCCGCCAGCCGCCGCTTCTGGCGCAGCTCCTCGGCGAGCGTCGCCTCCATGTGGGCCAGAGCCTGCTCGGCGACGCCGATCTCGTCGGCCCGGCGGCTCGGCCGGATGACCCGGGATGCGTCCTCGGGATGCGACGCGAACGCCGCGATGTTGCCCGACAGGCGGCGCACCGGCCGCACGATCACCCATTGCAGGGCGAAATAGACCAGGCTGGCCGTGATCCCGGAGATGATGAGGGAAATCACCAGGATGTTGCGCGAGTATTCCAGCATGGCGGCGCGCAGAGGCTGCTGGTCCAGCAGGATCTCGACGAAGTCCACGCCCACGCCCGGCCCGATGACGAGGATCGGGTCGGCGCCTGGCGCGACCAGGGTCTTGAAGGCGTCCCAGATCAGCACCGGCCAGGACAGGTCGCGCAGGTCCACGGTGGCCGCCACGGCCTCGGGCATGGCGGAGGCCGCGAGAAGGCGGCGCTTGCCGCCGCCGCGGACCGCCACGGCCTGGGCTTCGACACCGGTGAGGAGGCGCGTCTCCAGCTCCTCGGAAATCCGATCCTCCGGCGCGGCGTCGAGCACGAGGGCGGCGATCTGAGCCGCCGCCAGGCGGTCCTCGAGCCACGTCCGGCGGAAATTGGCCACGGAGGGAACGTAGATCAGCACCTCGGCGAGCATCACGAACAGGATCGTGAGGAGGAGGAGCCGCGCCGACAGGCCGACCCGGCCGGCGACACGGTGGCGCCAGGAGACCCCGGCGGCAGGGCGGGGTGCCGGGGGAGTGGCAGGAGCGGGCTGCTCCGGCGGGGTCCCTCGCGGCAGGGGAGGGGCGGCGTTCGTCACGGCTCCGGCCCCAGCGGAGGGTCCAGGTGCGGAAGGGAGGCGCCGGCACAGGCGGCCAGGGCGGCGCCCGGCCTCGCTGCAGCCCGCTCCAGCGGGCCGGACATGGCGGGTCCGGCCCCTTGCCTGCTCGCGCATAGGGGAGGCACGGCCCCGGCGGACCACCGCCCTCCGGCGCGGGGCGCGGATGCGGTCTTGGCCACAGCCATGAGGCGCGGGGGAGCGATCATGACCTCACCCCCACCACCGCAGGACCGCGAGGGCTCGCCGGAGCCACGGATTCGCGGCCGCGGCCCGCAGGTGCTCCACCGCGGCGCGTTTCGAGATTTCCGAGAGGGTCGGATAGGGAAAGACCAGGCCGGCGAGATCCTGCACCTTCAGGCCCTTCGAGAGGCAGAGCGCCCAAGGCACGATGAGGTCGCCCGCCCCCGGGGCCACGATCGCGCAGCCGAGAATCCGGCCCCGCGGAGTCACGACGGCCTTCACGAGCCCCCGGGTCGCGCGCTCGGCCTGGGCCCGGTCGTTCTCGGCCACGGGCCAGCGCAGGACGCGGATGGCGCGATGCCGGCGCCGCGCCTCATCCTCGGTGAGGCCGACGGCGGCGAGCTCCGGATCCGTGTAGGTGACGCGCGGGATCGCGGCGGTGTCGACCCGCACGGGCAGGCGGAAGAGGGCACTCCGGATCACGAGGCCCGCATGGTAGTTCGCGACATGGGTGAAGCGCTGGCCCGCCGCCGCGCCGCCGGCACAATCGCCGATGGCGTAGACCCGCCGGTTCGCGGTGCGCAGGCCTGAATCCACCCGGATGCCGGCCCCGTCCACGTCGATCCCCGCCGCCTCGAGGCCCAATCCGTCCGTGACGGGACGGCGGCCCACCGCCACGAGAACATGGCTGCCCTCGACGGTCTGGCCATCGCCGAGGCTCGCGGAGACCCCGGGCACGGCCCGCTCGACGGCCGCGACCGCGGCACCCGTCCGGATGGCGACGCCCTCGTCCCGGAGCGCGCCCGCCACGACCTCCGCGAGCTCGGGATCCTCCCGGGCGAGGAGGCGCGGGCCGGCCTCCAGGATCGTCACAGCGGCGCCCAGCCGCCGGTGGGCCTGGGCGATCTCGACCCCAATCGGGCCCCCGCCGATCACGATCAGATGCACGGGCCGTTCGGCGAGGTCGAAGACCGTCTCATTGGTGAGGTACGGCACCCGGTCGAGCCCGGGGATCGGCGGCACGGCGGGGACGGATCCGGTGGCGATCACGAAGCGGCGGGCGCGGATCGCGGTCGTGCCGGCCATGACGGTCCGGGGATCGAGGAAGTGCGCGGAGGCCTGGATGACCTGCACGCCCATGGCGCTGAACCGCTCGGCCGAATCATTCGGCGCGATCGCCGCAATCACGGCGGCGACATGGTCGCGCACGCGGGCGAAGTCCACGATCGGTTCGCCCGCCGCGATCCCGAAGGCCTCTGCCCCCCGGATCGCCTGTGCCCGGCCTCCGGCCGCGAGGAGCGCCTTCGAGGGCACGCAGCCGACGTTCAGGCAGTCGCCGCCCATCCGGCCGCGCTCGACCAGGACCACGGACGCGCCGAGGGAGGCGCCGATCGCCGCGACCGACAATCCGGCGGAGCCCGCGCCGATGACGCAGAGGTCGGGCGTGAGGGGTTCGCTCAACGGGCCGGCCTCTCTGCTCCCGGAGCGGCCCGGTGCCCGGAACGCCGGGCTCCTGTGGCCGCGCTCACGGATCGGACCTCCCGGGGGCGTGGGATTTTGCGGGACCGTAGAGCCAGCGGAAGCGTTCGCCGAAAACGCGCCGCAGGATCACCGGGAGGAGCGCCAGGCAGCCCAAGGCTCCGAAGGCGGCCATGAGCTGCGGCGTGACGAGGCTCTTCCAGGAGATGTGCAGCGGGCAATCCGCCCTGCCGGCCGCGAGACAGGCGTCCCGCGCCGCGAGCTCGGCGTCGACGATGCCGTCGAGACCCGAACCCGCCACCGCGAAGGCGAAGGTGGCCGGGACGAGCCCGATCATCGTGGCGAGCGCGAAGGTTCGCAGCCGCACGCCGAAAAGGGCGGAGGCGAGGTTCGTGACCCAGAAGGGGATGACCGGCACGATGCGCACAAACAGGAGGTACGAGAAGGCGTCGCGCCGGAAGCCCTCGGCCAGACGCTGGAGTCGCGCGCCGGCCCGCTCGAGCAGGGCGTCGCCCACGGAGCTCCGGGCAATGAGGAAGATCCCGATCGCCCCTGTGGTGGCCGAAACAACGGCGGCCGCGCCACCCACGAGCCAGTCGAACAGGAAACCGCCGAGGAGGGTGAGAAAGACGGAACCCGGGATCGAGAGCGTCACGGCCGCGATATAGACCAGCATGTAGAGCAGCAGGGCTCCGCCCCGGTGGTCCGCCACGAAATCCTGCAGGCGCTCGCGGTTCTCGATGAGCGCCTCCGGCTTGAAATAACGGTGGGCTCCGCTCGCGAAGAACGCCGCTGCCCCAAGGAGGATAAGAACCAGGGGGGCGTAGCGCCACAGACCGCGTCGGGTGTTCCTGTCCTGCCGATCGTCCCGAGTGCCTGCCACGTCGCCTCGCTGTTGCACCGGCTCCAGTGTAGCGGCCTGCGTTGCGGCATGCACCTGTCGTCACACTGACGTGAGGCGCATTCTCCCGAAGACCAGGCGACCGGCCCCATGTTGCGGTTGGAGCGGCCTGGTGGATGACCCCCGTCAGCCGGCCCGGCCAGCCCCGATCGAGCGTCGCGTGAACGGGCACAGATTGCGGCTGCCGGAGCCCGCGCGAAGGTCCGCCGGAGGCATCGCGGCGTTGACTTTGCCCCCTCCTTGGGTCATAAGCCGCGCCAACTGACAGCGCTCGTCTCGGGCGCTGCTCGTGTTTTTCGAGACATTGTCGGGGCAGAGACCCCCTTGCGGGCGCGAGCCGTGGACGGCGCCGCAGCCCTGTTGTGACCGGAGATGGGCCATGAAGAGGACGTATCAACCGAGCAAGCTCGTGCGTAAGCGCCGGCATGGCTTCCGCGCCAGGATGGCCACGAAGGGCGGCCGCAAGGTCATCGCGGCTCGCCGCGCCCACGGCCGCAAGCGCCTGTCGGCCTGATCGGCCGCGAGCCGGCCGCCATGCGCGGGCGCCGCGCGGGCGCGATCGGCCGCCTGACGAAACGACCGGACTTCCTCGCGGCGGCCTCGGGCCGCCGCTTTCATACGGAGCGGATGTCGGTGCATGGCCGGCTTCGCGGCGAGGACGGACAGGGCCTGCGCTTCGGACTGACGGTGACCAAGAAGGTCGGCCACGCGACCGAGCGCAACCGGATCAAGCGCCGCCTCAGGGCGGCGGTCCAGGAGGCAGCCTCCGGCCACGAGACCGCGAACGTGGATGTGGTCGTCATCGGGCGGCGCGACATCCTGACGGCTGACTACGGAGTCCTGATCGAGGATCTTCGGCGCGCCCTTCGAACGGTCACGAAGCCGAAGACCTCCCGCCCGAGCGAAGCCTCGTCACCCCCGTCCGGCGGCGAGCGTCGCGGAGCTCCCGATGCGTGACGACCCCACAAACCCCTCATGGGTGCCGGCGAACCCTCCCATGCGTGACGACAACAGAAACCTCCTCCCTGGCGCAGCACGCCCGGCGCCGAAGGTGTAGAGGAACCTCCCATGCGTGAAGACAACAGAAATCTCCTCATCGCCATCGTGCTCTCGGTCGCGGTCCTGCTCGGCTGGAACGTGTTCTTCGCGCCGCCGACCCCGCAGCGGACACCCGCCACCACGGCCCAGCCGTCCGGCGGCACCGCCACTCCCACCAATGCGCCCTCGCCGAGCCAGGCCGGCGGCCCGTCGGTCCCGGTCCCGGGGACGCTCCCCGCTCCCGGCGCGGCGGCCCCGGCGGCCGTGTCGCGCGAGGCGGCGCTCGCGGCCTCGCCGCGCATCGCCATCGATACGCCCTCGATCCGCGGCTCGATCAACCTGCGCGGCGGGCGCATCGACGACGTGGCGCTGAAGAACTTCCGCGAGACCGTGGACCCCCGGAGCCCCAACATCGTGCTCTTCTCGCCCGCGGGCTCCCAGACTCCCTATTACGCCGATTTCGGCTGGGTCGGCGGCCAGCCCGGCGCCCAGCCGGGCCCCGATACCGTCTGGACCGCGGACAACACCACGCTCACGCCCAGCCGACCGGTCACGCTCACCTTCGACAACGGCCAGGGCCTCGTCTTCCGCCGCACCATCAGCGTCGACGAGCGCTCCATGTTCACCGTGAAGGACGCGGTCGAGAACCGCGGCTCCGCGGTCGCGAATCTCCACCCCTACGGCCTCGTCTCCCGCCACGGGCGGCCCACCACGCTCGGCTATTACGTGCTCCACGAGGGCCTCGTCGGCGTGCTCGGCGACCAGGGCCTGCAGGAATGGACCTACGACACGGTCGAGAAGGAAGGCCCGGTGCCGGGCCAGAACACCACCGGCAAGGTCTGGGACAAGGTCACGGGCGGGTTCGTCGGGATCACCGACAAGTACTGGGCCGCGGCCGTGGTGCCCGACCAGGCGCAGGCCTACCAGGGCTCGTTCACCGCGCGCCAGGAGCCCACCGGCAAGGTCTACCAGGCCAACATGCTGGGCGAGGCGCGGGCGATCCAGCCCGGCGGCACGGCCGAGGTCACGAACCGGCTCTTCGCAGGCGCCAAGGAGGTCGCGGTCGTCGACGGCTATCACGACAGCCTGAACATCAAGAACTTCGATCTGCTCATCGACTGGGGCTGGTTCTACTTCATCACCAAGCCGATGTTTAAGGGGCTGGACTTCTTCTATCACCTGTTCGGCAATTTCGGCGTGTCGATCCTCATCGTCACGGTCCTGCTCAAGCTTCTCTTCTTCCCGCTTGCCTCGAAGTCCTACGCCTCCATGGCGAAGATGAAGGCGGTGCAGCCCGAGATGGTGGCGATCCGCGAGCGCTTTGTCGACGACAAGATGAAGCAGCAGCAGGCGCTGATGGAGCTCTACAAGAAGCAGAAGATCAATCCGGTCGCCGGCTGCTGGCCGGTGCTGATCCAGATCCCGGTCTTCTTCGCGCTCTACAAGGTGCTCTTCGTCACGATCGAGATGCGGCATGCGCCGTTCTTCGGCTGGATCCGCGATCTTGCGGCGCCGGACCCGACTTCGATCTTCAACCTGTTCGGCCTCATCCCCTACAACCCGGGCGCCGTGCCGGTGCTGGGGCCCTTCCTGATGCTCGGCGTGTGGCCGCTCATCATGGGGATCACGATGTGGCTGCAGATGAAGATGAACCCGGAGCCGCCGGATCCGGTGCAGAAGCAGGTCTTCGCCTGGATGCCAGTCATCTTCACCTTCATGCTCGGCTCGTTCCCGGCCGGCCTCGTGATCTACTGGGCTTGGAACAACGCCCTGTCGATCACCCAGCAGTACTTCATCATGCGCAAGCACGGCGCCAAGGTGGAGCTCTGGGACAACCTGCGCGGCACATTCAACCGGCGAGCCCCCGCCAAAGGGTAACGCCCGGAGCCTTCGAACCGCCGGAGCCGGCCACGGACCCTGTTCGTGAGCCGGCTCTTCCTTTTGCTCTCATGCAAATCCGGCCCCGGCCTACCCCATGACCACAGGTCCCGATCCCCTCGACCCTCACCCGATGCCGGGCCATCCCCGCGTCGGTTTTCTCAAGGCCTTCGTGAACGCGCCCAACATCGAAATCGGCGCGTACACCTATTACGACGATCCCCGGGGGCCCGAGGGCTTCGTCGAGCGTTGCGTGCAGCACCATTACGAATTTATGGGCGATCGGCTCGTGATCGGCCGCTTCTGTGCCATCGCGGCGGGCGCCACCTTCATCATGAACGGCGCCAACCACGCCATGACGGGGTTCTCGACCTACCCGTTCAACATCTTCGGGAGAGGGTGGGAGCAGGGCTTCGAATGGGCCACGATCCGGGCCGGGTTCCGCGGCGACACGGTGGTGGGCAACGACGTCTGGATCGGCCAGGAGGCCACGATCATGCCGGGCGTCCGCATCGGCGACGGAGCGATCGTGGCGGCGAAATCCGTGGTCACGGCGGACGTGCGCCCCTACGCCATCGTGGGCGGCAACCCCGCGAGAGAAATCCGCCGCCGCTTCAGCGACGAGGTCATTGCCGAGCTCCTCGCCATCCGCTGGTGGGATTGGAATGCGGAGAGGATCACCCGCAACCTCGATGCCGTTCGCGGCGCGGACCTCGCAGCGCTGAAGGCTGCAGCCTGACCCTTGTCCCCGCCCGGGTCGGCCAGGGCCGGGTTCCAAGTTCGAGCTCTATCGATGCCGGCGACACTGCAGGCTGGTCTTGAAGATGGGAGCGTGGGAGCCGATAACGCCGCCATGACAGACGCATCCCCCGACGATCCTTTCCTCGAGTCCGGGCGCAAGCTCTTCGCCGGCGCTGCCGATTTCTTCTGGGCGGCGGATTCCCTGAAAAACCTGCCCCCGATGCAGAAGGTCGAGATCGCCTTCGCGGGCCGGTCGAATGTTGGAAAATCGAGCCTCATCAACGGGCTCACCGGCCGCAATGCGCTGGCGCGCACCTCGCACACCCCAGGGCGCACGCAGCAGCTCAACTTCTTCGACATCGGCGGCCGTCTCGCGCTCATCGACATGCCGGGCTACGGCTATGCCGCCGTCGCCAAGGAGAAGGTCCAGGCCTGGACGCAGCTCATCCACGATTACCTGCGCGGGCGTGCCAACCTGGCCCGGGTCTACGTGCTCATCGATGCCCGCCATGGCATCAAGCCCGTGGACGAGGGCGTGCTCGACACCCTCGACAAGGCCGCGGTGTCCTACCAGGTGGTGCTCACCAAAGCCGACGAGGTGAAGGACAGCGAGCTCCAGCGGCGCATCGCCGATACGGCGGCGCAGATCTCGAAGCGGGCCGCTGCCTTCCCCGAAATCCGCCCGACATCGAGCCGTACGGGGTTCGGGATGCCGGAGCTGCGCGCCGACATCGCGCGCCTCCTCAGCGAGCGGGAGCGCTGATCGCGATGATCCGTCTCCTCATCGCGCTCGGCGCGCTGGCCGGTTTCCTCGGCGTCCTGCTCTCGGCCATGGGCCGGCACCTGCCGAATGCCCAGTATCTCACCACCGTGGCCCAGTTCCTGCTGATGCACGCCCCGGCGCTCCTGGCGCTTGCGGCGCTCATCGGAGCCGGGCTCGTGCAGGACCGGGTCGGCGCCGCGGCCGGCCTCGCGCTCGTCGTCGGCCTCTGCCTGTTCTGCGGCGACCTCGCGGCCCGCGACTTCCTCCGGCGTCCGCTCTTCCCCTGGGCGGCTCCCACGGGCGGCCTGGCCCTGATGCTTGGCTGGCTCCTGATTCTCCTCGCGGGGCTGGCCCGGCGCGGATGACGCTCGGCTGGCTTCGGGCCATGCCCGGCGGACTTGTCCGGCCGGGCTGAGGCCCGCGCCGCTCGTGCTGCCCCGGCTGAGCCCGGATGGCACCAACGCGGCGTCCCGGCCCCGGTTTGCTCATGCAGCCGGGATTGCAACAACCCCGCTTCCGGCAGGCTTGAGCCTGCGCTAGAAGCGGCCGAACCGACACTCACCCGAGCAGACATCCATGACCGATCAGCTCCCCAACGTGCATGTGCGCGCCGAAGTCCTCGTCCAGGCCCTGCCGCACATGCAGCGCTACGACGAGGAGGTCGTGGTGATCAAATACGGCGGCCACGCCATGGGCGACCGGTCCGCGGCCGAGGACTTCGCCGAGGACGTGGTGCTGCTCGAGCAGTCGGGGATCAAGCCGATCGTCGTGCATGGCGGCGGGCCGCAGATCGGGCGGATGCTGACCAAGCTCGGCATCAAGTCCGAATTCCAGGCGGGCCTGCGCGTCACCGACGAGGCCACGGTCGAGGTCGTCGAGATGGTGCTCGCGGGCTCCATCAACAAGCAGATCGTGGGCTGGATCGGCGCCGAGGGCGGCCGGGCCGTGGGTCTGTGCGGCAAGGACGGCAACATGGTGACCGCCCGCAAGGCGACGCGCACGGTCACGGATCCCGACTCGAACATCGAGAAGGAGGTCGATCTCGGCTTCGTGGGCGAGCCCGAGCGGGTCAACCGCGGCGTGCTCGACGCGGTCCTGAAGGCGGAGCTGATCCCGGTGCTTGCCCCCGTCGCGGTCGGCGCCGACGGCCAGACCTACAACGTGAACGCCGACACCTTCGCGGGCGCGATCGCCGGCGCCATGGGCGCGAAGCGCCTCCTGCTGCTCACCGACGTCGCCGGCGTTCTCGACAAGAACAGGAACCTCATCCCGGAGATGACGATCGACGATTGCCGCCGCCTCATCGCGGACGGCACCATCACGGACGGCATGATCCCGAAGATCGAGACCTGCATCTACGCCCTCGAGCAGGGTGTCGAGGCGGTCGTCATCCTCGACGGCAAGGTGCCGCACGCGGTGCTGCTGGAGCTGTTCACCGACCACGGCGCGGGCACGCTCATCCGGAGGGGGTGAATCCCCACGGGAGAGGGGACGCTCGTCGAGCGATCCTGAAGCCAGGAGGCTGGCTCCTCCCCCTCCCTGAGGGAGGGGGGATACCAGGGCCTTACCGCTTCGCTTCGATCGCGTCCCAGATCGCGACCGCGAGATCGGGCCCGCCGAGACGGTGAATGGCGCGGATGCCGGTCGGGCAGGTGACGTTGATCTCGGTCAGGTTGCCGTCGATCACGTCGATCCCGACGAAGATCTGGCCGCGGCGGCGGAGCTCCGGTCCGATCGTCTCGCAGATCTCGCGCTCGCGGGGCGAGAGGTCCGTCGGCTTTGCGGCTCCGCCCCGCACCATGTTGGAGCGGATGTCGTTCGCGGCCGGCACCCGGTTGACCGCGCCCGCGGCCTCGCCGTCGATCAGGATGATGCGCTTGTCGCCCTCCGTGACCTTCGGCAGGAAGCGCTGCACCACCCAGGGCTCCCTGAAGATCGAGGCGAAGAGGTCGTAGAGCGAGCCGAAATTCGGATCCTCCCGCGTCAGCCGCACCACCGCGGCGCCTCCGTGCCCGTGGAGGGGCTTCATGACGATGTCGCCGAACTCCTCCCGGAAGGATTCGATCTCCGCCTTGTCGCGGGTGATCAGCGTCGGCGGCATGAGCTGCGGGAAATGGGTGACGAGGAGCTTCTCCGGTGCATTGCGCACGCCCGCGGGGTCGTTCACCACGAGGGTCTTGGGGTGGATGCGCTCCAGGAGATGGGTCGCCGTGACATAGGCCATGTCGAAGGGCGGCTCCTGACGCATCAGCACCACGTCGGTGCTCGCGAGATCGATGCGCTCGGATTCGCCGAGCGTGAAATGGTCGCCCTCGACATCGCGCACCTCGATGTCCTGCACCCGCGCCAGGACCTGTTCGCCTCGCAGCGAGAGCTGCTCGGGCGTGTAGTAAAGCAGCCGGTGCCCGCGCCGTTGCGCTTCCAGCATCAGCCCGAAGGTGGAATCGCCCGCGATCCGGATGCGCTGGATCGGATCCATCTGGACGGCGACGGTGAGAGTCATCGAGGAAGCCCCGGAGCAAGGAAGGGGCCGCTCTTATCGGTCTGCGCGGGGGCGATGGCAACTGGCCTCGCCCGATCCTCTCCCGCCAGGAACGGGAGGACAGGCCGACAGCCCTCGGAACACGGGTGGGATGCGCTCCCGCCGGCCCCGGGGGATGTCCCTCCCGGTCCGACGGCAAGCCGCCTAGGCGGCCTCCTTGCTTTCCATCCGTTTCGCCACGAGGGCGCGCAGGCTGCGCAGGTCCTTGACGAATTGCCGGATGCCCTCGGCGAGCTTTTCCGTCGCCATGGCGTCTTCATTAAGAGCGAAGCGGAACGCCTTCTCGTCCAGGTGGAGCCGCGGCGGCACCGTGCCGGCCAGGGCGGGCGAGAGCTTCCGGGGCAGGGGCTCGTCCGCCTTCGCGAGCTCGTCGAGAAGCGCCGGCGAGATGGTGAGCCGGTCGCAGCCGGCGAGCGCCTCGATCTCGCCCGCGTTGCGGAAGGAGGCCCCCATCACCACGGTCTTGATGCCGAGGGCCTTGTAATAGGCGTAGATGCTGCGCACCGATTGCACGCCGGGATCGGTCTCGCCCGTGTAGGGCCCGCCGCCGGCCTTCACGTGCCAGTCGAGGATGCGGCCGACGAACGGCGAAATCAGGAAGACGCCGGCATCCGCGCAGGCCGCGGCCTGGGCGAGCGAGAACAGGAGCGTCAGGTTGCAGTCGATCCCCTCCTTCTGCAGCACCTCCGCGGCGCGAATGCCCTCCCAAGTGGAGGCGATCTTGATCAGGATCCGCTCGCGGCCGATGCCGCGCTCCTGGTAGGCCGCGACGATGTCCCTTGCTCGGGCGATCGTGCCTTCCGTGTCGAAGGAGAGATCGGCGTCGACCTCCGTCGAGACCCGGCCAGGCACGATCCCGGCGAGCTCCGCCCCGAACGCGACCGAGAGCCGGTCGCAGGCCACCGTCACCACGGCGTCCCGGGTCCCGCCCTGGCGGTGCGCCCAATCCAGCGTCTCGCCCACGAGGTCGCCGTAGGCCGGGTTCTCGACGGCTTTCAGGATCAGGGTCGGGTTGGTGGTGCAGTCCTGCGGCTTCAGGCGCCGCACCGCATCGAGATCGCCGGTATCGGCCACCACCACCGTCATAGCGCGCAATTGGTCGAGCTTGGAGGGCATCGCGTTTGTGTCCGTCTCTGGGTTTCGGCCGGCTTACACCGCTCAAAGAGGGTCGTGAAGCCTCAACGCCTCCGCGCCCCGCCGGGTCCCGGACCGCAGAATACCCAAATCGGCCCGTCAGATCGCCTTTACGGCATGAAGAGGGTGCGGGCGGCCCGGACCTCTCGCACCAGGAACTCCATCGTGGCGCGGATGCGGGCCACGTCCTTGAGATCCGCGTGCACGATGAGCCAGAAGGAGCGGATGATCGTGACATCCTCGGCGAGCACGGGCACGAGGCGTGGCTCGCGCACGGCCAGGAAATGCGGCAGCACGCAGATGCCGGCGCCCGCGAGGGTCGCCTGCGTCTGCGCCACGAGGTTCGAGCTCTGCAGGCGCGGGCGCAGGCCCTTGGAGACCTCATCGAGGTAGTCGAGCTCGGGCATGAAGATGAGATCGTCGATGTAGCCGATCATCTCGTGGGCGTGCAGGTCGTCCCTGGCCGTGATCGGGGGATGCCGGTCCAGATAGGATTGTGCCGCATAGAGGCCGAGCCGGTAATCGGTGAGCTTCCGCGCGACGATCCGGCCCTCCTTCGGCGGCGCGAGCGAGATCGCGACATCGGCCTCGCGCTTCGAGAGCGAGAGCAAACGCGGCATGGCGACGAGCTGGATCTCGAGGTCGGGATACTGCGCCGCCAGCCCTCCGATCCGCGGTGCAAGGAAGAGGGTGCCGAACCCGTCCGGCGTTCCGACCCGCACGGTGCCCGAGAGCGCGAGATCCGCGCCGCCGATCTCGCTCGAGACGGCAAGCGCTTGCGTCTCCATGGATTCGGCCTTGGCCAGGAGCCGCTCTCCGTGCTCGGTGAGGGCATAGCCCTGCGGCCGGCGCTCGAACAACTTGGCCTTGAGGGCCTCCTCCAGGGCCGTGACCCGCCGGGACACGGTGGCATGATCGGCGCCGAGCCGCCGCGCCGCCACGGTCAGACGGCCCGCGCGGGCAACCGCCAGGAAGAAGCGCAGATCGTCCCAATCGAACCGGCTCATCCCGACCCCGAGCTCATGTTTCAGTCTTGGCCTTTGCGCACGTCACGGCTTCGATTTCCCCTATAGCCGTGCGCAATTGGCAATGATAGATGGGGCACGAGATAGGCTGCATCTGCGGCCGGCAACGATCGGATCACGAGGAAGGGAGCGCCATGCGCCAGGTCGGTCATTTCATCGGCGGCAAGGAAGTCGCCGGCACGTCGGGGCGCTTCGCCGACGTCTTCCAACCCATGGACGGTTCCGTCATCGCGCGGGTCGCGCTCGCCTCGAAGGGCGAAATGCGCCAGGCGGTCGAGAACGCCAAGGCCGCGCAAGTCGCCTGGGCGGCCACCAACCCGCAGCGGCGCGCCCGCGTGATGATGAAGTTCCTGGAGCTCGTGGCACGCGACATGGACGCGCTCGCCGAGCTCCTGGCCCGCGAGCACGGCAAGACGATCCCCGATGCCAAGGGCGACATCCAGCGCGGCGTCGAGGTGGCGGAATTCGCCTGCGGCATCCCGCATCTTCTGAAGGGCGAGTACACGGAAGGGGCTGGCCCGGGCATCGATGTCTATTCCATGCGCCAGCCCCTGGGAGTCGTGGCCGGCATCACGCCGTTCAACTTCCCGGCCATGATCCCGATGTGGAAGTTCGCGCCCGCGGTCGCCTGCGGCAACGCCTTCATCCTGAAGCCCTCCGAGCGCGATCCCGGCGTGCCGATGCGCCTCGCCGAGCTCATGCTGGAGGCGGGCCTGCCGGCCGGCATCCTCAACGTCGTCAACGGCGACAAGGAAGCCGTCGACGCGATCCTCGACGATCCGGACATCAAGGCGGTCGGCTTCGTGGGCTCGTCGTCGATCGCGGAATATGTCTATTCCCGCGCCGCAGCGACCGGCAAACGCGCGCAGTGCTTCGGCGGCGCCAAGAACCACATGATCATCATGCCGGACGCCGACATGGACCAGGCGGTCGATGCGCTGATCGGGGCCGGCTACGGCTCGGCGGGCGAGCGCTGCATGGCGGTCTCGGTCGCGGTTCCCGTGGGCAAGGCCACGGCCGACACCCTGATGTCGAAGCTGATCCCGCGCGTCGAGAGCCTGAAGGTCGGGCCCTCCACGGATCCGTCCGCCGATTACGGCCCGCTCGTCACGAAGCAGCACCTCGATCGTGTGCGCTCCTACGTGGATCTCGGCGTCCAGGAAGGCGCGAAGCTCGTGGTCGACGGGCGGGACTTCAAGATGCAGGGCTACGAGAACGGCTTCTACATGGGCGGCTGCCTCTTCGACGAGGTGAAGCCGGAGATGCGCATCTACAAGGAAGAGATCTTCGGCCCCGTCCTCTCCGTGGTGCGCGCCAAGGATTACGACGAGGCCCTCCGGCTCCCCAACGAGCACGAATACGGCAACGGCGTCGCGATCTTCACCCGCGACGGCGACGCCGCCCGCGACTTCGCCGCGAAGGTGAATGTCGGCATGGTGGGCGTGAACGTGCCGATCCCGGTTCCGATCGCCTACTACACCTTCGGGGGCTGGAAGCGCTCGGGCTTCGGCGACCTCAACCAGCACGGTCCCGATGCGATCCGCTTCTACACCAAGACCAAGACCGTGACCTCCCGCTGGCCCTCCGGCGTGAAGGAGGGCGCGGAGTTCGTCATCCCGACGATGCAGTGATGCCTGCTCCCGTGCCCGGCCCTTGCGGCCGGGCATCTTCGGCTTTGCAGGCGCGGAATGGACGCGGATGGTCAGGCTGGGCCTGGCCGTGACGGAGTTGATGCTGCTCCATGACCCAGTTCACCCTGACCGACGATCAGATCGCCATCCGTGACATGGCGCTGGCCTTTGCGGCCGAGAATCTCGCGCCCAATGCCGTCGAATGGGACGAGAAGAAGCACTTCCCCGTGGACGTGATGCGCGAGGGCGCCGCTCTCGGCATGGGCGGCGTCTACGTCGCCGAGGATGTGGGCGGATCGGGACTCTCGCGCCTCGACGCCGCGCTGATCTTCGAGGCGCTCGCGACCGGCTGCCCCACGATCTCGGCCTATATGTCGATCCACAACATGTCGGCTTGGATGATCGACCGCTACGGGTCGGACGAGCAGCGCCAGCGCTTCCTGCCGAAGCTCTGCACCATGGAGCACCTGGCGAGCTATTGCTTGACAGAGCCCGGTGCCGGCTCGGACGCGGCCGCTCTCAAGACCCGCGCGGTCCGCGACGGAGACCATTACGTGGTCAACGGGGCCAAGCAGTTCATCTCGGGCGCCGGTGTCTCGGACGTCTATGTCACCATGGTGCGCACCAGCGAGGGCGGCGCCTCCGGCATTTCGACGTTGGTGATCGAGAAGGACACCCCCGGACTCTCCTTCGGGGCGAACGAGCGCAAGATGGGCTGGAACGCGCAGCCCACCCGTCAGGTGATCTTCGAGGACGCGCGGGTGCCGGTCGCGAACCGGCTCGGCGACGAGGGCATCGGCTTCAAGATCGCCATGAGCGGCCTCGACGGCGGGCGCCTCAATATCGGGGCTTGCTCCCTCGGCGGGGCCCAGGCGGCCCTCGACAAGTCCCTCGCCTATGCGGCCGACCGCAAGGCCTTTGGGCAGCGGCTTGCCGACTTCCAGGCGCTCCAGTTCAAGCTCGCCGACATGGCGACCGAGCTGGAATGCGCGCGCACGCTCCTGTGGCGCGCCGCGGCCGCCCTCGACGCCAAGACGCTCGATGCGACGCGGCTCTGCGCCATGGCGAAGCGCATCGCCACCGACACGGGCTTCGCGGTCGCCAACGAGGCGCTGCAGATCCACGGCGGCTACGGGTATCTCGCCGATTACGGCATCGAGAAGATCGTGCGGGACCTACGCGTGCACCAGATCCTGGAGGGCACCAACGAGATCATGCGCCTGATCGTGGCGCGGAGCCTCGTGGGCCGCGGCAACGCGTGAGCGGCGCAGGCGCCAGCGATGCTTCCTTTCCGGTGAGGGCAGCGCCGTGACCGGGCCAGAGCGCGGCCCCAAGGAGATGTCGATCCCGGCGCGGAGGAGGCCATGACGTGGCGGGCGCTCGGCCTCGGCTTCGGGATCGCCGCTGCGATCCTCGTGCTGTTCTACGCGGCCGGACCCTATTTCTTCCTTGAGGGGCGGCGTCCCTTCCAGATCAATTTCGCAGCCGGCGCAGCCCTGGGGCTGATCCTCGGGCTGTTGATCCATCGCTTCACCCGCGCCCGCGCCATGGAGGCGAGCACCGCCATGGCCCTCGCCGCGGTGCCGGGCCTGCTCGTGACGGCGGCGGTCGGCTCGCATTTTTCGGTGTTCTTCCCCGCCCTGAACCCGGCCCTCGACAAGGTGTTCGGCTCGCTCATGCTCTGGTTCTACGGCTTCGCGCTCATCGGCGCGCTCTGGACGGGACGCGGGCGGTGAGCGGATCCGCATTTCGCCGGGGCCTTCCGCTGGCGGCGGCCAGCACCTGGTTCGTGCTGACGCTGTCCGCCCTCTTCGTCGGCTTGGGGGCCCTGTTCATTGTCGCGCCGCGCCTCGGGGCCGCCCTGTTCGGGCTGCCGGCGCCGGAGGCCGCGAGCCTCGGCTATCTTCCGGTGATCGGGCTGCGCGACCTCGCCTTCGGCCTCTATCTCTTCGCACTGGCCCGGCTGGCCACGCGGCGCGCGGTCGGGACGGTGCTTGCGATCACGGTTCTGATTCCGGCCGGCGACGTCACGATCGTCGCCCTCCAGCGCGGTTTCGACTCGCCGGGACACCTGCTGCTCCATGCCGCGAGCGGCGCCACCATGGCGACCGGCGCGGCCTGGCTCCTTCATCAGTCGCGCCAACAAGGGGAGAACCCACACCCATGACCCAGATCGCCTTCCTCGGACTCGGCAACATGGGCGGCCCGATGGCCGCCAATCTCGTCAAGGCGGAGCACCAGGTCACCGGCTTCGATCTTTCGCCAGCCTCCCTCGATCAGGCGCGAGCGGACGGGATCACGATCGCGGGCTCCGGCCGCGATGCCGTCGCGGACGCCGATGTGATCGTCACCATGCTGCCCGCCGGAAAGCACGTGCTCTCGGTCTGGGCCGACATCCTACCCGCCGCGAAGCCCGGCACCCTCGTGATCGATTCCTCCACGATCGACGTCGAGAGCGCGCGCAAGGCGCATGGAATGGCCGAGGAGCGGGGTCTCCTCTCCCTCGATGCGCCGGTCTCCGGCGGCGTCGGCGGCGCGAAGGCCGCGACCCTCACCTTCATGGCGGGCGGTTCCACCGAGGCGTTCGCACGGGCCGAGCCGATCCTGTCCCGCATGGGCAAGCGGGTGGTCCATTGCGGCGAGGCCGGCGCCGGCCAGGCGGCGAAGATCTGCAACAACATGATCCTCGGCATCTCGATGATCGGCGTCGCGGAAGCGTTCGTGCTGGCGGAAAAGCTGGGGCTCTCGCACCAGGCCCTGTTCGACGTGGCCTCGACCTCCTCGGGCCAGTGCTGGTCGCTCACCACCTATTGCCCGGTGCCGGGTCCGGTGCCGACGAGCCCCGCCAACAACGGCTACAAGCCGGGCTTCGCGGCCGCCCTGATGCTCAAGGACCTGAAGCTCGCCCAGGAGGCTGCGCTCGCGGCCGGTGCCGCGACGCCGCTCGGGGCCGAGGCCGCGCAGCTCTATGCGCTCTTCAACGGCGCCGGCCACGCGGAGGACGATTTCTCCGGCATCATCAATTTCGTGCGCGGCGCCGCCGGCAAGGCCTGAGCCTGCGCGGCCGCTTGCGGCGAACCGGTCGATCCTCGTCTTCGACGGCGGCTTGTCATTGGAACCCGCTCATGAAGCGGCGGTCGATCCAGTCCTTGAGCCACCAGGCCGCCCGCCCCTCATAGGCGAACCAGGCGCCGCGCCCCGCAATGGCGCGGCCATCGCCGGTCGAGAGGATCACGAGGTGGCGTTCCTGGGGCACGAAGGTCTCCAGCGCCTCGCCGGACAGGCGCCGGCGCAGGTTGCGGGCGAGCGGCGGCCCCTGCCGGACCGCATAGACCCCCGCCTTGGGGCGCGGATGGCTCAGCATGGTCGCGCAATCGCCCGCCGCGAACACGTCCTCCTCCCCCTCGACCTGGAGGGTGGAGCGGAGCGCAAGGAAGCCATGGGTGTCGGTTGCAAAGCCTGAGCCCAGGAGAGCCGGGGGTGGGGCGGCCTGCGTCGAAACGAGCGTGGCATCGGCGGGGATCCGGCGCCCGCTGCGGAGCGTGATCGCTCCCGGTTCGATCGCGATCGCGGGTTCGCCTGCATGCAGGCCGATCCGGTGGCGCTCCAGCGCACGGGCCACGATCCTGCGCATGCGCGGGTTGAGCTCCGGCGGCGCGGCGGCGCTGACGAGATCGAAGGTGAAGCGCTCCCTATCGAGGCCGCGTTCGGCCGCTCCGCGCTGGAGCGTAGCCGCCGCGGCGAAGACGAGGCACAAGCCCCCGATCCCGCCGCCGACCACCACGATGCGCCGCGGTCCGCCGGGCCCGAGGGCACGGGTTCGGAGCGCCTCCCACTTGTCGAGAAAATCGCCGATCGGTTTCACCGCGATCGCGTGCTCGGCCGCGCCCGCGATGCCGGAGAGATCCGGCGTGATGCCGATGTCGATCGACAGGAGGTCGTACGGGACGGAGTCGCCGCTCTTGAGGATGACTCGCCGCCCCGGGCGGTCGAACCCCGTCGCCTCGTCGTGGATCAGGCGAGCGCCGCAACGTTCCGCCAGCCGCGCGAGGTCGATATGCATGGCGTCGCGGGGATAGAGCCCGGCCACATGCCCCGGCAGCATGCCGGAATAGGGCGTCCGCACGTCCTTGGCCACGAGGGTAATCTCGGTAGGCTCGGGCTGTCGGGCGAAATCGCGCAGCACGAGGGCATGAGTATGCCCACCCCCCACCAGAACGAGCCGCTTTCGCGCAGGGGGCCCGGTCATCGGTGTCCCGAAGGGGCGGATTCGGGGCCGTTTCTGTCCTGCATGGTCTCCATCGACCCACATCTCGGAACCCGGGTGTTGCAGCGGGCCTACAGCTTTCGCGGCCGCGCTCCCTTAGGGTCGTGCTAACCTCTTCGATCTATCATTGCGGATTCGGCACCGTCCATGGCGCGCACCCCTCCCGTCACAGCTGATCCGGCTGCCGACGCCGCTATGCTGCTGCGCCGTCTCGCCTTTGCGATCCTGATGATCGTCCTGCCCGTGGCGGCCCTGTTCGCACGCCGCGGAATCGTGGTGCTGGCGCCGGTCGGCATCGCGCTCCTCGTCATTGCCGCCATGCTCGACGGCGCCGCGAGGCCCCTGCGCCAGGGCGTGGCGCGCCTCCTCTCCTCGGGAGGCGGACTTGCCGGCGGGGTCCTGATCCTCTGGTGCCTGGCTTCCCTGATCTGGACGCCCTTCAAGGCCGAGGCGGCGGAGCGCCTGTTCAATATCGTGAGCACCCTGGCACTGGCGGTCGCGGGCTATCTGGCCCTGCCCGACCGCATGCGCTCGGCCAACCTGTATCTCCTGCCGATCGGCGTGGGGCTCGCCACCCTGGCAGCCGCCTGGCTCGGGGTCGCGGCGCTCCGGGATGCGCTTCCGGATGCGGGTGCGGCCCAGACCTTCGAGCGCGGCCTTGTGGTGCTGGTGCTTCTCGTGTGGCCTTCGTTGGCCTGGCTGCGGTCCCGCGAGCGGGACCTCGAGGCGCTTCTGCTGGCGACCGCGACGGCGCTCACGGTTGTCATCGCCGGTCTCCCGATGCCACTCGCAGGGCTCGTCATCGGGGCCATCGTCTTTACCCTGTCCGCAGCGCGACCTCGTCTCGGCATCCGGCTGAGCGCGGCCGTGATGGCAGGTCTTCTGGTGTTCGCGCCGTTGCTGCCATTCGTGGCCTATCCGGTCGCCGCCCTGGTCTTCGGCCCAGGGGATCCGATCTCTACAACGCTTCAGGTCTGGCGCTCCACGGTGCTGGAGGAGCCGGCCCGCCTCATCACCGGTCATGGATTCGAGACGGCCCTGCGTGGCCGGAGCGTCGGGCTTCTGCCCGGGAATGCCCCGCAGACGCTGCTGTTCGAGGCCTGGTACGATCTCGGCCTCGTCGGCGCGGTCTCGGGCGCGGTGGCGCTGTATCTCGCCGTCGAAGCCGCAGGACGCGACCATCCGCCCCTGATTCCGGGCGTCATGGCGTCCTTTGCCTCCGCGTTCGCTCTCGCCTGCCTCGGCATCGGCACGGCGCAGATGTGGTGGTTCACGGCGCTCGTGGTCACGGTTCTGATCTTCACCGCCGCCGAGCGCGGCCAGTTCCGGACCACCCGGCCGAAGGCGATCCTGCGGGGCCTCACCTCATCGCGTCCGGCGCAAGGGTAAGCCCGCGCCGACACCCTGATCCGCAAGGGGGCGACCCTCCGGGCGCGCCCGTCAGGCGGCTGCCGGCACCGTGATCCGCCCCTCGTGCACCGCGTGGCAGGCGACGCCTTCCGCGAGCGGCGGGATCTCCGCCCGGCAGCGCTCGTTGGCGAAGGGGCAGCGCGGGTTGAAGGTGCAGCCCGAGGGCGGGTCGATGGGATTCGGGATCTCGCCCTTCACCGGGATGCGCTGGCGTCCCGTCATGCCCACGTCCGGCACCGCGTCGAGAAGCATGCGGGTATAGGGGTGCTTGGGATTGGCGAAGAGCTCGCGACCCCCCGAAATCTCGACGATGCGGCCGAGATACATGACGCCGATGCGGCTGGCCATGTGGCGCACCACGGCGAGGTTGTGGCTGATGAAGAGATAGGTGAGCCCGAACCGGTCCTGCAGGTCGCGCATCAGGTTGAGGATCTGGGCCTGGACGCTGACATCGAGGGCGGAGGTCGGCTCGTCGCAGACGATGAACTCGGCGTTCGAGGCGAGGGCCCGGGCGATGGCGATGCGCTGGCGCTGGCCGCCAGAGAATTCATGCGGGTATTTGCTGCCGTCATCCGGGTGCAGGCCGACCAGGGTCAGGAGCTCGCCGACGCGGGCCCGGATGTCGCCCTCGCCCTGCACCAGGCGGAAGGCGCGGATCGGCTCCGCAACGATCTGGTCCACACGCCAGCGCGGATTGAGGCTGGCATAGGGATCCTGGAAGATCATCTGGATGCGCCGGCGCAGGCGCTGCCGCTCGGCCGCCGCCGCCGCGCTCGTCATCGAAATCCCGTCGATGGTGACCTCGCCCGACGTCGGCGGCAGGAGGCCCACCACCATCCGGGCGACTGTGGACTTGCCCGAGCCCGACTCACCGACGAGCGCGAAGGTCTCGCCTTTGGCGATCTCGAAGGAGACCCCGTCGACCGCCTTCAGGAACTGCTTTTCGCCGCCCTCCAGCACCCGGTTGAGCCAGGGCTTGGAGACGTCGAAGGCCCGTCGGAGGTCCCTGATCTGGACATATGGCGATTGGCTCACGAGGGAATTCCTTCCACGATCGGGGCGCGGGTGTGGGTCACGGAAGAAAGCCAGCTCATGGAGCTGCCCCTTCCTCGCTGGGGCTCACGTCCGGACGGCAGCGGAACGCGCTCACGAGGGAATTCCTTCCTCAAGCGGAGCGTGGGTGTGGATCTTGTGCGCGGCCGCCGTCGGATCGTCGGCATCGTAGAGATGGCAGGCGACCCGGTGCTCGGCGCGCTGGATCGGCTCCGGCCGGTCACGCGTGCAGCGCTCCCAGGAATGGGGGCAGCGCGGGTGAAACGGACAGCCGGACGGGATCGCGGAGAGGCGCGGCATCGAGCCGGGGATCTGGACGAGGCGGGCATCCGCGTCCTGCACGAGCGACGGGATCGCCCCCATGAGCCCTCGCGCATAGGGGTGGAGCGGGTTCTGGACCACATCGCGGACAGGTCCGATCTCGGCGATGCGGCCCGAATACATCACGGCGACCCGGTCGGCGGTCTCGGCGATCACGCCCATGTCGTGGGTGACGAGCATGATCGCCGTGCCGTGCTCGCGGCCCAGGCGCTTCAGGAGCGCGATGATCTGGGCCTGGACCGAGACGTCGAGCGCGGTGGTGGGCTCGTCCGCGATGATGAGCTCGGGCTCCGCGCAGAGGGCGAGCGCGATCACCACGCGCTGGCGCATGCCGCCCGAGAATTCGTGCGGATAGCCGTCGATGCGCCGCTCGGGCGCCGGAATCCCGACCTCGGCGAGGAGATCGATCGCGCGCTTGCGGGCCGCGGACCCGGAGAGGTTGGTGTGAGTCTGGATCGTCTCGATGAGCTGCTCGCCGACCCGGTAGAGCGGATTGAGGCTCGTGAGCGGATCCTGGAAGATCATGCCGATGCGCTTGCCGCGCACCTTCCTCATCTCCTCGGGCGGGAGATTGTCGATGCGTGTGCCCGACAGCAGGATCTCGCCGCCCGCGATGCGGCCCGGCGGGTCGATGAGGCCGATCACGGCCGAGCCCGTCACCGATTTGCCGGCGCCGGATTCCCCGACCACGCCCAAGACCTCGCCTTTAGCGATGTCGAAGGAGATACCGTCGATGGCCTTCAGGATGCCGCGGCGGGTGACGAACTCGACCCGGAGGTCGCGGACGGAAAGGACGGGAGGACTCATCGGGGCGGATACGCTCGGGGCTTGCGGCGGATGGGTCGGGCTTGAGGCACGGTCTGTGCCGCAGGCGAGTGGCCAGATTCCACCATTCCGCACGGAAAGGAAACGGGGCGCGACCGCCAGCGACGATAAGGCCGATGAGCCTTCCGCGGCCGGGCCTGGCCGGCCAGGCGACCTTGGCCCGGTTTACGTGGAGGAGCCTGCTCCCGGGAGAGCCTCCGCTCACGCGATCTTGCCCTGGTTCACGTGTAGGGGCCTGCCCTCCAGGAAGTCCTCCGCGTAGTGGCAGGCCACGAGACGTCCGCCCACGGGGCGTAGGGGAGGGCGGTCGATCCGGCAGCGGTCGGTCGCGAAGGGGCAGCGGGTCGAGAAGACGCAGCCCTGCGGCGGATTGAGGGGCGAGGGCAATTCCCCTTTCAGCACGATGCGCTCGCGCTTGCCCGCGATCCCGGGAGTCGAGGAAAGAAGCGCCTGGGTGTAGGGGTGGAGCGGCTGAGCGTAGATCGCCTCCTTCGGCCCCTGCTCCATGGCGAGGCCCAGATACATCACGAGCACGTCGTGAGCGATGTGCCGCACGACCGCGAGGTCGTGCGAGATGAAGAGATAGGCGAGGCCGAGCTCGCCTTGGAGATCGGCGAGGAGGTTGAGGACCTGAGCCTGGATCGAGACGTCCAGCGCCGAGACCGGCTCGTCGGCGACGAGGAGCTTCGGCGAGAGCATCAGGGCGCGGGCGATGGCGACGCGCTGGCGCTGCCCGCCCGAGAACATGTGGGGATAGCGGCCGTAATGCTCCGGCCTCAGGCCCACCTTGGCCATTATGGCCCGGGCGCGCTCGGTGCGCTCGGCGCCCGAAAGCTTGGTGTTGATGACGAGGGGCTCCTCCAGGATCGTGCCCACCTTCTTGCGCGGGTTGAGCGATCCGTAGGGATTCTGGAACACGAGCTGCACGGTGCGGCGCAGGCGTGTGGCCTCGCCGGCCGGCGGGTTGACGGCGTCGAGCCCGTCGAGGGTGAGCCGGCCTTCCGTGGGCTTCTCGATCAGCGTCACCATGCGGGCGAGCGTGGACTTGCCGCAGCCGGATTCGCCGACGACCGCGAGCGTGCGCCCGGGCTGAACCGAAAATGAGATGTCGCCGACCGCCTGCAGCCGGCCGGGCTCCTGGAACAGGCCCCGGCGGACCTCGTAGACCCGCTTCAGGTTTTCGGCGACCACCACGGGCGCGCCCGCAGCGGATGGTGCGGATCGCAGAGTCTCGGACACGGGCGCGCTCACGATGCGACCTCCGTTCGCACGGGGCCGTCGGCCCGGATCTCGGCATCGCGGCTCGGATCGCCGAGGGGATAATGGCAACGGATCTGTCCGCCCGCCCAGGGACGCAGGTCCGGACGCGCCTGGCGGGAATGCTCCGTGGCATAGGCGCAGCGGGGCGAGAACAGGCAGCCCCTCGGCCGGTCGTAGAGGCCCGGCACCACGCCCGGAATCGTGGCAAGCCGCCCGCCGGCGCTGCGCTCCGGCAGGGCCGCGAGCAGGGCCGCCGTATAGGGGTGCTGGGGCGACGCGAAGAGGTCGGCGGCGTCGCGCTCCTCCATGATCTGGCCCGCATACATGACCATCATGCGCTGAGCGGTCTCGGCCACCACGCCCATGTTGTGGGTGATGAGCACGAGCGCCATGCCGCGCTCCTTCTGCAGGGTCAGGAGCAGGTCGAGGATCTGGGCCTGGATCGTCACGTCGAGCGCCGTCGTGGGCTCGTCCGCGATGAGGAGGCGCGGGTTGCAGGCGATCGCCATGGCGATCATGACGCGCTGGTTCATGCCGCCCGAGAGCTGGTGCGGGAAGGCTTTGAGCCGGCTCTCCGCCGCCGGGATCCCGACCTGCTCGAGGAGTTCGACTGCGCGCCGCCGGGCGGCCTTGCGGTCCATGCCCTCGTGCTCGCGCAAGGTTTCCGTGAGCTGAAAGCCGATCGTGAAGCAGGGATTGAGACTGGTGGTCGGCTCCTGGAAGATCATCGCCACGTCCTTGCCGGTGAGCTTCCGCCGCTCCCGGTCGGAGAGGGCGAGCAGGTCGCGGCCCGCAAACGACAGGCGGTCGGCGCGCACCCGGCCCGGATAGGGGACGAGGCCCATGAGGGCCAGCATGGTGACGCTCTTGCCGGAACCGGATTCGCCGACGACGCCGAGCACCTCGCCCTCGTCGAGGGTGAGGCTGACCCCATCGACGGCCCGCATGAGGCCGCCTTGCGTCGGGAATTCCACCGAGAGGTTCTGGATGTCGAGAAGGGGCATTGGACCGTTGGGGCTTGGAACAGCGGCAGGCCGCGAGCGAGGTCGCGAAAGGGGCGCTCAGCGCTTGAGCTTGGGGTCGAGCGCGTCCCGCAGGCCGTCGCCGAGGAGGTTGAAGGCCAGGACCGTGATCAGGATCGCGAGCCCCGGGAAGGTCACGACCCACCAGGCGCGGAGCACGAACTCGCGCGCGTCCGCCAGCATGGTCCCCCATTCCGGCGCGGGCGGCTGGGCGCCGAGGCCGAGGAAGCCGAGGGCGGCGGCGTCGAGGATTGCGGTCGAGATGCCGAGCGACGCCTGGACGATGAGGGGCGCGGTGCAGTTCGGCAGCACCTCCTTGAACATCAGCCGCACCGTGCCGGCGCCGCTGACGCGCGCCGCGGTCACGTAGTCTTTCGAGGTTTCGGTGATCACCGCCGCACGGGCGAGCCGCACGTAATGGGGCAGGATCACGAGGGCGACCGCGAGCATGGAGTTCATCAGTCCCGGCCCCAGCACCGCCACGACCACGATGGCGAGCAGGAGGCTCGGCAGCGTCAGGATGATGTCCATGAGCCGCATGATGAAGATCTCGGTCAGGCCGCGGAAGAAGCCCGCGACGAGGCCGAGCACCGTGCCGAGCACGATCGAGATCGCCACCACCGCGAGGCCGATCAGGAGCGACAGCCGCGCGCCGTGGATCAGGCGCGAGAGGATGTCGCGGCCGATCGGATCGGTGCCGAGGGGATAGGCGAATGTCCCACCCTCCTGCCAGAAGGGCGGCTTCAGGGCGATGCTCGTGTCCGTGATGTAGGGCGAGTGAGGGGCGAGCACGTCGGCGAAGATCGCGGCCAGGACGACCACGAGAATGACGACGAGCCCCGCGACGGCGCCGTGGTTGGCGCTGAAATAGCCCCAGAACTCACGCAGGGGATGGGGCGGCGTGGCGCTCGACGCCGCCACCGCCGGCGCTTCCATGGTTTCGGCAGTCACGGGCGGGATCCTGATGGGCTGTGGGAGGCGGCGGCGGGGATGTGGGGCGGCAGGACTTTCGAGCATATCGGTGATGCCAGATGCAGGCCGCGTGCGGACGGTGGGGCGTTCGGGCTCATCGGTGGTGCCGGATGCGGGGGTTGATGAGGCCGTAGGTGACGTCGACCAGGAGGTTTACGGTCATGACCACCATGCCGAGGAGCAGCGCGCCGCCCTGGAGCACGGGATAGTCGCGGCGGAAGATCGCCTCGATGAGCCACTTGCCCACGCCGGGCCAGGAGAAGATCGTCTCGGTCAGGATCGCTCCCGTGAAGAGCACGCCCACCTGCAGGCCGATGACCGTGACGACCGGGATCAGCGCGTTGCGCAGGGCGTGCAGACCGATCACCCGGAAGCGGGACAGGCCCTTGGCCTTGGCGGTGCGGATGTAGTCCTCACCCAGCACCTCCAGCATGGCCGAGCGCGTCATGCGCGCGATCACGGCGAGCGGCACGGTTCCGAGCACGATCGAGGGCAGGATCAGGTGCCGCACGGCGGACAGGAACGCGCCTTCGTCCTCGGAATAGAACAGGGAATCGATGAGGAGGAAGCCCGTGACAGGCTCGATGTAGTAGAGCACGTCGATCCGGCCCGAGACCGGGGTCCAGCCGAGCTTCACCGAGAACAGCAGGATGAGGATGAGCCCCCACCAGAAGATCGGCATCGAATAGCCGGCGAGCGAGACCCCCATCACTCCGTGGTCGAAGATCGAGTTTCGTTTCACGGCTGCCAGGATCCCGGCGGGGATGCCGATCAGGAGGGCGAGGATGATCGCACAGAGGGCGAGTTCGATCGTGGCCGGAAACAGGGCCAGGAACTCGTCCAGGACAGGCGCCTGCGTGACGAGGGACTTGCTCAGGTCCCCCTGCAGGACCCGGGCGATGTAGACCCCGTACTGGACCAGGATCGGCCGGTCGAAGCCGTATTCCTTGCGCAGCAACTCGTGTCGCGCCGGATCGATGCCGCGCTCGCCCGCCATGGTCTCGATCGGGTCGCCCGGAACGAGGCGGATCAGGAAGAACGTGAGGAGCGTGATCCCGATGAAGGTCGGGACGATGAGGCTCACGCGGGTCAGGATGAAACGGAGCATGGTTCACAACGAAAAAGGCGGGACGGCCTCTGGCAAGGCCGCCCCGCCTGTTGGAAGAGAAGCGGCTTACTTGCCCGCGATGTCGACGCCGTAGAAGACGTGACGGCCGAAGGGCGAGAGCTTGAAGTCCACGACCTCCTTGCGCACGGGCTTCAGCTGCACCGCGTGGGCGATCGTGAACCAGGGCGCCTGCTCCTTGAAGATCACCTGCGCCTGCTCGTAGAGCTTCGTGCGCTCGGCCTGGTCGGTCGTGACCTTGGCCTTGGTGACGAGGTCGTCGAAGGGCTTGTGGCACCACTTGGCATTGTTGCCGCCCGACTTCGCGGCCTCGCAGCCCAGCAGGGTGTGGAGGAAGTTGTCCGGGTCGCCGTTGTCGCCGGTCCAGCCCAGCATGCCGGTCTGGTGCTCGCCCGCCTGCATGCGCTTGCGGTACTCGCCCCACTCGAAGCTCTTGATCTCGGCCTTCACGCCGATCTTGGCGAGGTCGGCCTGCATGAGCTCCGCGATGCGGCGGGCGTTCGGGTTGTAGGGACGCTGCACGGGCATGGCCCACAGGTCGGTCTCGAGGTTCGAGACGCCGGCCTCGGCCAGGAGCTTCTTGGCGCCTTCCGGATCGTAGGGATCGTCCTTCACGGCGTCGTTGTAGGACCACATCGACGGCGGGATCGGATTCTTGGCGGGGACGCCGGTGCCGAGGAACACCGCATCCACGATGGCCTTCTTGTTGAGGGCCATGTTGAAGGCCTTGCGGACGCGGACGTCGTCGAAGGGCTTCTTGGTGGTGTTGTAGGAGAGGTAGCCGACGTTGAGGCCGGGCTGCTCCAGGATCGTGACGTTCGGGTCCTTCTTGATCGCCTCGATGTCGGCCGGGGCCGGGTAGGGCATCACGTGGCATTCGCCCTTCTGGAGCTTGGCCCAGCGCACGGAGGCATCGGGCGTGATCGAGAACACGAGGTCGTCGATCTTGGCCTTGCCGCCCCAGTAGTCCGGGTTCGCCCGGTAACGGATGACCGCGTCCTTCTGATACTGCAGGAAGGTGAAGGGGCCGGTGCCGATCGGATCCTGGTCGATCTTCTCAGGGGTGCCGGCCTTCAGCATGGCATCGGCATATTCCTTGGACTGGATCGCGGCCCAGGGCATGGCGAGGTCGGACAGGAACGGCGCCTCGGGCTGGTTCAGCGTGAATCGGACTGTATGGTCGTCCACCTTCTCGATCGACTTGAGCAGCTTCGGCATGCCCATGTCCTGGAAATAGGTGTGGTTCGAGCTCGTCACCCGGAAGAAGGGATGATCCTCCTTCCACTGGCGCTCGAAGGAAAAGATGATGTCGTCCGCGTTGAAGTCGCGGGTCGGCTTGAAGCTCCGGGTGGAGTGCCACTTGACGTTCTTGCGCAGGTGGAAGGTGTAGACCGTGCCGTCCGGCGAGATGTCCCACTTCTCGGCGAGGCTGGGAATGACCTGCGTGCCGCCGCGCTCGAAATCCACGATGCGGTTGTAGACCGGCTCGCTGGCGTCGAAGGTCGTGCCCGTCGTGTTGACGCCGGGATAGAAGTTCTCGGGGCTGCCCTCCGAGCAGTAGACGAGAGTTTTCGCCGAAAGGGGAGCGGCGGCAAGAAGGGCCGGAATGCCGATCGCGGCGAGAAGGGCCGAACGTTTCATAAAGGTCAACCTCCCATGACGGCCGTTGTTTCGGCCGCCCGTCGCAGGAGTTACCGACGATGCGCCGGCGAAGTCAATCGGCTTGCCTCAGGGGAATCCGGCCATCACCGGGATATGACCGGGGCCCCAGCATGATGCAGGCACCCCTTCTGGGCGCGGAAGGCGTTGCGCAACCCCCGCGCGAGGCGGGTGCTCGGGGCAGCCGATCGCGCTCACCGGAGGCGCGGGTTCAGGGCGTCGCGCAGCCAATCGCCGAGCAGGTTGATGGCGAGCACCAGGGCCGCGAGAGAAAAGCCCGGGAAGGCCACCATCCACCATTCGCCGGAGAACAGGTAGTTGTTGCCGATGCGGATCAGGGTGCCGAGGGAGGGCATGGTCTCGGGCATGCCGGAGCCGAGGAACGACAGGGTCGCCTCGGTGATGATGGCGAGCGCGAGGTTGATGGTCGCGATGACGAGCACCGGGCCGAGCACGTTGGGCAGCACGTGTCGGACCATGATGACGGGCGAGGGCAGCCCGATCAGGCGCGCCGCGGCGATGTAGTCCTTGTTCTTCTCCACCATCACGGAGCCCCGCACCGTGCGGGCGTACTGGACCCAGAAGCTCAGGCCGATGGAGAAGACGAGGACGCTCAGCATGGTCTGGGGCGAGAGCTGGCCGCCGAGCGCCGATTTCACCACACCGTCGACGAGGAGCGCGATGAGGATCGCCGGGAAGGTCAGCTGCACGTCGGCCACCCGCATGATCACCGTGTCGGCGGCGCCGCCGAAATAGCCGGCGACGAGCCCGAGCGTGATCCCGAGCGCCGCCGAGAACGCGACGCCGAGGATCCCGACGAGGAGTGAGATCCGCAGCCCGTGCAGAATGGCCGAAAAGATGTCCCGGCCCTGCTCGTCGGTGCCGAGCAGGTACGGCTTCTGGCCCTCCGCCTCCCAGAGCGGCGGCAGGCGGCTGTTGAGGAGGTCGAGCTGGGCCGGATCGAACGGGTCCTGCGGGGAGAGCACGCCCGCCAGGACCGCGGCCGCGAAGAAGAGCACCGTCAGCACGGCCGCGACCATGGTGGTCTTGGAGCGCCTGAAACTCGCCCACACGTCGCTGTCGAAGAAGCGGCCGGCCCAGGAGAGCGTCCGGCGCGGAGCCGCGGGGGACGTCGGGGCGGCTTGCACGGCTTCGGTCATCGGATGGAGTCCTTACGCCGGTTGCCGGATCGACGCCCGCAGGCGCGGGTCGACCACCGTGTAGAGGATGTCGACCACGAGGTTGATGGTCACGAAGATCAGCGCCACCAGCATGAGGTAGGCCGCCATGATCGGGATATCGACGTTCTGGACCGCCTGCACGAAAAGCAGGCCCATGCCGGGCCACTGGAACACGGTCTCGGTGATGATCGCAAACGCGATCACCGAGCCGAATTGCAGCCCCGCGATGGTGATGACGGGAACGAGGGTGTTCTTCAGCGCGTGTCCGAAATGGATCGACCGCGTCTTCAGGCCCCGGGCGCGGGCGAAGCGGATGTAGTCGGTGCGCAGCACCTCCAGCATCTCGGCCCGGACGAGGCGCATGATCAGCGTCATCTGAAACAGGCCCAGCGTGATCGAGGGCATGATGAGCGCCTTCAGCCCCGACCCGGTGAGAAGCCCCGTAGACCACCAGCCGAGCCGCACGGTGTCGCCGCGGCCATAAGACGGCAGCCAGCCCAGGATCACGGAGAAGAGGTAGATCATCAGGATGCCGATCAGGAATGTCGGGAGCGACACTCCGATCAGGGAGACGGCCTGGAACACCTTGGCGAGCGCGCTGTCCCGGCGCAGGGCCGAATAGACCCCCATCAGGATGCCGCAGACGAGGGCGAAGATCGTGGCGCAGATCGCGAGCTCGAGGGTGGCGGGCATGCGCTCCGCCAGGAGCGTCGAGACGGGCTGGCGGAATTGGTAGGAGACCCCGAAGTCGCCCTGGATCCCGCGCAGGAGATAGCGGCCGAACTGCACCGGGACCGGATCGTCGAGGCCGAGCGAGCGGCGCACCTGCTCGCGTTCGGCCGCCGGCGTGTCCATGGACACGATCTGGTTCACCGGGTCGCCGGCAAAGCGGAACATCGCGAAGGAGATGATCCCCACGGCGAACAGGACCGCGACCGCTTGCACGGCGCGACGAAGAATGAAGGCGAGCATTCAGGGTGCTTTCTTCACCTTCCCCCTGAGGAGGAAGGCGGCGGGCGGAGCAGGCCGGAAAAAGGGTCCATCCGCGGCGGGGTCAGCGCCCGATGTCCCTCCCCCTCTTCGGAGGACCCTCCCCCGAAGAGGGGGAGGGGGCTGTGGCTCCCTACTCCTTGCGGGCCCAGTAGAGCAGCACCGAGTTGTCCGCACGCTGGGTCAGCTTCACCTTGTTGGATACGCCCCAGGCCAGCGCCTGCTGGTGCAGGGGGATGTAGCCGAACTCGTTGTAGGTGATGCGGAACGCGTCCTTCATGAGCTGGTCGCGCTTGGCCTTGTCGTTCTCGACCAGCGCCTTGTCGGTGAGCGCGTCGTGCTCCTTGTTGCAGTAGCCGCCGAGGTTCGACTCGCCGCGCGAGGTTTGCGGGTTGTCGCGGCAGCCCTCGATGTCGTGGAGCACGTTGTGGGCGTCGAAGGTGCCGGGCGTCCAGCCGAGCAGGTAGAACGAGGTCTGGTAGTTGCCGGCCTTCAGGACCTTCGCGAAGTACTGCGCCTTCGGCTGGGCCATCAGGTTCACCTTCACGCCGATGCGGGCCAGCATCGAGACCACCGCCTGGCAGATCGCCTCGTCATTGACGTAGCGGTCGTTCGGGCAGTCCATGCCGACCTCGAACCCGTTCGGGTAGCCGGCCTCGGCCAGAAGCTTCTTGGACGCCTCGGGATCATATTTCGGGCGCTGGAACTCCTGCTCGAAGCTCACGAGCTCCGGCGCGACCATCAGGGCCGACGGGGTCGAGAGGCCGCGCATGACGCGGGTCTTGATCGTGTCGATGTCGATCGCCTGGTAGAAGGCCTGGCGGACCTTGATGTCCTTGAAGGGGTTCTTGCCCTTGACGTTCGAGAAGAGCAGCTCGTCGCGGACCTGGTCGAAGCCGAGAAAGATCGTCCGCAGCTCGGGGCCGGTGAGAACCTTGGCGTTCGGGCTCGCGTTCACGCGCTGGATGTCCTGCAGCGGAACGGGCTCGATCACGTCCACCTCGCCCGAGAGCAACGCCGCGACGCGGGTGGCGTCCGAGCCGATCGGGGTGAAGATGATCTCGGTCAGGTTGTGCTCGGCCTTGTCCCACCACTTGTCGTTCGGCTTGAAGACCGTCTTCACGCCCGGCTGATGGCTCTCGATCCTGAACGGGCCGGTGCCGTTGGCGTTGAGCGAGGCGAAGCTCGGGCTCGTGGCCGAAGCCGGCGTCGGGCCGGCGGTGTTGTTCGCCTCGGCCCATTCCTTGTCCATGATGTACCAGGTGTCCCACTGGGCATTCAGGATCGGGTTCGGGGACTTCAGCTTCACGTCGATGGTGTGGTCGTCGACCTTCACGAACTCGGCGTTGGTGGGCACGCGGGTCTGGAAGTTCGAGCCCTGCGCGCGCACGCGGTTGGCCGAGAAGATCACGTCGTCGGCGGTGAAGTCGTTGCCGTTGTGGAACTTCACGCCCTTGCGCAGGAACAGGCGCCAGGTGAGGCCGTCCTCGCTGATCTCCCAGCGCTCGGCCAGGCCGGGCTGGATGGCGAGGTCCTTGCCGCGCTTCGTCAGGCCTTCATAGACATGGCCGAGATGGGCGTTGGTGGTGGTCTCGTTGAGGGTGTAGGGATCGAGCGACTTGAGGTCGCCTTGGTTCGCGTAGCGCAGGGTGTTGGCCATCGCCGTCGAGGCGAGGAGCGACGCCGCAGCGGCCGCGAGTAGGGTGGCTCGGATGGTCATCGGTGGTCATTCTCCGCTGGATGCCTCCGCCAGGGCCGCGGAAGCCTTCTTGATTTGGCGGTCGCCGTGCTGGTGCAGCGGCCCCGTCCCTTGACCACAGGTTAGACAGGGAGTGGGCTTGAGGTCCAGTCCCGCGCGACGGGAGCCCGTCCGCGCGCCGCAACCCCGGCCGAAGCGGCGCCCTCGCCGGAGATCAAGCGTTCCTCGAACCACTTGCCCGGGTCGAGCACGGTACCGTGGAGGCCGCCCCGGCGGGCTTCGTCCGGTCGAGATGAGGTGCGGGGCTGCCGCCTCCACGTTGTAGCCACGGCTCATCTTCCCGTACGGCGATACGGGAGCAGGATTGGACCGGCCGGGCCGCTCCATGATGTGGATGCATGGCGATGCGAATGGGCCGGCCCGATGCCTTGACCCGGTCACCGCAGGTCTGCTTGGCTCGCACTTCGCATCGTCGCCCGCCGACGGATGGCAACCGACGGAACAACAAAGGTTTGCAACCTCATGCCGATCATCAACCGTGTCGCGGCTCTCGGACCGGAGATTGCCGCCTGGCGCCGGGACTTCCACGAGAATCCGGAGCTTCTCTTCGACGTGCACCGCACCGCCGGCATCGTGGCCGAGAGGCTGAAGGAGTTCGGCTGCGACGAGGTCGTGACCGGGATCGGCCGCACGGGTGTGGTCGGAGTCATCCGGGGCCGCCAGAACGGCTCCGGCAGGGTGATCGGGCTTCGCGCCGACATGGACGCGCTGCCGATCGAGGAGGCGACCGACGTCCCCTACAAGTCCAAGGTGCCCGGCAAGATGCATGCCTGCGGCCATGACGGGCACACCGCCATGCTGCTCGGCGCCGCCAAGTACCTCGCTGAGACCCGCAACTTCGACGGCACGGCGGTGGTGATCTTCCAGCCGGCCGAGGAGGGCGGCGGCGGCGGCGACGCCATGGTGAAGGACGGGCTCATGGAGCGCTTCGGCATCCAGGAGGTCTATGGCATGCACAATATGCCCGGCATCCCCGTGGGTCACTTCGCGATCCGGCCCGGCCCCATGATGGCGGCGGCAGACCGATTCACGATCCAGATCGAGGGCAAGGGCGGCCACGCGGCGCGGCCGTTCGAGTGCATCGATCCGGTCGTGACGGCGAGCCACGTGATCACGGCGCTGCAATCGGTCGTCTCGCGCAGCGTCGACCCGCTGGAATCGGCGGTCGTCTCGGTCTGCACCGTCAAGGCCGGCGAGGCCTTCAACGTGATCCCGCAGACCGCGACCCTGCTCGGCACCGTCCGCACCCTGACCCCGGAGGTGCGGGACCTGTGCGAGGCGCGCATCCGCACGGTCGTCGAGAATGTCTGCGCGGCCTTCGGGGCCAAGGCTCAGGTGGAGTACAACCGCGGCTATCCCGTCACCATGAACGACCCCGAGAAGACCGAGTTCATGGCGAGAGCCGCCGAGCAGGTCGGGGCCAAGGTCGACACGGACGTGCTGCCGCTGATGGGCGCGGAGGATTTCTCCTACATGCTGGAGAGCCGCCCTGGCGCCTACATCTTCCTCGGCAACGGCGACACGGCGGGCGTCCACCATCCGGCCTACGACTTCAACGACGAAGCCGCGCCCTACGGGGCTTCGCTCTGGGCCAGGATCGTCGAAACCGGCATGCCGGCCCGCTGAGCCGGGATGCCTGCGCCGTGCCGGGAGACCGGCACGGCGACACCCTCGGTTCGCCGCGCCAGTCTTGTCCGGTCTCGCTCCCCATGGAGGCGGACGGAAGCATTTAGGGGCGCGCGAAGCGCTCCGGCGCGAAAGGCTCCAATGGGAGCGGCGGCGTGCGCTGGTCGGCGATGTCGGCGACGGCGCGGCCGGTGATCGGTCCCGTCGAGAGGCCGATATGGCCGTGGCCGAAGGCGAAGATCAGGTTCGGGTGACGGGGTGCGCGCCCGATCACCGGCAGGCCGTCCGGGGTCGAGGGCCGAGAGCCGCACCAGGGCTCGGGTTCGACCGGCTCGCCGAGCGGCAGGGTCGCGCGTGCCTCCGGGAGCACGCGGGCGAGCTGGCGCGGGTTCGGCGGATCCTGGGGCCTCGCGATCTCGATGCCGGAGAGAAGACGCACGGTGCTGCCCTGCGGCGAGAGCACATAGGCGCCGCCGGTGTCGTGGACGGGGCGCGTGAGGTTGTGCGCGACGCGGTAATGCCGGTGATAGCCCCGCTCGGCTGCGAGCGGGAAGCGGTAGCCGAGGCGGCGCGCGAGTTCCCCCGACCAGGCGCCGGCCGCGAGCACCGCCTGGCGGGCCACGATCCCGCCGCCCGACCAGGACACGACGACATCGTCCGCTCCCGGCTCCAGCCGCTGGCAGCGGGCCTCGATCCACCGCCCGCCGCGGCCTAGAAAAGCCGCGCGGTAGCGGGCGACGAGCTCGCCCGGACCCGTGACCGCGCCCGATTCCGGGAACAGCAGCCCTTTCGCGAACCGCCGGGTCAATGCGGGTTCCGCAGCGGCAACCTCGGCCTCATCGAGGATCTCGGTCCGGACCTGGTGATGACCAAGGATCTCGCGCTCGAGCGCGCTTGCCGCGAAGGCGGCCTGCGTCCGGTAGAGTTTCAGGTAGCCCCGCCGCGCGATGAGATCATGCGCCTGCGCGACCTCGGCAAGCTCGATGTGGGCATCGTACGAGGCTGCGGTCAGGGGATCGAGGGCCGCGGCGGCGCGGCGCCAGGCCGCCTCGTTGGCGCAGGCGAGGACGTGCCGCAGCCAGGGCGCGGCACTCGGGAGCGCGCGGTAGCGCAGCTGCAGGGCCGGGTCAGCATTGCGGGCATAGCGGATGAGGTTCGGCCAAAGGCCCGGTCCCGCCACGGGCAGGATCGAGCCGCGGCTGATCACCCCCGCATTGCCGTAGGAGGCCATGGCATCGCCGGTCCCCGGATCGAGAAGCGCGACGCTCCGGCCCCGGAGAACCAGGTGGAGGGCGCAGGACAGGCCCACGACCCCGCCGCCGATGACTGCAACATCCATCTCCGGGACCCGCATCACTCGCCTCCGCCAACCAGTGTCCGGGCGCGCTCCAGGATCGGCCAGCGCTGCATGACTCCTTGCCAGCGCCCGTCGAGGTCCCAACGGCGACGGGCCTCCTGCCATGCCCCCTCGAAGGGTGCGAACGCGAACCGCACCCGGTGCAGGCCGGCCGGCACCGGCACGGCGCGGACGATCCCGTTGGCGCGAAGAAGCGGCGCGTCCTGCCCGTCGACCTCCGCCCGCCACCAGGGCTGATAGGGGTCGTTCAGCACGAGCCAGCCGCCCTGCGGGGCCTCCACGTCCACGAGGACCTCCGTGTTGCGGTAGGATGCGATCGTCACCGGGACAGCCGCACCGTTCCGGGCCGGCGCCGCGGCGGCGCCCGAGCCTTTCGGCAGCAGGACGGTCTGGGCGAGATCGACGTTCGGCCACCGTCCGGTTTTCAGGAGCTCATCGAAATCGGCCTCCTGCGCGCCCGTCACGAAATGCGCCCGCGGCCGGGCGCGGGGATTCTCGTAGACGAAGCCGTCCTTGGTGCGAGCCACGAAGGTGAGGTCGCTCGGTTTGAGAGCGCGGTCGATCTGTTCGACCGGAACCCCGGTCGCGATGAAACGAAGGCCGAGCAGGTCCGCCAGCGGCGAGCGGTAGGAGGGGAAGAGCGGGGAAAAGCGCCGCTGATCGGGCAGGGCCACGTGATCGCCCGCGCCCGTGGCTTCGGCATAGGCGCCGAGGCGGAGCGGGTTGTATCCCAGCGTGTTGTGCATCCGATGGACCAGGCTGGCATTCGGCCAGTGGAAGCCGAGGGCCGTGAGCTCGATCCGGTCGAGGCTGTTGGGCGTCAGCCAGGTCTCCAGGATCGTCAGGGTCTCGTTGCGGCTTTCCGGCCGCAGCACGTCGTAGGTCTCGGGAGGCAGGGCGGTGGATTCGTTCGGGCCGTTGTTCCAGGCAAGGTCGCCCGCGACGAAGAGGCCGGCGGCGAGAAGCGCCACAGCGCCCGAGCGCCGGACCAGCACCGGGAGCACGGACAGGAGCGCGAAGGCGGCACCCCAGCAGAGCGAGGCCTCGACGATCGGCCGCGCCGCGGTGTGAAGCGTGCCCTTGGCGAAGGCGAGCGTCATCCCGGCCGCCGCAAGGCTCAGGAAGAACGCCGCCTCGGCGGGGCCCGGCAGGGGCCGGTCCAGGCGATCTGTCCCGCTCCAGATGCGATGGGCCGCGTAGCCCGCAAGGATGGCGCCGAATGCCCCGACCAGGAAGGTCGCGTCGGCGGGGCGGCGGAAGAGGTCGGCGCCGGGCAGGATCAGGAACATGGGCTCGAACACCGGCGCGTAGCGGCCCAGCGCATAGAGCAGCATGATCGCAAATCCGACGACATAGATCCGGATCTCGCGCTCGCCGAAGAGGCCGCGAACGGCGCCTGCAATGACGAGGGCGAGCGGCAGCGCGCCGATGTAGAGAACGCCCATGTTGCGGGCGAGCGCGAGATCGACCGGGCCCCAGAGCGGGCTCGGCGGACCCCAGTAATCCGCGAAGGGGCCGCTCACGCCAAAGAGGTTCGGGATCGCGGCGGTGAGCAGCAGCGCCGGATGAAGCGAACCCTTCGCGGCGCCCCAGTAGTCGATCGCCGGGCGGTTCGAGGATTCCGCGAGGAGGATCGTCAGCAGGACCGGAACGGTGACGACGAGCGCGCCGCCCAGAAGGCCGGCGAGGAGCGGACCGATAGCGCTTCCGAGGCGCCGCCAGAACGGGCGGGCCAGCAGGTGGTCGAGAACCGCGAGACCGAGGGTCAGGAGCGCGAGATAGGCGACCTGATCGCGTCCGAGCGCCATTACCCCCGCGGCGAGTCCGGCCAGGAAGCCATAGGCGAGGGAGCGCCGCTCCAGGGCGCGCAGCAGCAGCCACAGCGCCACGGGCCACATGCCGAGGCTCAGGATCTGTCCGACATGCTGCACCCGCCAGGCCGCCGAGGCCCCGAACGCAAAGGCGAGCGCCGCGATCAGCGCCCCGGCCGGATGCCAGGCGCGGTCGCGGAATAGCAGCATGACGAAGAGGCCGCCGGTCCCGAGCGACCCGAGCACCACCGCGTCGAAGCTCTCGAAGCCGGGATTGGGATCGAGCCAGGCGAGCGTCAGGAAGGGCGGCGAGAAGATCAGCGATTGCGGGTCGGCGATCTGCGGCGAGCCCGAGAATACGTAAGGAGTCCAGAACGGGGACTCGCCCCGGCGCAGGGACTGGGCCAGGAACTGCAGCTGCGGATAGAAATGCGCCTTGGCGTCCCAGGGGATGGTGACGGCACCGGACAGCCAGGTCCAGGACAGGACGAACCAGGCCGCACCGTAGAGCGCGACGGCGCCGAGCCAGAGCAGGGCGGGGGACGGCACCGCCGCCCGACCGCCGGCTTAGTCCTGGTGCGGCGCGCGCGCCGCCATGCTGTCCAGATCGATGTAATGGCCGGCCCGGTCGCGCTTGGATGCCAGATAGCGCACGTTCTCGGCCGTCGGACGCCCGAACACGCGCTGGTCGGAGACCACCTCGATGCCCGCCTTCTCGAGAGCTGCGATCTTCACCGGGTTGTTGGTCATGAGCCGGACGCGGGTAACGCCGAGCTGGCGCAGCATCTCGGCCGCAAAGTCGAAGCGGCGCTGGTCAAGGTCGAAGCCGAGGGCCTCGTCGGCGTCATAGGTGTCGTAGCCCTGCGCCTGCAGCTTGTAGGCCCGGATCTTGTTGGCGAGGCCGTTCCCGCGGCCCTCCTGGTCGAGATAGAGAAGGATCCCCCCGTCGCTCTCCGCCATGGCCCGGACGGTGTCGCGCAGCTGGTCGCCGCAATCGCATTTCAGAGAGCCGAAGAGGTCGCCCGTGAGGCAGGCGGAGTGCAGCCGCACCGCCACGGGCTTCGCGAGATCAGGCTTTCCGACGATGATCGCGACCTGGTCGCGCAGGCCCTCGCCGCCGCGGAAGACCACGAACTCGGTCTCCGGCGCGCCCTCGAGCGGGACGGGCGCCCGGCTGACGGGGGCGATGTCCCGCGCCTTGGCGGCGCGAAAGCCGCGGACCGCCGCGGCCGGGACCCGCAGAATGCTCTGATCGACCTCGACGCCCTCCGCGACCGGCACCACCACGACGGCGGGCAGCATGAGGGCCAGCCGTGCGAGTTCGAGGGCGTCCTCATCCAGACGCGAGACCGGCCCCACCGGCGCATCGATCCGCGCCTCGATCTTGAGCGCAAGGGTCTCGATGCGGGCCGGATCGAGCACCGGGAGCGCGACCGCGCCGGGTTGCATGCGGTCGAGGCCAAGGCGTCGCAGGCGCGCGGCCGGGAGGACGAGGCGGGCTTGGCCGCCGGCGGCGGTTTCCAGGCATCGGTCGGGAGGGGCATCGAAGCCTTCGACGCCGAGCACGAGAGCGCTGCCCTCCGGGCTTTCGATCAGCACCGGACGGGCGCTGCGGAACTCCGCGATCGCGCGCTCGACCCGCATGGGGTCGAGATCGCCCGAAAGGCTCAACACGAGATGCATCATGGTTCGCAATAACCCCGCACACAGGCCGGGCCAGATCGACTGGTCCGGTCCGTTCCCGTCGGCCACCCTTGCCGCTACGATGACGACGGCATTCTGGCTCTTCGATGAACAGCGCCTTCTTACCACCCTATCGTCCCGGCGCCAAAGGCAGGCCGGGCAGTACGGTGAACGGGGCCGTGCATCCGAGTTCTCCATACGGACCCGAAGCTGGGCCAGATCACGCCGGGTGGTAAACCCGTGGCCTTCACATGAGAGCGCCGGCACACGCGGACAAGAGACCAAGCCAGCAGGCCGAGCTTGCCCTTGCGCCCCCGCGGCAGAGCTTCCACCATGAGTGGAGTGGGCCCTCGGCTTCGGCATTTGGACCCGACCGAAGGTCTGCCACGTCCCAGGGACATGCCTCCTGCACGGAGCTGCCGCATGAGCGCGCGATCGAGACCCGAAGGCTACTCGCCTGCCCAGAAGCTGCTGCATTGGGCCACGGCGCTTCTGATCGTCACCCTCGTGCCGGTCGGGCTCACGATGGTCCGGCTCGAGCCCGGAAGCATCCCGAACACGCTCTACGAGGTGCACAAGTCCTTCGGGCTCCTGGTCTTCGGCCTCGCCCTCGGCCGGATCGCCCTCCGGTTGACCCGGGGCGCACCGCCCCTCGTGCCCGGGCTGCCGGCTTGGCAGCGGGCGGCGGCGCACGGCTCGCATATCGCCCTCTACATCCTGATCGTGCTCGTGCCGGTGCTGGGGTGGTCCGGCACCTCGGCCTGCTGCGCACCCGTGAACCTGTTCTGGACCATCCCCCTGACGCTGCCGGTGCCGGGCGGAATGGAGGTCGCGAAACGAATCTTTGCGCTCCACGAGGCGATGGCGCTGACCCTTGCCGGAATCGTCCTGATCCACGTGGGGGCTGCCCTCCACCACCACCTGATCCGCCGCGACGACACCTTGCGCCGGATGCTGCCGCTGGGACGAGCGCAGGCTGGGGCGCGCTCGTTGAAGTCACCGGCCTGAACGGGTCCTCGATTTAGGGCCGTCAAGATGTGGGCGTCACGCCGGGCCGACGGACATCAGCGCGGCACTGCCAGCAGGTCGACGTGGCCGATCGTGCAGGTCGTGGCGGCGCGGCGACTCTGCAGCCATGCGTCGATCATGGGCTCGGGCACGAGGCCGGTCTCGCGCACCGCCGAGGCTGCGCCGGCGGCAAGGTCCCGGATGAGGGGGGCCTCCGCCTCGGCCCGGAGCCGCCACGGGCTGGAGCCGGCATTCACCCGGTAACCCCGGCTCTCGAAAGCCGCCGTCAGCGCCGCGGAGGCGCCCGGTCCCGCGGAGAGGCCGAAGCCCTTGTCGCTGGCCTGGTGGGCGTGGAAGGCCTGGAGCATCGCGGCATCGGCCGGGTGCGGCGGCTCCCAATGCTCGACCCCGTCGTAGGTCAGCGCGGTGTAGAAGAGCGCCCGGCGCGCGGCGATAGCGGCGGCGAAGCCTGCGATCCACGCCGCCGAGACCAGATCGAACAGCGCCGCGGCGGTCACGAGATCGGGCGCCGCGCCGAGCGCTGCCGCCGGATTTCGGGCAAGATCCGCCTCGTGGAAGCTGACGTGGAGCCGCTTGCCCGCGACCGTCAGGAAGAGGCCCTCCCCCGAGGTCTCGGCCGTGTCCGCCCAGGCCGCGAGGCGCGCGCGAGCCGCGGCGAGGAGGCGCGAGTCGTGATCGACGAGGCGCCAGTGCTGGACCGGACCCAGCCGCGGCGCCACCGCGCGCAGATTCGAGCCGGTGCCGCAGCCGAGGTCCACCACCTCGGCCTCGCGGCCGCTCAGGTGCTCCGAGAGAGCCTCAAGGAGCGCCGGATGGCGGGCGCGGTGATCGGCCGGCTCGCGCAAGGCGAGCCAATCGGGACTGAATCCGCTCATCGATCCCGGCCTCCCCTGTCCGGCACGGCCCGGCTCACCGGCCCGCCTCCCGCAGCACCTTGGCGATCCGGGCCACCGTGTCGGACCAGGTCGGCAGGCGTCGGCCGGCCTCCCAGGCCCCCTCGGCGAGATTCCGGCGCAGCGCCGGGTCCCCGATCATCCGCCGCAGCGCGTCCCGCAGGGCCGCAACGTCCCCGGGCGGGACCTTGAGCGCTGCCCCGTCGCTCACCGTGTCGCCCGCAGCGCCCCCGGTGGAGGCGACGAGCGGCAGGCCGCGGGCCATCGCTTCCGCCAGCACCATGCCGTATCCCTCGAACAGGGAGGACGAGACGAACACGTCGGCCCGGTCGTAGAGGTCGTCCAATGTCGCATCGTCGACCTCGCCCGCGACCCGGATCCGCCCGGCGACCCCGCTGCCCGCAAGGGCCGTGCGCAGGGCTTCGGCCGCGGCCGGGTCGCGGTCGGTCGCACCCACGATCGTCAGGCGCCAATCGAGATCCGCGATTCCGGCCAGGGCCCGCACGAGGACCTCGTACCCTTTGCGCGGCGACACGGCGCCAACCGCCAGCAGCTGCACCGGCGTGCCGGTCCCGCGCGAGCGCGGCGCCGGATCGGTGCCGGGTTCCGCGACGGTGATGCGCGCCTCCGGGACGCCGAACGCGTCGGCGAGGAGCCGGCCCGTCAGGGCGCTCGCCACCACGACGTGCCGGGCAAAGGACAAGGCCCGCGCCTCCGAGGCGAGGAGCGCCGCCCGCCGCTCCGGCGAAAGCCCGCTCTCGTGCCCGAGCGGATGGTGGACGAGCGCGACGATGCGGCACCGGAGCCGCGCCACGAGGCTTTCGGGCATGGCCCCGAAGGCTAGGCCATCGATGAACAGGACCGCATCCGGCGACAGGTCGGCGAGGAGCCGCCCGGTCTCGGCGAGATCCGCGGGGGAGGGATGCGGGTAGCCCCCGGGCAGCGCCAGGTGGCGCATGGCGATGCCGTGCTCGGGCATGAGCTCCAGCACGCGCCGGGCATAGGCATAGCCGCCGGTCGGCGCCGCCAGGTCTCCAGGAACGGCAAAGATCACTTCGGCCACGGGAGGGCTCCTCCGGCTCGACATCCGGGACGATCGATCAGGCGACCGCGTCCTCGAACCAGGCCCGGGCGACGTCGGATTCGTGGAGCGTCACGCGGATGCGGCTCACCCCTTCCGAGCCCGGTCCGAGGGCGCCGCGCCGCGCCGCCTCCGCCATGGCGTCGAAGATGTGCCTGGAGAGGAACTCGGTGGTCGTGTTCCGGCCCGCGAATTGCGGCAGGGTGTCGAGATTCTTGTACTGGAGCGGAGCGAGGGTTGCCCTCAGCGCGTCGTGCGCCCGGCCGATATCGACCACCACGGCATCTGGGGTGAGGGTCTCGCGGAAGAAGGCCACATCCACGACGAAGGTCGCCCCGTGCAGGCCCTGCGCGGGCCCGAACAGCTCACCCCGGAAGCTGTGGGCGATCATGATGCGGTCGCGCACCTCGACGGCGTACATGGCGGTCTCCTCAACGGTAACGGATCGCCGTGGCGAGTCCGGGTGCGCCATCGGCAAAGAGGCGCGGCAGCGCTGCGGGCAGATCCTCGAAGGCGACCTCTTCGGTGACGAGGGCGTCGAGGCGTTCGTCGGCGAGGAGCGCGAGGGCCTTCGCCATGCGCCGGCGCCCGTCCCAGCGCGGGCGGCGCGACGGCGCGATCCGGCCGACCTGGGACGAGATCAGCGTCAGCCGTCGCGCGTGAAAGTCGAGGCCGAGCGGCGCCGGCACCATGCGGTCGCCGTACCAGCTCATCTCGACCACGGTTGCTTCCGTGCCCGCACAGGCGAGCGCGCAGGCGAGGCCCGCCGGCGTCGCGCTCGCATGGAACACGACATCGGCCTCGCCCGGCGCATCGAGCGGCCTCGAGAAGGCAGCGCCGAAGCGCTCGGCTACGGGGCGGCGCGCGAAATCGACGTCCACCACCGTGACCTCGGTTCCAGGGATGCGGGCCGCAAGGTAGGCCACGAGAAGGCCGACGACGCCGGCCCCGACGACCACGATCCGGTCGCCAGGTCCAGCACCGGAATCCCACAGCGCATTCAGCGCCGTCTCCATGTTGGCGGCGAGGACGGCGCGGCGGGCGGGCAGGGTTTCCGGAATCGGGTGAAGGCTCTCGGCCGGCGCGACGAACCGCTCCTGGTGCGGGTGGAGCGCGAACACGGTGCGGCCCTCGAGCGGACCGGTCTCGACGACCCCGACGGCGCAATAGCCGTACTTCACCGGGAACGGGAAGTCGCCCTCCTGCGCCGGCGCTCGCATGCGCTCGCTCTCGCTGAAGGACACGCGGCCCTGGAAGACGAGGCGCTCCGTGCCGCGGCTCAGGCCGGTCCAGAGCGTGCGCACCTGCGCCTCGTCGCTCCGGGGTGTGGGAAGGACAACGGGCCGCAGCTCCGCCTGGCCCCGCGTCACGTACCACAGGGCACGGGCGGTCTCGTTCGCGGAGTCGATCCCGATCGCGGGGCTTCTGCGGGCCGTGTCCGCAACCTTCTCGTGCGGAGAACCCTCGAGAGCCGCCCTCGGGGACTTCCCGTTCAGAGAGCTTTCAGAGATCCTGCGATTTATCACGCTGCCCCCGCGCCCTCACCCGAGCCCCGCTCCATGACCGAGCCCGCCCCCCTGACTTCCGCCGATGCGGCGGGTCCTCTCACGCAGGCTCTGGCCGGATCGGCCGATCCGTCCCTTACGACGCCGACGGGGCTCCAGTCCATGGCGGCGCTGCGGCGCAGGCGCCGCTTCGTCATCATGGCGAACCTGGTCACCTACGCGGCCCTCGCCCTGTGGATGGCCTCGATCCTCGGCGCGGGCGGATGGACGCTCGTCGACGTCGTTCTCTTCGCGGGCTTCCTGATCGCCGTTCCCTGGACGGTGCTCGGGTTCTGGAACGCTGTCCTGGGCCTCTGGCTCCTGCACGGGTGCCGCGACGGTATGGCGGCCGTGGCCCCCTTTGCGGCGGCGGCCGACCGGGCGGAGCCGATCCGCGCCCGAACCGCGATCTTGATGACGTTGCGCAACGAGGATCCAGCGCGGGCCTTCCGCCGCCTCGGCGTCGTGAAGGCGAGCCTCGATGCGACGGGTTTCGGGGAGCGGTTCGCCTACTTCATCCTCAGCGACACCTCGCTGCCCGAGATCGTCGCCGCCGAGGAAGCGGCCTTTGCGAACTGGCGGGCGCAGGTCCCCGATCCCGACGCGCTCGTCTACCGGCGGCGGCTCCGGAACACCGGGTTCAAGGCCGGGAATCTTCGCGCCTTCTGCGAGGAGCAGGGGCGCGACTATGACTTCATGCTGCCGCTCGATGCCGACAGCCTCATGTCGGGCGAAGCGATCCTGGCGCTCGTCCGGATCATGCAGGCCTATCCGCGGCTCGGCATCCTGCAGAGCCTCGTGGTGGGCGCGCCGTCGGGCAGCGCATTTGCGCGGATCTTCCAGTTCGGGATGCGCCACGGCATGCGGCCCTATACCATGGGCTCGGCCTGGTGGACGGCCGAGTGCGGTCCGTTCTGGGGCCACAACGCCCTCGTGCGCATCGCGCCCTTCACGGAGCATTGCCACCTTCCGGTGCTGCCGGGCCGGCCGCCGCTCGGCGGCCACGTGCTCTCGCACGATCAGGTCGAGGCGACGCTGATGCGGAAGGCCGGCTACGAGGTCCGCGTCCTGCCCCAGGAGGGCGGCTCCTGGGAGGAGAACCCGCCGACGGTCTTCGAGTTCTCGGGCCGGGACCTACGCTGGTGCCAGGGCAACATGCAATATCTCAAGCTCCTCGGCCTGCCCGGGCTTCTCCCGATGAGCCGCTTTCAGCTCGCCTGGGCGATCCTGATGTTCATCGGCGTGCCGGCCATGACCGGCATGATCGCGCTGGCGCCCCTGAAAGCCCTCGACGGCGACGGACCTTTCCCGGCCGGTGCCGCGATCGGGCTCTACCTAGTCTTCCTCGCGATGTATCTTTCCCCGAAGCTCGCGGGGTTTCTCGACATCCTGCTCACACCCGGAGGCGCCGCGCGCTACGGCGGCACGGCGCGCTTCCTCGCCGGAGGCGCCATCGAGGTCGTGTTCTCGTTCCTGCTCGGCGCCGTCACGACCTTCCGCCTGACGTTGTTCATGATCGGCCTCGTCTTCGGCCGCTCGGTGGTGTGGAACGGGCAGGCGCGGGACGCGCACGGGGTCGCCTGGACGACCGCGCTCCGGGGCCTGTGGCCCGTATGTCTGTTCGGCATCGCGATCTGCGGCGCCCTGGCCATCTTCGCGCCTGGAGCGCTCCTGTGGAGCCTGCCGCTGACGTTGGGCTACCTCGTCGCCGTTCCCTTCGCGGTCGCCAGCGCGTCTCCGGCTTTCGGCCGCCGGCTCACGGCCTGGGGCCTCTGCGCCATCCCGGAGGAGCGCGAGATGCCCGCCGAGATCCGGGCCGTGCGGGAGGCCGCATGAGCCGCCATACCGAGCATTCCTGCGCCGCGCGGGATCGGGCGCGAACCAGGCTTCCTGGGGAGCGCGCATGAGCCTGCCGCCCGCCACGGCAGCGGTGTCGCGCTCGCTGCGGATCTATCATGGGCCGGACGCCCCGCGGGCCGCCATGGACGCGCTCTACGCGCGCTTCGTGCGGGCCGGCGACCTCGTCTTCGACATCGGCGCCCATGTCGGCGACCGGATCTCCTCCTTCCGGCGCCTGGGCGCCCGGGTCGTGGCGCTCGAGCCCCAGCCCGGTCCCGCGCGGGCCCTGCGCCTCATCCACGGCCGCGACCCGCAGGTCACGCTCGTCGCCGCGGCCGCGGGTGAGAGCGCGGGCGAGGTCACGTTCCATCTCAACAGCGCCAATCCCACGGTCTCGACCGCCTCGAGCGAGTTCCTGGCTGCCGCAGAGGGCGCCGGGGGCTGGGAGGGGCAGGTCTGGGACCGCTCCATCACGGTCCCCTGCGTGACCCTCGACGGACTCGTCGAAGCGCATGGCGTGCCCGCTTTCGTGAAGATCGATGTCGAGGGCTTCGAGGACCGGGTGCTCGCGGGCCTCACACGGCCGCTGCCGGCTCTCTCCTTCGAGTTCACGACCATCGCGCGGGACTGCGCCGCGCGCTGCCTCGACCGCCTCGCCCGGCTCGGCCCCTACCGGTTCGACGTCGCGCTCGGCGAGTCCCAGCGCCTCGTCTTCGGCGATCCAACGGACGCCACCGCGATGGCGGCCTATCTGCACGGCTTGCCCCATGAGGCGAATTCGGGCGACGTCTACGCGGTCCTCCAGAAATGAGATCCATGCGCCTCCTCATCGCTGCATTCCTTGCCCCCGCACTTGCCCTCGGCCCGGCTCAGGCCGCCAGCCTCGACGGGATCGCCGTCGACGTCGTGAATGCGAGCGAGCCGATCCTCTGCGCCGAGAAGGACAACGTCTCCCTCACCTTAGCCTCGCCGCAGGTCTCGCACTTCCGCGTGGAGGCCGCGCATCCGGTCTATATCGGCGGGGTGCGCGAGGACCGCTACGCGCCGGACTGGACGGCCTGCGTGGACATCTCGGCGGCGAGTTCCGAGATCCGGCCGCCCCGGAAGGTGACGTTCTACGAGGACGTGGAGCTCTGGCTCACGGGCTATTCCTTCGCGAATTTCTGGCGCGACCGGGACGTGCCGTTCCGGGTGGGCGACCGGGTCGAGCGCGGATTGCACATCGTGCAGCTCTGGGTCCGCCGCAACGAGCGCGCCGAGGAGGTGCTGGTGCTCTATCCCGCCGACGGCTACTGGCGCATCCGCCCGCTGCCGCCGGCCCATCTGGCCTGGAGCGCCTACGGCTCGTCGCTCCTCATCGGTCCCGTGGAGCAGCAGGGACGGCCGGTGGTGAACATCAAGGAGGTCGCCTTCGACCCGGGCGCGAAGTCCTTCCGCCTCGTCTTCGAGGAAGGCGGAGAGGCCACGGTGAGCCTCGGCGCCCTCGACCGCGACCGCCTCACCCTCGATGTCGCCTTCAGCAAGCCCGTGGCCGACAAGCCCTTCGCGGCGCTGCGCTCCATGTACGTCACCGAGTTCAACGCCGACGTGGCCCGCATCGCAGTGCGCGAAGAGGGCGCGAAGGGCTGGCGCGAGGAGCCGATCATGGCTTTCAAGGGCGCGAAGGCGACGGACGTCTGGGCCGGCCGGCTCGTTCCGTCGCGGCACAACACCAGCGCGCCCGACATCGTCTTCAACCGCTTCCGCGCGGGGCCGTAGGACAGGTCCCAGCAGCTGCGGCCTTTGATCAGCTCGCGACCTGAAGGGCGCCCGGCCGATGGGCCTCAGCGGCTCGTCACCGGCCGCGTGCCTCGCACCCGGCCCTGCACGGCCTTGATCAGCCGTCCGTCGATGAGCGCGAGCCCGCATCCGATCAGGGCCATGCCGGCAAAATGCTTCGGCCCAAGGCGCTCGTTCAGGAAGACGGCGCCGAGCAGGATCGATGTCACCGGAATCAGGAACGTCACGAGAATCACGTTGGTGGCGCCGGCGCTGGCGAGAATGCGGAAGTACAGGATGTAGGCCAGGGCGGTGGCGAGGAGAGCGAGGGCGAGCACGGCTGCGACCGCCGCCGCGCTCGGAATCCCGTTCGTCCAGGGCCGCTCGAAGGCGATCGCCAGCGGCAGCAGGATGATGGTCGAGGCGGTGACCTGCCCCGTCGCAGTCGCGAGGGGCGCAATGCCCATGGCTTTGAAGCGACGGCCATAGACGCCCGCAAAGGCATAGGACACGGCGCCGGCGAGGACCGCGAGCTGGGCGACCACGTCCATGCCGAGCTGCCTGAGCGCATCGGTGCCGATCATCACCGCGACGCCTCCGAGGCCCACGACCACTCCGCCGAGCCGCCCGCCGGTCAGGCGCTCGTCCCTGGTCAGGACATGGGCGACGAGCACGGTGAAGAGCGGCGTCGCTGCGTTCAGGATCGAGGCGAGCCCGCTTGCGATATGGCTCTGGCCCCAGACCATGAGGCTGAAGGGAATGACGTTGTTGAGAATGCCCATGCCCAGGAAGGCCCGCCACGCGGCGGCATCGGACGGAAAGGGCACCCCGAGCGCCCGGAGGACAACATGCAGGGTGAGCGCTGCAAGCCCGACGCGCAAAGCCGCGATCGTGAACGGAGGCAATTCCTTCACGGCGACGCCGACGCAGAAGAACGAGCCGCCCCACAGGATCGAGAGCGCGATCAGCATGCCCCATTCACGCCGCCCCATGACCGCCTTGACCCGATCCGTCACGTGCCCCTCCGTCCTGTCCGCGCAAGCTGACACCGGAGCGCCCAGGCAGCCACCCGTTTCCTGCGGCAGCCGGGATAAGGATTGGTTCACGTAAAACCGGGTTGCCGGAGCCGGGTTTACCGCTCCTTCAGGGCCGGCGCCGCTTCCTGGGGCCCGGGCGGACGCAGCGCCGGGAAGAGCGCTGCCGCCACAGGGGCGGGGTGGGTCATGGATATGGGCAGCAGCCGGACATTCGTCTTTCGCGAGGTCGAGAACGGCCTCGACCGGCTGCACCGCTGGGCCACGATCCTGGCGCTCGCCTCGCCGCTCGCCGGTCTCGCGATCCTGGCTGCCGCGGCGCTGAATCCCGGCTGAGGCGGATCGGCGGCCGCTCAGGCTGCGTGCTTCTCCTGCTCCCGGCCGTAGAAGGTGCCGCCCGATTGCGCGAGCTCGACGAGGAGCGCGGGCGGCGCGAAACGGTCGCCGTGCTTCTCCTGCAGGCGCCGGCACACATCGACGAAACGTTTTGCGCCCATGAAGTCGATGTAGCTCAGGACGCCGCCCGTGAAGGGCGCGAAGCCGAAGCCCAGGATCGAGCCGACATCGGCCTCGCGCGGATCGGTGATCACGCCCTCCGCGACCGTGCGCGCGGCCTCGAGCGCCTGCGTGACGAGGAGGCGCTGCTTGAGCTCCTCGAAGTCCACCAGCTCCGCCTCGAGGTCCCGCGGCTGCAGCTCCCGCAGGCCCGGCCACAGGCGCTTCGGCCCGCTTTCGGGATAGTCGTAGAAGCCCTTCCGGTTCTTGCGGCCGAGCCGTCCCTCGTGCTCGACCATGCGGACGAGGAGCTCCTCCTGGAGCGGGTTCACGGCCGCGTCGCCGATCTGCGCCTTGGTGGCCTTGACGATCTTGAGGGCGAGGTCCAGCGCGACCTCGTCGTTGAGCGAGAGCGGCCCCACCGGCATGCCGGCCTGCTTGCCCGCGTTCTCGATCATCGCCGCCGGAACGCCCTCGGCCAGCATCAGGTGGCCTTCGAGGATATAGGCTCCGACGCAGCGGTTGGCGAAGAAGCCGCGCGCATCGTTGACGACGATCGGCGTCTTCCGGATCGCGCGCACGTAGTCGAGGGCCAGGCTGAGCGCCCGGTCGCCCGTCTCCTTGCCCATGATGACCTCGACCAGCATCATCTTCTCGACGGGCGAGAAGAAATGGATGCCGATGAACTGGCCCGCGTTGCGCGAGGCCCTGGCCAAGCCCGTGATGGGGAGCGTCGAGGTGTTGGAGGCCAGGATGCAGTCGGGGCGGATCGCGGCCTCGACCTTGCCGATCACCTCGGCCTTCACCTTCGGGTCCTCGAACACCGCCTCGATGACGAGGTCGCAGTCCTTCAGGTCATCGTAGTCGGCGGTCGGCGTGATGCGGGCGAGGAGCGCGTCCCGGTCCGCCGATTTGGCCCGGCCCTTCATGATCTGGTCGGATATGAGCTTGTGGGAATAGGCCTTGCCCTTCTCGGCCGCATCCACGTCGCGGTCGATCAGCACCACGTCGAGGCCCGCATTGGCGCTCACGTAGGCGATGCCCGCGCCCATGAAGCCTGCACCGATCACGCCGACCTTCTTCAGAGCCGCGGCCTCGACGCCCTTCGGCCGCCGGGCGCCCTTGTTGAGCTCGCCCATGGAGACGAAGAGCGTGCGGATCATCGCCGCCGCCTCCTTGGAGCGCAGGATCTTGGCGAACCAGCGCGACTCGACCTTGAGGGCGAGGTCCATCGGCAACTGCAGGCCCTGGTAGACCGCCTCCAGGATCGCATAGGCGGCCGGGTAATTGCCCTGCGTCTCGCGCCGGTAGATCGCGTTCGCGGCCGGCCAGACCTGCATGCCCTGCGCGGAATAGACCTTGTTGGAGGGCAGCTTGAAGCCCTTCTCGTCCCAGGGCGCAACGCCCTTCCCGCCGCCCTTGATCCAGTCCTTGGCGGCCCGGACGATCCCGTCGCGAGGCGCAACCTGATGGACGAGGCCCATGTTGCGGGCCATGAGCGGCCGGATCTGCTCGCCCTTGAACAGCATCTGGAGCGCGTCGCCCGTCGGCATCAGCCGCGCCACGCGCTGCGTGCCGCCGGCGCCGGGGAAGAGCCCGACCTTGATCTCAGGCAGGCCGACGCGGGTTGCCTCGGCGTCGGAGAGCACCCGGTGATGGCACGCGAGCGCGAGTTCGAAGGCGCCCCCGAGGCAGACGCCGTGCACGGCGGCGGCGAACGGCTTGCCGCAGGTTTCGAGGCGCCGGTAGAGAAGCGAGAGCTTGCGCGATTCCTCGAAGAAGAAGCGCATCGCCTCCTCCTCGCCGCGCTCCTTCGCAAGGCGCGCGTATTCGGCGCCGAGCCCCTGGAGCATGGTGAGGTCCGCTCCGCCCGAGAAGGCCTCCTTGCCCGACGTGATCACGCAGCCCTTGACGGTCTCGTCCGACGCCACCGTCTCGACGATCGTCGAGAGCTCCGCCATGACCTCCGGCGTGATCACGTTCATGGAGCGGCCGGGCATGTCCCAGGTCGCGAGCGCGATCCCGTCGCCGTCGATCTCGAAGCGGAAGTTCTGAAAATCGGCCACCGATCGTCCTCCTGTTCCGCCTAGACCCGCTCGATGACCGTCGCCGTGCCCATCCCAGCTGCGACGCACAGGGTGACGAGCGCGGTCTGCTTGCCGGTGCGCTCCAGTTCGTCGAGGACCGTGCCGAGCACCATGGCGCCGGTCGCTCCCAGGGGGTGACCCATCGCGATGGCGCCGCCGTTCACGTTCACCCGCGCGGGGTCGAGGTCGAGGGCCTGGATGTAGCGCAGGACCACGGCCGAGAACGCCTCGTTGATCTCGAAGAGATCGATGTCCTCCTTGCGCATGCCAGCCTTGCGGAGCGCCAGCTCCGACACGTCGATGGGACCCGTGAGCATGAGTGCGAGGTCCGAGCCGATCGAGGCGAAGGAGCGAATGCGGGCGCGGGGCTTGGCGCCGAGCTTGCGGCCGCCTTCCTCCGACCCCACGAGCACCGCCGCGGCGCCGTCCACGATCCCCGAGGAATTGCCCGCGTGGTGGACGTGATCGATCGCCTCCACGTCGGGATGCGCCGCGACCGCGACCGCATCGAATCCCCCCATCTCGCCCATCTGGACGAAGGCCGCTTTGAGCTGCCCGAGCGATTGCATGTCGGTCTGCGGCCGCATGTGCTCGTCCCGATCGAGGAGCGTGATGCCGTTGATGTCCTTGACGGGCACCACCGACTTCGCGAAGCGCCCTTCGTCCCAGGCCCGCCCGGCCCGGCGCTGGGACTCGACCGCGTAGGCATCGACGTCGTCGCGGGTGAAGCCGTATTTCGTGGCGATGAGGTCGGCCGAGATCCCCTGGGGCAGGAAGTAGTTCGGGATCGCGATTCCCGGGTCGACGGGCCAGGCGCCGCCCGACGCCCCCATGCCGACGCGGCTCATGGATTCGACGCCGCCCCCGATGGTGACGTCCTTCATGCCGGTCATGACCTGCGCGGCCGCGAGGTTCACGGCGTCGAGGCCGGAGGCGCAGAAACGGTTGATCTGCACGCCCGGCGTCTCCCGCCCGAAGCCCGCCTTCAGGACCGCCGCGCGGGCGATGTCGCCGCCCGCTTCGCCCACGGGATCGACGCAGCCTAGGACCACGTCCTCGACGAGCACGGGATCGAAGCCGTTGCGTCGGCGCAGCGCGTCGAGGGTCGTGACCGCGAGATCGACAGTCGGAACCTCGTGCAGGGATCCATCGGGCTTGCCGCGCCCGCGGGGCGTGCGCACGGCATCGAAGATGAAGGCCTCGGGCATGGGGTGTCCTCGTTGCCTCCCCCGGCAAGCGGCGAGAGGTCGGGTCGCGCGAGCGCGACCGGGTGAGGGGGAGTGTCGGGATAGAGTTCGATCCGGAGGCTCCCCCTCGCCCCCGCTCCGCTGCGCGTCGCTCGTTTCACGGCACATGCGCACCGTGAAACCCTCTCCCCGCAGGCGGGGAGAGGGGTGAAGTTAGAACGCCTCCGCGGGCATTGCCATCATGGTGTCGGATCCCGCCGAGATCCGTGCCACGAGGGCGGCGGTCTCGGGCAGCATGCGCTCCATGAAGAAGCGGCCGGTGAGGAGCTTGGCGTCCATGCGGGCGCCGACCCCGTTGCCCTGGACCTTGCGCAGGGAGGCCGCCTTGGCGATCCGGGCCCACATGTAGCCCATGGCGACGAGGCCGAAGAGGTGCATGTATTCGTGCGCGCCGGCACCCGCATGGTCGGGCTTCTGCATCGCGTTCTGCATGAACCACATGGTGGCCTGCTGGAGATGGCCCAGCGCCTGCTGGAGCGGGGTGACATAGCCCTTCAGGGCCTCGTCGCCCGCGTTCTCCTGGCAGAAGGCGCCGACCTCGTTGAAGAAGGTCATGATGGCCCGGCCGCCGTCGCGGGGGAGCTTGCGGCCGACGAGGTCCATGGCCTGGATGCCGTTGGCGCCCTCGTAGATCATGGCGATGCGGGCATCGCGCACAAACTGCGACATGCCCGATTCCTCGATGTAGCCGTGCCCGCCGAACATCTGCTGGGCCTTGACAGCGTTCTCGAAGCCGAGGTCGGTGAGCACGCCTTTCAGCACCGGGGTCATCAGGCCCATGTGGTCGTCGGCCTGCTGCCGTTCGCCGTGGTCCTCCGAGCGGTGGGCCACGTCGGATTTCAGCGCCGTCCAGAGCACGAGCGCGCGGGCGGCCTCGTTGAAGGCCTTGATGGACAGCAGGTTCCGGCGCACGTCCGGGTGTACGATGATGGGATCGGCGGGCTTGTCGGGGCTCTTCGGCCCTGTGATCGCGCGACCCTGAAGGCGGTCCTTGGCGTAGGCTGCGGCGTTCTGGTAGGCGACCTCCGATTGCGACAGCCCCTGGATCGCGACGCCGAGGCGGGCCTCGTTCATCATCACGAACATGGCGTTGAGACCCCGGTTGGCCTCGCCCACGAGCCAGCCCTGGGCGCCGTCGTAGTTCATCACGCAGGTGGCGTTGCCGTGGATCCCCATCTTGTGCTCGATCGAGCCGCAGGTCACGCCGTTGCGCGGGCCCAGCGATCCGTCCGGGTTCACGAGCACCTTCGGGACCACGAAGAGCGAGATGCCCCTGGTGCCCTCCGGCGCGCCCTCGATGCGGGCCAGCACGAGATGCACGATGTTCTCGGTGAGATCCTGCTCGCCCGCCGAGATGAAGATCTTGGTGCCGGTGATCGCGTAGGACCCGTCGCCCTTCGGCACGGCCTTGGTCTTGATGAGCCCGAGATCCGTGCCGCAATGGGGCTCGGTGAGGTTCATGGTGCCGGACCAGCGCCCGTCCACCATCGGGGGCAGGTAAAGGGCCTTCTGCTCGTCGCTGCCATGCACGAGAAGGGCGGCGACCGCGCCGAGCGTCAGGCCGGGATACATCGAGAAGGCCATGTTGGCCGAGGATGCGAACTCGTTCATGACCACCTGGAGGGTGTAGGGCAGTCCCTGGCCGCCATATTCCGCCGGCACCGAGAGCCCCATCCAGCCCCCCTCCGCGTAGGCACGATAGGCGTCCTTGAACCCGGTCGGCGTCGTGACGGACCCGTCCGGGTTGCGTCGGCAGCCCTCCTGGTCGCCGATGCGGTTGAGGGGCTGGAGCACCTCCTCGCAGATCCTGGCGCCCTCCTGAAGCACTGCCTCGATCGTATCCGGCGTGGCGTCGGCGAAGCCTGGCAGGTTGTTGAAGCGCTCGATCTGGAACACATCGTTGAGGAGGAACAGGACGTCCTCCACGGGAGCCTTGTAGGCGGGCATCGCGGCTTGTCCCCTGGGCTGGAAGCGGTTCACCGATCGTAGCGGAGCGGGGGCCGCGGACGAGCCCCCGACGAGATAGTTCACATATAAACCATCGCCTCCTGCAGGGGAAGGGGAGTCTCCCGCGTGTTCGGCGGATGCCCACATGAAAACGGCCGCCCCAAAGGAGCGGCCGTTTGCTGATCGGGGGATCCCGGGCGGAGCCCGGAAGCGGCGGGTGTCAGGCTGCGACGAGGGTGGCCCGGTGGGCCTTGAGTTCCGCGAGCGCCTGCTCGATCTCGACCTTCTGATTCTCCAGGTGCGAGATCTGGTCATCGACCTGAGCGAGTGACAGCTTCAGGTTGGCGCCCGGAATTTCGCCGCCGCGCTCTTCCGCTACCATGGCGCGAATTTCCGTGAGGGTGAATCCCAGCTGCTTGCCTTTCAGAATCACAGCGAGGCGTGACCGATCGCGGGCATCGTAGATGCGGGCGGTGCCTTCGCGGCGCGGTGCGAGCAGGCCGCGGTCCTCGTAGAACCGGAGCGTCCGCAACGTCACGCCGAACTCGCGGGCAAGATCGCCGATCGTATAGGACTTCGGCCGGTCGCCCCGACGGATTGCCGCTGCATCATCAAGGGGATAAATCTGTTCGTTCGCGCTGCTGCTCATTGTGCCCACCACCTGATTTAAGGCTCCCGAACTTCGCCGGTCTGCCATTGTTTTTGCCGGTTCGCGTTCAACTTCGGAATCACGGCTCCGTGCTGCGCCGATAGATCCGAATCCATCCATATCACATCTGTGACTTAACGGGAGGCTGACTGCCTGCCAAGGCCGTCCTCGGCCTCAATCTCGCCCTTTTTGCGGCAAGGGCGGCCGTCTTATCCGAAGGTCGCACGAACTTTTCGATAGGGACGGGAGCCAACCTCAGATTGCGCACCCATTTACAAGCGGATGGCGGGGCAAGTCCAGGCGAATGTCGCCCGCACAGCTAGGACATCTCGCCCATTAAGCCGGAATTTACCTTGATCCTGGAATCTTGGCCGACGGTGGGGTGAGGCGATTCGTCGAGAGCCAAGGCTCGCCTCCCGCCCTGATCGGTCGCCTCAATCACGCCCGGTCACCTCTCAACCAGGCCTCCACGAGCGTGGCGATGACACGACCCTATACAACGGGCTCCGAAGACGGCCTTGATCTCCGCAACCGGGACTCCACACGCAGTGCGGCGCCTCGCCCTGGGATTGCGCACGATTCCGCAGCGGGGCGGGCCGATTGGCCCGACGCGCCGGCACCCTCCGGGAAGACGCGGCTCATCCAGGATGTGGCCGGCATCCTGACGAACCTCAAGGAGCGGCTCGACGACCAGGGGTTGCCGGCGCGCCGACCGGTCTTCGGCGAAGGGGAAGCCGCCCGGATCCCGCTCCGTTCCAGCCGCCCGACCCGGGACGAGGCGCACCCCGACTGGGACGAACGCGGCCGCGGCTCCGCGGCGATGCAGGCTCGCGGGACGACGGGGCCCGCCGCAGACGGGTACGCCCGGAACCGGCCGTCCACCCCTGGCGCAGGGATCGCCTGGGCGGAGCCGCCCGGCGCCTCCCGGCGCCCGGCGCGGCCGACCGAGGGCGAACCTGTGCGCCGCCGAGGCCCGAAGGTGGATGCCGCCTGGATCGAGTCCGACGCGCTCGGCAGCCTGCGGTCGGAAATCCTGGACTTGCAGCTCAGCCTGGGCGGTCTCGCGACCCGCTCCGAGATCCTGGACATCGAGCGCCAGATCAGGGGCCTCGCGGCCGAGATCGTCGGCACCCGGGGGCTCGGCGCCGCCGAGGGAATCAACGCACGCCTCAACGAGGTGCAGGAGCAGGTCAGCGGACTCGCGCGGGAGATCCCTGCCACCCTCCACGAGCGGATCGGATCGGCGATCGACCTCCTCAACTGGAAGATCGATACCGCGAAGGGCGTGGACGCGGCCGATCTCCGGTATCTTGGCGACGAACTCGCCCGGTTGCGCCGGAGCCTGGCGGAGATCGCCGACCCGAAGCGCATCGAACAGATGGCCGAGGACCTCGGATCGTTGCGCGCCCTCGCGGCCGATCTCCGCACGCGGCTCGAGAGGGATGACCTGTCCGGCCTGCGGGCGGACCTGTCCTCCACCCGGGGCGAACTCGTCGCGCAAGGAGACGACCTTGCTGCCCTGAGGACGACCTTCGAGGGCATGCGCCGGGCGCTGGTCGGCGAGAGCGGGGCCGCCACGGCGTCCCTCTCTACGCTTCGCCACGAGATCGGGCAGCGCCTCGACGTGCTGCTCGACCGGCCCGCGCCCGAGAGCCTCGCTCCGATCGCGACCCGGCTCGGCGCCATCGAGAGCGGGCTCGCAAAGCTCAAGACGCAGCCCCAGGCGGAGCTGGCCGCAATGGCTGCCAGCTTCGAACAGGTGGCCACCATTCGCGCGGTCGAGGCCGATCACCTCGCCGGCCGCTTCGACCGCCTCGACGAGATGCTGCGGGGAATCCGTGACGGTATCGGCCAGGCCGCTCTCCCGACCGCTCTCGAGACATCCCAGGCGTCGCTGGCCCGCCTGGCACAGACGGTCGAACAGGTCGCGGCCAAGTTCGATCTGGACAGCCTGTCCACCCTGAGGGACTCCCTGCACGCGGCGATCAGGAGCGCGAGCACCTCCGCGGCGGATCCCGCCCTGCTCGATACGATCCAGGCGCTCGATGCGCAGATGCGGGAGCTCGCCGCCCGTGAGCCGCAGGGTCTCGAAGCCCTGCAGGATCAGCTCACCGGCATCGCGGCCCGGCTCGACCGCCTGAGCGCGGCCGAACGGGCCAGCTCCGCCGCGCCCCTGCAGGCACCCGTTGGACAGGCGTCCCCGGCCGCCGAGATCACGGAGCGCCTGGACCGGATCGAGGAGCTCCTGACCACACGCGGCGAGAGTCGTGACGGCTTCGCCCAGGGGCTCAAGCGCCTGAACCGGATCGAAAAGATCCTCACCGAGCATCCCGTCGCGGTCGACCAGATCGCACAAGGACTGGAGCGTCTCGACGACGGCCTGCGCCATGTCGCACAGGTATCCGACACCGCTTCGGTCGAAATCCTGCTGCGGTCGCTTGGGAGCCGGCTCGACGAGATCCAAGCCCCGCGCGAGCAGGTCGAGCGCCTCGAGCAGCAGATCGCAGGACTCGCGGCGGCGCTCGAGCGGGCCGGCCGGCCCGATCCCGCAGTGGAACTTCTGCACCAGACCATTGGCGAAGCCGTGGCCGAGATGCGCGCCCTGCGCGAGGAGAGTGCGGCGGGCGGAGATGCAGGACCGAGCCGGGCGCAGCCTCGGTCGGGTCTGCCCGTAGCCGGACTGCCCGAGGTGGAGGCGATCGCCCGAGACCTCCATGAGCTGAAAGCGCTGCAGGCGGCTCGGGAGGACCAGACCCAGGAGGCCTTCACCGCAATCCAGTCTGCGCTCGGCTCCATCGCGATGCACATGAGCCAGCGGGACGCGGCTCCACCGGTTGCAAGCGCATTTCCTCCCGCAGTCGCAACGCCGTCTCCTGCGTCCCGGCCCTCGCCCGTGCAGAGCAAGGAATTCTCTTGGGCCGACAGCCTGCGCAACGCCCTGGGCCGGAGCCGCGCCGACGTCCCGAGGCCGAAACGCCGGGGCCGACGAAAGTCGGTCGCCGAGGCCGGTGCGCCCCCGGCCATCGAGGCCCAGCGTCATGCGGCGGCCGCCGAACACCGGGCCGAGCCATCGATGCCGAAGGCGGGTGTCCCCGACTTTCGGCCGATCGTGATGGGCTCCTCCAGCCGCGCTGAGCCCGGCCGCATCCGGTCGACCTTCATCGCCGCCCTGCGCCGGAATCAGGCGGCGGGCGAGACTGAGGGCCCGGGTGCTGCCAGGGGCCGGACGCCACGGGGCGGTACCCTGCAGAGCGTCCTGCTGCTGGGGACCACCGCAGCTGCGCTGACGGCGGGGCTCTGGTTCATGTCCGCATCCGAGCGGATCTCGGATGCCGTCTCGGCTGTCACGACGAGCGCAGGCACCTGGCGGACAGCGGCCATGCCGGCCAAACCCCAGGCCGTCGGGACGGCGACGCCGGGCATGAAGTCGGCAGCCGTCGAACGGGTGAAGTTGCAGGATGCCGCCAGCCCATCCTCGAAGGACGCCGAGGCCAAGCCGGCGGGTATGGCCCAGACCGAGACAGCCTCGCTGTCGATGCCCCAGAACCCGCCGAGCCGGGCTGTCGCCGACGAACTTCCGGCGGGTGTGCCGGCGCGGTTGCGCCCGGCGGTGCTCGCTGGGAACCCTTCCGCGCTCTACGAGCTGGCCTTTCTCCTCGTCCAGGGGCGTGAGATGACCCGGGATCCGGTCCTCGGGGCCAAGATGCTGGAGCGGGCCGCCGCCGCAGGGCTTGCCCCGGCGCAGTTCAGCCTCGCCCAGCTCTACGAGACCGGAGTCGGCGTGCCGCAGGACCTGAACCAGGCCCAGGCCTGGTACCGCCGTGCGGCCGAGCGGGGCAACACCCGCGCGATGCAGAATCTCGGGGTGCTCCTGGCGGCTGGCATCGACGGCCGCCAGGATTATCCCGCTGCCCTGCCCTGGTTCCGCCAGGCCGCGGATCTCGGCATTCGCGACAGCCAGTACAATCTGGCCGTCATCCTGGCCTGGGGCATCGGCACCCCGCGCAACCTCGTCGAAGCCTACAAGTGGTTCGCCCTGGTGGCGAAGGGCGGCGACCAGGAGGCGGCGGCCAAGAGGGACGAAATCGCACGCGAGATGTCCGCTGCCGACATCGCGGCCGCGAAAGCTCAGGTGGAGAACTGGCGGCCGCGCACGATCGACCAAACCGCCAATACCGTTCCGCCGGTGCCTCAGGGCGTGTCGGATGCGGCTGCGCCGACGCCGCCGAGCGGGCGCGTCTGAGGCGCCGCCGGGCGGCTCCTGGAGGGCATTCGCGGAGACTGGACCATGCGCTGCCTCTCGCCCGGCAGGCCCGAACCGGCGAGGCGTCGTGCCCGCCTTTCATCTCGCCCTGCCAGGGCGCGAGCCCTATTTCGGAGCGAGAGACCGAACCTTGCCCGACCGGACGCGCGGTCTGCCGCCGTTCGCAGGGCAGCATTCGTCCGCAGATTCGATGAGCCTGCATGAATCCGGGAGACCGTGACGGCGGGGCACACCGGGACCCGACTCGAAATCCGTGTAACCATTCCGAGGCCACGGCAGCCTCAGAGGGAACGGCGTGCAACTCTACCTTCCGATAGCCGAGATGCCTGTGAGCGTTCTCCTCATCCTGGGGATGGGAGCGGCGGTCGGTTTCATCTCGGGCCTGTTCGGCATCGGGGGTGGGTTCCTGATGACCCCGCTCCTGATCTTCCTCGGCATCCCCCCGGCCGTCGCGGTCGCGACCCAAACGGCCCAGATCGTGGCGTCCTCGACCACCAGCGCGCTCGGCGCCTGGCGTCGCAACGCCCTGGATCTCAAGCTCGGCGGCGTGCTGGTGGCGGGCGGATTGCTGGGCTCCGCGCTCGGCGTCTGGTTCTTCGCCGCCGCCCGCCGGGCCGGCCAGCTCGACCTCGTCATCGTGGTCTCCTACGTGACCCTGTTCACGGTCGTGGGATCCCTGATGCTCAAGGAGAGCATCCGCGAGTTCTGGTCCGCGCGCCGCGGCATGGCGCGCCCGCGCCGCCGCGGCGGCGACCACGCCGCCTATCTCGGCTGGCCGCTGCGGATGCGCTTTCCCCGCTCCAAGCTCTACGCCAGCGTGATCCCGATCCTGAGCCTTGCCCTGTTCGTGGGTTTCGCGGGTGCGCTGCTCGGCATCGGCGGCGGCTTCATCATGGTGCCGGCGCTGCTCTACCTCTTCCGAGTCCCGACCGCGGTGGTGGTCGGGACCTCCCAGTTCCAGATCGTCTGCACCACCCTCGTGGCCCTCGTACTGCACGCGGTCGCCAACCAGGCGGTCGACGTGGTGCTCGCGATCCTGCTCATCGTCGGGGGCGTGTTCGGCGCGCAGTTCGGCGCAAGGGCCGGCCGGAACCTGCGGGCCGAACTCTTCCGTTTCCTTCTCGCGCTGCTCCTGCTGGCGGTGGGCGTGCGCTTTGCGGTCGAGCTGATCGTGCGCCCGGCCGAGCCGTTCTCGATCACGATCCAGGAGACGCGGGTATGAGGGGCGCGGGCGGGCTCCTGGCGTGCGTCGTGTGGCTCGCGGCGCTCGTCCGCGGGCGCGGGATCTGGCTTGCGGGCCTCATGGCACTGGCGGGCGGACCTGCGGCCGCCGAGACCATGGTGACGTCGCTGTCCAGTCACCGGGTGGCCATCACCTCCAACTACACCGGCGCTTCGATTGCGGTGTTCGGCGTGATCGAGCGGGATGCGCAGAGCATCTCCCGGGCGAGCCCCTACGACATCGTGGTCACGGTGCGGGGGCCGCGCCAGACCCTGCTGGTGCGCGAGAAGGAGCCCGCCGGGTTCCTGTGGATCAACCAGGAGCAGCAGCTCTTCCCCGACGCGCCCGCCTATCTCGGCGTGTTCTCCTCCCGTCCGATCGGCGAGATCACGGGCGAGGCCCTGCGTCGGCGCCAGCGTGTCGGGCTCGCGGCCATCGTGCAGGCGCCTGATTTCACGGTCGAGCGCGGCAGCGCGGACGATCCGTTCCGGGAGGCGCTGCTGCGGCTCAAGCGGCGGGAGAACCTCTATGTCGAGGACGAGCGGGCGGTCACCTTCCTGACGCCCTCGCTGTTCCGGGTCGGGGTGCCGCTGCCCGCCACCGCCCCGCCCGGCAATTACGACGTGGACGTGCGGCTCTTCGCCGATACCGTCATCCTGTCGCAGACGCAGACGAGCTTCGAACTGGTGAAGATCGGCTTCGAGCAGCAGGTCGGAGAGGTGGCGCGCGACTGGTCGGCGCTCTACGGCCTGGCTACCGCCGGGGTTGCTGCGCTGTTCGGGTGGCTCGCGAGCGTCATCTTCCGCCGCGACTGACGCCGGGCCCCGGCGGCTTCAGTCCCGGCACAGCATCGAGCGTGCGATCACGAAGATGCGCTCGGTGCCGAGGAGGTGGGCCGTGAAGCCGTTCGGGAACAGGGGCTTGAAGGCCGCGTCGCAGGCATTGAGGCCGCCCGCATAGGCCCCGAAGGCCGGCATGACGCAGCGTGCGCCGTCGGTGAGGAAGCAGCGCCGGCGCGCCGAGCGGCCGCGCATCACGACCTTGCCGACCGGATGGAGGTGGCCGGCGACCTCCGCGGCTTCGCCCGGCACCGGCTCGTGGCGGAGCGTCAGCGCGCCGAGCCGCATCTCGCCGACGACCTCGCCGCCGAGCGTCTCCGGCAGCACCCGGTCATGGTTGCCGGTGACCCAGATCCAGGCCCGGCCGGCCTGCACCGCCGCGAGCATGGCGCGCTCCTCGTCGCCGAGGCGGTCCGGCCCGCCGACGTCGTGGAAGCTGTCGCCGAGCGCAATCACGGTGCGGGGGGAGAACCGCTCCACGACCGCCTTGAGCGATGCGAGCGTCTCGCGGGTGTCGTAGGGCGGCAGGAACATTCCCCGGCGCGCGAAGGACGAGCCTTTCTCGAAATGCAGGTCCGCGACCAGGAGCGCGCCCTCGTCGGGCAGGGCGAGCGCGCCCGACAGGTCGAGCACTGCCGCCATCCCGCTCAGGGACAGGTCGGACGTTTCTTGTTTGTTCCTCAAGGCACCGATCTTCGGCAGGGCCGTCACGTGATGGATCCTCGGCAGGATGGGGAGAAGGAGCGGCTCACGCCAGCGCTTCGTCGAGGAGTGCCGCCTCGGCCTCCGCGAGGATGTCGTCGGCGCCTTCGCCGTAGACCCGCTCGCGCCCGATCTCGAGCATGACCGACACGCTCAAGGGCGACACCCGGTCGAGCGGCTTGTGGATGATTCGCCCCCGGATGCGCTTCAACATCATGCCGAGGCGCCTGACGTCGAGGAGTCCCGTTGCCGCATCGGCCCGGGCGGCGCGCAGGAGCACGTGGTCGGGCTCGTGCTTGCGCAGCACGTCGTAGACGAGGTCGGTCGAGACCGTGACCTGGCGCCGCGTCTTCTCCTGGCCCGGAAAGCGGCGCTCGATGAGGCCGGCGATCACCGCGCAGGCCCGGAACGTCCGCTTCATGAGCGCGGATTCGGCGAGCCAGTCCTCGAGGTCGTCGCCCAGCATGTCCTCGTCGAACAGGGCCTCGATGAAGCCGGGCTCGCGGCCCGCCCGGGCCGCGATATCGCCCATGCCCCAGACCGCGAGGCCGTAATCGTTGGCGACGAAGCCCAGCGGCCTCAGGCGCGCCCGCTCCAGGCGGCGCGTGAGCAGCATGCCCAGGGTCTGGTGCGCGAGCCGCCCCTCGAAGGGAAAGCAGGTCAGGTAATGGCGGCCCCCGCGCGGGAAGGTCTCGACGAGGAGGTCGCGGGGCCCCGGCACGATCGATTTCCGCCGCTGCCACAGGAGCCAGTCGGTGACCTGGGGCGGCAGCCGGTCCCACTCGAAGGGATCGGCCAGGATCCGGCGCACGCGCTCGGCCAGGAAGGTCGAGAGCGGGAACTTGCCGCCGGCATAGGCCGGGATCTTGGGGTCGGTTCCGGCGGCGGCGCGGGTGACCAGCACCTCGTCCTCGTGGATGCCCTCGAAGCGCAGAACCTCGCCAGCAAAGAGAAACGTGTCCCCGGCCGTGAGGGTCTCGGCGAAATATTCCTCGACCTCGCCGAGGATGCGCCCGCCGCGCGGCAGCACGGTCCCCGGCCGGCTCCGCGTCGTGCGCGCGAGGCGCACCTTGATCATGGTGGCTTCGACGATCGTGCCGACATTGAGCCGGTATTGCTGCGCGATCCTGGCATCGCGCACCCGCCAGAGCCCGTCCGGCCCGCGCACGATCTTGGCGAAGCGCTCATAGGCCCGGAGCGCGTAGCCCCCCGTCGCCACGAAGGCGACCACCGCCTCGAAATCCTCCCATGTGAGGTCCCGGTAGGGGGCGGCGGCGCGCACCTCCTCATAGAGGTCCTCCAGGCGGAACGCCTCGGCGCAGGCCATGCCGAGCACGTGCTGGCAGAGCACGTCGAGGGCTCCGGTTCGGGCGTCCGGGGTGTCCTGGGCGGACTCGTGGATGGCGTCGAGCGCGGCCTGGCACTCCAGGATCTCGAAGCGGTTCGCCGGCACGAGATAGGCCTTCGAGGGCTCGTCCATGCGGTGGTTCGAGCGTCCGATCCTCTGCATGATGCGCGACGCCCCCTTCGGGGCGCCGACATTCACGACGAGATCCACATCGCCCCAGTCGATGCCGAGATCGAGGGTCGCGGTGCAGACCACGCCCCTCAGGGATCCCGCCACCATGGCGGCCTCGACCCGCCGCCGCTGGCCCACATCGAGGGAGCCGTGGTGGAGCGCAATCGGGAGCCCGTCCTCGTTGAGGTTCCACAGGGCCTGGAACACGTACTCGGCCTGCAGCCGGGTGTTGACGAAGACAAGGGTCGTCCTGTGTGCCCGGATCAGGTCGTAGATCGCCGGCATCGCGAGCGCCGCCGTGTGCCCTGCGAGCGGCAGACGCGCGTCCGGCGCCAGCATGCGGATCTCGGGAGCCGCGCCGCCCTCGACGACCACGAGATCGGCCAAGTCTCCTCCCTCTCCCCGGGAGTGCGGAGAGGATTGCGCCACGAGATAGCGCCGCAGCTCGTCCGGCTCCCGCACGGTCGCCGAGAGCCCGACCGTTGTGACGCCGGGCGCGAGCGCGAAAAGGCGCGCCAGGCCGAGGGCTAGGAGGTCGCCGCGCTTCGAGGTCACGAGGGAATGCAGTTCGTCGAGCACCACGCGGCGGAGCCCCGAGAACAGCTCGCGTGCCTCGCGGTGGGCGAGGAGCAGCGCGAGCTGTTCCGGCGTGGTGAGGAGGATGTCGGGCGGACGCTCGATCTGGCGCGCGCGCTTGTGCGCCGAGGTATCGCCGGTGCGCGTCTCGACCCGGATCGGCAGCCTCATCTCGGCGACCGGCGTCTCGAGGTTGCGCGCGATGTCGACCGCGAGCGCCTTGAGGGGCGAGATGTAGAGGGTGTGGATCCGCGGCGTCGCTCCCGTGGGGCGCGGGTCTGCGAGATCGACCAGCGTCGGCAGGAAGCCCGCGAGGGTCTTGCCCGCGCCCGTCGGGGCCACGAGCAGCACCGAGCGCCCGGCCTGCGCCATGGCGAGAAGCTCGAGCTGGTGCGCGCGCGGCTCCCATCCGCGGCTCGCGAACCAGCGGCGGAAGGGTTCGGGCAGAGGGGAGGGATCGGGCACAGTCGAAATCTAGGGTCCGGCACCGGAGGCGTCACGGCTCTCCGCTCGACCAAAGCCCGTCCGCCAGGAGAGAGGCATCCGCCGGTTCAGCCGTCGGCGCCGTTTGCGCCGGGCGACCAGGACCCGTCAGTCCGTGAACTCTTCGATGGCGTCGACCTTGTCGGGGTAGAAGGCCACGTGGCCGGTGATCTCCTGGACGGCCACCGAGGGTGCCTCGTAGCTCCAGCCCGCGTTCGCGCGCTCCAGGCCGCCTGCCGTCACCGTGAAATAGGAGGCGTCGCCCTTGTAGGGGCAGTGGGTCGTGTGGTCGGTGCGGTCGAGAAGGTCCATCTGGACGTCCTCGCGCGGGATGTAGTGCACCGGCGGGAACTGGGCCTCCTTCAGGGTGAGCGACCGGGTCGTCTCCGCAACGATGAAGCCGCCGAGCACCACGCGGATGCGGTTCGGGTTCGGCGAGATGGTGATGGGGTGGTCGGGGCCGGGCTGCTTCATAGGGTCCTCCATCCCGGCAAGCATAGGGCGGACGGGCTTGTTCCCCAAGGGAGGTCCTTACGACTTCCGCTTGTCGTCCGGTCTGCGCATCCGTGGCCCGTCCTGCCGACGGTTCCCTACGGCTTCAGCTTGTGCTCCGGGACGCGCAATGCATCGGCCAGGCGCATCGTGGCGGAGCCGGGCTTGAGCGGCTTCTGCTGGCTCTCGTGCGGGGCCCATCCCGAGAACCAGATCATCTCGAAGGTGGCGCGCAGCCGGCCGTCCGGATCCGCGAAGCGCTCGGCGTAGGTCTGAGCCGCGCGCATCAGCGTGCGGCGCTTCAGGGGCGCGCGCCGCCGGTCATGCAGCGGGTTGGTGAGGCCCATGGCGCGCAGATCGCGGAAGAGACCGAACGGATCGCGGTAGCGCACCGTCACGGGCTCGATGTCGGTGACGGGCAGCGCGAAGCCGGCGCGCTGGAGCAGGGAGCCGAGGTCGCGCACGTCCACGAAGGGAGCGACCCGCGGGCTTGCTCCGCCCTCGACCTCGGCCTCGGCCTCCGTGAAGGCCTGGCGCAGCTCGGTGAGGGTCGCGCCGCCGAGCAGGCAGCCGATGAAGAGCCCGTCCGGGAGGAGCGCCCGCCGGATCTGGAGGAGCGCGCCGGGGAGGTCGTTCACGGCCTGCAGCCCGAGGAGCGAGACCGCGAGGTTGAAGCGCTCGGGCGCGACGGGGAGCGCCTCCTCGTCGCCGAGCACCGCGCCCCGCTCCGCCGTCGGCGCGACGCGGACGACCTGCCCAGCACGACCGCTTGCCTCGAGCCAGGCCGCGGCCGCTGGGGTCGGCGTGCCGGCATCGAGCGCCAGCGGGAATTCGCGGAGAACCGGCTCCAGCCTGTCCTGGAGGTCCGCCACGGCCCGGTCGACCAGAAAGCTCTCGTAGCCCTGCAGCAGGGCGCGCTGCAGGCGGCGTCGGATCAGGGGCCGGTCGAAGACGAGGGGAGCGCTCATGGGGCCGATATGGCGATCGCAATCGCTCTTCCCAAGAAAAAAGCCCGTCCCGGGATGGGACGGGCGCCGTTCGCCGCGGGAGGCGACGCGGTCACATCATGTATTGCCCGCCGTTGATCGACAGGGTCGAGCCGGTGATGAAGCCGCCTTCCTCGCTTGCCAGGAACACCACGGCCCGGGCGATCTCCTCCGGGGTGCCGAGGCGGCCCACCGGGATCAGCGGAATGATGCGCTCGTTCAGCACCTTCTCGTCGATGGCCTTGACCATCTCGGTCCCGATATAGCCGGGCGCGATCACGTTGACGGTGATGCCGGCGCGCGCGCCTTCCTGGGCGAGTGCCTTGGTGAAGCCGATGTCACCCGCCTTGGAGGCGGAGTAGTTCGCCTGGCCGGCCTGGCCCTTCTGCCCGTTGATCGAGGAGATCGTGATGATGCGGCCGAACTTGCGGTCGCGCATGCCGCTCCAGACCGGATGCGTCATGTTGAAGACGCCGTTGAGGTTGGTGTCGATCACCTCGCGCCACTGGGCGGGGGTCATCCGGTGGAACATGGCATCGCGGGTGATGCCGGCGTTGTTGACCAGGATGTCCACGGGGCCGAGTTCGGATTCGACCGTCTTGATCCCGGCCTGGCAGGCCTCGTAATCCGCGACCGACCACTTGTAGACCGGGATCCCGGTCTGGGCCTTGAACTTGTTGGCGGCCTCGTCATTGCCGGCATAGTTCGCCGCCACCTGATAGCCCGCCGCTTTGAGCGCGACCGAGATCGCTTCGCCGATCCCGCGCGTTCCGCCCGTCACCAGTGCAACCCGTGCCATTCTCGTGTTCCCTCCGTTGGATTTATGAGGCGAATGGCGGGTGGGCCGTGGCGGACGGAATGAACTCCGCCCACTCTCGCCTCTCGGTTATCCGCCATTCGCTGTTTGGGACTTGCCGAACTTGCCGATTACCGCTCCAGGCACATCGCGACGCCCATGCCGCCGCCGATGCAGAGGGTGGCGAGGCCCTTCTTGGCGTTGCGACGGCCCATCTCGTGCAGGAGCGTGACCAGCACGCGGGCGCCGGAGGCGCCGATCGGATGGCCGATCGCGATCGCGCCGCCGTTCACGTTCACGATCTCGGGGTCCCAGCCCATGTCCTTGTTGACCGCAAGGGCCTGGGCGGCAAAGGCCTCGTTGGCCTCCACGAGTTCGAGGTCGCCGACCTTCCAACCCGCCTTCTCCAGCGCCTTGCGCGAGGCGGGAATCGGACCCGTGCCCATGACGGCCGGATCGACGCCGGCGGTCGCCCAGGAGGCGATGCGGGCGAGCGGGGTGAGGCCGCGCTTCTCGGCTTCGGCAGCGGTCATCAGAACCAGGGCGGCGGCGCCGTCGTTGATGCCCGACGCGTTGGCGGCCGTGACGGAGCCTTCCTTCGAGAAGGCCGGCCGGAGCTTGGCGACCGCATCCAAGGTGGTGCCGGCGCGGATATACTCGTCGTTCTCGACCACGACGTCGCCTTTCCGGGTCGAGACCGTGAAGGGCGCGATCTCGTCCTTGAACCGGCCAGCCTTCTGAGCGGCTTCGGCCTTGTTTTGCGAAGCCACCGCGAAGCGGTCCTGCTCCTCGCGGGTCAGCTGCCAGCGGCTCGCCACGTTCTCGGCGGTGTTGCCCATGTGGTAGCCGTGGAAGGCGTCGAGGAGCCCGTCCTTCAGCATCGTATCCACGAGCTTGAAGTCGCCCATCTTGGTGCCGGAGCGCATATAGGCCGCGTGCGGCGCCATCGACATCGACTCCTGGCCGCCCGCCACGATGATGTCGGCGTCGCCGTTGGCGATCTGCTGCATGCCGATCGCGACCGTGCGCAGGCCGGAGCCGCACAGCTGGTTGAGGCCCCAGGCCGTCTTCTCCTGCGGCACGCCCGCCGCCATCGCGGCCTGGCGGGCCGGATTCTGGCCCTGAGCGGCCGCGAGCACCTGGCCGAGGATCACCTCGTCGACCTCGCCGCCCTCGACCTTGGCGCGAGACATTGCGGCCTTGATGGCTGCGGCGCCGAGTTCATGGGCCGGGGTATTGGCGAAGGCGCCGTTGAACGAACCGACGGCGGTGCGCGCCGCCCCCACGATGACAATGTCTCCTCGAGCCATGCGGATCTCCTGCTTCAAGCCAGGCTATTGGGGGCGCCGTTCCGGGACGCCCGCCGTGACATGGATCAAAGGCTTGACCGGGATGAAGTCAAGGAGTCGCCATCCACAAAGGAGATGGGCATGATGCGGAAAGACCTTTTCTTCGTGCTTTCGCTGCCGCCGGAAATCCTTAAGCTGACGCTCCGGGGCAGCCCGCGCCCTTTGCGGGCCACCCACGGGACGCACAGCGCCGCATTTCGGAGTGGCCCTATCCCGGGCGCTTCGAAACGCACTAGATGAGGTGGTGGAGCCCGCCCGCTCGATGTGGGGCAGGGCAAAGCGCCTGCGCCAGGCGCACGGTGAGGCAACCGACAGATGGGCCGGCAGGGCAGGTTGATGAGCACGATGGCGACAGACAAAGCAGCGGATAAGGCCCCGACGGTCATCAAGAAATACGCCAACCGGCGGCTCTACCACACGGGGACCTCGACCTACGTGACCCTGGAGGACCTCGCCACCATGGTCCGCAACGGAGAGGATTTCGCCGTCTACGACGCGAAGTCGGGCGAGGAGATCACCCGCTCGGTGCTGACCCAGATCATCTTCGAGCAGGAGAACAAGGAGGGCGGCCAGAACCTCCTGCCCGTCACGGTGCTGCGTCAGCTCATCCGCTTCTACGGCGACTCCATGCAGGCGCTGGTGCCGAGCTACCTTGAATTCTCGATGGACAACCTGTCCCGCGAGCAGCAGAAGCTGCGCGATCAGATGGCGAAGGCCTTCGGCCCGTCCGCATTCCAGGCCATGGAGGAGCAGGTCCGCGCCAATATGAGCTTCTTCACCGATGCCATGCGCATGTTCGCGCCCTTCGCGAAGCGGGGTGAGAGCAAAGGGGAAGAGAAGGACCCGAAGGCCGAGCCGAAGCCCAGCGCGCCGCCGGATATCGACAGCCTCCGGCAGCAGATGGCCGACATGCAGGCCAAGCTCGACGCCCTGTCGCGGAAATAGGATGCCGGCGGCCGGAACGCGGCAACAAAAAACCGGCGCCCAGAAGCGCCGGTTTTTCGATTCGTCTCGAGGAAGCGCGTAATTTACGCGTCCGTCTTCACCTTGAGGATCTGACGTCCCCGGTACATCCCGGTCTTCAGGTCCACGTGGTGCGGGCGGCGCAACTCGCCCGAGTCCTTGTCCTCGACATAGGTCGGGGCCTTGAGCGCGTCGGCAGAGCGGCGCATGCCGCGCCGCGACGGCGACGTTTTTCTTTTCGGAACGGCCATTTTCGTCTCCGGTCAAAGCTTGAGCGCCCGCGAAAACCGGGAGACGCTCGCATCTCGATCTCGATGAAGTCGCGCCTTATACAGACCTCACGCCGCCCTGGCTAGTCCCCTTGAAGCGGGGCCCGGTTCCTGGATGCCGGCCGGCGATCGAGCCACGATCCCTATCGCAAGCACGCCACGAGGGGGCCCGACGCATCGAGCCGGCCCATGATCCGGTCCGCCAGCCGCCGGTAGCCCGGGCTCGGGCGGGCCGGGTTGCGGCGCAGAGGGCTCGGCAGGGCCTTCGCGAGGAGGGCGGCCTCGCGCCGGGTGAGGTCCCGCGCCGATTTGCGGAAATAGGCCTGCGCTGCGGCTTCCGCGCCGAAGATGCCCTCGCCCCATTCGGCGACGTTGAGATAGACCTCCATCATGCGCCGCTTCGACCAGGCGAGGTCGAGCCAGAGCGCGATGGGCAGCTCGAGACCTTTGCGGATGTAGGAGCGGCTCGGCCAGAGGAAGAGGTTCTTGGCCACCTGCATCGGGATCGTGGAGGCGCCCCGGCTCGGCCCGTCCTCACCGGCATCCTCGACGACTTCGCGTAGGGCATGCCAGTCCACGCCGGCATGCTGGCAGAAGCGGGCATCTTCCGAGGCGATGACGGCGGCCGGGAGGAGGGGGGAGATGGCGTCGAGGCTCACGAATGTGCGCTCGGCGGGCCGCCCCGTGACGATCCGTCCGATCATCAGGCTCGAGACCGGCGGCACGACCAGATAGGCGAGGCCGAGCAGGATGACGGCCCCGATCCAGAGGGCCGCGAGGGCGAAACCGATCCGCAGGATTCCGCGGACGATGCCGCCGGCCGTTAAGCCTGTCCGAACGGGACCCTCCTCTTCCTGGTCGCGCGGGACGCCGAAACCCGCTAAAGCCTTGCTGTCATTCTCGTGTGTCACGCTGTCCTTCATCTACGGTGATCATGTCCGCTGCAACCTCTCCCGCCGCCGCCAACGCAGATTCCGCCTTCACGGACCGCCTCAGGACCGTCGCAGGCCAGGTCGAGTCCACTCTGGTGGGGCTCCTTGGCGACGAGGCGCAACCGAATGAAATCGTCCGGCCCGGCCGCCTGATGGCGGCGATGCGTCATGCGGTGCTGAACGGCGGCAAGCGCCTTCGCCCGTTCCTGACCGTGGAGACGGCCCGGATGCTCGGGCGGGACGGCGAGGGCGCGCTGCGGGCGGGCGCCGCGGTCGAGCTCCTCCACTGCTATTCCCTCGTTCACGACGATCTGCCCTCCATGGACGACGACGACCTGCGCCGGGGGCAGCCCACCGTCCACAGGGCCTATGACGAGGCGACCGCGATCCTGGTCGGCGATGCGCTCCAGACCTTGGCCTTCGAGGTGCTGGCCGATCCCGTGACGGATCCCGATGCCGCGGTGCGCTCCGATCTCGTGCTCGGGCTTGCCCTCGCATCGGGGATCGGCGGCATGGTGGGCGGGCAGATGCTCGACCTCGCCGCAGAGGGCCGCTACGGCGAGAGCCGCCTCAATGAGGCGGAGATCCGCCAGCTCCAGGCCATGAAGACGGGTGCGATCCTGCGGTTCTCCGTCGAGGCTGGCGCGATCGTCGGGCGCGCCGATCCGGCCGCCCGGGCCGATCTCGTGGCCTATGGCAAGGCGCTCGGCGCCGCCTTCCAGGTCGCGGACGACATCCTCGATCGCGAGGCCTCCGCCGAGGCCATGGGCAAGCGTACCGGCAAGGACCAGGAGAAGGGCAAGGGCACGTTGGTGGATGCGCTCGGGATGGAGGGCGCACGACTCGAATGCGCGCGCCTGGTCGATGCCTGCCATGCGGCGCTCGACCGGTTCGGGCCGAGGGCCGACCTCCTGCGGCAGGCGGCCCGGTTCACGGTGGAGCGGAAGGCCTGACCCGAAGGGGAGGGTGCGGCCGCCAGGCGGCCGCTCCACCCGCGCCCTGGCCGTCGCCGTCGGGACAACGCGCGCGGCGCGGCGCCTAGACCGTGACCTGGGTCCCGACCTCGACCACGCGACCGGTGGGGATCTGGAAGAAGTCCGTGGCGTCGCTCGCGGCCTTGGCGAGGCTGATGAAGACCCGGTCCTGCCAGAGCGGCATCCCGGATTGCGCGGCCGGACGGATCGAGCGTCGAGACAGGAAGAACGACGTCGCCATGATGTCGAACTTGAACCCGAGCTTGCGCAGGATCGCGAGGCCGCGCGGGATGTTCGGCGTCTCCATGTAACCGTAGATCATCTGCACCCGCCAGAACGAATCGCCCACATGCTCGATGCGGACCCGGTCCTCGTCGGCGACGCGGGGCGTGTCCACGGTCTTGACGGTGAGGACCACGTTCTTCTCGTGCAGCACCTTGTTGTGCTTCAGGTTGTGGAGGAGAGCCGCCGGCGCTGTGTCGGGATCGCTGGTGAGGAACACGGCGGTGCCCTTCACGCGATGGGGCGGGCTCTTCTCCAGCATGCCGACGAGCTCGACCAAGGGAACGTCGGCCTTGCGGGTCTTCTCGAACAGGATCGCGGTGCCCTTGGTCCAGGTCAGCATCATCACGAAGAGGGCGCCCGCGATGATCAGCGGGACATAGCCCCCGTCGAAGACCTTGAGCAGGTTCGAGGACAGGAAGACGAGGTCGATCGCGAGAAGCGGCACCATCACAAGGGCGGTCTTGGCCGGCCCCCAGCCCCAGGCGCGCGATATCACGAGGCTGGCCAGCAGCGTCGTGACCACCATGGTCCCGAACACGGCGATACCGTAGGCGCTGGCGAGGCGGCTCGACGAGCCGAACAGTATCACCAAAGCCACGACGGCGACCAGGAGCAGGATATTCACCCGCGGCAGGTAGATCTGGCCTTGATGGGTCTCCGAGGTGAAGCGGACCTCGAGCCGGGGCAGGAGGCCGAGCTGGATTGCCTGCCGGGTCAGCGAATAGGCGCCCGTGATCACGGCCTGGCTCGCCACAATGGTGGCGAGCGTAGCGAGGATCACCAGGGGCAGAAGCAGCCAGCCCGGTGCCAAAAGGAAGAACGGGTTCGCGGTGGCGTCGGGGTTCGAGAGGAGGAGCGCTCCCTGTCCCAGGTAGTTCAAGGTGAGGGCCGGGAAGACGACCGCGGTCCACGCCACCCGGATCGGCGTGCGGCCGAAATGGCCGAGATCGGCATAGAGCGCCTCGGCGCCGGTGACCGCGAGGCAGACGCTCCCGAGCACCGCGAAGGCGATGCCCGGATGCGTAACCAGGAAGGAGACGCCATAGAAGGGATTGAAAGCGAGGAACACGCCCCAGTCATCGGCGATGTGGAGGACGCCGAGGAGGGCCATGGCGAAGAACCACAGCAGGGTGATGGGGCCGAAGAAGGCTGCGACCTTGCCGGTGCCGCGGCTCTGCACGGCAAAGAGCACAACGAGGATCGCGACCGCGATCGGAAGGACGTAGCTCTCGAAGGCCGGTGTCACGAGCTTCAGGCCCTCGACAGCCGAGAGCACAGAGATCGCGGGGGTGATCGCCGCGTCGCCGTAGAACAGGGCTGCCCCGGCCATGCCCATGACGAGGACCGGGTAGCTGCGGCGGCCGAGCGCGCGCTGCGCCAGCGCCACGAGGGTCAGCGAACCACCCTCGCCGTTATTGTCTGCGCGCAGGAGGAGAAGGACGTATTTCGCCGTCACGGTCAGGATCAGTGCCCAGAGCAGCAGCGACAGAATGCCTATGACGAGTTCCCGCGAGAGCGGTCCGGTGCTGGCGTGGCCGCCGCTCGCCGCTGCGATGGTCTCGCGCATGGCGTAGAGCGGGCTCGTGCCGATATCGCCGTAAACGACGCCGATTGCCCCAAGGGTCAACGTCCAGAAATTCGCCTTGTGGTGCGCCTCGGGCAGGGCAGCCGCCGCCGGAACGGCGGAATCGGGATGCCCGGGAGCAGTGGCAGGTGTATCGGCCATCGGGGTCTGGGTTCCGGACGGGTTCGGGGGATGCCTTGATCAGACTTTGGCGGGAGCCGCCCGGCGGCGGGCATCCGGATCGAACGCGACGGCCGTCCGTACCGGCGCGGCGGCTCTCTAGCACACAGCGCCAAAGCTTAAAACGAAATCCGGGCACCGGTTCCATGCGGCCGCGGCCCCACGCCGGAGCCATGCGGCCGCAGGGGAGGTTGCGTCAAGCGGCGGCGTCGCGGCCAGTTGAAGCGCCGCCCGTCTGGCCGTAGCGCTTCTCGATGTAGTCCTGCACGAGCTTGTGGAAGTCCTGCGCCAGCGTCGGACCGCGTAAGGTCACGGCCTTGCGCCCATCGATGAAGACGGGAGCCGCCGGGCTCTCGCCGGTGCCCGGAAGCGAGATCCCGATATCGGCGTGCTTGGACTCGCCCGGCCCGTTCACGATGCAGCCCATGACCGCGACGTTGAGGTTCTCGACGCCCGGATATTGCCGCTTCCATTCCGGCATCGAGGTGGTGATCCAGGTTTGGATATCCCGGGCGAGTTCCTGGAACACGGTCGAGGTGGTGCGGCCGCAGCCCGGGCAGGCGGCGACGAGCGGGACGAAGGTGCGGAAGCCCATGGTCTGCAGGAGCTCCTGCGCGGTCTTGACCTCCAGCGTCCGGTCGCCACCGGGCTCAGGGGTGAGCGAAAAGCGGATCGTGTCGCCGATGCCTTCCTGAAGCAGGATGCCCAAGGCCGCGGACGAGGCCACGATGCCCTTGGAGCCCATGCCGGCCTCGGTGAGTCCGAGATGGATCGCGTAGTCCGAGCGCCGGGCGACCTCGCGGTAGACCGCGATCAGATCCTGCACCGCCGAGACCTTGGCAGAGAGGATGATCTTGTTCTTCGGCAGGCCGATCTCCTCCGCCCGCTGCGCCGAGAGAAGCGCCGATTGCACCATGGCCTCCCGGGTGATGGCCCGGGTGTCGAGAGGCGCCGCCGAGCGGGCGTTCTCGTCCATGAGATGCGTGAGGAGCTCCTGGTCGAGGGAGCCCCAGTTGGCGCCGATCCGGACCGCCTTGCCGTAGCGGATCGCCATCTCGACGATGGCCGAGAACTGCCGGTCCTTCTTATCCTTGAAGCCCACGTTGCCCGGGTTGATCCGGTATTTGGCAAGCGCCTCGGCACAGGCCGGATGGTCGGCGAGAAGCTGATGGCCGATATAGTGGAAGTCACCGACGAGGGGCACATCGACGCCGATGCGGTCGAGCCGCTCGCGGATCTTCGGCACGGCGGCCGCGGCCTCGTCCCGATCCACCGTGATGCGCACGATCTCGGAGCCCGCGCGGGCGAGGGCCGACACCTGGGCTACGGTGGCGTCCACGTCCGCGGTGTCCGTGTTGGTCATGGACTGCACGACGATCGGCGCACCGCCGCCCACCGTCACGGACCCGACCTGCACGCCAACCGTGCGGTGGCGCGGGGCGGGGCCGGCGGGGCTCTGGGCCTCCGGCGCGGCCGGGGCGGTGGGGGAGAGGAGGGCAGAGGTCATGCAGGGGTCCATCGGGAAAGCGGGTGTTAGCTGAGGCCTAGCGGGGCTTACGTCAAGCGGAGCGGTGCTCGGAGGGAGCTCATGACAGGGTTGCGCCAGTGGTCGGTCTGTCAGGGAAGGGTGACGTTTGCGTGCCGCGGGAGCTTCATGAAGAGGCGGCCTCGCGGCAATGGCCGCAGCGGCCGGAGATCTCAAGGACTTGGCGCTGGGCCTGGAACCGCTCCCCTGCGAGGAGTCCCGCCACCGCCTGCGAGAGCGGAGCGGAGGCGCGCTCGTCGACGCCGCCGCACCCCTCGCAGATCAGGAAGGCCACGAGGTCCCCGGGCCCGTGGCCATGGGGGCAGGCGATGAAGGCGTTGCGGCTGGCAAGCCGGTGGGCGAGCCCCTGCTCCATCAGGAAGTCGAGCGCGCGGTAGATGGTGACCGGGGCGAGCGGCCGCCCCTTGGGCTCGGCCGTGTGGCCCAGCATCGCGACGAGGTCGTATGCGCCGAGGGGTCGATGGGTGGCATAGAGTGCCTCCAGGACCTGCCGGCGGATCGGGGTCAGGCGCACGCCCTGCGCCCGGCAAGCCGCCTCCGCCCTGGCGATGGCACTGGCCGCTCGCTCGGATTGGTGGGCGGCGTGCGCGCAGGCGCCGTGATCGTGCGCCTCGTGAGCGCCGCCCGTCCCATGCTGCGAGTGTCCGTGGGGCCCGGAATTGGGGGACCCATGGCCGTGATGATGGTGATCGTGCTCGGTCGCCATGCCTCCTCTTAGCATCTCCGTGCCCGTCAGGCATCCACCTGCGACATTGCTCCCGCGTCGGCCCCCGGTCGCCGGGTTTCGCCGCCTGAAACTGAAGCATGACTTTTCTGCTGCAACAAAGTAGATCGACGCCGCTCGACAGGTTCAGAGGTTCCCCCATGATGCTCCAGTCCAAGGCCGCGGTCGTCACAGGTTCCACCAGCGGGATCGGGCTCGCGATCGCCCGGGCTCTCGCCGGGCAAGGCGCGAACGTGCTTCTCAACGGGTTCGGCGATGCCGCCGAGATCGAGGCGATCCGCCGCGGGATCGAGACGGAGTTCGGTGTGACGGCGCTTCACTCCCCGGCCGACATGTCGAAGCCGGCTGAGATCGAGGCCATGATCCGGCAGGCCGAAGAGGCCTTCGGCGCCGTCGACATCCTCGTCAACAATGCCGGCATCCAGCACGTCTCGCCGGTCGAGGATTTTCCGATCGAGAAGTGGGACGCGATCATCGCGATCAACCTCTCCTCCGTCTTCCACGCCACCCGCGCCGCCCTGCCGCGCATGCGCCAGCGCGGCTGGGGCCGGATCATCAGCACGGCCTCGGCTCATTCGCTCGTGGCCTCGCCGTTCAAGTCGGCCTATGTGGCGGCCAAGCACGGGGTCGCGGGCTTCACCAAGACGATTGCCCTCGAGGTCGCCACGGACGGGATCACGGTGAACTGCATCAGCCCGGGCTACGTCTGGACGCCGCTGGTCGAGCGCCAGATCCCCGACACCATGCAAACCCGAGGTCTCACGCGGGAGCAGGTCATCAACGACGTGATGCTCGAGGCCCAGCCCACGAAGCAGTTCGTCACCGTGGATCAGGTCGCGGGCCTCGCGCTCTTCCTGTGCTCGGACACCGCCGCCAACATCACGGGCGCCAACCACGTCATGGACGGCGGCTGGACCGCGCGCTGACAGGCGCGGCGGTGACCGGGCGGGCCCGCGCCAAGCAGGGGAACCTCCGCGGCCTTTCCGGGCCCCGCGCGGAGAAATCCGTTTCGCTCGCGCTCCAGGGCGGCGGAGCGCACGGCGCCTTCACCTGGGGCGTGCTCGACGCGATCCTGGAGGACGGGCGGCTTGCGATCGAGGCCGTCACGGGCGCGAGCGCGGGCGCCATGAACGCCGTCGTGATGGTGGAGGGCTGGCTCGAAGGAGGAGCCGATGCGGCGCGGGCGCAGCTCGAGACGTTCTGGCGCCGGGTCAGCCTCGACGGCTCCCTCTCGCCCGTCCAGCGCGGCCTCTTCGATCAGTTCCTCGCCTTCTGGAGCGGCGAGGACTGGCTGAGCCTGCTCGCCCACCGTTTCAGCCCCTATGACGCGAACCCGCTCAACATCAATCCGCTGCGCGACGCCATCGCGGAGATCATCGATTTCGAGCGGGTGCGCGCCTGCCACGGGGTCAAGGTCTACGTCACGGCCACCAATGTCTGGACCGGCAAGGTCGCGGTGTTCGAGCGCGAGCAACTGACGGCCGACCACCTCATGGCCTCGGCCTGCCTGCCGACCGTCTTTCAGGCGGTCGAGATCGACGGGCAGCCCTATTGGGACGGGGGATACATGGGCAACCCGGCCCTGTTCCCGCTGTTCTACGACACCGTCACGGACGACATCCTCCTCGTCCAGATCAACCCGGTGGAACGCCGGCAGACTCCGCGTACGGCGCGGGAGATCCACAACCGGCTCAACGAGATCACCTTCAACGGGAATCTCCTGCGGGAACTGCGCGCCATCGATTTCGTGACGCGCCTCATCGATGCCGGCAAGCTCTCGGACACCGAGTACAAGCGGGTGCTGATGCACCGCATCGACGGTTCGGGCGTGCTCGACGAATACGAGGCCGCCTCGCGGATGCGGGCCGACTGGGACTTCTTCGTCAACCTGCGCGATGCCGGACGCGCCACGGCGCAGCGCTGGCTGAAGAAAAATTACGTCGCGATCGGCCGGCGCGCGACCCTGGACCTGAGGGCCGAGGTGGCGTGAGGGCAGGAGCGGCCTGGATCTCATCGGGTTTTCACGGCCGACGCGCGGAGTCCCTTACCGGCTGCCCGGCCCTCAGCACCGGAAGCGCCAGACGCTCGAGCGCTTGATCTCCGCATCCTCGAGCGAGCGGGTCACCGGCACCTCGTAGGTCGCGAGCGGTTCGAGAGCGTCCTTCGGGAGGTACGAGCGCCCCGGATCCCCGATCAGCACCGCGGCGCCGCGGCGGCTCACATCCCTAAGCCAGGCCGTGACCCGCTCGGCCGTGTCGCGCTCGTAGCAGATGTCGCCGGCGAGGACCGTGTCCCATCCCTGGTCCGTGCCCACGAGATCGGCCTGAAGGGCCTCGATTGCGACCTCGTTCGCTGCGGCGTTGAGCCCGATCGCCGCGATCGCGAAGGCGTCGATGTCGCAGGCCATGACGGATGATGCGCCCGCCTTCATGGCCGCAATGGCGACGAGGCCGGAGCCCGAGGCGAAATCGAGCACGCGCCGGCCCCGCACGATGTCCGGATAGTCGAGGATGTAGCGGGCGAGGGCCTGTCCTCCGGCCCAGGCGAAGGCCCAGAAGGGCGGCGGCAGGCCCATCCGGCCGAGCTCCTCCTCGGTCCTCTGCCACAGGTCCGTCGCCTCGTCGGCCACGTGCAGGCGGATCTCGGGGGCGTGCGGCACGGGGCGCAGGCAGGTCTCGGCCCGGATGAAGGTCACGGGATCGGAGATGGCGGTCATGGCTTCCTTATAGGGCGCCCGCGCCGGAACGGCGGAACCCCTGGCCCTCCGGGTCCGTTCATCGCCCGCCGCAGTGATGGTGAACCGGAGAGACGCGCATGGAAGGCGGGTGGCTGCCCCTGATCCTCGGGACCGTAGCGGGTCTGCTCTCGACCGCGAGCTTCGTCCCCCAGGTCCTCAAGGCTTGGCGCGAGGGTCATACCGAGGCGATCTCGAAGCGGATGTACTTCGTGACGGTCTCGGCCTTCACGCTCTGGACGATCTACGGCTTCGTCATCGGGAGCCTGCCCATCATCGTCTTCAACATCCTGAGCCTGATCCTCAGCGCCACCATCCTGGTGCTGAAGCTCCGCAACGACCGCAGGGCTACGGCCTCGTGAGCGCCCCAAAAAGGGGAGTAAGCCGCGCAACGACCGCAGGGCTGCGGCTCTGTGGGCGTCCCCGGAGAAGTGGAAGCTACGCGACGACCGCGAGTCCGCGGCCTCGCGAGGGCTCAGGAGGTGGAGGGCCGGCGCGGCGACGACAGGCAGGCGCCTGCGTCACAGGCACCCCTCGGAGCCCGGCGGCGGAACCGCGGCTGATCCCGCCCGGTTGACCTTCACCTCATCTGACAGGGTCGCGTGATGCTGCTGGAGCACTCCTCGGACGCCGAAACGATCGTCGATCCCCGCGATGCGGCCGAAACCGCAGGCCTGCGCTACGTGTCCGACGAGGAGCCGGGCATCCGCCGCAGGAAAGCCGGCAAAGGCTTCACCTACCGGAAACCCGGGGGCGCAAAGGTCGAGGACGAGGCGACCTTGAAGCGCATCCGCGCCCTCGTGATCCCGCCCGCCTGGACGGACGTGTGGATCTGCCCGCATGCCAATGGCCACATCCAGGCCACCGGCCGCGATGCCAAGGGCCGCAAGCAATACCGCTACCATGCGGCGTTCCGGGAGGTTCGGGAGAGCACGAAATACGAGCACATGCTCGAATTCGCCCAGGCCCTGCCGGCGATCCGCCGGACCATCTGGGAGCACATGTCGCAGCGTGGCCTGCCGCGCGAGAAGGTGCTCGCGACCGTGGTGCACCTCCTCGAGACCACGCTGATCCGGGTCGGCAACGCGGATTACGCCAAGCAGAACAAGAGCTACGGCCTCACCACCTTGCGGGATCCGCATGTGACGGTGGACGGCGCGGAGCTGCGCTTTCAGTTCAAGGGCAAGAGCGGCAAGCACTGGCGCCTCCAGGTCAAGGACCGGCGTGTCGCCCGGGTCGTGAAGGCCTGCCAGGAACTGCCGGGCCAGGATCTGTTTCAATACCTCGACGAGGACGGCAAGCAGCAATCCGTCACCTCGGCCGACGTGAACGCCTACCTGAAGGAGATCACTGGCCGCGACGTCACCGCGAAAGATTTCCGGACCTGGGCCGGCACCGTGCTGGCCGCGATGGCGCTCGCCGAGTTCGAGGCCTTCGATTCGGACGCCAAGGCCAAGAAGAACGTCCGGGCCGCGATCGAGCGGGTCTCCTCCCGTCTCGGCAACACCCCCACGATCTGCCGCAAGTGCTACGTCCACCCGGAGGTGTTCTCCTGCTACATGGACGGTGCGCTGCTGCTCGAGATCAAGGACGAGATCGAGGGCGAACTGCGCGAGGATCTGGCCGGGCTCCGGGCCGAGGAGGCGGCGGTGCTCTCCCTCCTCGAAGCGCGGCTCAAGCGGGACCTCGGGCTCACGAAGGACAAGCCGGCCGAGACGATGCCCGCCGCCCGCTCGGTGAAGCGCTCGAGCCGGTCACGCTCCGAGCCCGCGGCCGCGCGGGCCTGACGTCGCCTATCCGGACCAATCGCGTCCTCCTGACGCGAGCCCGCGCGGCGCCGCTCGGAGCCGCCCGAAGCGAAACCTTTTCTCGGGACCCCGCGTTGGCGTGAGCTTCAAGCCCGGTCCGGAGGATCCCATGCGCGTCCATCACCTCAATTGCGGCTGCATGTGCCCCGTGGGGGGACGGCTCTGGGATGGGGTGAGCCACGGTCCGACCGGGCACCTCGTCTGCCACTGCCTCCTGGTCGAGACCGACCGGGGGCTCGTGATGGTCGATACCGGGCTCGGCATGCAGGACATCGAGCAGCCCTATGGGCGCCTCAGCCCGCTCTTCATCCACATGAACCGGATCCAGTTCGACCGCCGCTATGCCGCCCTCGAGCAAGTGCGCCGGCACGGCTTCTCCCCGAAGGACGTGCGCCACATCGTCCTGACCCACCTCGACTTCGACCACGCGGGCGGCCTCGAGGATTTCCCGCACGCCAAGGTCCACGTCATGCAGGCCGAGCTGGAGGCGGCGCGCATGCGCCGGGGTTTCATCCAGAGCCGCCGCTACCGTCCGGAGCAATGGGACGACGTGCGCCAGTGGCGGCACTACACCGGCGGCGGTGACCGCTGGTTCGGCTTCGAGGCGGTGCGCGACCTCGACGGGCTTCCGCCCGAGATCCTGATGATTCCGCTGCCGGGCCACACCACGGGGCATGCGGGGGTCGCGATCCTCACGCCCGAGGGCTGGATGCTGAACGCGGGCGATGCCTATTTCCATCGCCACGAAATGGATGCAAGGCCGCGCTGCACGCCGGGGCTGGCCGCCTATCAGCGCCTCATGGAGGTCGACCGCGAGGCGCGGCTCTCCAACCAGGATCGCCTGCGCGATCTCGCCAATGCCAACCGGGGCATCCGGATCTTCTGCAGCCACGACCCGGTGGAACTCGAGGCGCTCTCGCTGCAGGCGGAAGGGCGCATGCAGCTGGCTGCCTGACTTCGGTGTCATCCCCGGCCGGAAGCGGCGAAGCCGCTGGACGGGACGACATGGAAGGACGGAAGCGCGACAGCCTGGCGCTGTTCCGCCGCCCGGCTTGCCCTAGAACCTCGATCAGACGAGAGCCCACGGGAGAGCGCGGATGGAACTCGATGCCCTGATGCTGTCGCGCATCCAGTTCGCGTTCACGATTTCCTTCCACATCATCTTTCCGGCCTTCACGATCGGCCTCGCGAGCTGGCTCGCGGCGCTGGAGTTCCAGTGGCTCCGGACCGACGACCCGCTCTACCGCAACCTGTTCAAGTTCTGGTCCAAGATCTTCGCGGTGTCCTTCGGTCTGGGCGTCGTCTCCGGCATCGTGATGAGCTTCCAGTTCGGCACCAACTGGTCGCGCTTCTCCGAGTTCACCGCGAACGTGCTCGGACCGCTCATCCAGTACGAGGTCATCACCGCCTTCTTCCTGGAGGCGGCCTTCCTCGGCATCATGCTGTTCGGGTGGGAGCGGGTCGGCAACAAGCTGCACTTCTTCGCCACCTGCATGGTGGCGCTCGGCACGCTCACCTCCGCGTTCTGGATCCTCTCGGCCAATTCCTGGATGCAGACCCCGGCCGGCTTCCGGATCGAGAACGGGGTCGCGGTCGCGGAGGATTGGTGGAAGATCGTCTTCAACCCCTCCTTCCCCTACCGCTACGCCCACATGGTGATGGGTTGCTACCTCACCACGGCCTTCGCGGTCGGCGGCATGTCGGCCTGGATGATCCTGCGCCGGCGCAAGGAGCCGGCCGAGAAGGTCCGCGGCGCCCAGCGCTCGCTCTCCATGGCGATGTGGTTCGCGGCGATCTTCGTGCCGGTCCAGATCCTGATCGGCGACCTGCACGGGCTCGGCGTGCTCGCCTACCAGCCCACCAAGCTCGCCGCCATGGAGGGCAACTGGGAGCGCCAGGGCAACATGCCCCTGCGGCTCTTCGCGATCCCCGACGAGGAGGCCGAGACCAACCATTACGAGATCGCGATCCCGAAGATCGGATCCTGGATCCTGACGCACGCCTATGACGGCGTGGTGCCGGGCCTGAAGGACGTGCCGCGCGATCAGCGCCCGCCGGTGCTGCCCGTGTTCTTCTCCTTCCGGGTGATGGTCGGGATCGGCTTCCTGATGCTGGGGCTCGCCCTCTGGAGCCTGTATCTCCGCTGGAAGGGAGAGCTCTACACCAGCATCTGGTTCCTGCGCGCCGCCATGGTGATGACGCCGTCCGGGTTCGGTGCGGTGCTGTTCGGCTGGTTCACGGCCGAGATCGGGCGCCAGCCCTATGTGGTCTACGGCCACCTGCGGACCGCGGATGCGGTCTCGCCGATCACGGCCGGGGCGGTGACGGCTTCGCTCCTCACCTTCCTTGTTGTCTACGCGATCGTGTTCGGCTTCGGGAGCTACTACCTCGCCAAGCTTCTGCGCAAAGGCCCCGAGCCCATCGAGGAGGCCCTGCGCGGCGGCGATTTCGGGACTCTCGACAAGCGGCCCAAGCGTCCGCTCTCGACGCCGGACGAGAATCTCGACGGCTCGTCGGGCCGCCGGCCGCAACCGGCGGAATAGAGGGGGCGCGCCCATGATGGAAGTTCTCCATTCCTTCGCGCCCGGGCTCGAGGGTCCCGCCCTGTGGCTGCCGCTGATCTGGGCCGGCCTCCTCGCGATCGCGGTCGCGATGTACGTGGTGGTCGACGGCTTCGACCTCGGGGTCGGCATCCTGTTCACGAGCGCCCATTCCGAGAACTGGCGCGACCGGATGATGCTCTCGGTGGCGCCGATCTGGGACGGCAACGAGACCTGGCTCATCCTCGGCGGCGGCGGGCTCCTCGCCGTGTTCGGCATGGCCTATTGGGTGCTGCTGCCGGCTCTGTACATCCCGCTGCTCGTCATGCTGATCGCCCTGATCTTCCGGGGTGTCGCCTTCGAGTTCCGCTTCAAGGCCGACCGGTCGAAGCGGATCTGGGATTACGCCTTCCATTACGGCTCGCTGGTCGCGACCTTCGCGCAGGGGGTGGTCCTCGGCGCCTTCGTGCAGGGTTTCGAGGTCCGGGACCGGCAATTCGCGGGCGGCACCTTCGACTGGTTCTCGCCCTTCAGCCTGATGACGGGAATCGGCCTCGTCTGCGGCTACGGGCTCCTCGGCGCGACCTGGTGCGTGATGAAGACCACGGGCGAGCTCGAGATCTGGTCGCGCCGGATGGCGCTTCGCTTCCTTGTCGCCACCATCGTCTCGATGGCGATCGTCAGCGCCTGGGTGCCGTTCCTCGGTACGGACATCGAGCGCCGCTGGTTCTCGATGCCCAACATCCTCTTCCTCGCCCCGGTCCCGCTGGTGACGGCCTTCGTGGCCTGGCGGATCTACCGCAATCTCGAGGAGGGACGGCACTACCCGCCGTTCTTCCTGAGCATCGCGCTGTTCCTGCTCGGATTCCTGGGCCTCGCGATCTCGCTCTTTCCCTATCTGATCCCGCCCGACGTCACGATCTGGCAGGCCTCGAACCGGCCGGAATCGCAGATGTTCGCGCTCGTCGGCTACTCGGTCGTGATGCCGCTCACGTTCCTCTACACGGCCTATGCCTATTACGTGTTCCGCGGCAAGGTCGCGGAGGACGTGCAGTCGAGCGGGTACCATTGAGCGCGTGTCGGGGAGCGCGATGAAGGAACCGGAGCGCCCCGGGAGCTTGCGCTCGCGCCTCCTCTGGTTCGTCCTTCTCTATCTCGGCAGCGCCGCCGCCTTTGCCGCCGCGGTCTATGGCTTCCGAGCCCTGATCCCGCGATAGGGAGCTGGCGTCGGCCCCATCGCCCGCTCAACGAAAAAGGGCGCCAAGAGGCGCCCCTTCGCAGGAGAACAGGATCCGATCAGCGCTCGTTGCCGATGAAGCCCTTCTGGGTCACCACCACCCAGCGCTTGCCGCGCCGCTCGATCGCTTCCACCGGGCCGACGCCGGGGATCACCCCGCCTTGGCCGACCTCGTAGAGGCGGCGGTTGCGGCCCTCGATCAGGGCGACGCCGTCATAGACCTCGTGCAGGGTCCAGCCGTCCAGCTGCACGTCTTTCGGGGGCTCCTTCGCCGCGGGCTTCGCCTCAAGGGTGCCGGTCTGGCTCGGGCCGTCCGCGACCGGCGCCGGGGCGGCGGGCCTGGCGGCGGCGGTCTGCAGGGTGGTGATCTGGCGCTCCAGCCGGTCGAAGCGCTCGGTCAGAGCCGCGAACCGGGCCACGGGCTCCTTGCCGGCCGCTTCCAGCCGGTCGAGCTGCTCGGCCAGCTTGATGAGCCGGCCGCTGTCGCCCGGTGCACGCTCGACCCGTTCCATGACCTGGGCCTGCTTGGCCATGAGGTCGGTCTTGGAGCGGTCGACGCTCTCCTTCAGGGACTCGATCGCCACCTTCAGGGCCTTGATGTCGCCGGTGAGGCGGACCACGTCCTGCTGCCCCTGTCGCAGGGCCTGGGTCGTCTCCGTCCATTGTGCGGGACTGGTGTCTACGCTGGCGCGGGTCGCCGCGAAGGCCCCGAACCCTCCCGCTGCAACAGCGACCGCGAGAGCGGCGGCTTGGACGGTGGGCCGGCGCATCAAGGCCACCGTGCGGCTGGGCTTCGGCGTGGGCGCGGCGGACGTTGCCTTGGCGGAAGGCGCGGCGGTCTCTTTCTGGGCACTCATGACCGCAAGCGCCAGGGCCGCATTCGCGGCGGCATCGGCAGTCGTTGGGGGAGCCATCTTGGCGCGCGGGGTCGTATCGGCGGTCGGCTGGAGAGCCGCATTGGCGCGGGGGCCGCCCTCGGGCGCCATCGACTGGGGAGCCGCGCCGGCCCGCGGAGCTGTGTTGGTGTCCGTCGGCTGCGGAGCCGCACTGACGGCCTGGGGGATCGCAGGTTTCGGCGCCGCATCCTGGGCCGCGACGCGGCTGCGAACGACGCGCTTCTTCGGGGTCGGGTCTTTGGGCTGGTCGCTCATCGTGGTGTTCCGCTGCAGGGACACCGATGAGTAACCATGAAGCTTTACCGAAGAGTTACCATGTCCGAAACTTTCCGTCGGCCCGGGACCGGTTCGCCGGCGGCGCAGGTCAGCGGCGGAGCTGGTCCGAAAGCCACCCCATTCGCGGGAAGAAGCCCGCGCGATATGCCGCACTCGGGACATCCTTGCGGCCGCGCCGCCGTATACTGGACATATTTTCGTGTCACACGATCGTTACCAGCGGTTGTATGACGAGTCGGGCCCGTAAGAGGCCTGCGCCGAGACTGCCTCCGGAGTGCCTCGGCCGCATGCGCGTGAGCGCTCCATTAACGAGCGACGCTAATTCTGATAGATATGGAGCGGGCGATACTCTCGTCCGTGGGGGCAAGAGCATGAGAACGGCGTCACCGGGCGGGTCCAACGGGCAATCCGAGGTGAGTTCAGCGTTAGGGGCGTGTCGGTCTGCGTTTGGGGGTGTTGCGCTGTTT
>JAESFH010000091.1_pt1 | contig 85997 bp, 70 predicted proteins | sample 9269381 | NCBI WGS metagenome assembly JAESFH01 (sample SAMN14504062, study PRJNA617094) | algae metagenome | isolation source: Aphanothece sp. CMT-3BRIN-NPC111 and co-occurring heterotrophs from well... | place: USA: Clark Mountains Wilderness, California | collected 2010-04-18
TAGTTACCTTTGGCTGAGCTTTGGCTACCTTAGTTACCTTTGGCTGAGCTTTGGCTACCTTAGTTACCTTTGGCTGAGCTTTGGCTACCTTAGTTACCTTTGGCTGAGCTTTGGCTACCTTGGTTACCTTTGGCTGAGCTTTGGCTACCTTAGTTACCTTTGGCTGAGCTTTGGCTACCTTGGTTACCTTTGGTAGGGAAGCGGAACCACCCGCACTAACCCCCTCAGAAGGAAAACTCACAAGAGCAACAACGGTTCGATTAGGCATAGCATTAGGCAGCGCACCGAGACCCCTTAAACCTGGCCCATCATATTGTGAACTAGGACGAGGGGCAGTCGTTCTCTTAGGCTGCGAACCGATATCCCCTGAACCTGACGCATTAGGTTGTGAAGTGGGACGAGGGGTAGTCGTTCCCTGAGGCTGCGAACCAGAACCACTAGGACGACCGGGAGCCGGAACATTACTAGGCGGCACAGTTTGAGCTGGCGGCACTATATTCCCATTTCCTGTACCTGACGACTGATTGCCTGTGTTGCCTCCCGTCTGTTGAGACGCCTGCGGAGCGTTAGACCCCGAGGGCACAGGTTGGGAAGCTGTAGGCGTAGGGGTTGGCGAGGCGACAGCAATGGGTTGCACAGGTATTACTGCTGCAAAAGGATCTGGGCGACCTTTTTGCACCTGTCGCACCCGTTCATCGGGGTTAGTCGATTGAATTAAGCCGGAAACAACTACAGTATTCGCCGGTGGCTTAGCCACCACGGGTGGAGTCGCAAAAGCCTGAGTTTGAGCAGGGCTTGGGGCTGCCACTGGCGAAGCAGCAGGAGTTGGGGTACTCGCGCTTGTGGTACCACCCTCACCCTCTGTCGAACAGCCCCCTGTTAAAAGAGCAAATATCCCCAACAATGCAATAGAAAATGAAAATCGATTCATAGCCCGTCCACCAACGCTTTACCGGAAGACGCCACAGAGGTTCCCAAATCGGAAAAAGGGAATCCCAGGCGAGAATCGGATATCTCTATATATACTAGTTTTTAAGCAAGTTACCCTCATATCGTAGAAATTACGTATTAATAGACTTTACCTTTTACGTGAATCCACGGTCTGTTGTTCGTGACTGCTTTTAATCTTCAGCTGCTGCCATTGACTTTTTCAGCAAGTCCACTCCCTTTTTGACACGACGGGAAACGGTCACAACACTGATGTTTAAATGTTCGGCAACCTCTTTTTGCGTCAAGTCTTGTAAAAAAACAAATTCCAAAATTTCGCGAGTCCGGTTTTCTAGCTGAACCAGAGCCTGTTGCAGACGAATCTGGTCTTCTTGTGCTAACTGAAAACTGCGATACTGGCTATCGGGTAAAAGTTCAGCTAAGCAAGTGGCGTCTTCTTCTGCATCCCCCATAGGCATATCTAAGCTTACAGGCTCCCGATTTTGATAGGCCAGTTTAATTTCTTGCCATTCTACGAGTGAAATGCCTAGCGCCGCTGCAACCTCTGAATCTGTGGGTTGCCGATTGTACTCGCTCTGCAAAGCCCGCGTAATCTCAACAGCTTGCTGGCGCAGTGCCAACCAGCGTCGAGGAATGCGAACCGAGCAGCCCTTATCTCGTAGATAGTGCTGAATCTCCCCACGAATGTATGGCAGCGCGAAGGAACTAAAGGCATGTCCCTTTGTCAGATCAAATCGTTCAATGGCCCGGATTAAACCTAAACAGCCTACCTGAAGCAAGTCCTCATAACTTTCCGTACACTGGTTTACCCAGTGATGGGCTTCTTTTCTAACCAATCCCAAGTTAAGTTGGACTAGTTTATTGCGGAGATCTGCCGAACCAGACAGTTGGTATTCTCGTAATAGCTGCAAGCTGTGATGCTTCAGTTCGTGAGTGACAGTGTTAGGCATAGTTAAATTCAGTTGGGTTTATTAACAACTGAAGAAGCTTAAGAAGACGCTTAATCTAGCTGGTAGGAAGGAAAAGATGTGCAGTGGGCGGCTGATCCTCGATTTTGATTCAGGATTAAGAGGAAATTTGACCGGATTGGTCAGTACTACTGTAGCCCTTACAGCTAGGCTTGGGAACCTTACTAATTCAGTTTATTCTTTCTATTACGTTGCCTACAACAGCATTTCCACTTAATCAAGCAATAGGTTGATTAAGTAGTACTACTGAATAGAGCCAGCAGCCTAATTTGAGTGGAGAAAACAGGTTGGAGCCACAGATAGATATCAAATAGCATATCTGCTTCCATTAAACATCGCGCTTTGGAGGTGGGTGATTGGTGATTGACTAAGTCTCAAATTCTTTCCCATCACCCACGTGCTTATACCATTTCTTTTTTGCACAGCTACAAATACTACCTCTACTCCCCCTACTCCCCAAACCGATGTGTAGCGCATCAAAAGTGAAGCTAATTGCTAATTGCTAATTGCTAATTGCTATATTATTGCCGCCGAGGCTTACAAAAAAAAAGGGGCAAAACACCCCTCTTCCAGAGACAGCAACATTTATGGAATGTTTAGTTCAGCTGGCGAAGCGGACTTACACCTGCTGCGGTTCAACCCGAGCGTAAAAAATACCCCGAATTTTCACTTCCAGTGGCTCATCAGCGCCCATATCAGTATCTGAGGGCTGTTCGCTCTCAAATGTACCGGCAATTTCGCCTGTACGGCTATCTACCTTAGCGACTTGCAGGGAGATGTTGCCTTTTAAGCTGTCAGTACGCTTGACATTGGCACGGGTTAAATCTTGTTTATCGGCTTGGGATTGAAGTCCTACTGCATTGTCATAGCCAGAGGCAACCCCGCGACCCTTTGGATCGAGGAAAACAGATCCCCGATAGGAGGGGACTTTGAATTCTCCCTCGAAGTCAGTCGAAGTGTTAATACTGTCCATTCCAGGCTGGCTTTTAGCAACCAGGTTTTTAATCGTGAACAAGAAAGGTACCCGCTCACCACCTGGTAGTTGGACAGTGATGGCTTGGAAGTCAAGGCCATCCTCTTCAATGAAAGTCAGGCTCCCATCTTGACTAACTTGCAGTTTCCCTTGGATCTGGTCAAGGCTAGAAGTGTACCGTGTCAATAACTTACCCGGAATAAATTCTGGTGCTTGCCGTTTATTAACCGATTCTTCTTTCACAAAAAAGGTGGTCGGCTGTAAGCACACATCCTTCAGGACATAGGACTCGCTAGTATCAACAGGAATAGCACCGCGAGTCGTTTCTGAAAGAGTTGGGCAGTTATTGGCTAGCCCTGTGCCTCTGATTTGGTCATAGGTTAGTGGAGCATTGGTGGCACTTGCTGGACCTTCACTACAAGCAGTTAACACGCCCAAGCACAAAGCCAGTAATGCAACAATGAATGTACGAAACCTCATGGTTAACCTCAATCCTCAATATCAATTATCAAAATCCCTGCCAGGGTCATTTTAAATCGAACTCCTGTACACATTCTTTTCCTCGAAACATCGAGGCTTGATGTCACACTTCACGAAATACCACGCATGCTAAACTGTCCACGCATCTAAGTTGCATTTTTAGGGTGCAAGGCAGCAGAAGGGTTTTAGGGACAGGGGAAAATATACAAAATTTCACCTCGCTCCCCCGCTTTCTGGCTGTAAATATGCAATCTTATTTGCACGGCAGCTTATTTTGGGGTTCGTGAGAGTGACCGGAGCGCGATCCCCCTTTTGCAATTAGATTGTACACGGGAAGAGTCGCCTTTCCCCGAAAGAAAGCTGGTAAAAGACTCCGGTAAATTTAACAGTATTCGGCGGAATTCCCTATCCGTCTACACGGTGGGGATGGATAGCCGGACGATGACGAAGCTATCCCCGACTCTAATCAACCGTTCAGTTGATTAGGGAGTGGGGTGGTTGAGGAATCGTCCACCTCTGGGCTGGGTAATCGGTCAATCCAGTCTTCGATTAGTTGAGTCATTGTCTTTTCTTTGCTAGATGCATATAGCCTCAGCTTATTTAGTCGTCGTTCAGATATCCGTAAATTCAATCCTTTTTTAGCCATGTCTATCTACACAACATCTACACAAATGATATTATTTCTATGGTCGCAGACCCGCCCGACTGTATGGAACATAAAGGCTAATCCGAAGTAGCAGTAATATGCTTGTCGCAGAAACATGACTAGATCGGGGAAGACGTAAGCCTAGCTGGTATGCCATTGCCGTAAATCCAAGGTGCGCGTGCCGTAAAACAATAAAACTGCCTGTGGAAGACGGGTGGCTGCCTGTGGACGCTGTGTAAGACCATCATCGGGTTCAGTCCCGAACTTCTAGAAATAGGAGTCCCTAACGTGGCGACAGCGGTTGAGACGGGAAACTCTAAAGACGAATAAGACCGTCCCTGAGTTCAATGATGTTGGAAGATCCAACCTCAACGAAGCAGGTTGGAGTACTTCACATCAATATAATTTCCGAAAATTGATGGCATGAAGCACGACACAGATTTTGATTCAAAGCAGCAGCCCGAACTCCAAGCCATTGCCAATACTATTCGTGCTTTAGCCGAAAAGCGCCAAGGAAATAGTTTGGCTCTTTTGGCTTTGCTGCGGACGCTGGAGCAGTTACATCGAGAGATTCAAGAGGGTGTGTTTCAGGCGTCTTTACCGGATAACCGACAAGCTCTCTACGCTCTGCTGAAGGATATTGAAGAGGAGGGCGGCTGGCCCTATATTGATCGCATGAAGCTGCGATCGCTGCTTGTAAATCTATCCGATACTTTTTCCCCAACCAACAATCCAGAATCAGAGCAGCAGGCTTAAGGAGTTCACAAGCCTCTAAGTGCCTAAGTACTAGGGAAGCTAAAATGATTGTGCCCTTTTTACATATTCAGTACTGTGCATCCCATTAAGTTCGGTACAGATGGCTGGCGCGGTTTGATTGCCGCTGATTTCACGTTCGAGCGTCTGGCACTGGTGTCCCCTGTTGCTGCACAAGTCCTGGCAGATGTCTATGGTGACACGACAGGTAGCCGCACCATCGTCGTGGGCTACGATCGGCGCTTCATGGCAGAAGCGTTTGCGCGCACGGCAGCAGAAACAGTTCAAGCGGCAGGGTTTGATGTACTGCTGAGTAATACTTATGCGCCGACACCAGCGTTTAGCTGGGCGGCTCATAAGCAGAATGCTCTAGGAGCTTTAGTAATTACTGCTAGCCATAATCCTGGAGGCTATTTGGGGTTAAAAGTCAAGGGGGCGTTTGGCGGCTCGGTTCCCCCTGAAGTTACGCAGCAGATTGAAGCCCAGTTGTCTCAGGTACGACCATTGGGGGGAAGGGCTGGAACTCTACAGACGTTCGATCCCTGGCTGAGTTACTGCGAAGCGTTACGGGCGAAAGTAGAGATCTCTCAAATTCAGGAGGCGATCGCACAAGGGAAACTCAAAGTCTTTGCGGATGTGATGCATGGGGCAGCTGCCGGGGGGCTGGCGGCTCTGCTGGGTATGCCAGTGCGAGAAATTAACAGCTCGCGCGACCCCTTATTTGGTGGCGGTGCCCCAGAACCTCTGCCACGTTATCTTTCTCAGATGTTTCGGGTGATACGTACAGAGGGGAGATCTGGCGTCTCTAATGATGAAGCAGCACAATTAGCGGGGTTTGTGTTTGACGGGGATAGCGATCGCATTGCCGCCGTCGATGGGCAGGGTAACTTTCTCAGTTCCCAAGTTCTCATCCCCATCTTGATTGAGCACTTGGCTTCGCGGCGCGGGTTCACAGGGGAAGTGATCAAAACAATTAGTGGTTCCGATCTAATTCCTCGTGTTGCTAGTTTGTACAATCTGCCCGTATATGAGACAGCCATTGGCTATAAATACATTGCTGACCGGATGTTATCGGCGCAGGTGTTGCTAGGCGGGGAGGAGTCCGGGGGCATTGGCTATGGCAACCACATTCCAGAACGGGATGCGCTGTTGTCAGCACTTTATTTGCTAGAAGCGATCGCGCACTCAGGACTCGATCTCGGGGATCTGTACCGACGCTTGCAGGAGCAAACAAGCTTTACCTGGGCTTATGACCGTATCGATTTGCCACTGACGGGGATGGATGTGCGATCGCGCCTACTGCAACAACTGCAAGCCCAGCCTTTGAAAGAAATTGCTGGTCAGGCGGTAGTCGATTGCCACACCGTAGACGGCTACAAATTCCGTTTGAGCGATCGCAGTTGGTTGATTATTCGCTTTAGTGGCACCGAACCTGTTTTGCGCCTGTACTGTGAAGCGCCCAATATTCAGCAGGTTCATTACACCTTAGACTGGGCTAAAAATTGGGCGAATTCAGTATAAAAGCTCTACTCCTCTGCTGAGAATGAAAGTTTAGACTGCAACTTGATATTAAACATTCCCACTCATGCCTGCGGTCTCTGCATCACTTGGCGCTGTCGCCCAGGTCGAGCTGCGCTCCGGCGTGCTTGCAAAGAAACAACCTCTGCCTCACTACTCTCTCGTGCCACTCTAATCAGCAGCCCAGCCGCGACTAAGCTGGCAATCATGGAATTACCCCCATAGCTAAACAGTGGCAATGGCAGACCTGTTGTAGGTAAGACACCAGTGGCAACTCCGATATTCAGCAGCGACTGCCCTACCATTAAAACCATTGCTCCTATTGCTACCAGCTTGTGAACTACATTCCGAGCCTTCGCAGCAACAATTAATCCCAGCGTTGCATAAGTCATCAACAGCAGTAGCAGCAACATACTACCAACGAAGCCGAACTCTTCGGCAAATACCGCGAATATAAAATCGGTGTATTCAATCGGCAAATAGAACAGCTTCTGTTGCGACAGACCATAACCAGAACCCCAGGTTCCGCCAGAACCAACAGCCAGCAAACTTTGAACCAGCTGGTAGCCATCATGCATCGGGTCAGCCCAGGGATTCATGAAAGACATCACCCGACGGCGCTGATATTCCTTCAAGCTGATACTGATAGTTGCCAAGAGCAGCCCGCTTAGCGCCGTCCCTCCCAGATAAGAAAATGGCAACCCAGATGCCAGGGCTATCAGCCACAAAGTCATTCCACACAGCGCAGTGGTACTGAGGTTGGGCTGTAGGAGAATGCCCAAAAGTACGCCACAAAAAATTCCTAGCCAGGTTAAGCGCACTTTCCAGGTCAGCCTGTTCCACTGCCCGAAGATGCGAGCGCTCTGTAGCACTAGGAACGGTTTAATCAACTCAGAGGCTTGAATCGGAAGCGGCCCCAAAGCTAGCCAGCGAGTCGAACCATTGGTAGTTGTTCCCAGCCCCGGAATCAGGGTGACAAAAATCAATCCCAACAGCAGCATCACAAACCAGGGAGCGAAGGTCAGCATATGGCGCAGGGGAGAACGCACCAATACATTAAACGCCACCAAGCCCAGCAACACCCAGATGAGTTGCCGCTTGAAGTAATACAGTCCATCTCCATGGTTTGTATCGCCATTGGGATAGGACGCCGAGAACAGAACCACCAACCCGATAAACAGCCACAGGAACGTCAGCCACCGCAACAATCGCGCTGACAAAGACCATCCCTGCACAGAGGGGTCATACCAGGGAATCAGGTAGCGTAGATCCACTAACAATTAACAACTTAAATAAACCACAAACACACAATCGCACAAATTATAGCTTTTAGCATTTAGCTAATAGCCGTTCAAGCGTGAGAGCAGCACTTCTAGGCGCATAGGGTTGTGGCCTATTGTCACTCTTCCATTATGGCGACTGCTATATATCGAATCTGGATAACAAAGTTATTCAAAGCAAGTAGGGTAGCAGATAAAAATAAAGGGGGTTATAGAAGCGGATTCCGTATAATGCTCTAGCGCACCAACGGCAGCAATTATAAAACGAAAAAGAGGTCGTAAACGACCTCCTTAGTATGAGCAACTTTGTCCCAAGGGGAATTTAGAGAAGCCCGGTGTTGACGCCCTGTTTGCCAGTAGCTAGCTCAACCTTGACAATTTTGCCACCCATTTTCATAATCCGCTGCTGCTCGCGGAACCAGTTGTCGTAGGGAACTAGCTTTGTAAAATAGGTGTTTTGTAATTCCCGCTGTGTACGGATACGAGTTTGGCTAGGAACACAGGCAGTAACTTTAAACATCCGCATGAGTTTGTTTCTCCTGATTAGGTAAAAAATTTTGACGCTCTCCCGTTAACCCTTGCGGGTATAACGGAAGCTTCTCCCTTGTGGAAAGAAGTTACCGCTTCAACCGGAGTCCAACGACTTAACCGTCCACGGTCAGCTCCGTAACGCCCGACCGGAGTTGTGTAGCGTAAAAGCCTACACGTCTTAATTCAATTGAAAGTTTTGCACGTCTATAACAGGAAACCCCTGCCGACATTAAGTTGGATTAGCTAATCCGATTTTCTCATTTTTTGGTTCTTATTTGGAGGTGTAGTTCCTCCTTATAGCTCAAGCTACCACTATTCGCAGCTTCAATGTTTGAGGCGTATGCCAGAATATGGCAACCAAAACACTTGGTGAAATGCTCAAGCCGCATGCTCAGAACTGCCTTAGCGTCTACACTAAGCGCGGCGTAGCTGTTCGCACAGGGCGCAGAACCGAAACTTTATATGGGTGGCTCTAAATAGATCAAAGCCCAGGAGTCAAGAGTCAATACTAGATCGCCAAAACTCATCTGCCGCAAAGGCTCGAGTTAGACAAGCCTTTAACAAGCTAGCACTCACTCCTGACTTCCCAGACCTTAACTAAAGAACCTAAGTTCTCAGCACTCTTAGAGTACTTAGCTTAAACCAGAGGAGATGTAGTCTAAATAGACGCCCATTTCCTTACCAGCATCGGAACCTACGAGGCTAGCTGTGACTTCTTTCATAGCTTGAATAGACTGCACGGTGGCAGAGATAGGAACACCCAGGGAGTTGTAGGTTTCCTTCAAGCCATTCAGCACGCGCTCATCCAAGATGGAGGGGTCGCCTGCGAGCATAGCATAGGTAGCATAACGCAGGTAGTAGTCGAGGTCGCGGATGCAAGCAGCATAGCGACGGGTGGTGTACATGTTGCCGCCGGGACGGGTGATGTCAGAGTACAGCAGGGACTTGGCAACAGCTTCCTTAACGATTGCAGCAGCATTAGCGCTGATGGTGCCAGCAGCACGAACCCGCAGTTCGCCGGTTTGGAAATAAGCTTGCAGCTTGGCGATCGCACCACTGTCCAAATATTTGCCTTGGACGTCAGAGGAATTGATAACGGAAGTAATTGCGTCTTGCATGGTTTGTTTTGTTTCCTTAGCTCACAAATTTATTGTTGCTTTAAGTTCTCAGTTGCAGATCCAGAAAGGGCAGAACCCTACTGCATAGCACCGATCAGATAATCGAAGTAAGATCCGGCTTCAGCGGCATCTTCACCAGACATCATGGAAGTGGCAGCGTTCTTCATGGCGCGGACACCTTCGGCAACTGCATCCACAGGAGTACCCAGGGACTTGTACATTTCACGAACACCCACAACACCGATTTCTTCGATTGGGGTGACATCGCCGGACACAACTCCGTAGGTGATCAGACGCAGGTAGTAATCTAGGTCGCGCAGGCAAGTAGCGGTCAGTTCTTCACCGTAGGCATTGCCGCCGGGAGAAACGATATCGGGACGTTTTTGGAACAGTTGGTCGCCAGCTTGCTTGACCAGGCGTTCGCGGGAGTCAGTCAGGGCTTGAGCGATGCGAAGACGACGCTGACCTGTGGTCACAAAGCTCTTAATCCGATCCAATTCGCCGGGGCTGAGATAACGGGCTTCGGCATCTGCATTCACGATCGCTTTCGTGACAATACTCATTGAGGGATTCCTCCAAAAAAAAATTGTTACCAGATGTGTGAAAGCTGGCTTTTGCCAATCCAGCACTGAGTCTATCTTGCTGTTAAGTCCTGAACCTCTAAGAGTGTTTAAGTACTCTCAAGGTGATTAGGATTACAAGCTCTATGACTCTTAAGACACAGCTACCTTCCGGAAATAATTTTGCGGCATTTAGTTCACATTCTGGTTGGGTTCGTAACAGTTTGTAATATTGTTTTTCAGATTTGGGTTTGTGCTGGGTTAATGGAGCCCAAAAAAGCCTCGGATTGACCAGGAGAGTCTACACTCTCCTGACCAATCCGAGGAAAGAACTTATTGATTTTAGATTGGCGATTTGGACAGACAGGTCAGAATTTAGGCTCTTCCGAACCAGGCAAACCCACCAATGATCCCAAACCTAGAATCTCTTTAGCGACCACCAAGATAGGAAGGCGACAGGTCAGACCAGGGCTGTTTCACCAAATCTGTTGCTGCCTTCACACTGCCCAGGTAGTTACCTGCTGGCAGCGATGGGAAGCGGTTGTAAGGCACCACATCCTCGCCAAAGAAACGGGCGTACTCAGGACTATCCACCATTGCTTCTACAGCCGCCTTCAAGCCCTGATCGGCCAGCAGCTTGTTGTACTGCCGGATCTCCCCTTGGGTTGCGGGTGCGCGTCCCAGCAGATGCCGGAACAGGAACTCGATTACCTTGGTGTTGGGATAGGGTGTGTAGAAACGACGACGGTAAATTTCCGAGCTAGCTAAGGCGCGGACAAATTCGCGCACAGAAATTTCACCATTGCGGAGTTTGCTATCTAGTTCAGAACGACGATACTCAGAGGGCACCTGACCGCTAAAAACATCCAATACTTGACAGTAGATAGCATTGATCACCAAGTCGGTTGCCGGTGAGTTGGTTCCTGGAGTCAAACGGTAAATCCGGGCAGGCTTGCGGCGACTCGTGCCGACACCCACTTCCACAGATTGCCCACTGCCATTAGTAAACGAACGACCAAGTTCAATAAACAGAGGCTGGGTTTTGTCAACTTCCCGTTCCTGGGTAGCGATATCTGCCATCGTTTTTGCCATCAGCGGCATCTTCGTGGCATCTATGCGTGCCTTCACTGGCTCAAAGCTAGGTACCACCAACTCATCATTTTGCTTGGTTAGTTGGTTATACAGCCTTTCGCTATTCGGGAAGTTTGCTGCTGGGAGGGTGGGGAAGCGGCGGTAAGGAACCGTATCTTCTCCAAACAGCTGGGCATACTCCTGGCTATTAACCATTGCACCAATAAAGCCACGGATACCCTCAGATGCAAGAATCTGGTTGTACTTGCGGATTTCTGGTTGGTCTATAGGGGCACGACCCAGGAAGTGTTTAGTACCGAGTTCGATTACCTTGGTATTGGGGTAGGGGGCGTAGAATTGTTTGATGTAAAGGTTCGACTCACCTAAGCCTGTGATGAACTCTTTGAGATTGATTTCACCGTTACTTAGTTTGGTCTCTAAGACGGTGAATTCGTTTTTAATGATGTATGGTTCGACATCGCGCTCAAAGATTTGCCGATAAGCAGCCCGAATGACGGTTTGCACCAACGTCTTGTCGGCGGTTTCTGTGAGTTTGAAGACCTTGGTTTGTTCGCGCTGCTTGTTAACGCCCTGGTTAACGCGGAATTGAACATCCGGTTCAGCTCGAATTTCCTTGACTTCACCCAGTTCCACAAAGCGGGGTGTTTCTTGTTTCTCGATCTTGGCAGCGGTATCACCAATGCTGCCAACACGGAGCGATCGCAAACTTACACCACCTGGAGTCAGATAACGTTCGTAAGGAACCGTATCTTCCCCAAATGCCTCACTGTACTCTGGGTTGTCAATGATGGCATCAATTAAGGCGTAGAAGCCTTTCTTGGCACAGATATCAAAGTACTGGTTAATTTCTTGACGCCCATAGGTAGGACGGCCTAACAAACGTCGGTGGATATACTCCACCGCCTTAGTGACGTACAGAGGCGTCCAGTACAAGCTACGGAACAAGTCGGACTTAGCCAACTGGCGGATAAACTCCCGCACAGTAATTTCGCCGTTTTCCAGCTTGATTTCTGCTACCTTTTGGCGCTGACCTTCATAAACATCACGTCCAAACACTTGGAAGTAGGCAGCTTTAATTACGGCTTGAGTGGAGCTTTCAGCGTATTTAACACTGATGTTCTTGACGAACTTTTTGCCACTAAAGCTAGGTAATTGATCCAGCTTGAACACCTTGGCACCGAGGGAACCAGGTGCTACACCCCGCGCCCCAGGATTGCTGAGTTGGTTATTAATGCCGGGGCCATTGTGAATCAGGATGCGGCGCGTATCCTTGCCAAAAGGAGCGGGACTGGCGCTAGGATTCTTTGTTTCTTTGGGGAAAATTGCCCCGAATTGAATTTCTAGCGGGTCGTTACCGGAACCATAAGGGTGCTGGTCTGGCAGGGGTTGCTCGTAAGCCGCAAACGTGGTGAGGAACTGCGGCACCTTGCGGAAGGGAGCGCTGTAGTTGAATAAATCTTGCTGTGGTCCCCAGTTACGACATTCTTGGGCTTCTTGACCCAAACCCCGGAGGTAGGGGACGGTTTCTTCGCCGAAGTAGTCGGAGTATTCCTGGGAATCTACTAAAGCATCTACTAGACCCCCTAAACCTTTACTAGAAACGATGGAGAAGTAATTTTGAACTTCTTCACGAGAACTAGGACCGCGACCCAAGATGTGACGGAATGCCAGTTCCAGGGCACGGCTGTTGATGTAAGGCTCGTAGAAATTTTTGCGGTAGAGAGGAGATTTAGCCAATCGCCGGATAAATTCCTTCATGGAGATATCGCCGTTCTTGACCTTGGATTCCAGGTCAGAAATGCTCAGGCTGTAAGCGCGGGTAATGTCACGCTCAAAGACTTGGCGATAGGCTGCTTTGACAATTTCTTGCTTTTCAGAAGCCGATAGACCCGGCTTCATGGCGTATTTAGGACGCCGTTCTGCGGAGAGAGAATAAATTTGAGGCAGTTGCAGACCTTGTTCTGCCCCAGAGAAACTCTGACGCTGTTTGTCTGAGGGGGTAGGGGCTTTGAATTCGTTAACCAGAACTTCAAAGTACTGATTGACGATCTCCGTTGCCTCAGCATCTTGCCGGAAATAACCCAGTGAGGCTTGCCGCATTTCCTGTAGTGCCACAATCGTGGCTTCTCCAGAACAAGCATTTTCAATAATTTCCCGCAAACCCCGTGTGTTGACGGCGATGATATTCGAGTCTCCGGCTACGATCGCATATGTGACATAGCGCAAGAACCAGCTCATGTCCCGCAGAGACTTCTGCATATTGCTCGGACCGTACCGGGCAACGTTGATCGGCCGGAAACCTGCTGGAGTCGGACCGCCACCAGAGGCACTAAAGAGCGATCGCAAGCCTTCGAGGAACCCACCACGGCTTTCTACAAACGTCGCGGTTCCCAGACTCATCGCCCGCTTCATGTCCGTGCCACTGGTACCCGCCATTACCATGTCCGCGACTTCCTGCGGCTTTTCTAAGAAAGCCATTGGAGAACCACCGACAAATATGCGGTTGGCAGCGCGGGACACAATCAAGTCCGCATTGCTGCTCAGGGTGTCTGCGATCTGTAGGCGCTTGCTACCAGAACTGAAATAACCAGCAAGCTCATTTAGTTCACCACGCCCTAAAAAGCGGTCTTGCTGTTCTGCCTGAGAAATCGTGGCGACAGGTAAAGTTTGATATAGTTGCGGACGCGCAACTGAGCTTCCACCACTTGCCTTAACACTCATTGGATCTCTAAAGCTCCCATTAATATTGCTACTGTGTTAAGCCTGACCAGGGTGCCAATAATGTGGTCACCGTTGCTTAGTTTGGGTATCTCTGGCGTACAGGTATTGCGATCCCCATCCCTGGTTTGGGTAGGAGATATTCCCGCAAACGTCGCCAGAAAACAACTGTTTAGGTTAACCCGGTCAGCCTCTAGATTAAAACGTTTTGAGTTCTTTACGCTTGTTTATTAAGAAGTGTGTAGAACCCGTTACTTTGATTCACGGTGTCATCATAGTTGATCAAAGCATCCAAGCTGAGAAAAAATATAAGTTTTGTTACGTTAACAGCCACGACTGGCATTTTTCTCCCGCTATTATGAAAACTCCCAAGGATATTAGTTCCGCTGTCGAGCGTCTTTACGATACTTATCCGTTTCCGCCAGAACCGCTACTGGATACGCCACCACCTGGGTATAACTGGCGTTGGAATTGGCTAGCTGCCTACAACTTCTGCACCGGACAAAAACCCCAAAAGCAGGATATCCGCATTTTGGATGCTGGTTGCGGCACTGGCGTGGGAACCGAGTATTTAGTTCATCTTAATCCCCAGGCTGAGGTAGTTGGGATTGACTTGAGTTCTGGCGCGCTGCAAGTGGCACAAGAACGCTGTCGCAAGTCAGGGGCAAATCGGGTGGAGTTTCATCACCTCAGCTTGTACGACGCTGACAAGTTGCCAGGTGAGTTTGATTTGATTAACTGTGTGGGTGTGCTGCACCATTTACCCGATCCTAAACGAGGGATTCAATCTCTGGCGAGCAAGCTGCGTCCTGGGGGATTGATGCACATTTTTGTGTATGGGGAGCTGGGTAGGTATGAAATCCAACTGATGCAACAGGCGATCGCACTTTTGCAAGGCAACCAGCGAGGGGACTACCGCGATGGCGTACAGTTGGGACGTCAAATATTTTCTTCTTTACCAGATACTAACCGTCTTGTCAAGCGAGAAAAAGAACGCTGGTCGTTAGAAAATCATCGGGATGAATGCTTTGCGGATATGTATGTTCATCCTCAGGAAATTGACTACAACATCGAGACTTTATTTGAACTAATTGATGCTTCAGGTTTGGACTTTGTTGGCTTTTCTAACCCCAAATATTGGCAGTTAGAGCGGCTTTTGGGTAATAATCCTGAGTTGATGGAACGAGCTAAAGGCTTGAGTGATCGAGAACGTTACCGAGTAATTGAATTATTAGATCCAGAAGCTGCTACTCACTATGAGTTTTTCCTGGGACGTCCTCCCATACCCAAAACGGATTGGTCATCTGATGAGGATCTTTTAGCAGCAATACCAGAACGGAATCCTTGTATGGACGGATGGCCTAGCAAGTGTTTGTTTAACTACGATTATCAGATTATCAATCTGTCAGAATCAGAGTTGGAATTTCTGCAAGCTTGTGATGCTAATTCCCAGGAACATAAAACTGTGGGGGAAATTTTAGCTGGTGTTGAGTTAGGGGTGGATCAAGTGCGATCGCTACAACAGCAACAGCTAGTTATGTTGAAAATAGGTTGATATTTTCTTTACTTGTTACCGATTGCCAATCCAAAAATGTTGAACTAGATACAAAGTTTTACATTTGAGATTGTTAGCGGCTATGGATGGACAATTTTGCCAAGACAAAATTTTGGCAAGCAAAGTATTGAGCCATGACTAAAACCGCTATTTATGGTAGTGGTTCAATAATTTTTGAATCATTATCTAACAATACATTTTTTATTTCAGCCCAAAATTATTACATTTTGGGCTAATTTTTTAAATATTTCTTAACATTCAAGACTTCTAGGTTTGGGCATGGATTTTGATCCGACACAGCCGGATCAAGAGAAAGGTCTACTTTCAGTTTATGGCTTAACTACCTTGCTTGGTGACATACTATATTTTTCTAATTTTTGCAGTGATATTGGTCACTCTTATACTAAACATTTATCACCATCTCTGACGACTGCAAATCATAGGGTGTCGCCGAGAAAGCATAGATATTAGTTATGGCGAGATAAATTAGTACAAATTAACAATGAAACAATCCAAATTGTCTAGCCTAATGTATACACTAGCCTGGCAGTGCATATGTCCTATAGGGGTAATTTCTGGGCTAGTATTATCTCCTATTCCTGCTTTAGCAACTAAACAGTTCCCGACAGACTTCATGCGGAACGTCAAAACTTATTACGGTGCCAAAGGTGATGGTGTTACTGATGACACAGCCGCTATTCAGAAAGCCTTGGATGATGGGCGAACTCAAAGCCAAGATTACAACGGAAAACCCAAAAGTCTGTATTTCCCGGCGGGAAATTACTTAATCAGCAACACTCTAAAATGGAATGGTTGCTGCGTCAACTGGCAGGGTCAGGGTAGCGATAGCACCTTTATTAAACTAAAGGATAATACTGTTGGGTTTAATGACCCGAATGTACCCAAAGCGGTTATTCAAACTCCCTCGGGCAATATGTCATTTCGCCAGAATATAGTCGATATGACAGTTAACACGGGTACAAACAATCCAGGAGCAATTGGTATTAGCTATATTGCTAACAACAGTGGTTCCCTCCGTGATGTAACCATTAAATCGGGTGACGGTAAAGGGAAAGCAGGGTTAGATCTGTCACGACAATGGCCTGGTCCCTGCTTAATCAAAAATGTGCAGATTAACGGATTTGACTATGGCATTTACATTAAAAATGCAGAATATGGCCCCACCTTTGAAAACATTAATCTAACTAATCAGAAAGTTGCTGGTATTCGCAACGAAGGAAATACACTTGCTATTCGAGGTTTACAAACTAATAGTTTAGCGCCAGCTATTCAGAACCCACTAGCATGGGGTTCAGTAATTGTATTAGATGGTAATTTTCACAGTGCTTTATCAACAAGCAGCGCCATTGAGAACAGCGGCTATCTATATGCTAGAAATATTGTTGCTAGTGGCTATCAATCAGCGATTCGCAATTTAGGATCTATTCTTCCTGGACTTTCTCAGTCTGAATATATTTCTGGTAGTATCTATAGCCTATTTGATAGCCCACAGCGCTCACTAAATTTGCCAATCGAAGAAACGCCTAGCTTTCATGACAATATTCTGGCTAATTGGGGAAAATTTAGCCCCCGCTGGTATGGAGATACTGGTACATTACAAAGTTTATTAAATTCTGGTAAATCAACAATTTACTTTCCCCAAGGAGTTTATTTTACTTATGACAAAAAGGTAGTTACAGTTCCAGCTACTGTAAAACGAATTATTGGTTTTTCGTCAGTTGTCAACAGGGGTCCCGATCAGGGCGGTATTGTATTCCGTGTTCAAGAGAATAGCACTGAACCGCTGATTATTGAGCAATTTGGCTATGGAGTTTCAGTTGAGCATGCTTCTGCACGGACAGTGGTCATGAAACAGGGGAATTATCGGTATACAGATTTCCCAAGCGCTGGCAAGCTCTTTCTAGAAGACGTGCAATTGTGGAACTTAAACTTGAACTACCCCCATAGTGTCTGGGCACGGCAGCTAAATGTCGAGAGCTTTACTCCAGGAGCTGCTAAGATTGCCAACAAAGGAGGAAATCTGTGGATTTTGGGTCTGAAGACTGAGCGTAAAGGCACGGTCATTAATACAAGCGCGGGTGGAAAGACTGAGCTATTGGGAAGCATAATTTATCCCGCCGAGGATTTTACTACGCAAGATAAGACAGTGGCAGCTTTCATCAATAATGACTCCAGCCAATCGCTAATCTATTCCCTCAGCTCTTATGCGGCAAACCGAAATTATGAAATTCAAGTTGAAGAAACCCGAAACGGAGTCAAGCGCCAGCTTTTGACCACAAATACGCCTAAACGGATGCCTTTGTTTGTCGGCTATCCATAACAGATAAGTTCTATATCCTTAGCTCTCTTGGGTCAATATGCTTCTGTGTCTTTCACTTTGGCTTAGAGCGCATCAAGTGCAGGCTAGATATCAGCATGCTCGTAAACGCTCTTATGGTCTGCCTCTAAACTATGTACCTAAAACTGTAATCAAGTAGAACCACTTAAATTACAAGGATGTCAAGGGTAGGTTTGGTTAAGGCATTTAGGCGTTAGTGAAGCGGCGCGTAAGCGCTAGCCTTCTGGTTGGGAGGAGCGCTTAGCACATAGAGTACTTAGGTTTGATCGGGTGTTTCCTGCGGAAATGCTGAACGCTGGCACTCTCTACCATCCTAAAAATAATTAAGTGGCTCTACTTATGCGCTCTTTATAAACCAGAACTGGCAGATGGGAGAGCGATATCACTGGGTGAGTAGAAGAATAGCCCAGCCCTGTTCCAGCCAGAAAAGTGACAACCTCTGGCATCAAGCCGGGTCAGATAGCCTGATCAGCTAGTTCAGCACAATTGTTGCCCGGCTAATAGCATTAACCCATACCCCTGGGAAACATGAGGACGAATAAAAGGCACGTCCGCCAGCTGAGGCCAGATTAAATTTTTTTAAGTATTGTTAACGCTCCATGATATGATTACATCTGGCGTGTCATGGTCAAGCCAAAGAGAAGCTTTGTGAACTTGCCAGAAGAATCACCTGAAACCACACCGCTGCCGGGGGATATATCTCCACCGAGTTCGCCAGAATCAAAACCCTCTGGCTCCATGCAAGAGTACTACCAACTCCAGCAAGAGTTGTTTCTCAGTACCCTGGCTTTGACGGGGATTATTTTTATCTCTGTCTGGATTTTTTATTCCCTGAACATCGCCCTGAATTATTTGATTGGGGCGTGCACATGTGTGGTTTACTTGAAAATGCTGGCGTCGGACGTTGAGCGACTGGGCGGGGAAAAAAAAAGTCTGAGCAAGAATCGGTTAGCTCTATTTATTGGGTTGATTATAGTCGCAACTCAATGGAATCAGCTACAGGTTCTGCCCATATTTTTGGGATTTCTAACCTACAAAGCCGCTCTCATCGTCTATATGCTTCGGATTACGTTTCTCCCTGACAGTTGATAAGTTGTGCCGTCTTAGAATTCTCCAACCCTAATTGCTGGAGAACCCCTGTTGAATGGAAATGCTAAGTTTTCTTTCCGCCTTTAATTCTCTTCCTCTTGCCAGACTAGAAGTTGGTCACCATCTTTATTGGCAAGTAGGAAATCTAAAAATCCACGGACAGGTTTTTCTCACATCCTGGATTGTGATTGGTATTCTTCTGATTGCCTCGCTAGCTGCAACTCGAAATATCCAACGGATTCCCAAAGGTATACAAAACTTTATGGAATACGCTCTGGAATTCATTCGAGATCTGGCAAGAAACCAGCTGGGTGAGAAAGAGTACCGTCCTTGGCTGCCGTTTATTGGCACATTGTTTTTGTTTATATTCGTGTCAAATTGGTCGGGTGCTTTAGTTCCCTGGAAGCTTATCCACCTCCCAGAAGGTGAGTTAGCTGCACCTACTAATGACATCAATACGACAGTGGCACTGGCATTGCTAACTTCTTTAGCGTACTTCTACGCAGGTTTTAGCAAGCGGGGTTTAGGGTACTTTAAAAAGTATATCGAGCCAACGCCGATCCTATTACCCATTGCCATTTTAGAAGATTTCACCAAGCCCCTTTCCCTAAGCTTCCGTTTATTTGGCAACATTCTAGCGGATGAATTAGTGGTAGCAGTGCTGGTTCTACTGGTTCCCCTGTTTGTGCCTCTGCCAGTAATGGCTTTGGGACTATTTACCAGTGCCATTCAAGCCCTAGTTTTTGCCACATTAGCCGCTGCATACATTCATGAAGCGATAGAGGGGCACGGTGATGAAGGGCATGAGGAGCATTGACCTTAGGTAAGGATATACGGCGTAGCCGTTAACGCAGGCGAGGATGAATAAAATTCATGCCACCTTCCCCCTGTCACCTAGTTGAATGCCCTCAGTTGATGTAAGTTGGAAATTTGGACAGGGTTGAAAATACACGCATCCAAAATCCAAGATCGAAAATCGTTTGTTTTGTAATCAAGTTAAGGATAAATAATCATGGATCCATTGGTACAAGCGGCTTCAGTTCTAGCTGCCGCTCTGGCTATTGGTTTAGCTGCAATTGGCCCTGGTATTGGTCAAGGAAATGCTGCTGGTCAAGCCGTCGAAGGTATTGCTCGTCAACCGGAAGCAGAAGGCAAAATTCGCGGCACTCTGCTGTTAACCTTGGCTTTCATGGAATCCCTTACCATTTATGGTCTGGTGATTGCCCTGGTGCTGCTGTTTGCTAATCCCTTCGCCTAAAAGTTTTTGTGAGAGTAGAGACGTGGTAAATCACGTCTCTACTTGGCACAAGGTTTTTGGTTTCTAGTCCAATTGAAGTAAGTTGACCCCCCAAGGCTTAGGGGTCTAAAGAATATGACAGGTAGAATAATGTTGCTTGCCATTAAAACTGCTGTTAAAGCCAAAGAGGGAAGAAATGTTTGATTTCGACGCTACCTTACCGTTGATGGCAGTGCAGTTTCTGCTCTTGGCAGCGCTATTAAATGTGGTTTTTTATAAGCCACTGATGAAGGCGCTAGATGAACGCGATGATTACATCCGCAGCAATGAGGTTGGTGCGCGCGAACGCTTGTCTAAAGCTGAGCAATTGGCAAAGCAATATGAGGAAAAGCTAGCGGATACCCGCAGGCAGTCTCAAGCGCTGATTATGAACGCTCAAGCGGATGCCCAGAAAATAGGCGCTCAAAAAATTGCTGAGGCGCAGCAAGAAGCTCAGACGAAAAGAGAACAAGCCGCTAGAGAGATTGAACAGCAAAAGCAGGAAGCATTGCAATCTCTAGAGCAACAGGTTGATGGTCTGAGTCGCCAAATTCTGGAAAAAATATTGGGACCAGAGCTGGTCAACAGGTAGAGAGTTTGAAGGAAAAGCTGTCATTAGTCATTAGTCATTATGTAAAAAAAATAATGATCGATGACTGATGACCGATGACCAAAGGGGATGGGTATGATGGGGACTTTTTTCTTACTAGCAGAGGCGGCTCACTCAGCTGCATCTGAATTAGCTGAAGCTGAAGGGCATAGTGGTTTCGGCTTCAATTTTGACATTTTAGAAAGCAATCTAATTAACCTGGCGATTCTTATTGGGTTACTGTTTTACTTTGGGCGTAGCTTCTTAGGAAAAGTCCTGGGTGAGCGTCGCGAAAAAATTGAAACGGCCATTAAGGAAGCAGAACAGCGCCAGAAAGAGGCAGCTGCTGCCCTCTCTGACGCCCAGCAAAAGTTAACTCAGGCTCAGGCGGAGGCAGAACGAATCCGCTCTGCTGCCGAAGAAAGTGCAAAGTCAGCCAAAGAAACTGTTTTGGCGAAGGCAGCGCAGGATGTAGAACGATTGAAAGAAACAGCGGCTCAAGATTTGAACAGCGAAAGAGATCGAGCGATCGCACAACTGCGCCAACAAGTTGCGGCTATGGCAATGCAGCGAGTTGAGTCGCAACTAAGCTCTCACTTAGATGACTCCGCTCAGCAACAATTAATCGATCGCAGCATTGCGCTAGTAGGAGGTGGATCGTGAGCAGCAGTATGGTTAGTGCGGAAGTACTAGAACCTTATGCCGAGGCGTTGATGTCCCTGGCGCAATCCCAGGATCTTACAGAGCGCATAGGCGAAGATATGCGGGCTTTGTTGGATCTGCTGAAAAATTCCGAGGAATTGCGGCAGTTTTTAGAAAGCCCAGTTGTGCAATCACAAGATAAAAAGGCTGTATTGCGGCAGATTGCTGGCGATCAACTCCACCCCTACACGCTGAATATTTTGATGATGCTGGTAGACAGACGCCGCATCATTTTTCTTGAGGGAATTTGCCAACATTACCAGGCTCTCCTGCGGCAGCTAAATCAGACGGTTCTGGCTGAAGTCACCTCAGCTGTGGAACTGACAGAAGCCCAGCAGCAGTCAGTCCGGGAAAAGGTAATGGCAATGACCAATGCCCGTCAAGTGGAATTAGATTCCAAACTAGACCCAGACTTAATTGGCGGTGTCATCATAAAAGTGGGTTCCCAGGTGATTGACGCTAGCTTGCGCGGACAACTGCGCCGCATTGGGTTGCGCCTGAGCAGTGCCGGATAAAAGTTATGAGTTTTGAATGTTGAGTGTTGAATTAAAGAAATTATTTTTAACTCAAAACTCAAAACTCAAAACTCAAAACTCAAAACTCAAAACTCAAAACTCTTGAAACAACTCTCATGATCAGCATCAGACCAGACGAAATTAGCAGCATTATTCGCCAGCAAATTGAACAATACGACCAAGAAGTAAAAGCTTCTAACGTTGGCACCGTATTGCAAGTGGGTGATGGCATTGCCCGGATTTATGGCCTGGAAAAAGCCATGTCTGGGGAACTGTTGGAGTTTGAAGACGGCACCGTTGGTATCGCGCTGAACCTGGAAGAAGACAATGTGGGCGCGGTGCTGATGGGAGAAGGCCGCGAAATTCAGGAAGGTAGCTCTGTTCAAGCCACTGGCAAAATTGCTCAGGTGCCTGTAGGAGATGCAATGCTGGGTCGCGTTGTGGACGCTCTCGCCCGTCCAATTGATGGTAAGGGAGATATCCACACAACCGAATCCCGTCTAATTGAATCAGGTGCGCCGGGAATTATTGAGCGGCGTTCTGTTTATGAACCGATGCAAACCGGAATCACCGCTATTGACGCGATGATTCCCGTGGGACGTGGTCAGCGGGAGCTAATCATTGGTGACAGACAGACCGGCAAAACTTCAATTGCGGTTGACACGATCATCAACCAGAAAGAAGAAAACGTAGTTTGTGTCTACGTAGCTATTGGTCAAAAGGCTTCTACCGTTGCCCAAGTCGTCAATGTCCTCCAGGAAGCTGGCGCAATGGACTACACGATTGTAGTTGCGGCTCAGGCTAATGACCCAGCAACCCTGCAATACCTGGCTCCTTACACTGGGGCAACCTTGGCTGAGTACTTTATGTATAAAGGCCGGGCAACGCTGGTAATCTATGATGACCTTTCCAAGCAAGCCCAAGCATATCGCCAAATGTCCCTGCTGCTGCGCCGTCCACCAGGACGGGAAGCTTATCCAGGGGATGTGTTTTATCTCCACTCCCGCTTGCTGGAACGGGCAGCTAAGTTGAGTAACGAATTGGGTGAAGGCAGTATGACTGCGCTGCCAATTATTGAAACTCAGGCTTCTGACGTCTCTGCTTACATTCCCACCAACGTAATTTCGATTACGGACGGTCAAATCTTCTTGTCTTCTGACTTGTTCAACTCGGGTTTGCGTCCAGCGATTAACGCGGGTATTTCAGTGTCCCGCGTGGGTTCTGCCGCCCAAACCAAGGCCATGAAAAAAGTGGCTGGTAAGTTGAAGCTGGAACTGGCGCAGTTTGACGATTTGCAAGCGTTTGCTCAGTTTGCTTCTGACTTGGATAAAGCTACCCAAGACCAGTTGTCACGGGGTCAGCGCTTGCGGGAAATCTTGAAGCAGCCGCAATACTCGCCCCTGTCAGTTCCTGAACAAGTGGCAGTTGTGTACGCGGGTCTGAATGGCTATCTGGATGACATTGCTGTAGAAAAGGTAGCTCCTTTTGCACGGGGTCTGCGTGAGTATTTGAAGACCAGCAAGCAAAAGTATGCTGAAACCATTCGCAGCAATAAGATGCAGCTGACTGACGAAGCAGAAAGCCTCCTGAAGGAAGCGATCGCAGAATACAAGAAGACCTTCCTGGCATCGGCGTAATTCAATGGGTGGACTTTGGATTTTGGATTTGAGATTCAATCCAAAATCCAAAATCTAAAATCTAAAATCTAAAATCGGACTATGGCAAATCTCAAAACCATTCGCGATCGCATTCAGTCGGTCAAGAACACCCAAAAAATTACCGAGGCGATGCGCCTGGTAGCAGCCGCCAAAGTGCGCCGCGCTCAGCAACAGGTAATTGCTACTCGCCCCTTTGCTGACCGGCTGGCTCAGGTTCTCTACGGCCTGCAAAACCGCTTACGCTTTGAAGAAGCAAACCTGCCCCTACTGAGGCAACGTGATGTCCGTTCAGTAGGGTTACTGGTTGTTACAGGCGATCGCGGTCTCTGCGGAGGTTACAACTCGAACATTATTCGTCGTGCTGAAAACCGTGCCAAAGAACTCAAAGCCGAAGGCGTAGACTACAAATATGTGCTGGTAGGTCGTAAAGCCATCCAGTACTTCCAACGCCGCAACCAGCCCATTGATGCCACATACATGGGTTTGGAGCAGATTCCCACAGCCGCAGAAGCCTCCAAAATTGGTGACGAACTGCTATCACTGTTCCTTTCAGAAAGCGTAGACCGGATTGAGTTGGTCTACACTAAATTTGTCTCCTTGATCAGCTCTCGTCCAGTAGTTCAAACCCTGCTGCCACTTACCCAGCAAGGGTTAGAAGCTAGAGACGATGAAATCTTCCGGCTCACCACTCGCGGTGGCGATTTTGAAGTAGCGCGGGAGAAAGTATCCACCGAAGTTCGTGGCTTTCCCAGCGACATGATCTTCGAGCAAGATCCGGTCCAAATTCTTGATGCCCTGTTGCCGCTGTATCTGAATAACCAGCTGTTGCGGGCATTGCAAGAATCTGCCGCCAGTGAGCTTGCTGCCCGGATGACGGCGATGAACAACGCCAGCGACAACGCTAGCGAACTCATTGACACCCTGACGCTGTCTTACAACAAAGCACGCCAGGCAGCAATTACGCAAGAAATTCTGGAAGTCGTGGGCGGTTCTGAAGCGCTACGAGGTTAGCTTGCTCTTCAAATTAAATCAATATTAGGCGTTCGTGATTTATCGGACGTCTTTTTTATCATCCTTTTTTCGGTTGGAAACCACGCCCACACTTTGGGCAATTCATGAAAAAATAAAGTGTTGCCAGGGTCATTATCCACCTACTGCTGTCTATGCCCAAAACTTACACTGTTCAAATCCAACACCAAGGTAACACCCATACTCTGGAAGTACCAGAGGATAAAATTATTCTTCAGGCTGGCTATGACGCTGGGATAGACTTACCGAGTTCGTGCAATGCTGGGGTTTGTACCACCTGTGCCGCTCAGATAATAGAAGGAGAGGTGGATCAAAGCGATGGCATGGGTGTAAGTCCAGAACTTCAGGAAAAAGGCTATGTGTTGCTATGCGTCGCTTATCCTCGCTCAGACTTGAAGATTGAGACTGAGAAAGAAGAGACTGTATACCAGCTGCAATTCGGACAGTTCCAGAAAAGTTAGGAGTACGACGATGACAACACACTTCATCACCGCAGAAATTGACCTTCAAGAGTCTCCGGTGCAGTTGCAGCAGGCTATTGAGGCAGAACTGCAAAAACGAGGCGAACCCCTGCGCTGGGCGATCGCCAGTGTCGATGCCGAGGGGCACAAAGCCCAGGTTGAGGCAATTGTAACTGTGGCAGCTGAGTCAACGACACCAGCGTGAATCGGCGTCCTTACACAGTTGTCTTAATTGTTCCCACTGGTGTGGGGGCATCGATTGGCGGCTACGCTGGTGATGCCCTGCCAGTGGCAAGAGCGATCGCTTCTGTGTGCGATCGCCTGATTGCTCACCCCAACGTCCTCAATGGTGCCCAGCTGTATTGGCCTCTGCCCAATACTTTCTATGTTGAAGGCTACGGGCTTGACAAATTTGCTTCTGGATGCTGGGGCTTGCGCTCCGTGCATCAGAACCGAGTCGGTTTAATCCTTGACCAGGGCATTGAATTAGATCTGCGACTACGGCAATTGCAGGCAGCAGATGCCACCAGAGCCACACTGGGGCTTAATCTGACTGACTATGTGGTCACAGATGCCCCAATAAATGTGGAACTGCGGACAGCTGCTTCTGGAGCCAGCTGGGGTACGATTCAAAATCCAGACAGCTTGTTGCGAGCGGCGGAGGTACTAATAAAACAGGCAAAGGCAGAAGCGATCGCAGTTGTTGCCCGTTTCCCCGATGACACTGGTAGTGAGGCACTGCAACAGTATCGGCATGGGCAAGGAGTAGATCCCCTTGCCGGAGCCGAAGCCGTCATTAGCCATCTGGTTGTGCGAACCTTTCAGATTCCCTGCGCTCACGCTCCAGCACTCTTGCCCCTACCCCTAGATCCAGACCTATCCCCCAGATCAGCTGCTGAGGAATTAGGTTATACCTTCTTACCCAGCGTTCTTGTCGGGCTTAGCTGCGCCCCCCAGTTTATTACCGACAAGTCTAACCGGATACAACCGGAGGATCTGTGGGCAGATCAAGTCGATGCAGTCGTCATCCCGGCAACGGCTTGTGGTAGCAGCGCCCTTTTGAGCTTGAGCCAGCTACCAGCCCAGATTATTGCTGTCGAAGAAAATCATACTCAGATGCAAGTTCCCCCAGAGAAGCTGGGAATTAAAGCAATACGGGTACACTCTTATTTAGAGGCACTGGGCGTCTTAGTTGCTCATCGAGCCGGTATTAGTGTTGACGCTCTCAGCCCAGCCTTATCGTCCTTGCGTTGCTTATCTCAAACCATTGACAAAACAGCTTCCTAACAATCCTGAAATTGAACCCCTGACGCGCATTCAAGTTCTGATTGCCATGGGGGTGACTGCTATTGTGTTGCTAGTAGTCACAAAGCTCTGGCTACACTTTAGCTCCGGCTCCCTCCTCCCTATCAAATGGACAGAGATGGCGCTACTCTTAGGGCTAGGTATTGGTTTTTTTGTTACTGGTGCCAGCGCTATAGTGTACCGCCTGTGGCCTGCTTATCAGCGGAGCGCAGATTTCTACTTAGAGTTGGTACTTAAACCTTTGGTTTTGCCAGACCTGATTTGGCTGGGATTGCTGCCTGGTTTGAGTGAAGAATTGTTATTTCGGGGTTTGATGTTGCCTACTGTAGGCTTAAACGTGACTGGAGTTGTGATAACCAGTCTTTGCTTTGGCATCTTGCACATGAGCAGTCTACAGCAATGGCCTTACATGGTTTGGGCAACAGTTGTGGGCCTACTGCTGGGGTTTAGTGTCTTGGCAACGGGCAATTTATTGGTACCAATAGTAGCTCACATAGTCACCAACTTAGTTTCCAGCTGCATCTGGAAGCTGGGAAACTGGAATAAGGGCGTCAGTTAATTTATAGCTTTTAGCAAAAAGAGCAGCATCTCGCTTCTTCTGGAAAAAAGCTTTCAAAATTTACTCTATCAAAAGTGGCAAACTAAGGATAATTAAGAAGAAGTTTTGAATTAAAAACTCAAAACTTAAAACTCAAAACTATTCTTGGCAGCTAGAGCGATCGCCGGCGGCAAAATTCGATGCTCCTGAACTTGAATCCGGGCGTGCAGCGTCTCCTGCGTATCATTAGGCAGCACAGGCACAGCAGCCTGCATCAGAATCGGCCCACTGTCAACTTCTAGGGTGACTAGGTGAACAGTGCAACCAGCAATTTTCACACCAGCATCAAGGGCTTGCTCTACCGCCCGCACACCCCGGAAACTGGGTAACAAACTAGGATGAATGTTAATAATTTTGTTGGGGAAAGCGTCAATTAGCACTGGAGTTACAAGTCGCATCCAGCCTGCCATGATCACCAAATCAACATCAAGCTGCTGTAATGTCTCGACAATTTTTCGGTCAAAATCTTCACGGCTGCTAAACTCTCGATGATTGAGCAGCACAGATCGAACTCCCCAGCGCTCAGCTCGCGCAGCCGCCTTAGCTCCTGGATTATTGTAAATCAAGACTTGAACTTGGGCATTCAGCCGTTGGTCTTTAATCGCCTCAGCGATCGCCTCAAAGTTACTGCCATTACCAGAAGCCATAATCCCTAATTTCAAAGGGCGACTGGGTGAGAAAGACTCTGTAACTGTGCTGAGCGGAACGTTGGGAGAAATTAGGCTGTCAGTAGAATCAGAGCTAGAGTCAATAGGTTCTGGATTGAAAGTCATTCGATTTTTGATTTTTGATTGACACTCGCGTATTAATTCGGGGGCTTGAATCCGGTTATTTTTGGTCAGTTCAAATTGACCACGAAACTCCTGCAATCAGCGCTAACTTTAACGATGAAAGCGGAGCTAAAATTTTAGCTTTTTATTAAACTACGCGTATAGCACATGATCCAGCTAATAGCTCAAGCATTACTTCTCGCTCCTTGCCAATCAATTTGCAGTGCTTGCACTGAAGCTGTTATTCCCTCCTCCTTCCAAGCCGCTGCCATTGCCGCCTCAACAGTTACTGCTTGTGCTGAATCCACTAAAGCCAAGACAGTAGAACCAGCGCCACTAATCACCATTCCGTAAGCACCCGCTGCCACTGCTGCTGAATATACGGCATCATAGCCTGGAATCAATGCTTTACGGTAAGGCTGATGTATGCGGTCTTGCAGTGCGCTTCGCAGCCACTCTCCCCGACCAGTTTCCAGCCCCCGCAATAATAACCCTAGATGCGCGGCGTTGAAAATCGCATCCGCACGGCTGTACTCAGCTGGCAGAACCCGCCGGGCCTCTGCTGTCGATAGTTCAAAATCAGGAATTGCCACCACTGGCACAATATCGCTGTGCCAGGGAATATCACAAATCTCCCAACCCCCATTGGATTTGGGATTTGGGATTTGGGATTTGGGATTGTCCCCATTTCCAAAAGCTTGGTTCGTGCCTGTGGATGGTTCGTTAATCAAATTTGTAGCAGCAAGACGACAGCCCCCCAGTAGTGCTGGTACTACATTATCAGGGTGCCCTTCGAGGGCGATCGCTATGTTCATCACCTCTATCTCATCTAGAGGCGAACCAGCCAGCAGGTTAGCCCCAACTAACCCGCCCAAAATTGCCGTTGCGGAACTACCCAATCCTCTCGCCAACGGTACGCCCAGTTGGATCTCAATCTGCACCGGTGGTGGTGTTTTATCCAGCTGCTCGTACAACTTCAAAAAGGCTTGGTAAGCCAAATTATCCGTACCAGTATTGACGCCCTCAGCTTCTGCGCCGCTAACGGTGATGCTCACTCCTTTTGTTTCCTCGCCCTGCACAGAGGGAGATGAAAGGGGCGCTAAGTCTAAGCGGGTGAACTTGAATTGGTTGTACAGCGTTAAGGCGGCTCCTATGCAATCGAAACCTGGTCCCAGGTTAGAAGTAGTTGCAGGAACGGTGATAGTGACACTAGGAATAGAGGACATCTTTAATTTTCTGAAAACCCAGTCAGCAGTAAGAGTAGGCAGGGGATGTAGCTTTTCTAACATACCCCGACTTTGGATCATCTTATCGCCACGCGTCTGAGGCCAGATCTGTAGCTAATATCACCTGAGTTTGACGAAAGCGCGATCGCTACTAAAAGACACCAGTAGGTAGTCTAGTCAGATTACAGGGTTGAAGGTTTAATGAGGGCTTTTTTTCCCGATAGCTATATGGCAATACCTCCCGCCACGACATTGACCATAAAGTTGAAGAAGCTACGATGTCTAGAATGCTTATGGCACAGGAGATTGCTCAACTGCGGGCGCAATTGCAAGTCTTACGACGACAAAGGTTTTAGGGAATACTCCCTTTGTCGAGGAGCGAAGGCGAGTGCTACTCCAACCGGATGCAGATAACTTTTGCAACTCAGCCAACCATTTGGGGGCGTTCCGGTGCAGCGACTTGTTATCTTGCTCTCACCAGCGATCCCTCGATCAACTGCCTTAAATAATTGTCTCCTATGACTGTCCCAATACCACCATTCTCTCTCAAACGCTGAAATACTGAGACTTCTCGAATTCAAACAAGTGCCTTAGTTCTGTACGAAGCAAAATAACGGCTGCTGCGATCTTGAAGAAATATCCATCAGTCTGATACTCGCGTTAGGCAAATAGCTTCCCATATCACAGAAAAACTTTCATTATCAGAACTAGATTACCTAAATTCACAAAATTTTACGAGAGCGAATAAGATGTTCTCGGAGATAATAGGCTCTTGATGAAGCAGTCTCGACAATTGCATTAAGCAACACAAAACAAGATTCATGCATACTTCTTGGCAAAGGTCCAGTTTGATCGAGCTGTAGAAAACGTTGAATTGCTCTATCTAAGTAAAACGCAGTATTCACCCCTGAGAGCAAACGACTTTTCCCCTCCTCCTTTTGATGTTTTGAGAGGATATGTACCCCGGATTCAAAAAAAACTGAAGGGAAATGATACATGAGTGAGGCTAACGCTTCAAACACGTCTGGATTTTTTCCAGTATTCGTGACGAATTCAAGTAGTAAGTTTTTTCCAAGCGCAATATCCTGATTTTCATAATCAATTTTTTGCCAGTCTATATCAGCTTTTAACATAGTGCGAATTAACTTCCGTCTGTCATCTTGCCGCCTGTAGCCACAGTCGTTTTCAGTAACCTCAATAGCTATCTTCTGTACTTTCTGCGATAATTCCTTCCATAATTGCCAGTAAATTTCGTTTTTACCTTGTCTTTGAGCCTCTACGGCAACACACAAGACAAGATAATCCACAAAACGGGGTGCTATCTCACAACCCATTCGTAACTGCTCAATATAGTCTTCAAATTTTGATTTATGTAAGTAAAACAGATATTTAGAAAAACGTTTATTGAAGCTTAATTTAACTTCATAATTTATTTTTAATCTATCATCTCGATCAGATTTATTCTTTCTCTCTTCTTGTTCAGCTTCAAAGAAAAGATTTAGCATTTTCGATAACAATTTGATATGGCTGGCTTTCCTTGAGCCATCTGGAATCATCAGACAAGGGCTTAAAATATGCCATGAACTGTGCGACCGAAGAGTAATTTGTTCAAGGTTAGACGAAATCTCACCTCGCGCGAATCGATCGCGGAATTCATCTTTTCTTGCTTGCCGCTTAGCAAGTTCAACCTCTTTGGCATCATCCTCTAAAGAATACATCCTTAGAAACTGATTATCCTGTTCAAGCTCAAAACGGGCATACTCAAGTGCTCCAATGATGCATTTTTGGGCAAATTCAGGGTTTCCTTGCCAGAGATGGTTTCTAATACCCTCCGCGGCTCTGTGCCGAACCTTCTCGTTAACATGTGTTAACGCAATAGCGATTAACCTTTTAACAATAAATTTCTCGTTTTCTTCAAAAGCAAAGTCCAATAAAATTGGAAGGACAGATGCCGCAGCCGCTGCACCATCGTGATCTGTTGCATCTACAATTGCCGTTGAATTATCCGAATCTGCATTCGCTATAACTATTTGAGTTATTAATTCAGCACACCACAAAACATCTTCTTCATTTAGTTCACTTGAATAGTCTCGTACAAAAACTGCTGCCGCCTTGACAATACCACCAAAATACATTGCTGCCAGCTCGCTTACTGCACCAGCCTTGAGTTCTTCAAAAAGCTCTTTTGCCTCAGTAATAGTTTCATGGCATGTCCCATAGTATTTATTCTCTAGCGGCTCGTATTTAAAGGTTTTTATTGACCATAAATATAGTGCAGAGAAGCGGTTTTGCACTTGCATCATTTCTTGAGTTTGCTGCTGAATATCCTTTAAGTCAGGTTCCAAACCTTCAGGATCAAATATAATTCTGTTGTTCTCTTTATCCTCGTAATGTCAGCGTTGTAAAGTTAAGCCCAAAAGGCTGAAGAGAGTAAAAAGTTATTAGTTGATATGCATAGTCACGACCAGTAGCAATCACAGTCCAACCTTGCTGTTTTTTCAGGAAATGAAGCAAATCTGTGAATGCTGCCGTTTTCTCTAACTCAAGAAGCTTTTCTAATGATTCAAGAATCAAGTATTTCTTTGGCATTAAGGCGAAACCTGATTCTAAATTGCTAAGCGAACCCCTTAAGCCCATTGCTGAAAACACATTGTCGAGGTGGGCTTGATCTAAATCCTTTGTGCGTAAACAGAATATAGGGGCACGTTCGCCTGTATAGTCTGAGAATTTTTGTATTAGGCTAGACTTTCCAGCCCCGCGCTCACCAGACACAAAAACAAAACTGGAGGTTTCAGTCAAGCTGAGTAATTGAGCAAATGCATCTGATTGCTTAATGTGAATTCCACCAACAGTAGTTCTTATACCACCTAAAATGTAATTCCCATGCTCCTTGAGTTTACTGACATCCGATGACCAACTAGAATAATTAACAGTACTAAATGCAGTCCGAATGTCTTCTGGTAAACTTTCTAATGTGAGTGTTCCTGCGTTCTGGTTAGCAGTTTGAACAGCATCAACAACTCTTGCCCACAAGAGTGGCGCAGCTTCATTTGAATATTGAGTGATTAGGGAGTGAAGCAAGGACAATGTGCTCCCTGATTCTGTATCCAAATCGTAGCCAATGAGATGAAAAGCTCTTAAGAACTCCCACAACTCCCTGTCAGAAACATCAGTTTCGTCATTAGCAGTCTTCAAATGCGTCTTGAACGCTTTTAGCTTATTCTTTTTTGGATCACTACTAAAGTTAGCAGTATTAATTTTGGCAAAAAATTCTTCTTCATTTTCAGCGTGCCTTGCCCATTCCAGAATAGGCCGCACATCGTTTATGTCAGTTGCGCTCAAAGGACCCGTAATAAGAGCGAGAGCATCAGTGCTGTAATCAAAGCTTTCGTCATTAAAATCATTCCAGGTACTTTGAATTACTTCCGAAAAAATTGTATCCCTTGTCGTGATGCTAATATCATGTTTGATTTGAGCCAGCAGCTTTGCTTCTTTATCTGTTTCTGGCTGTTTCGAGAATACAATGAAATCATCAGTATTAAAGCCAGCGTAACGCCCTTGTAGCTTGATCTTCGTGATGGGAAAAGGTGGTAGACAGGGCGCAAGCCGACCCGACAGCATAAGAACAGTGAACGCTGCTTGAACTCGCGTTTCAAAGTTCGGTCCACCACCACCAGTAGAAAAAGGGTTACTTTGTTGCTTTGCTGCCTCAGTCATTTATCCCCGGCGCTTTAGTCTCCCCTCCGAGCCTACCTAGAAATTGTTGTAGTTGGCGATCGCATTTTTCATCCTCTCCAATACATCTGCCACAGGAATCGCTCCCAAATCGTCAGACTTATTTCCAGCTACACGGCGGCGAATACTGAGGCTATTAGATTCCACCTCTTTCCCTCCTACCACTGCCATAACTGGAATTTTATCTTTCTCCGCATTGCGAATTTGTTTGGGCAGTCGCTCCTTGCTAGTATCAACCTCAACTCGCATACCTAACGAGCGCATTTTTGCAGCTACCTCTTGAGCAAAAGGCAGAAAATCCTCGTTCACTGGTAGTAATCTCGCTTGCACAGGAGCCAACCATAAAGGAAAGTCGCCAGCGTACTCCTCAATCAAAATACCGATTAATCGTTCTAAGGAGCCAAAGGGAGCGCGGTGAATCATCACCGGACGTTTTCGAGTTCCATCCTCAGCAACGTACTCTAAATTAAACCGCTCTGGTAGGTTGTAATCTACCTGCACCGTACCCAGCTGCCACTCCCGATCCAAGGCATCCCGGAATATAAAATCGAGTTTGGGGCCATAGAATGCCGCTTCCCCAATGCCCTCGAAGTAATTCATGCCTAGTGTTTCCACAGCACGACGAATAGCACCTTCCGCCTTCTGCCAAGCTTCGTCTGAACCAATATACTTATCCGAGGCAGGGTCGCGGAAACTTAGTCGGGCTTTGAAATCCTTGAGTTGCAGACTCTTAAACACCGCTAGAATCAAATCCACCACGTTAAGAAATTCTGCGTCCAGTTGCTCGGGCGTCACAAACAGGTGGGAATCATCCACCGTGAAGCCCCGCACTCTGGTTAGCCCCCCTAGTTCCCCGGATTGTTCATAGCGGTAGACTGTGCCGAACTCAGCCAAGCGCATGGGCAGTTCACGGTAGGAACGTAAATCGCTTTTATAGATTTGGATGTGGAAGGGGCAGTTCATCGGCTTGAGGACAAAACCCTGTTCAGCCGCAGCTGCCTGCTCATCCTCTGCCATTAACGGGAACATATCCTCTTGATATTTCTGCCAGTGCCCAGAGGTTTTGAACAAATCCACTCTGGCAATGTGGGGCGTCACCACCTGCTGATAACCGCGTTTGAGTTGTTCCTGCTGGAGGAAGTCTTCTAGAACACTTCGCAATATTGTTCCCTTCGGCGTCCACAGGGGCAAACCTGGCCCTACTGAGTCCGAAAAAATAAATAATCCCAGTTCCTTTCCTAGACGCCGATGGTCGCGCCGCAGCGCTTCTTCCTTGCGCCGCTTGTATTCAGCCAGCTGTTCTGGGGTCTCCCATGCTGTACCGTAGATGCGCTGCAACTGCGCCTTGGTCTCATCACCACGCCAATAAGCACCGGCGACACTTTCGAGTTCAATCGCCTTGGGGTTCAAGTCGCTGGTATTCTCTAAATGAGGACCAGCACAAAGATCCCACCATTGATCGCCTAGGTGATAGATCGTAATCGGCTCTTCAAGCCCTTCTAAGATTTCTAGTTTGTAAGGCTCATTAATCTCCTGAATCCGCTTTTGTGCATCCTCACGGCTCACTTCTTCCCTAATTACCGGAAGTTTGCGGTTGATGATTTTGATCATCTCTTTCTGAATTGCCTTCAGGTCTTTCTCCGTAAAAGGCTCTGGATGGTCAAAGTCATAGTAGAAACCATAGTCTATCCACGGGCCGATGGTGACTTGCGCCTTGGGAAAAAGCTTCTGCACCGCCATCGCCATCACATGGGAAACGGTGTGGCGAATCTTCTTCAACGATTCGGATTCACTGGTGCGGGGCAGATGAATTTTGTCAGGCTGTTGGGGTAAATCTTGCAATGCTGAAGCGGACATCGGCGGCTGAACCTTTCGAGGATTATTTTCTCAGTTTTTTCTACTGCCTCCATCATACCGAGGTTGTTTTTCCACGGCTGCTAGTGGAGCGAGTTAACCGAAACCTTAAAAATTATTACGAATTGTAAATGGCGTTAAGATTAGTAGTAGATTAAGATTTGGTTTTAAATTGATGTCGAACTCCCAGCCACATGAACACGAATTGCTCAAAACCTTACTCAAACCGCTTTTAGAAGACTTTCAGTATTGGTTTGCGCGATCGCGCTCTTTTTTAGAAGCCGAAGACATTCCCTTCTTAAGCACCGAGCAGCAATCTCACCTCTTAGCCCGGGTAAAGCTTGCCCAGCAGGAAGTCAGCACTGCTCATATGTTGTTTCAAGCCACCGAAGGTCAAGTCGGCATCGACACCGCGACTCTCATGCCCTGGCACCAGCTAGTTACCGAATGTTGGCAGGTAGCTATGCGCTGGCGCTCCCAGCGACCTACTATACAGAATAATGATCAATAGATTAAGAAATTAAGCATCACCCGTCCGCAACCAAAGATGAAGATAACACTTGGCGGCAGCAAGTAGCATGACGAATTAAATACTTCATTTTTTTGAAATAACCGTTACCTACTCAGCGAGAGAAGTTCCGCTATGACAAACGCTTCGTCGCGCGTATCTACTAAAAACTAACCACTACTTAACAGTCTGGCCTGGAGAAAAATGCGATGTTACACGTTATTTACCTTATTGCTTTTACCATTCTGGCGGTTTTCGCCATTGGAAATTTAATCCGTAATTTAGTCACGTTGGGTATAGATTCTCAACGTCGTTACCCCGCCGGGGGTATGTCCTCCTCTAGTTTCGGTCAGTCACCCTTTAGGACTTCTTCCTCTCGGTCAGGTTCCGTGCCCCACCCAGAACTGTTAGATGACACTGGCAATGTGATTAATGAACCGCTTTTAGTTATGCGCTCCATTAATGTAGAAGACGCCCGCGAGCAGCTGGACGCCCTCTACAAGTCTTCTCCAGGCAAAACTGAAGAAACTGAAGAAGACGCTTAGAGCATATATAGCTTTTAGCAGTTAGCTTTTAGCAATTAGCTTTTAGCAAAAATAGAGTTATAGCAGCAGTTATGGGTGCATGGGGGTGAAGTTGATTGTCAAGAGCCATTATGGCAGCTGCTATACAGTTATAGAGGCTCAAAGCTATTTTGTTTCTTGGAACGAGTAGTTTTATTGCTACTAAAAGCCCCGTCAGAATCTTTGATTCCGACGGGGTAGTTTATAGTTTACTAATAACCGAGTTAAACATTTGAATGTTCCCTAATGGCATCAGGCTGGGCGTTGTGGGCTATTTTTGCCAGAAGATCGGCCCAGTCTTCGCCTTCCAGGCTAGGCAGGACAACGTGGGCGCGACCGACGCGCTCGACGGGCCCAAGTCCCACCGCATACATACCAGCGGCAAGAGCAGCTTCCACACCGGCACTGGCGTCTTCCAGCACCACGCATTGTTCCGGTGGTATACCTAGTAGTTCTGCTGCATATAGGAAAAGGTCTGGTGCTGGTTTGGGATTCTCCACACTATAGCCATCGGCGATCGCATCCAGATAGCCGCCGATACCCAAACGCTCGATTGCTAGTTGGGCATTTTTACTGGATGAACCCACAGCAACTTTAATTCCAGCCGCCCGCAGTTCCTTCAATAAAGGCAATACCCCTGGCAGCAGGCTATCTGAAGTCATGCCGGCAATGAGTTCTAGATAATAGCCGTTCTTACGATCCATCATCTCCTGCATTTGAGCTTCCGTGAATTGTCGGTTGCCCAGGATATCCAGGATATAGAGTAGCGAATCTCGGCGCGTCAAACCTCGCATCCCTTCGTTAGCTTCCCAATCGAAGGGAATACCTTCTTCGTCAGCAAACCTTTTCCAGCCTAGATAGTGAAAGTCGGCTGTATCAGTCAAGACGCCATCTAGATCGAAGATGGCTCCTCGAATATTGGCAGTTGGAAATTCCGGGTTGGAAGTTGGGGTAGAAACCATAATTGACTGGCGATCGCCGATCGTTGATTGCTTGAGATCGAAATCGTAGCGCTCGTTACGCCATTTTAACTGGAACTTCAAACGAGTCCATCCCGGCGGCAGGTGCGGAGTAGCAACTGGTCCTTCTGGCGTCAGACAGATACCACCGAACCCGAAGACCACCGCTTGCCAGATGCCACCAGCAGAAGCTGCGTGAACTCCTTCAGCAGCGTTGCCTCGAACGTCCTCCAAATCTACCAGCGCCGCCCGCATAAAGTGATTGTATGCTTCCGCTGGTTTGTCCAGTTCGCAGGCGAGGATGGCATTGATAGCCGGGCCTAAAGAGGAACCGTGGCTGTGGTCGGTACGTTGAGTATAGTAGTCCCAGTTAGCTTGCAGGGTCTGTCTGTCACTGCCCAGCAGGTAAAGAAGCATTAAAACGTCAGGCTGTTTGAGAACCTGCCGCTGGTTAGCCCCCTCAATCCCTAAAATAGCTTGCATGGACTTGGTACGCGGCTCGTAATCAGCCATATTAACGTATTCTAGGTCAAAGAAGCCCTCAAACTGCTCGATCAGACCAGTCTCTGCGTTCTGGGCTACTAGCAAGCCTCGGCTAATATCTGCCCACTGGTGCAAGCGTTTTAGGGTCAAGTTAAGTTTTTTTTCTAGTTCAGCTGCGCGATCGCCATCTTCCCCTTGTAGCCAGTTCCATACAGACATTGCTGTTTTTAGGTGCCATTGCACCATGCCATTTGTGAAGGCGTTGTTATCCACACGTTCGTGGTTCTCATCCGGGCCAATAACATCGGAGATCTCATAACAGCCCCGATCCGCATTCCACTCTACGCGGCTACCCCAAAAAACCGCAGTGTCCAAGATAATTTCCGCGCCATAGTCGCGCATCCAAACATCATCTCCGGTAGCCTGCCAGTAGTGCCAGGCCGCATAGGCAACGTCAGTAGTGATGTGGAGTTCAATGTCACTGCACCAGATGCGTACCATCTGACCATCCGGGCCTGATACCCAACGGGGAGTCACTTCGTCGCCTGTACCCGCGCTCTCCCAGGCAAATAACGCCCCTTCATAACCAGCTTCTTGAGCTTTGCGTCTTGCCCCCGGTAGCGTGTGGTAACGATAAGTCAGGAGATTACGTGCTAAAGCAGGTTGAGTAAAGGCGAGAAAGGGGACGATAAAAATTTCTGTATCCCAAAATATGTGGCCCCGATAAGCATAACCAGAAAGAGCTTTGGCAGGGATGCTGACGCTGGTATCGTGACGCGGCGCGACGGCAAGTAGCTGGAACAAGTTGTAGCGGACAGCGAGTTGAGCTTTGGGGTCGCCCTCAATGAGGATGTCGCTGTCTTGCCACATATTAGCCCAAGCCGCAACGTGAGCCGCCAGTAAGGTGGTGTAGCTGGGTAAGTCTGTCAGCAAGTGACTTGCTGCATAGACTGGGGCATCTGTGTCCCGTGAGGTAAAGACCGTAACACTCTTTTCTAAGGTCACTGTTTGCCCTGGCTGAATTTGGAATGTTGTTGCCAAGGTCGGATAGTTTTTTGCCCCCTGCACGTATACCTCAGCAGGCAGATCCGAGACTGTCAGCTGTGCCGCCATGCCCAACTCTAGGGCAGAATGGTGAGTTTGGGTATGCAACCAAATAACTTTAGATTTAGGACTTTCAGGTTGCTCCAATCCCAAATCCAAATCACCCTGCCCTAACCATTTCCAGTGGTTGAGGCCTTGGTTGTCCACATTGCCGTTGATACTAGCTTGAACCTCAATAGAACCCTCAAAATCCACGGAAGTGATTTGGCATCTCTGAGCTAGCACATGCTCATCTGCCAGACTTGTAAAGCGCTCAAAGTTGAGATCTACGGTATGACCAGCAGGGCTGCGCCAGCGAACTCGACGTGTTAGCAGGCCCAGTCGCAGGTCTAGCTTACGCTCATAGCGCAATATCTGTCCTTGGTCAAGGCGAAAAAGTTGACCTGCTACTATCACCACCAGTGGCAGCCAGTCCGGACAATTGACCAATTCGGTGTGCATGACGGGAACGTCGTCGTAGACACCGTGGATGAAAGTAGTTGCACAGGCACCAGGATAACCTTCGTCAAAAGAGCCACGGGTGCCCAGGTAGCCGTTGGCCAGAGTGAAGACGGTTTCTTTGTGGTGCAGATGGGTGGGGTCAAATTGAGTTTCGATTACGATCCAACCGATTGATTCCATGAGTCGTCTATTTCGCTGAGAGTAAATTGAAAGATTGCACTTTTGACAACATCAGAAGCAGATTGGCTCTGTCGGTGGCAGAATTTGGTAAATTTCCCGTCAGGAAAATAACCATGCAGCAGTATATCCAGTCTGTATGGAGGTTAAGTTTGCTTCAAAGTGCTTAAAAATTTAGCTGCCAAGGTGAATCTTTCTTTAGATAGAATTCACCGGAAGATAGAGGCAAGACTAATAAATCACTGAAAACTCTACAAAAAGATAAAGAACTTCACAAAGCTCCCTAAAAATTTCAAACTATCTGTTCAAGTGACATCCTTCCCGCACCAGTAGCTATGTTATCGCTTAGGTTGGTTGAGGCACGTAGGCGCAGCTTGATCGCAGAGTAATCCAACATCAGTGGAGGTTTGATGGATAACCCTCACGCTTTACTATCCTACAAATAATTAAGTGCCTCTGTTTAATAAAAAAATTATCGCACCTGTAGCAATAACTTTCTGTTCCCATTTCTAGGCTTCAATCACAACCCGGAGGTTGCCTCGCTTTTTAGCAACGCGGCAGGCAGTGGTATTGCCGGAACGCTCAAATTCCAGGTCAAGCAGGGTAGATCCGACTCGCAAGTTGTGCAGAGACAGGCGATTGATCGACTCTGGCAGCGCTGGATCTATGATCCGCAAATAATTGTTAGGGGCATCGGGCACCAAATTGATCATCATTTGCAGTAGTTGAAAAATGCTACCAGTTGCCCAAGCTTGAGGCGAACAGGCAACGGGATACTCTACTGGGTCGTTAGCAGCAGTACGTTCGTAGCCACAGAAAAGCTCTGGTGGACGTTGATAGGGCTGATGCCGGCTCATGTCCAGCAATCCTTGGGAAAGCTCAAGGGTTTGATCGATTAAGCCAAGCGATCGCAATCCCATCCCAATCAGTGCATTGTCGTGAGGCCATACAGAACCCACATGATAGCCCATCGGGTTGTAAGCTGGTGACAAACTACTCAGGGTGCGAATTCCCCAACCGTTAAACATATCCGGTGCCCGCAAACGTTCGGCGACACTGTAGGCTTTCTCTTGTTCGAGAATACCCAAGTGCAGACAATGACCAGGATTAGAAGAAATACTGTCCACCTGCTTGCCCTCGCCATCCAAAGCTAAGGCACAATAATCTCGATCCGCCATCCAAAAATCCCGGTTGAAACGAACTTTCAGGTCGTTTGCCTCTTCTTGCCAGCGATCCGCCAAATCAAGGCGCTTCTTCATGCGAGCAATTTCGCTGAGGCGGATTTTGGCAGCATAAACATATGCCTGCACTTCGCACAGGGTAATCGACCCGCTTGCCAATTGACCTTCACTATTGACAATGCAGTCTTCCGAGTCTTTCCATCCTTGGTTAGCTAAACCGCGTTTGGATTTACAGTAATAGCTGAGGTAGCCAGTTTCTTTGCAGTTACGGTCAATCCACTCCATAGCTGCCAAGGCATTCGGCCACAGGCGCTCCAGGGTGTCGCGATCCGCTGTCCAAGCATAGTATTCAGCGTAAAGCATTAACCACAGGGGTGTGGCGTCAATTGTGCCGTAGTAGGGCGTGTGGGGAATCTCGCGGCAGCGGGCCATTTCGCCGTTTCGTAACTCGTGCAAAATTTTGCCCGGTTGCTCATCCCGCCAATCATCATCGGTTTTGCCTTGGTAGTGAGCCAAAATCGAAAGTGTCTCGCGGGCGATCGCCGGATCGAGAATCAAGGTTTGAGAAGCCGCAATAATTGAGTCGCGCCCAAACAAGGTAGAAAACCAAGGCACACCAGCAGAAAGGGCTTTACCTTTACCAAAGTTTTGCCGCAGTAAATAAACGTCTTGCTCAGCCCGCTCGATTATTTGATTAAATATGTTCTTGTCCGATCTGATACTGGTAACTTGCTGGTTCCAGTTTTGCTCTTCTAGTAACTCTGCTGCCTTAGCTTGAACCAAAGTTACAGGAGCATCAACTTTAGAAGTCGGTTGACTATTAGTAAACATCTGCAACCGATAGCCCAACTTTTTGGTTTCGTGGGAATCCATATCTAGCTGCCAAATTGCAGTATAACCCTTAAAATAGTCAGGTTTAAGATGGACAAATTGGATGCGAGATTCCATCAAAGAGCCATCTAGACCCTGATAGGCCATAATCAGTTCTTGCTCAGGGCTAAGGCATACGGCTGAATTTTGTACAGACGCATCTAAATTTTCTACTACTCCTAGCTCCTGGCTTGCCGGGGTTACAAGTCGTAATATTCTCCCCCTTTGATGCCGTTGGAAACCCCTAATTTCAAATAAATCTAAAAAATCGGCGGCAAAGCTGAGACTGATTTCAAAACTTACACGGCTAGTGCTGTAATTAGTAATTTCCAATTCTTCAAACAAGCCGCCATTGAGAACAATTTCCCTGTTAATGCCAATAGTTTCAGCTTTTATCCGATCCTCAATACGCGGGTTAGCACACAAAGCAGAGAGTATAAATCCTTTTTCTGCGGTGCTGCTAAGCAAAATCGGCGGTCGTCCCTCAATCTGTAGCTCTAGACGGCTAAGGAAGCGGGTATCGTTGCAGAATAGCCCCATACTGGCGTTCCTGTCATCCGTGCAATAACCCGTAATGTTGCCGATTGTATCGGCAATCAAAAACAAGTCATCGTCTTTGAGAGTGAGAGTTGGCTGGGGTCGTTCATCCAGAACACAAGGCCACTCTGGGATGGTTAACTGCTCAACTGGGACAAAAGTTTTACCGTCTAATTCAATAGTATCCGTAGTCATTTCCAAATTTTATTGTCAGGGGTATAGTTTTTTCAAGCGAGGCGAGGCTTGGGTCATAGCGTTATATATTAAACACGCCCTGATGTAACGCTTAGATTTTGAAAAATGCAGGCTTTTTGTCTTAGTTCAAGAGTAACTGTTGCCCAAAGGTTAGAGGTTCCTACTAAGAGTCCATCCAAAAAATAATTTTAGGATGCCAAATCTCTGCATTTATCTGCTTAGTTAAAGCGGTTTAAAACTTCTCAATAAGATATAGGGTTGTATTCCATCGTTCTAGTTTTCCCAGGAATAAGTAAAATCTATCCTTCGGAAACACTTCACTAACATGGGGGCTAGACGAGCAGCATTTGTACAGACAATAAATTTCCCGTCTCTAACAAACAAATTTTTTAGCAATCCCACTACATTAGGACATAGAAAAATTTAAAGCGCAGGCGGGAAAACTACCTCTGGGCTAGATACCGCTAGGAGTAATAGTCTAAGTGGACTCCTTAAACCAATAATCTCCGGTATGCAAGACCGGATAGTTCAATCCACACCTCAAGATGTTGATGGCTACCTTTAATTCTCTATCCAACTAACATTGTTACTAGCTCGTTGCTTTCTTGAAAGCGTCTTCACCGAGAACCATTTGGTAAGCCCGTTCATATTCATTAACCATCATCTTGACGCTAAAGCGGCTCAAAACCGCCTCACGACAAGTTTTTCGGTCTAATTTCATGGCGCTGGGAACCGCTTCAATCATTTTTTCTAGGGTGCGACAAACAAAGCCAGTCTTGCCGTGGGCGATCACCTCTGGAACAGAACCCATCGCCATGCCCACAACAGGCGTTCCGGTTGCCATAGATTCAATCATAACTAGGCCAAACGGCTCGCGCCAGGTAATGGGGAACAGGGTAACTGTTGCGCCTCCCATCAGCTGCACCTTTTCTTCGTGGGAAACTTCACCTAGATACTGAATTTGCTCGCCATCGATGAGCGGTTCCAGCTTTTCGCGGTAATAATCTCGGTCAACTACGTCAATCTTGCCTGCCATTTTTAGAGGCATACCAATGGCGCGGGCAATTTTAATAGCGCCTTCTGGTCCTTTTTCGGGTGAGAGACGTCCTACAAAAGCCAGGTAAGGCGGTGAAGAAGGCTTTTCTTGGAGTGGATAAGCTTCTGGGTCTATTCCATTGTAGACCGTATGGATATAATTCAACCCCAGCCTGGGTTCCCGCTGAGCTTCAGAGATACTGATAAACGGCTGCCACGCAAATTGTCGGAATAATTTCTCGTTATCTGGCGTGAAGATGCCGTGGGTTGTATGAACGCTGGGAGTTTTGACAAAACCACTATAGGGAAGGGCTCCGCAACCGAGGTGGGAGTGAATAATATCGAAATGATGTGCTTGTTGATAGACCTGAGCGAGCATCATTTGTTCATAGATAGCTGGCTCTTTAATTGTTTTATCTAACCTCAGCGCCTGGTCATGCACTGTTTTTAAGTAACCTGTTGTAATCGAGTCTCCAGAGGCAAACAAGGTAACTTCATGACCGCGCCGAACTAATTCATCTGTCAACAAACTGACAATTAACTCAATTCCGCCATAGCGAAAGGGGGGAACTCGTTCCCATAAAGGGGCAATTTGGGCAATTCTCATAGAGGCATTACAACAGTGAAAATCAGTTCAGAATCTACCAGCAGAGGGCTGGTTAACGAATTTCCAAGGTAAGTGACTGGCAACTGGAGACTCAACAGCTAAGAAACAACTGAGCAGATGAAGTCTACACACTATATCCGACGATGCGGAACAGTCTTCAGCATATTAACTCAGTTTGTTCCCCTTTTAGAAGTTGAGAGTCAAATGGCACGCTCGTTCAGCATTGAAATTCAGACAAAGGTGGGGAAACCGAGAAGAAGCAACTTTGCGCGATCGCAATATTTATACCAATTCTCTGTAACGATGCGCTTAATTACCCCTGATCCTCAATGATGGGGCGTTGCGCGTACTCTCGCCTGCCGGGAGCAGGCTATCAGAAGAGCATGATTAAGGATAAATGGTAAAGTCTTCCTTTAATTTACAATCGCAGGCGATACTAGCTTTCCGCGCAGCGTCCCGTAGGGAAGACCTGCTTTTAATGCGATAGCGCGCTTCGCGCCGCCTTGCGGCGATCGCATTAAAATTCCCCTATTTCTCATTGGTTTGAGTGACAAGTTTTTTGAAAGCCTTTTGACGTTGACTTCTCACCACTAGACGCACACCTCCAGAAGGTGTCATAGTTAACCCTCGACGTACAGGTTTTACTGGGCGGTTATCAGCAAGTGCCAGTTGAAAGCGCGACAGAATGGTAGCTAGTACCAATTTCATTTCCAACTGGGCAAATGCCATGCCAATACAGCGACGATTGCTGCCACCAAAGGGGAAATATTCATATGGAGAAAATTGACGCTCTAGAAAGCGTTCTGGTTTAAAACGTTTAGGTTCTGGATATATATCTTCCCGATGATGCGTTAAATAAATACAGGGGGATAGCACAGTACCAGGCTCAAATTCATAACCCATAATCTGTATCGGTGCTTTCACAATCCGTGAGAAGCCAAATAAGACAACCGGGTAAATTCTTACTGTTTCAGAGCAGACAGCGCCCAGATAAGGTAATCGAGAGATTTCGCTAGGATCTGAATTGTCACTAAGGTTATCTAGCTCGTTTAAAAGCTTGTTACCTACTTCGGGTAGATGGTGAATCCAGTACAATGCCCATGCTAATGCTGTAGCTGTGGTCTCATGACCAGCGAAAAGCAGTGTCATCAACTCATCGCGTAACTCGGCATTCGTCATTGGCTGACCTTCTTGATCACGAGCCGACATCATTAAGCTGAGAATGTCTTCACGAGACTGATCATTTTCAACCCGACGCTCACTAATTTCAGCTTCTAGAAGTTGATCAATTTGCTGTCTTTGGCGAATAAATTGCCCCCAGGGACTCCAAGGGCCTAAATCCTGTTGCAGTGCTGGAATAAACAGCAAGCTGGATTTCAAAGGAGAGTTAAAGATATCCAACAAGGAACTCAAAAGTTGCCGAAGTTGTTGGAAACGCGCTCCCTCATCAATGCCAAAAACGGCGCGTAAGATAACTCGTAAGGAGATTTCTTGCATTAAGGGACGAGCTAATAATGGCTCGCCTATCTGGCACTGGCTAATGACTTGTTCGGTGATGTCACAGATAAGTTTGCCGTAAGCGCGCATTCGTTCCCCATGAAAGGGGGGTATCAAAAGCCGTCGTTGACGCTGGTGATAATCGCCGTCATGCAATATCAGCGAGTATTCTCCTAACAAGGGTTGCAAAATTTTGTTTGCCTTGCCAGAGTCAAACAGCTTCGGATCGGCGGTAAAAACCTCCTGAATAGCTTGTGGATGACACAATACTACGGGGGAGGGAAAGCCAATAAACCGAGTTGTAAAAATATCACCATAACGCTGGGCAAACTTTTCTAGATATTCCAAGGGGCTAAAAATTGCCTGGATTGTCTGGAGAAAAGCTGGAGTTTTAGGGCCATCAAGTAGTTTCATAAAGCTGTAGAGGAGCGATCGCTTTTACTAACTTGCTGTTCTAGAGATAGTTTGTAGTCTTCGAGTATTCTGGGGACGCTTACCAGTAACGACCATTCGCACACCGCCAGCGGGCGAAAGGGTAACGCCACGACGAACAGGCTGCACCGGACGCGGTTCGGCAACCGCTAGCTGCAAGTGTGACAGCACCCTCGCCAGCACCAGTTTCATTTCCATCTGGGCAAAGGCCATACCAATGCAGCGCCGAGAGCCACCTCCAAAGGGCAAATACTCATAAGGAGAAAATTGTCGTTCCAAAAAGCGCTGTGGCTGAAAGCGGTGAGGTTCCGGGTATAAATCTTCTCGATGATGAGTCAGATAAATACAGCCAGCCAGTATCGTACCAGGCTCCAAATCGTAACCCATGAGCGATCGCGCTGATTTTACACTTCGAGGAAAAGTAATTAAGGCTACAGGGTAAATCCGCAGTGTTTCAGAGCAGACAGCATTGAGATAAGGCAGTCGGGCAACCGTGTTCGGATCTGGGTCATCACCAAGGCTATCGAGTTCGTCTAACAGCTGATCGTGTACCTCTGGTAGCTTGTGAATCCAGTAAAACGCCCAAGCTAATGCTGTTGCTGTAGTCTCGTGACCTGCTACCAGTAGCGTCATCAACTCATCACGTAACTCTACATCTGTCATCGGCTGACCTTGCTCATCACGAGCTGACATCAGCAAGCTGAGTATGTCTGTGCGAGAAGAATCGGGTTGCTCTCGGCGTTCTCGAATTTCTTGGTAGAGGAGTTCGTCAACTTGCTGCCGTTGGCGCAGAAAGCTTCCCCACGGACTCCATGGTCCTAAATCTTGTTGGAGAAATTTAAAAAATAGCAAGCTGGAGCTGATGGGAGAGGCTGTGACATTCAGCAGCGAACAAAGCAGTTGCTTGAGTTGTTGGAAACGCTCTCCCTCATGCAGTCCAAATACAGCTTGTAAGATTACCTGGAGAGTAATCTCTTGCATAGAGGAACGTATCGAGAAGGGCTTGCCAATCTCCCACTTGCCAATTTCTCGATCTGTAATATCCAGAATTAACTGGCTGTATGCCCGCATCCGGTCTCCATGAAATGGAGGCATCAACAGCTGCCGCCTCTTCCGGTGGCGATCACCCTCCAGCAATATCACTCCCTGGTCTCCCAGCAAAGGTCTAAGAATGCCGTTGAGATTACCAGGTGCTTCAAACTGCTTGGAATCAGCAGTGAAAATTTCCTGAATCGCTTGAGGGTTGCTAATAAATACGAGAGGTTTTGAATTCCCAACTACCCGTGTGGTGAAGATGTCGCCATAGCGTTGGGCACAAGCATCCATAAATGCCAAGGGGCGACCAATCCACTGCATCGTCTGTAGAAGTGCTGGAGTCTGGGGGCCATCTGGCAGTTTCATCGCAGCTTTTCCTTGAGGATTTTCCTTTTTAAGTTAGCAGAGGTACAACTCAACGTGCTGGGCTTTTAGGAAATCTACCGAAAGGTGATTTAGAGGTGGAAGCAAGCAAGAGTATTGTCAGAGGACAGCCCCAGATTAGATGTGCGATCGCGATAAATGGATACCTATATTCTCAATTTGCTAGTCATTGGCATACTCTTACTCCTGGTCACGTTGGGTTCTGGCTGGATTTCCAGCTTACCTTTGTCATATGCGATCATCTATTTAATTGTTGGTATTGGGCTGGGACCTTATGGCGTCAAGCTAATTGAATTGCGGCCCAACGCTGAATTTCTAGAGCGCCTGAGCGAATTTGTTGTCCTTGTCTCGGTGTTTGGCTGCGGCCTGAAGATGAACCGTCCGTTGAATTTATGGTCATGGAGTATAACGGCACGGCTAATTGGGTTTCTCATGCCTATTACGATTTTTGCGATCGCTGCCGTAGGTAAGTTATTTTTGGGCATGGACTGGGGAACTGCTATCTTGCTGGGAGGTATTCTTGCCCCCACCGATCCAGTCTTAGCTTCAGAAGTCCAGCTTGCTCATACAGAAGATCACGATGAGATGCGCTTTGGTTTAACCTCTGAAGGCGGGTTGAACGATGCTTTAGCTTTTCCGTTTGTTTATTTCGGCATCCATTGGCTAGAAGATAAAAATTGGCAAAACTGGTTTAAAGAATGGGTTGCTGTTGACTTACTGTGGGCAGTTGCAGCTGGCCTTGTTATGGGAATTTTAGTCCCCAAGTTAGTTGTCTGGATTAACCAGCAACTACAACGCTTCCGGAAGGTGGATGAGTTGATGGAAGATTTCGTTGCTCTGAGTACAATTTTATTGACCTATTCCCTGACAGAAGTAGTCAATGGTTATGGCTTTTTAGCAGTTTTTGTTGCGGGTATAGTAGTACAACGCAGTTACCACGATCCAGAAAAGAAAAAATCTCAATTTGAATTCACAGAGCAAATTGAAAAACTGCTGGAGGTGGGTACAATTTTGCTGTTAGGTACTTTACTGCGATTTGAGCCAATCTTCAATTATGCTCCTCAGGGGCTGTTAGTTGCAGGCTTATTGCTGGTGGTAATTCGACCATTAGGAGTTTGGTTTAGCACACTGGGTCATCCCTCAAGGCAAGGAACCCGTCGGCTGTTGGGCTGGTTTGGAATTCGCGGCGTCGGTTCCCTGTATTATCTGACCTATGCGTATGGCAAAGGCTTAGAAGGATCATTGGGAGAACAGATTGGCTGGATTGTTTACATAACTATCGTTATTTCTGTGTTCCTGCATGGAGTTAGTGCCACTCCGTTGATGAACTGGTACGGGAAAAAGGTTCAAAGAAGCGAGTCGTCTTGATGTTCCAGCGGAACGCCAAGACAAAATTGCCCGGGTTGTTCAAAAATAGGATATCCAACTGGGATTTTGTATTAGCCCACAGGGGAGCAGAGGAGAGCAATTGGCTACTTTTACCCCGCTTTCAGCATATGTAATTTAACTGCGCCTTAGCTTGATATCTTTTCAACTTCTTGATCTGTATGTGAACTATCAAGTCCCTGTTTTATCCAGTTGATACAATCTTGTTCAGATGTGAAGATTTTTGGTGCGGCGACATTACTTAAACTATCTGGTTTGTAATGATCGTAGTAATATTTCCCCGCTGCTTGATAGATAATAATTAGATTGTGGCGATAAATATATCTACATTTAAAAATATCCAAACTATTGGGAGCCTCTGTATTGTCATCAAGATGCTGTTTCGCAACATCAATTATGCCACTAATGCTAACTGAATATATTCCCGCAGGATTTTCTAATTTATGAAACGTACCTTTATGTCCTAGTTCAGAGAGTAACGTATAAGAGTAGATTACATCTCCATGAAGCATCTGAAAAACTTTTGGGATAATTAGATATCCTTTATAAGAAACTGATTTTTCGTAAAATAAGCGATCCATTGGAATACTTCCTAATAATTATTCAGCGCTGTATTGATTGAGGACAATATTTTAGAAGCTAAAACAGATGGTGTTATTGCTAATTTTAATAGCAGTAGTGATAGTAGGCAAGGATATTCCTGCGATCGCCAAAATCACTCAGCCGGAGTTGTATCAGCTTTAAAATAAAGAGACGATTGATACAAAGCTTGTTCTTGGTGGGTATGCAGCGTGCAATCAGACAAGGCGTAAGCCACGCAGGTAACAGTATACCCAGCCTCTAATTCTGACTGGCGCAGAAACTTTTGCTCGCTTTGATTGACTTCACCACTCACCAGCTTGGCTATACAGGCAGAACACTCGCCTTGTTGACACGCAGAAGGTAATCGAATGCCAGCATCTTCAGCCATATCTAGGATGTACTGATCGTCTGGTACAGGGATAGTGCGGTCGAGAGCGATCGCCGGATTCACCAACCGGACTTGATAAACTGCCATCTTCTGTTCCTAATATTCCCCTATTTATTATTGACGGAATTGATTGAGTATTGCCTCAGTATCAACTGAATCTAAGGCAACCAAAAATCGGGTAGTAAACCTTTAGCTAATTCGCGTACTGTTTTGTTGAGCGATCGCCCTATCTGAATATGCGGTTCATCCGCCTCCACGGGTAGAATCTGCGCCTTGGCACCGCGCCCAAAACGCTCAATCGCCAGATTTGCCGCCTCTAAACCAGTCACATAAGCCTTTTCCTGTGACCAGGAACCGTGACGGTTGACAATCCAATCACCGCTCATAAAAACATTTTCCAAGCTCGTCACTGCTGGCAACATATGCTGATAGCTACCCGGCGCAAAGTGAGTAACAGCACGCGGTAGACGAATTACGCTGCTGTCAATTACCTTAGCCTGTCCAAACTGCGGGATACAGGTTGCCAAATCCCGGTGTACCATCGGCACAATTTCCTCATTGCTCAACGGTAGAAGCTGATTAGCATGATAGAAATCTGCTTCGATAACCGTTCCTAGTTCATTGCGGTACTCGTCATGCAGCGCATTCAGGTCAAAAAACGTCCAGCCTGTTGTCGTATTGAACCCAAAGCAGGCATTAGAGGGACGGGGGATAGAAATTTGGCGATCGAACCACAGCCGAGTAGCAAGGACATCAATTGCCCCTAAGTTCATAATGTCCCGGAATTCTTTACGCTGTTGCAGACTGTGGCTAGCACTCACAATTTTCTGCATACCACCGACACCAACAGCAAAAATCACCGCATCGGCATCAAAAACCTCATCACCACAGACAACGCCTGTCGCTTTGCCAGTGCTGTCAATAATTAAGTCACTAACTCGTCGCTGAGTAAGTAACTTTGCCCCTGCCTGCTCAATTTTCTCAACCCAAGGGCGAAATATCATCTCCCCGACTGTTCCCCGGCACCAGACAACATCAAAGTCTGGTTGGTGAGCCAGGATAAAGTAGTAAAGCATACCCAAAGCGGCGGCTGCTGAACACTGCTCACCCGGTGCAAACAAACCCACCAACAGCATCGGTTCAAAAGAATCCCGGTACAGTCGCGCCGAGACACCAAAATCTTTGAAAAGTTCGCGGGCAGTCACCCAGTCGTAGCGCCACCAAGCTTCATTGGAATTATCAAAATCGACTACTGCGTACAGCAGGGGGAGGGCGCTGAGGCGGTCAATTAGTGGCAACCGCCGGAACTGGGTGTAGAGAAAAGTACCTAGCGGCGTGGGCAGTCGCGGCAAGTCTTGAAAAATAGGTGATTCGACTTCTAATCCAGCCGGAGAATACTGGGAGGAACGAGTCCAAGGCGTGAAGGGATTAAGCCCTAATTCCCGTACTAGGGAAAAGATATTTCTGTAGGGATACCAGAAGCCATGAATGCCCGCCTCTACAGATCGTCCACCTGCTGTCTTCCAGCCAGCTACCAGTCCACCAGGATAGTTACCAGCTTCTAGAAGCGTTACATCATAGCCCTGGGAAGCTAGATGATAGGCAGCTCCCAACCCAGCCCAACCTGCACCGACGACGACCACCCGTTGAGTCTGTGATTCCGTTGACATCGCACACCTCCCCATTCTTTGTTCAGGATGACATTATTTGTGCGACTCAGGAATACCAGAGCGTTAATTTGGCAATAGATTTTCCACTCCAGATGAACGAGCAGAGCAAGAGCGGGAAAAAGCAACTCGGCTGGTAGAGTTGTTACGAGCAAGGGAAATTGACCCGCAAACTCTCAGTTACCAGCAGCTGACAATAGAGCGATCGCACATTATTCATTAACTGTGCCATTAGGCATAGTTACCGACTTTAATACGGCTTCACTCAAATCGGTGTCAATCACAGCAGTATACGTCAGATTTGTATTATTCAAAACTGCTCCAGCTAAATTTGCTTTAACCATAATGGCTCCAGTTAGAATCGCACCAATTAGCCTGGCTCCAGAGAGATTAGCGTACCTTAAATTGGTTTGACTCAGGTTTGCCTCATGTAGTCCGGCGCATTTCATGTTGACCTGCTTTAAATTGGCTCCCCTAAGATTTGCTCCAGCGAGATTTGCTCCACTTAGATTAGCCCCCTCTAAGTTTGCCTCACTAAGATCTGCGTCCTTGAGATTTGCCCTTGTCAGATCCGCTTCATGTAGGTCTACTTGACGCAGGTTAGCTCCCCTAAGATTGGCTCTACCTAGATTAGCTTTACTGAAATTAGCTCCATTTAAAAAAGCAAAGATTAGTTTTGCCCGGTAAAAATCTCTCTGGCTAAAATCCCTTTGTCCTGCTGTATACCGCCTTTCCAATTCTTGAACATCCATATCAGCTATCTCCTAGTTATTTTATTCACTTTATAAGAACTTGCCATCATCTACTGAATTTAGAAAATTACCCCTATATATCTGACAACAATTAAATAAGCTTGTTAAGCCTTACTTAATTCATAGTTTTTTTATTGGTAATAAACTAACTAATTGCAAAAATTAATATCCTCTATCTTTTGGAAGAATATGACAGTTTTCAATCGAACGAATAAGGTATAAAGTGGAGAAAGAAACTTTTAGTGCCAAGCGCTTACGAAAAGTCTTACTTGATTTGGCAAAAAAACTTTTTAAGCAACATTTATCAAATAGAAAAAGTACAATGTTTTCATATTTTTCTATAACTAGATTTTTTATACAAAAATTATTTGTCGTTTATGTGTCAAATATATGTCAATGCTTATATGCTAACTTTGACAATTTTAAATTAAATATTTTCTATAAAAAAGCTAATTTATAACTTGCACATCTCTCTAAGGGCATATTTATTTGTAAAGTTTAATAAGACTATTCCGGCTCAAAAGCAGTTTCCCGCCATAGCGGCAAAACCTTCTAAAGCTCCGCTGATTGACTGGGGAGTATAAAAAGCCGTGTATGGTCTTGTTATGGTGATAGGAGCGTTCAGCAGAAAACTAGAATACGCCCTTACTTTTCTTTTAAGCGCGATCGCACTTTTTCTATTTTTCGCTGTTTAGGAAGTAGATAGAAAAAGCTTTTGATCTAAGCAGTGAAAACTCCCAAATCCCAAATCCTAATCTGCAATAGTGAGATTTAATATTTCCTTATTTTATTTAAGGATATTTAACTCAAAACTCAAAATTCAAAATTTTTAACTTGTTTGCCAGCCGCGACGTTTAGACCTATCGGTTACAAATTTTGTTGAATGTACTCTAATATTCCCTGCGCGATCGCACTAGCCATTTGACTTTGGTAATCGGCGGAAGCCAGCCTGGGACCTTCTTGAGGACTGGTAACAAAACCAACTTCCACCAAAACTGCTGGGATATTGTTATTCCTCAACACATAAAATCTTGCTGTGCGGACGCCTCTACTAGCAACATTAACGTTATTGAGAACGCTATTTTGAATTGTCTGAGCAAGACGTTTGCTGTTGCTACCGTAATAGTAAGTTTCCAAACCATTGACATCTGGACGCTTATCAATAGAATTGGCATGGATACTGACAAATAAGTTAGCATTTGCCTGTTTTGTCATTGTCACCCGTGGTGCCAGCTCTACGAAGTAGTCAGAATTTCGCGTCATCTTCACTTGGACGCCTTGTTGCTCTAGCAGGTTTGTCACCTGTTGTGAAATTGACAGGACAATGTCTTTCTCAAGTATTCCTCCAACGCCTGGAGCGCCGGAATCTTTTCCGCCGTGACCGGGATCGATAATTACTAAGATACGCTTTTGATTGACGTTAGGTAATTGCTCTTGAGGAATGGCATTTCTAGGTATTTGTAGGGGAACTGAGCTAAGAGGAGGCGTTTCTCCTCCAGGAGGATTTCCAATTTGTGCTGTTGTATCCCTTTGAGCAGTGGGAAGAAGCACCGACCACTGTTGTGGTGTTGTTCCTTTGACTACAACTTTCTTGGGGTCTAGCGTATAACCAGGAGCTAACTCAATCACTAGGCGAGCAGTGGTGTTGTCGAACTGCCCCACTCGCAAAGAGCGAATTGCACCCTTATAAAGCTGAGTTACTGTCTGTCTGTCAAAATTTGTACCTGGCAGATCGATAATCAACCGTGTCGGGTTGGTCATCAGTACTGCTTTAGGTTGAATCCGAGCGTCTGTTGTAAATAGCAGTCGCTGCCCAGCAGCGTCATAACGCCAAGATAGGATTTTTGCTGCTTCGGCAGGTAGTGAAAACAAAAAAACACTCAAGCAACTAAGTAGTAGAAAGTTTAACTTCACTTCGTCAAGCTCTTTTGAAAATGTAGGTTTCTAATATTAAACCAGAAAGTATTTTTTTTTACTATTTATGCTTATACATTGCCATACAAGCTGCTACAAAAACATGATTTACGCCTAAGCAAGTTATGTAGGGGAATTTTCTCATAGTTGCGGATTCAGAACACCATATATAGAGGCAATGAATAAGAAGCTTTGAAAATAGCTGTGCATTTTTGGTTTTCCATAAGCCAAACTAGGGGTTTAAGACCTGATCTTCATTAATTACGAATTACGTTGGCGTAGCCTGCACAAAGCAAGGCTACAAATCACGAATTATTTGCTCTTAATTTTATTAATTCATCCTTAAATTACAGTTCACCCCTTGTTTAAATTACAAAATTGTAATTTAGATAGCTAGTTTAAATCTTGGTACAGGCGATTAATATGGTGTCCGCGCTTATTACCCCTAATAAAAACCGATTGACCCTTCGACTATGCTCAGGGTCAACTTGATTAGGTGTGGCGATAGTTGGTGGACTTGTATGTCTTAACTTCTTATAAGTAATTAGTCGGCGTGGATTAGCCCTGCTGGAGCCGTAGAAGCCATTGCAGCTACCTACTATCGTGCTAGCCATGCGGCTATTCACTAAGTCGCCTTAGCTCTGGGGGGGTTAGCTGTGGTAGTGGTACTGGTGATTGTGGCTCGTCCGTGGGTTCTCAAACATACTAATAGCTCCTAATAAGGAGCCGGAAAAACTGGCTACTTTATCCACCCTCCCTGAATCTTAAGCCCTCGGCTTGCCATTGCTTGTTCAAATAAATTGGTTGGCAGCGCCTGTTCTACAACCCAGACACCAGGTTTGTTGATTTTCCCATCCAGCATTAGCTGGGCAATACTTCCAGTGCCATAGCCAGCAGCTAGTGATGTATTTTCATGCACTAAAGTTGAGCAATAACCCACTGGCTCCCCATCCTTGCTACCAGTAACTTCCGAGCGAATAGCCACCCCCATGCCGCTGAAGCGGTCAGTAAAATCGGTCATGCGGTGGCTGACGTGAGCCAGAAACTCGATGACTGCTGGATTTCGTAGCCAGCTTGCAGGCCACCAATGGGCAACACTCCAAGTAAGGTAATTATAAAAATCGGGAACTGTACCGAACTTAGTAATTACGGTTTTGGCAGGGAAGGTTTCTGGAAAGGTAAAGGTTTCTGGCATATCGAACCAGTAAACGCCTGTGCGACCATAGGGGGCTGGGAATTCAATGGTTTCGCGATCGCTATACGGCTTCACCATCTGCCACTTACCATCCATCCAAGCTTCAAATTGAGTTCGCAAACCCAGAAACGTGGTTCGCATTACCGTGATACCAGCACCACCTGACCCCGCTACAACATAACTTAGATGAATGCGTTCTACTTCATCCAGCTGCTCAACGCCCTGTAGCACCATGCTATTGGAAATACCAGGAAAAATGCCGCTGTTAGCGATCGCAGTGATTCCAGCCGCCTCAGCGGCAGACTTACAGTCGAGCGCTTTGCGGGTAAAAGACCGATGGTCGCTAACATCCAGATAGTTTACGCCCTGTTCAATACAGCTTTTGAGAACGCTGGCATCTCGGTAGTGAAAGGGGCCAGCACAGTGGATAACTAGGTTAGAGGCAGCAACGGCATTTGTCAAACCTTCCCGATCCGCCAAATCCAAAGCCAGAAACTCCACTTTCGCTCCCAGCTTGGAACTAAGTGCTTCTCCAGCATCTGGGTGACGACCAGTAACGGTAATTTTGGCATCAGTGTGGGCAATCAGATCTTGCGCCACACTGCTGCCAATTCGTCCTGTCCCCCCAAGAATCAAAACTCGATCTGCCATTTCTCAAAGATTGGTAACCTTGTACGGGCAGGTTTGACACCTACTCCTAGAGTTCATCATGTTTGCATCTCCTTCTTCATCGATAGCAAGAATTACTTTTGCTATACAAAAAGGATGAGTTCCACATGGTTCATTGCCTGCAATCCCCCGCTAGAAACTTTATGGTTTAGCGGGGGTAGTTAAATAACCAATTACCATTCAGACACTAAGAAGTTTTGAAGATCGACTCGAAGGTAGATTTGAGAGAATTACCCGCATCCTTGAAAGTTTGGGCGATCGGCTGTTGTGTATGAATGAATATACGAGCAGCGTTACGTCCCGGCATCCCAGAAATTGATCCGCCCGGATGAGTTCCGGCACCAGTGAGATACAGTCCATCAATTGGTGTCTTGTAGTTAGCCAACTCTGGCAAGGGACGGAAGAACACCATCTGGTCGAGAGTCATGTCGATGTGATAGTAATTGCCTTTATAGGCTCCCAGACGTGCTCCCAGTTCCGCAGGGCTTTCCACACGACGAGCGATGGTGGCTCTCTTAACATTGGGTGCATAATCTGCAAGCTTATCAATGACGCGATCGGCAACTGAGTTTTTCAGGTCATCCGTCCAGCCTGTGCCATTTAAGCCAGTACCCTCAGCACCATCGATTTGATAGGGGGCAAAGTACTCAATCCAGACTGTGTGCTTACCTGGAGGGGCCATTGAGGGATCTAGCATCGTGGGTTGTACCACATACATAGAAGGATCTTCTAGCGGAATCTTACCAACAGAGGCGTCGCTGTGAGCAACCTCAACGTGTTTTACAGAGTCAGCAATCAGAACCGAGCCGATCAAGTATTCATCTTTGTGTTCGTGATGCTCAAAGCGCAACGGTTCGTCCATCGCTAAATCTATCTTCATGATGGTTTCATTGTTGTTAACGATGCGACGTTCCAGCCGCTCACGCAGTTCTGGATCAGCAGCATCCACATCGCTGTCATCCACTAGCTGCAAAAACAAGCGCTTGGCATCAATATTGGAGATAACACCCCGTTTAGCCCGGTATTCAGTGCCTCCAGCAACTCGAACTCCGACAGCTTTACCATCATCAATTAAAATTTTCTCAACGTGCTGGTCAGTGAGTACCTTTCCACCCAAGCTGGTAACTAAGTTGAGCAACGCCTTTACCAATTGCCCCGTACCGCCTCTAGGTCTTGCCATACCGGGGTTGTGACGCATTGCCATCATGATCGCACCGACAGCAATAGTTTTTTGGGAGGGAGGGGTACCGAGTTCAGCGGCTAGCCTTACTAAGGGTGCTTTCACAAATTCGGAATCAAACCACTCGTTGACGATATCTTCAGCGCTGGTTAGCATTGTGCGAATAAAGTCCAGGGTCTTATCTGGGGCACCAATAACCGAAAATAAATCTTTCAGCTTCTTAATGTCATAGTTGCCAATAATATCCACAATTGACTTTGGCGGTGCATTAAATATCGGAATCATCGCTCCGATTACCTTTTGCCAAAATGCTGTGTACTCTGCGTATTTTTTAGCGTCACGCTCGCTATACCGGGCAATTTCCGCGCAGGTTTTTTCAACTGATTTGTGACCTAAGAAATACTTGCCATCGGGATGGGGACAAAAAACGACGGGGTCGCACTCTAGGTATTCCAGACCATATTTCTCTAGTTCTAACTCCTGAACCACTGGACCGAGGTGAATAAACTCGTGGTCAATGGCGCATAGGTTGAACTTAAAACCAGGTGCCTCTTTAGGCATTGCTTCCTCAGTTGTCGCTGCGCCACCAGGAACAGAACGTTTTTCTAATAGCAGGACGCTATAACCAGCTTTGAGCAGGTAAGCGGCACAGACTAGCCCATTGTGGCCTGCGCCAATGATGACGACATCGTATGCTTCCATAGATAATGATTCGATACCCGTGTTTATCCCAGATTTTAGAAAAGTTAAAAAGTGTAAAGGCTCTACCACACGAAAGAGATTGCTTACAGATAGACAACTGGGTGCTAGAGCTACGGGTACCACAAGAAAAGCGGAGACCTAAGTGCAGCTTGTTACGGAACACTAATTAGGATGATGCTTTTCCATGGATGGTTATAATATCATGTTGCCTAGACCCACTATCGAGATAAACTGACAGTACGCATGAAGTTATACTTAAATGTTGACAAGAAATTTTGGGTTTCAACTCCGACCTACCGCTAGGAGCTAGGCATCCTGATTCAATGGCTAGGAATAAGTTGCTAGGAGTGATAGTTTTGCTTAATTTGGAACGAACGATTAAATCAATATTTCTAATTGCGCCATTAACGCTTGCAGCATTTATAGCGAAGACTAGCAAAAGTTAAATGAATATAAGTCCTGTTGTTAAAGTTGTTCAACCTTCTGGAATTTTAGATAGTACCAAGGCGGAGTCATTTCGGAAAGAGATTCTCAACCATGTTGAGAATGGGGCTGATATTATTTTAATTAATTTTAAAAATGTCACATTTATGGATAGTTCTGGTTTAGGAGCGCTCGTGCTAGCACTCAAAACAGTTCGTGCTGGCGGTAGCCAAATGTTAGTATGCTCAATTAATGAGCAACTAAAAACATTATTTGAGTTAACTAGTATGGATCGTGTTTTTACAATCTATGCGAACCAAGATGATTTTAATAAGGCGGTACTTTCAAAAAAATAAGTGCCTGCGAATTTGCTATTGGTGCTTACTAATAAGTGGATTTAAACCCCAAATTAATTGGTGGCAATAATCCCCAATTCAAAATAGAATGCTTCTAGGTGAGCCTGGCTTGACATTACTAGCTTATTGGTCGTTAAAGAAAAAGGTTTGGTGCAGTTGGAATTAATCAAAAAAACTATGCGGCAATTTCCGTCTGACATTAACGCACTAGACAAGGTTTTGTCATGGTTTGAGGAGATGAACCGACCCTTTATTCCCCAGAAAGTTTGGTTACAGTGTCAATTAGCTCTTGCTGAAGCGTTTACCAATGCCGTCCGTCATGCTCACAAAAACTGCTCACCAGATGTAACAGTTGAGATCGAAGTAACTCTCTTACCTCAATACTTAGAAATACGAATTTGGGACTTTGGACTACCATTTGATTTAGAAAAGCAGCTTAAAAATGTGCCTGAAACAGTGAATGAGAAGGCTGAGGGCGGGCGTGGTCTAAGGATTTTGCATCAAATCGCTGACGAACTAAGCTATACACGCACAGACCGAAATCGGAACTGCTTGTTGCTTGTAAAACATTATTAGACTAAAAACTCCTCCATAATCTCCCAAATAACGGGTAGTAAATATCAAATTTGCTTGATTTAATACAACGTTAAGACAAGGTTTCTGGTTAAGGATAGTGTCACTAATTAATGCATTTGATATAAATTCCCTTAAAGCAACTTTTACAGGCTGACTATTCCGCTATATATATGCCTAGCCAGCTAATTCCGGCTATAGTTTAGGCTAACGACAAAATCACTCAGAGGTGCTGAGTTGTTTGTCAATAAATCTATTCAATTTATCCAGCACTGTCTTTTATTACTTCTCCAATGTCTGAAACATTAATCATCGTTGATGTGCAACTAGGTTTTATCAACGAATTCACCCATCACATCCCACAACGAGTTGCCCGTTTAATCGAGCGAGATAAGTATGCGCCCGTTCTGTTTACTCGCTTTATTAACACACCAGATGGACCATACCAACGGTTCCTCGATTGGCACAGCTGTGACGCTGAGCCAGAAATTAACATTGTCCCAGAACTAGAACCTTGGGCAAAACCAGAAAGAGTGTTTTCTAAGCAGGGGCTGTGCGGGATGCCGGATAATCTAGCTTCCTACATTAGCGAGCAAAATATTGAACGGGTGTTCCTCGTGGGCATTGATACGGATATGTGTGTGTTAAAAATGGCAATGGATTTTTTTGACATAGGCATTGAACCCATCGTCCTTACTGATTGCTGCGCTAGCACGGCAGGCTTACAGGCACACCTAGCAGGACTGGCGGTACTGAGCCGCAATATCGGTGCCCAACGTCTGCGTGACGCTGGTCTTTCTGGTGGGTTCTTGGCTGCGCCCGTAGAGCCTAGCGGGGAAGACAAAGTATGAATTGATTAGACTTGTTGCAAAAATAATATTTGTTTTTACCACAGATGAACACAGATAATGAGGAAGATGTTTATCGGCTGTGTGCAAAATGTTTATTGAGTTTATCCTACTAGTTGGGCTACAGGATAGGAACTGGGATGTTTCTCTAGCCACCTTTAGTAAGGGTAGCTAGGGGGAATTTATACATAATTCTGTTAATTATGAATTAGGTAGTAAATAAGTTATCTATTATTAAAGTCTCACGGTCGTTAACTATTTGGCTTGCAGGTTCTTCCAGTAAGTCTTGATGTACGACTTCTTGGTATTTTATTGGTTGAGATGGGGTTGGCTCTCGAGCCATTGGTGAAGCTCTATTAGCTGATTCTCGCTCAGGTAAAATTATCTTTTCCATTAAATATTCAATCGTTTTTTGCTTGAGCCAACCTCTGGCTACCAAGATTTCGCCGAAACGGACTCCTGTTGCCCTTTGATCGGCTAACGCAACCTCTACCTGCGCTTCACTTAAAAGCTCTGCTTCAACTAGATAAGCACCAAGATGTTTAACCTCGGCACTGGTAATTGTAGGAAGGTAGTTTGGGATCGTCTCCGGTTTTGTAGGTGTAGGCTTTGGTATAGGCTCATCTTGAACAACCACTGGGTTAGTTACTGAAGCTACTGGCTCAGATGACCTAGCATCAAATATCAGTGTAAATTCATCAATCCATGCCGAGAATTCTCTGCCTATTTGCCGTCCGTAGACTCTCACAGTTTTGATGGTCTCAACTTCCAAGTCCGCTATCCTCTGGCGAACTAAGGGGATCAGTGCCTGCTTATTTGGAGTGTGTGCTGCTTCCAGCATCACGTGTAGACAGCTATCTTTCAGAGCGACTTTGACAGTAATACCCTTGGATTTTAGAAAGCGGTTCATCAATGCAGTAATCGCTCTCGGATTTCCTTGCTTGGCAACCTCTAGGATGTTCTGCTGAGTCATGCGACACCTTCTTCAGATTTCTACCTTCTTAAAGTACCCTGTATACCAGGCAGCGTAACAGTCTTGCTGTCTTGGTTTAAAGCAATATAAACCTCGCTGCCACGCAAAATTTGAAGAAATTACAGATTCAATTTTCCCTAACGAGGAAGGCATGCGATACGTTACTCAACAACACGCTGTAAGCGATGGTTGTTGGCTGTGCGTCCCGCAGGGAAGACCCGCCTTCGGTGATAGCGCTATCGCGCCGCCTGACGGCGATCGCATTAAGTTATAGCAATCTCAAAAATAAGATATTTGATGGTTGGCAATGACCGATCGCACCCAAATATAGGCAATTCTGAGGGTGATGTGATTGTAGGATCAACCTAATGGAACACGCATCCCCATAGGGGCGCAGTTAGTTAAGAGGTATCTGACATTATGACCACCGCCACACAAGCCCCAGCTTTTTGTGAAGGGATTCAATATTTTGGCGCGGCGCTACCGGGTTTTGAAACTTACGGTAAACCTGTAATTTCAGATGGCAGTAAAGCGATCGCAGAACCCACAGATGCAGCTGCCGTTTTTCAAACCTTACTGGCGGCAGATGCCCTGCGCTACCTAACGTTGCAAGTCACAGCCAGTAAAGCTTCTGGACATCCAGGCGGTTTTGCCAGCCAAGCAGAAGCTTATGCGGCTTTGGTGATGCTGGGTCACAAGAATATCCTCACAGAGGTAGGGCACCATGCCCCCGGATTCTACAGCGCGATGTTTCTAGATCGGTCGCTGGAGGATATGGGGATTTATAACGTGCAACAGTTGCGCGATCGCTACCGGGAAAAACACGGACTATTGGGGCACCTCTCCGGCTACATCCCCGGCATTCTCGCACCCGCAGGTCCTTTGGGACAAGGGCAACACTTTGCCATGGCAGCTGCCCTCATTCACCGTGATAAACTTTTTCCTTTCACTGTGGGTGATGGCGGCTTAGGCGAACCCTATATTATGAGCAGTATGGCTCACTTCCACACTGCGTATCCTGATGTTACGAACTTCTTGCCAGTGCTGGTTTGGAACGGATACAGCCAGGAACACCATAGCATGGTCTCCACTAAGTTCAACGAGCAAATGATCGCCTATTGGGAAGGCAACGGGTTTGAAGAAATCGTGCTGGTGGATGCCAAAGACTTTGACGATCAAAATCAGCCGGGGGCTTATGTTGATAGCACTGCTTTCTCCTTCGAGAAGCGGCTGGAATTCACTAAAGCTGTTCTTGTCGCAGCTGACAAAGCTGCCAAGTCTGCCCTACACGGTATCCGCACCGTGTTTATTATCAAACAGCTTAAGGGTGCAGGGGTTCATGCAAAAGGTGCAAAATCTCACAACCTTTATCCCAAAGACACTTTAAATAGTCAGCACATCTCTGACGCGCTGAAAAAACGTGCGCTCACACCGGAAGCCTGGGAACTGGTACGCACCAATTGCGAACGGGCGGGTGGGGGTCCTGCGGCTAAAACAGCGGTGACCGAATTTGAGTTACCGTTGCCAGAATTGGGGGAATTGCCTTTAGAAGAATATTCTGTGGGGGGCGAAGCCAAAGTTTCAACTACGGCGATGGGGCGAATAGTTGGGAAGGTGGGGGAGCGCGATCGCAACTTCATCGTCACTAACGCTGATGGCAACGAAGCCTCCGGAATTGCCAATATTAACCAAGCTCTGAAAATCATCCACCCTACGGCAGATGAGCTTTACAATCAAGCCCCCTCTGGGCAGGTTTATGAACCGTTGAGTGAAGATGCTTGTGCAGGTTTGGCTGCTGGCTTGTGTCTCATGGGCGCACGTACCCTGTGGTGTTCCTACGAATCCTTTGCTATTAACGGTTTACCAATTTGGCAGACAGTGACGCAAGCAATGGCAGAATTGCGGCGTCCCACTCCTTCCACAATCACGCTATATACTGCTGGGGCATTAGAACAAGGACGCAACGGCTGGACTCACCAGCGTCCGGAAGTCGAAGCTTACTTTGCAGCGATGATGCGGAATGGCAACGTGTTCCCCCTATTCCCACCCGATGCTAATAGCATCCAAGTTTGCTATGACTGGGCGTTAAGTAGCAAGAATAAGGGCGTTGTGATTACTGCCAGTAAATCACCATTGCCAATTCGCACCACTTTTGAACAAGCCCGTCAAGCTTTGCAAGATGGTGCAGTAGTGCTGCATGAAATCCCCGGCGATAAGACAGTTGTATTTGCCGTCGTAGGGGATATGACGCTGATGCCTGTGTTTGAAGCTGCTGCCTACCTAGAGACTGAAGGAATTGGGGCGCGGATTGTCTCTGTTGTTAATCCCCGCCGCTTGTATCGTCCCCATGATGTTGCTTGGGATACCTGCTCTCAACCGGATGGAGACTTTTTAGATGATGCCAAGTTTGCGGCGTTATTTGATGGCGATGCGCTGGTTGGTGTCACGGGTGGTGCGAGTGGAATGCTGGAACCCATCATGCTGCGGAGTAACTGCAAACGGGATACCTTCGCCTGGAAGCGTGGAGAAACTACAGCCAGTGCTGGTGAATTGATGGCGTTTAATGGTTTAACAGCTGAAGCGTTGACGAAACGTGCGATCGAGTTAGTGCATTAAGCTAGATGTGACGCCCCTGCCTGGGTTACAACGGGTAGGGGCTAACTAAAAAGAGTGGCTGAGCAATGGACGACTACGTCTACCATTAAAGTCTATACATTTTGCTTAATTGTGCCTCTATCTAGACTCAGTAGTCCGGGGGATAGATAACTGCCAACTTTACCCAAGTAGTCATTAAAAAATTACGATATCTTAGTGAAATACGGAGATAAGGATGGTCACCCAGCCATATTTTTTACAACTTAATTTATTTGGTATTGACCAAACAAAAGAACCCGTCCCCCTCGTGACGGGACTACAGTATATTTCTAATTTCATTTCCCCTGATGAGCAGCAGAAACTCTTGCAGGAGGTCGATGCTCAACCTTGGAGCCAAGAGTTAAAGCGAAGAGTCCAACATTACGGTTATCGATACGATTACAAATCTCGCTCTGTCGCTCCATCAATGTACCTGGGAGCATTACCAGATTGGGCTGGCGAAATCGTTAAGAGAATTACCCTTGAAAATTGCCTTAATATTCTTCCCGACCAAGTTATTGTCAATGAATACCAACCCGGACAGGGAATTAGCCAACACATTGACTGCGAATCCTGCTTTACCGATACAATTATTTCCCTAAGTTTAGGATCTTCCTGCATAATGGACTTTAGCCAAAAATTAAAGAAAGAAAAAAAATCTCTATTTCTAGAACCAGGAAGTTTACTCGTTTTAAAAGACGCTGCAAGATATGAATGGCAGCACGGGATTCCACAGCGAAAAACTGATTTATGGCAAGGTAACAAAATTCCCAGAGAAAGACGGGTTTCCCTCACGTTTAGAAAAGTTATCCTCTAGGGCGATCGCGCCACAGCTTCTTCGTTGGTTCGCTGGCACGATCGCATCCCAGGCATTCCCGAAAATATCCACTACGGCTTAGCTACCCAATATCCAGAAGAAATCGCCTGCTACGCCGCTTTCATCGCAGGCTTTAATCGTACTGAAGCCTTATCTAGACTGCGTAAACAGACGCATCGGGCGTTTAATTAATCATCTTATACCCACGACTTCAGCTGTTGGCAGATAGCGGTACAGTGTATCTCTTTGTTGGTAAGGACGCCCCAGAGAAGCGATCGCATCCTGCAATGTTTCAACTTCCATGCAGGTGCCGCCCTGCGCCCCAGCCATCGTGGTAATATGCTCCTCCATCAATGTGCCGCCGATATCATTGCAACCCCATGTAAGAGCTTCCGTAGCACCAGCAAGACCCAACTTGACCCAACTCGGTTGATGGTTAGGAATCCAACGCCCCAAAAAGATGCGAGCAACAGCTGTCAATAAGAGAGCGTCTTTGAGAATTGGTTGGTCTCTTCCCACACGGCGTTGCAAAGGTTTGGGTGCGTCTTGACCAACGAAGGGAAGTAGGATAAATTCCGATATCTTCGCTGGGTATTGTCGCTCAAGAGCGGTTTGTTGAAGCGATCGCAATTTCTGCAAATGCTGCATCTGTTGTTCTGGCGTTTCAATATGACCAGATAGCATTGTGCTAGTCGTAGGCACACCCAGCTGATGAGTCGTTTCCACAATCTCTAGCCAGGTTGCTGTGTCAATTTTCTCCGGACACAGGATGCGCCGCACCTCATCGTCTAAAACTTCCGCCGCCGTTCCAGGCATTGAGTCAACACCAGCATCTCGCAAGGCGGCGATCACTTGAGCATAGCTGAGGTTATCTTCCCTGGCAATAAATTGCACTTCCTGGGGGGAGAAGGCGTGCAGGTGGATATGGGGAAATTGCTCTTTGATGCTTTTGACAATTCGCAGATAATATGCTAACGAAGCATTATTAAGTTTAGCTTGAAGATTCAGTCCTCCCTGCATACAAATTTCAGTTGCACCCCGCCGCACCGCATCCTCAGCCTTCTCCAGGATTTGGGCAGTATTTAACCAAAAGGCACCGTCTTCACCCTCATCGCGGCGAAAAGCGCAGAAACTACAATGCTGTTCGCAGATATTGGTGAAATTAATATTGCGATTGATTATATAGGTGACAGTATCACCCGCTTGGCTTAGTCGCAGCTGGTCGGCTGTTTCGCGAATGGCGGCGATCGCCTCTGGGTCAGTTTGCTTTAATAGTACGACTCCCTCTTCTGGGGACAAGTCCTTACCAGCCAAGGCGTTGTTAAGAATGGCATCAACAGTTAGAGCAGATAGCAGCATTTTAAAAAATTATCAATTGTTGCAAAGTATAAACTCTAAATTACAAGCTCTAACATCTGCTAATAGAAGCAAATCATCCCTGCTCTAATCAACCCTCTCACTATCAGCGCGATCGCTCTGTCTTTGTCGCTGCATTTCCTCTAAAGCTTTTTTAGGCAAGGTGCGGCGACGACGATACCAGGTAGCACCGCCAACCAACATTCCCGTCAACCCCAACGCCCCCAGTAGGGGCAAAACATCACCAGTTTTCAGCGCCTGCAAACCAGAACTGCCCATTAGCACAAAGGGCAATATCCCCGGAATTGTGCCCAGCATAGTACCCAAAAGATAGTCTTGAAAGCGAATTGATGTCAATCCAGCCGCAAAATTCACCAAACCATAGGGAATAATCGGTAGCAGACGGATAGCAAACATATAGAACAAGCCGCCTTGACGCACCTCAGCATCCATTGCCTGCCAGCGCCCAGCAAACTTTCTGGCTACAAAATCTCGTCCAACCGTGCGCGTAAAAGTAAAAGCGACAACGGCAGCAATTACTGCGGCAATACTTGTCCAAAGCGTACCTAGCCAGGGGCCAAAAATAGCACCGCCAGCCAGATTCAGTGGCGTTGAGGGCAACACTAACACCGTTGCCAAAGTATAGAGGACGATATAAATTACTGGTGCCCAGATGCCCTCATGCTTTAGCCACACTCGCAGCTGGTTTGGATCTATGCCGCCCAGCAGGTAAACGGCCATACCGCTTGCAACTATGCATACCAAGGTAATTAAGAAAATGCTACTTTTAAAGTTCAACACAAGATAAAACTCCAGTACCCCTAAGCCAAACTATTAGGCAGGCTAAAGTACTCTCCTCAAAAAAGAAGACGAACCCAGATCTAATTAAGTATCAGCTAATCGGACTTTCTTTTGCCAGTACATTTATTCAATTGATCTACTATCTAGTCATTCATAAAAAATATGTAGGTAAGCTAGTGGCGATCGCAGCGGTGACTATCTGGAACTTTTGGGTCAATCTGAAGCTCAGTTGGCGAGGAATTGGCACAACAAAAAATTGTGAGTTATGAATTTAAAACTTAAAACTTCAAGCTCAACACTCAAAACTTTATTGCTACTTCTGCTATGGATAGCGATTGGTGCTGGCTTACGCTTCACCCAGCTTACGGGCAAATCCCCTTGGACAGATGAGTTTGCCACGATGGTGTTTAGCCTGGGTAATAGTTTTGAATCAGCGCCGCAAGATAAAGCGATCGCCCTAGATGTCTTGATGCAGCCGCTACAACCTAACCCAGCAGCAGGTATTCAAGATGTAATTGATCGCTTACTAAGTGAGGATCACCATCCCCCACTCTACTTTGTGCTGACTCACCTGTGGATGCAAATGTTTCCTTCAGAAGGGGGATTAATCTCATTGTGGGGAGCGCGATCGCTCCCGGCACTGTTTGGCGTGGCTTCCATTCCCGCTGCCTACGCACTCTCCAGGGTTGCCTTTGGTTCGCGGTTGGTGGGCCAACTAACTGCGGCGATGATGGCGGTTTCCCCCTACGGTATCTATATAGCCCAAGAAGCACGTCATTATTCCCTAGCTATTTTGTGGGTTATTGCTTCCCTCACCTGCCTAGTGGTAGCGGCAAAGACTCTCCAACATGGGCAGCCCTTGTCTATACGGTTAGGACTTAGCTGGGTAGTCATTAATACATTAGGTATTGCTACTCATTACTTTTTTACCCTCACCCTTTGTGCTGAGGCAATTGTTTTGATAGCTTTTGCTTGGCGTCAAATCATTGCCAAGCCATCAGCAGCCAAAGCCCAACTAAGTCTTAATCCTCACTCTCTTTGGTGGCGAATCTACGCAGTTGCAGCAGGTACGGCAGCGGGTGGATTAGTTTGGTTGCTGGTATGGCAGCACAGTTACAACAGTCAGATGACAGATTGGATTAAAAGCAGCGATCGCAGCCTTTTGGAATGGCTCAACCCAGTGTTTCAAAGCCTTGGCACCTGGATCGCGATGATATACCTGCTGCCAGTAGAGGCGTCGGCACTACCAGTAGTAATTGCCTCTGGCGGCGTCATGCTAATCTTCTTGATCTGGGCGGCACCTATCCTTTATCGCGGTCTCAAAATCCAGTGGCAGCAGCCGTCAACCCGTTTGGCAGCAGGTGTCTTGGGCGGCTTCCTCTTAGGAGCGATCGCCATATTTTTCGCCCTTAGCTACGGTTTAGGAATTGATATAACGCGAGGTGCTCGCTATAACTTTGTCTACTTTCCCGCTGTAATCGCGCTAGTGGGAGCTAGTCTGGCTGTTTGTTGGCAGGCCGCTGAAGTCAAAAGTCCAGGCTTACGGAAAAACTTGTTTAGAACCAGTGGTAAAAAAGCAGTGGCGCTAATTTTGCTGATGGGGCTATTGAGTGGGCTAACTGTAGTTAGCAATCTCGGCTATCGCAAATACTACCGACCTGACCTGCTAGTGCCAATAATACAAGAAGTGTCGTCGGTGCCAGTACTAATTGCCACAACGCATAATACCTTAGTACAGACAGGGGAAATGATGGGAATAGGTTGGGAATTTAAAGGTCAGACGCAGGTAAATCCCCAGTTTCTCCTAGCTCATCAAGATCAGCAGCGGTGTGAGGGTAGAGGATGCCGTGCTTCTAGTATTCTTCAACAGGCACTAACCGAACTGCCACGACCCTTAGATTTATGGCTGGTAAATTTTTACGCACCAGTTGAGTTAGAAGCACAAAAGTGTTTGGCTGACACCCGCTCTTTTGCGCCTATATATGGATATGATTACAAGCCTTATCACTGTCTTGCAGAAGAAAAAGCAAATCATAGCAATTAGCAATTAGCTTTTAGCAATCCTTCAGGGAAGAGCAGCAGTTGTGGGTGCATGGGGCTATAGAGACGGATTTGGTATTAGTGTAACTTCATAGATAATTGGTATTACGCAACTGCTTTATCCTCTGCGTACCTTTGCGTTAACCTCTGCATCTTCTGCGTTTCAAAACCAAATTATACCTCTTGCAAAAGTCTATAAATCTTCTAAATAATCTGCGTTTATCCGCAGTTTATCTGCGTACTAAAAAACTTTTTTTTAAATATTTTTGCAATAAGTCTAATATCAACATTGCCTGTTGCAGTTATTCAAGATAACGCGATCGCGCCCTGATGCCTTTGCTTGATAGAGCGCCTGATCAGCAGCCGCAATCAGCGATGCAGTCGAACCGTCATTGTAGTCAGCAACACTAGCAACGCCCAAAGTTATGGTGACGCACTGGCTAACTAAAGAATTGACGTGGGTAATATTTAATGCTCTTACCCCTAAACGAATTGCCTCTGCAACTTTAACAGCGCCTTCAGCCTTGGTGTTTGGCAAAATTACGGCAAACTCTTCTCCCCCGTAACGCGCGACTAAATCCGCTGGTCGCTTTACCGCACGCTGGATGGCACTAGCCACCTGACGCAAGCACTCGTCCCCAGCTTGATGACCATAGGTATCGTTATAGATTTTGAAAAAGTCGATGTCGCACAGAATTAGAGACAGCGGTGTTTGATCCCTTAGCAGCCGCGCCCACTCTCGCTCCAGGTATTTGTCAAAGTAGCGACGATTTGCCACCTGGGTTAACCCATCTACAGACGCCAAACAGTGCAACGTCTGATTCGCTATCTGCAACTGTTGATAGAGTTCTGCTTGTTGGATCGCGATCGCTACCTGGGTTGCTAGTTGCTCGATCAAATCTATCTCTAACTCCTGCCAGCGCCGGGGTTCTGAACACTGATTGCATACTAGCAATCCCCACAACTTTTCCCCCTGCACTATTGGCACCACCAAGTTGGCTCGGATCTGAAACTGTTCCAGGAAATCGATGTGGCACTGACTCAGACCTGCTGTGTAGATATCCTCCGTAGCTTGGATGCAACCGTTTTTGTAAAGATGGACATAGTTTTCCCCAAAGTAGTGGTCTTTAATTTTCCTACCTAAGATAGGCATCCAATCGGGGGCTACGTTTTCTACAACCACAATTCCACTCCAGTCTGGCTCGAAGCGGTATATGAACACCCGCTCGGTCTGGAGAAATTGGCGCACTTCCGCTACCGTAGTGTTGAGAATTTCCTTCAGGTTCAGAGATTGGCGGATACGTTGAGCAACTTCCGCCATCAGTCTTTCGCGCTCAGTTTGCTGTCGCTGTGCCTCCTGAGCTTGCTTGCGCTCAGTGATGTCCATTGCTACACCGACTAGACGTGTCGGCTTGCTGTTGCCATCGCAGTAAACCTGACCTTTATTTCCTACCCAGCGTAGAGTGCCGTCAGGCCAGAGGACTCGAAATTCAATTTCATAATCCGTCCCCTGTTCCAGGGCATCCCCTACGGCTTTAGCAACATAATCTCGGTCTTCAGAATAAACTGAATTGAGAAATGCTTCATAAGTTGGATGATATGACCCTGGGGGAAGACCAAATATTGGCCCAAGTTGGTCACTATAGGCAATGATGTTGCTGAGGATGTTCCAGTCCCATGTGCCCATGTGAGCGGCTTCTAAGGCTAATCTGAGTCGCGCTTCGCTTGCCCGCAGTGCTTCTTCCGTCTGTTTGCGCTCAGTGATGTCCGTAAGCATACCTAAAGCGCCAGCGTATTCTCCGGCTCGATCAATGATGGGGTTGGTCGCTACAATCGCCCAAAGGTTAGAACCATCCTTACGACGGAATTTAAAGTCATGTTGTTCTTTAATGCCTTGGCGGCGACGTTCTAGACACTCCAAGGCGATCGCCACCCCTTCCTCATCCATAAACGCAAATAGCGGCTTACCCAGCATTTCCGCTGTAGTATAACCAAGCATTTCTGTCATTTGGCTATTAACAAAGCTTGTATTATTTTGGGCATCAAGAATCCAGATGCCCTCGGCTGCGGTTTCAATAAGTTGACGATAACGCTCTTCGCTTTTCCGTAGAGCCTCTTGAGCTTGTTCGCGCTCGGTTAGTAAGGCAATATAATTAGCCAAGCTTGCTATCCATCTCAGGAAGTGGTCGTCGCATTGAACTGTCTCAGGATGAGCTAGACTCAATACTCCGATCGCGCCTTGGTTAACCATCATCGGCATACAAACGAAAGTCCCAATACCTAGTTGGCACAATGTATCATTGGAGTCACAATTCTTCGATTCAGTAGGCGTATACCTTTTAACTACAGATTGACCAGTACGAGCAACAGTTCCAGAGAGAGTCTGGTCTACCGGAACCTCAAGAACGCTTTGATTAGGAGGCAAAGGAATTCCTTTCACCCCTGCAAACACCATCACTTGGCGGGATTCGTCGTAGAGTTCGATGGCAATGATCGGGAAATTAGTTGCAGAACTAATTTCTTCAACAATTACTTGGAATGCGGCTTCAAGCGATTGAGCCGTCAGCGTGATTTCAGAAATGCGATGCAAAGTAAGTAATTTCTGATTGCGCGAACTAACTTCCTCCTCTGCCCGCTTGCGCTCAGCAATTTCCTCTTGTAGTTGTTGATTAGCCTTTGTTAGTTCGGCGGTACGCTCTTTTACCATATCCTCAAGGTGATGGCGGTACTGCCTTAATTCTTCTTCTGTCCGCTTGGGTTCTGTAATATCAATGCCTGTGCCTATGATGTACTCAACAGAGCCATCACTATCAATAATGGCAGTATTAGACCAAGCAATTAGTCGCCTATTTCCTTTTTTTGTTATCCAATAATTTTGGTACTCGTTTGGGAACTGACCAGAACGAAGTTGCTTGAAAGTCGCTTTGACCGGTTCCACTTCTTCGGGAATCAGGAACATATCCCAGAAATGCTTGCCTTTTACCTCTTCAAAAGAGTAATTAGTTATTTGCTCGCAGGCACGGTTGAAGCGGATGATTTGCCCCTGCTTGTCAAGAACCACTACTAAACTGTCCACCGTATCAATGACTGCGGAGATGAAGTTACGTTCTTTGTGCAGAGCCTCTTGAGCTTGCTTGTGTTCGGTGATATCTTCGCAAATAAGAAAGATGACTGTATTTGTGTCAGTTTTTTGTACAGCGCGAGCAGTTGCTTTCATCCAGACAATACTGCCGTTTTTGCAACAAGCACGAAATTGCCAATTCACAATCTTTAGGTGCGTTGCACTGGGTACAGACTGTTGCAAAAACGCCGTCAGCTCTGCTTTTAACCGGGTTTCATCTTCAGGATAAAGAATACCAAAAATCGGTTTTGCCATCAGCTCCTGAGCTGCGTAACCGAGACGCCTCGCTCCAAACTCATTAACGCCAAGAACTGCTCCCGCAGAGTCGACAGTGAAGTATATATAGGGAATACTTTCGTACAAGATGCGGTATTGCTCTAGTTCTGCATTAGCGTTAAGCAGAGCATCTTCAAGTTGGCGCTGTTCTACATCGGCATTAGTTTGTTGAAACTGTCCACAGATATCTTTATCCTGGCTATGTCCCGAGCCGATGGACCAGTGAGTAGAGTTCATCGTTGAAAACCAACTTGTAGGCTTAAGTAGGTAGGTGAAAATAACCCGAAAACCAGTTTCCAGCAGGGCGGGAGTTTAAGACTGATGCTATATACCTTTAATTTGTCACACCTACTTACGACATTGCCCTAGGTATAAACCTTTGGTACTCTCAATTCAGAATTCCACAACCGATTGCTAGATTATCAATTTTTAACGAAATGTAATAAATTATTTATTTTTTCTTTAGACTGCTGGGAACTCCTACTGGTGAAAGACCTGCGATCGCTCGTAAATTTTGGCAGCGGATCAGTTCTGTAAAATTTAAGCTGGGGCGACCTTCAATAGAAGCGATCGCTTCAATGGCAGACAACAAGTGCTGGGCAGCTTCTGTTTCCGTGTAGCCGCGTCGCTGTGCCACTTGGATCGCTGCTTCGTCGGCATTCAGCAAGGACTGAGCGCTGCGGTTGTTGCGCCAGATTTGGGTTCCGGCGATCGCACTTAATCCCGTGGCAACTACGATGCCCACCGCATCTCCCTGCAATAGTTCTACTACGCCGCCCAATAACGCCGCCACGACTACTCCTTGATACAAGTCTGGCTTCAACCACTTGATATTCGTAAGCCAGCTAACTGTACTTAAAATCAGCAAGTCTCGCTGCGGCTTGGGCAGCTGACGCCAAAGGTCAAAGTTAATAAAAATAGGTCTTTCTTGAGACCAAGGCAGGGGAAACGGGCTATCAATGACCTGCGATTGCTGCGGCTTGCTAACAATTTTTGTCAGCATACGACCAGAGGCAGGCATGACATCTAACAATCGGCGAATTTCAGGTTCTGGATTCATTGAACTTCCAGTAAAACGACCGCAGGCGACCAGGAAAAGCGAGTAACCTCTATATTTTGCAACTTAAACAACTCACCAACTGGGCTGGGGAAACTAGTGCAATGCGGTAGAAGTTTGTGACCACCATCCAAGGGCAAGGCGGCAAGGGGACAAGGGGGCAAGGAGACAAGGAGGCAAGGGGGAAATTTTAGCTGGTCAGTTTTTTCTGCCAAGCTGCACTAGGCATAAAACCTGAGGTTTAATTTATCAATCTCTGCCTTGAGAGGGATGGCACAAGTGATTGTTTCATTCCAAGAAAATAAACTGCTAGGAAACTAGCATAGTTAGTAAAGTAGGTACAGAATATAATAATTTAAGCCCAGTAAAGATTTGCATAAAGTTAAGCTGAAATTAACAGTAGAAAATAGTTAACTAGAGTCATTTCAATAAATGGAAGCTTTTGATCTAGTCCCTCCTCAATGGACTTCTAAGGCAATTCATGCCCACCAATTTTGCTGCCCTACCTGCCAGTCTTCTTGTATGGAAGCGACTAAGGTTTGGCTGAATCGGCGCTCGCCTGTGATGACGGAAGACTATAGCAGAAAGTGGCAGGAGTTTTACCAGTGTCAGTGTGGCAATGTGTGGTGGGCTTGGAGTAACGATCGCCCTCCTTCAGAGTTGTCAAAGCGCGATCGGCTAGAAGACGAGGATTTTTAAGGGCGCGATCGCGCCTTCAATCGACGGCTGCGGGCTTTTTTGTGGCGCGATCGCACCCCCAGCCCCACGAAACAAGCTTTAACATGAAGAAGTATTAACAAAAAAGTCTCTGCATGGACTGGCAGGAAGTTTCAGGTAACTGGGTATTCATACCCCAACATCCCATCGGCATTGTGCATTTTCTTGGAGGTGCTTTTGTCGCCACAGCACCACATGTAACATATCGCCTGTTACTAGAAGGCTTGGCAGCTAAAGGGTATGCAATCATTGCTACGCCATTTGTGAATACCTTCGATCATGCCGCGATCGCCCAATCTGTACACCAAAGCTTTGATCGCACCCTGGAACGCTTACATGCAAAAACCATTATCCGACGGCGATATCTTCCCATATACGGAGTCGGACACAGCATGGGTTGCAAACTGCATTTGCTCATTGGTAGCCTTTTTCCCGTAGAACGAGCAGGCAATATTTTAATTTCCTTTAATAATTTTTCCGCTCGCGATGCCGTTCCTTTCGTAGAGCAGTTTTCTAGCGCCTTCACCGTCGAGTTTACACCTTCCCCCTTGGAAACTATGGCTCTCGTGCAAGAGCGTTACCAAGTCCGGCGTAACTTAATCGTCAAATTTACGAACGATAATCTCGATCAATCTCTGGCTCTAGCAGAGACGCTAGAAAAACGCTTTCCAGGGATGATCGCGGCTCAGACACTCTCAGGCAGCCATATTACCCCATTAGGGCAAGATGTAAAATGGCAAGCTAGCTCGGTGTATACCCCGTTTGATGCCATCGGTCAGTGGATGAAGCAAGAAGTCCAGCGAGACTTAAATCAACTAAAACGAGAAATTCTCCGCTGGTTAAATCCCCTTTCACCCAATTAGCAACTTAGGGATCGAGAGACGTTCCGCCGGAACGTCTCTACTAAAAGGAGGTGGGAAGTTGAACCACCTCTTCGCGTTCTATCTTGTGCGATTACTTCATTTCTACAGGCGTTTTGATTTCTGCCGATAGCTTACCGTCTGGCTGGATTGCTTGACCTTCAATAAAGGAACGCAACATCCAAGCCATTTCCTCGTGCTGTTCCATCAGACCTGTGAGAAAATCAGCAGTTCCCTGATCGTGGAAGTTTTCACCACATTGATCAATGTGGTCGCGTAGATTGCGGATAACCTGCTCATGATCTACCACTAAGTTCTCTACCATACCCTCGGCTGAAGGAACATCTTCGCCCACGTGTTCTTTGATAGAAGCGTTTTTTAAGAAGCCTTCAGCCGTACCCACTGGATAGCCACCCAACGTGCGTATACGCTCGGCTAATTTATCAATGTTAATCGTCAAGGCTTCATAGTGTTCCTCCCAGAGTGTATGCAGCGAGCGGAACTGAGGCCCGACTACATCCCAATGGTACTTTTTGGTTTTGATCAACAGCAGATAAGCATCCGACAAATCGCGGTTCAATAAGTCGGTGACGCCTTGACGCTGTTCTTCTGTTAAACCTATGTTTAAGGGGCGCATTAATTTGTTCTCCACACTTTTGCACTATTCCCAGTGCAACAAATCTATACACAGGCTTCATCAGTCAAATGGGAGATTAGCGATTTTGGATTTTAGATTTTGGATTTGGGATTAAAAATTAATCGTTCACTCTTCTATAGGGCTGACTTTGGCGCGATAGAGAAGTTTGTCGCCCTGGCGATAGCCGGTGTAGCGAACTTTTACGCGATCGCCCTCCTGAGCTGTTCCCTGCATAAGCTGATGCTGTCGGGGGTCGTAGGAAACTTCTTCGCCTACAGATGCGATCGCCTCCACGCCCCACTGTTGCAAAAGCTGGTCTACTGGTCGCACCAACGCCAGTAATCTTACCGCTGGTAACTGTGGATTCTGCTGAGCAGCATAGGCAGCTGTAGGCCATTGCAATAACCACGATTCCAGAACTTGCAGACTCGCCTGCTGAAATTCCTGCATTAAAGACTCTCGCAGCTGCTTTATCTGAGCTTGCAAACGCTGATACTCCTGCTTCAAGGCTGCCTGTGCATCCAACTCCTCACCTAGTTTGATCTCACTAAAGGTTGCCAGTAACTCAGTTATCGGCACTTGTAGGGCTTGACTAATCTTGAGCAGGGTTTCCATCCGCATCTGCGACACCTGTCCTAGCCGCAGACGTCTTACCTGCCGCTCTGAGACGCCAGCTTTTCTACTTAGTGCCTTAAAACTGGAAACACCCACCCTCTGCATTAACTGCTGCAACGGATGGTTGAAATCTTTATCAGCAGACTGGCTCATCAGGTTGAAAATACTAGAACAGCAGTTAGTAGGAACGTAGTTTTATTTAATTCCTACTAACTACTAGCACGCTTCACGCGCATCCTGATTACTGAACTGGTGTTATAGCGCTTATTCTTCCAGCAGGCTTCTTAACATCCAGGCAGTCTTTTCATGAACTTGCAGCCGCTGAGTTAATAGGTCGGCCGTGGGTTCGTCGTTTACCTGATCGGCTACGGGGAAGATTGACCGAGCCGTTCTGGCTACAGCTTCCTGACCTTCTACCAAAAGGCGAATCATCTCCTGGGCTTTGGGAACACCAGGCGTTTCTTGGATAGAGGTTAATTGAGAAAACTCGATATAGGTAGCAGGTGCGGGAAAGCCCAAGGCTCTGATGCGTTCAGCAATCAAATCTACAGCTAAGGCAAGTTCGGTGTATTGCGTCTCAAACATCAAGTGTAAGGTCTGGAACATCGGGCCGGTAACGTTCCAGTGAAAGTTGTGGGTTTTGAGGTAGAGCGTATAGGTGTCAGCTAACAAGCGAGAAAGCCCTGCGGCAATTTCTTTGCGGGCGTTTTCTTCAATTCCAATGTCAACTTTCATTGTTTTCTTGGCGTCTGAAGTTTGCATTAATTCCTCCTAATTTACTGGGATAATTCACTAAAACGTTATGAATGCGCTTCTAGGTTGGTTGCGGCGTGTAAAGTTAAAAATCTCAAACCAGCCATCTATCAGTATGCCTGGTTGCACCCGCAATGCTTAGGCTAGATGCATCCGTAGAACTGAACGGGGAGCCTTGCGAACACGGGCTAGAATCGTTGTCTTACCTAGACGCTGGCAAGCTTCATAGCGGTGACAACCTGAAAAACCATAGTACTGTCCCTCAACTTCCAGGACGTCGATGGGTTCTTGCTGCCCAATTTCCTGGATCGATTCCATCAAAGCTGCCACTTTGGCTTGGTCATTTTGTCGTGGTAGAGGACGGTGAATCTGCCGGAGGGGAATCTCCTGTACCTTCATGAGAAGCTTTGCTGCCTCCATTTGAATCTCTTCTATTTAAATCATACTCGTTATGACTTCAAGTGGCAATAGTCAAAAAATCTATATCTATTAGCTCTCCGGGCTTTAAAAAGACGCGGATTCTTGGTTCAATGGGGAGCTAATGCTGAAGAAAATTCAAAATGTTTGATTTGTATCAGTTTTATGAAGCAGAGGCTAAACTGATCTTGACAGCCAAGTGTTCTATCCTGAGGTAGTTCATGAAGCAACAAGGCTATGTGTTGAGGAAGATTTTGAGGCTTCAGGGTCAGACTGGGAAAAGATTAAGCGACTGGTCGCGCAACTTCTTGATGGGATTTTGTCTGTTTGGGCTAACTGCGGCGTCTGGACCGGCTCAGAAACCCACAGAGGTGGATCTGAACGTGGGTATTGTACAGCGATTTGGTGAGAAGCCGACAGACGAGCTGAGGTTGGAGGCGATCGCGGGCGATCAATTGACTCTCCGCTTCCTCGCGGGCAATATGAAACCGCAAACCCTCAAAGTTGATAGCGTCAAGCTGGAAGTGACTCAGCAACCTCTACCAGTACCCAAAGTAAATGAACGGCTTGTCCTGGGTAATTACCGGAGCTTTGAGACGGCAGAAGACGCTGCCGAAAAGTGGCAAGCGAAGGGAATTGAAGTTGAGGTGGCTCAACCAGATCGATGGCAGGTTTGGGCAAAACGGGATGTATATAAAACGCCTTTACTACGACGCCTGCTGTTGGAAAATTTAAAAACTAATGGCGATGTAACAGCTTATCTGGATACAAAAGTCTTACAGAAGCAGCCACAGGTGTCTTGGGTAGTGAATGGTTTGCGCTACAACCGGAAGCATTTGGATATTACGGCTGGTAAAAATCTCATTGAGGTGAGTCAAGCTAAAGACAAAAAGTCATTCTATATATATGAGGGACGCTTGCAAGTCCAACCGAATGCTTATGGCACTTACACCCTAGTTAACGAAGTACCGCTAGAAACTTATCTTCGGGGAGTTGTGCCGCACGAACTGAATGCGGGTGCGCCTTATGCTGCCAATAAAGCGCAAGCTATTATTGCTCGGACTTACGCATTGCGGAACTTACGTCGATTTGCTGTGGATGACTACCAGCTGTGTGCCGATACCCAGTGCCAGGTTTATCGGGGACTGACTGGGACGACTGCGGTTGCCGATCGCGCGATCGCAGCTACTAAAAACCAGGTGCTGACATATAATAACCAACTGGTAGATGCCCTTTATTCTTCCACCAGTGGCGGTGTTACAGCTTCTTTTGAGGATGTATGGAATGGTTCAGGGCGTCCCTATTTGCATGCGGTAGTTGATTCAACGGCAAATATTTGGGATTTATCCCGGCAACCTCTGGGTTCAGAACAAAATTTCCGCAAGTTTATCAGCTTGAAGCAGGGATTTAATGAAACTGGTTGGAATACATTCCGGTGGAGTAAAGCCAGTAGTTTAAAACAGCTAACACAAGACCTACAACGCTATCTCCAGAAAACTAAAAGCCCCTTGTCGGACTTTCAAACGATTCAGCAGATACAAGTTGCAGAGCGATCGCCTGCGGGCAGAATCCTCAAATTAGAGGTGCAAACCGATAAGGGCGTTGTGGAAATATACAAAGATGACATCCGTAGTGCTTTCATGGCACCTCGCAGCACCTTATTTTACTTGCAGCCTATTTACGGGGCTAACAAAACCCTAACCGGCTATGCCTTTGTAGGCGGCGGATTAGGGCATGGGGTGGGACTTAGTCAAACAGGTACTGACAATTTAGCCAAACAGGGCTGGTCAGCAGAGCAGATTCTCAGCTTCTACTATCCCGGAACCAAAATCCAGCCTATCCAGGAGTCTATTGTTTTTTTGCAGATAGACCCGCAGAGCAATTCGGCCAGCGCCCAAAAGGTTAGGGGTAACGAGTAGATATCATGTTCGTTTGATTGCACATAATGTAGAGACGCGCCATGGCTGCCGAGCGCAGCCGAGGCATGGCGCGTCTCTTTTAAGCGCTGTGTCTTAGCCCCTAGCCTCTTAGTAGAGTTCTTCTTCTTGGTGAGTCAAGATCGTGCAATCAGATTTGGGATAAGCTACGCAGGTCAGAACATAACCCTGCTCAATCTGATCGTCATCTAAGAAAGACTGGTCTGATTGGTCAACTTCACCATCTACCAATTTGCCAGCACAGGTGGAGCAAGCACCTGCACGACAGGAATAGGGCAGATCAATGCCTTGCTCTTCGGCGGCGTCGAGAATGTATTCGTCGTCAGGAACTTCAATTGTAGTGTTCAGCCCTTCGGCGTCGCTTTTCAACGTTACTTTATAAGTTGCCATGCAGAAGTCCTCTCTGTTGATTTGAAACGGCAGTATAAGTTTAGTTAAAGCTACCCTGACAGCTTCGCTAATACGAAGGTGGCCTCTTTAGGTTTGCTTCATCTTTTGATACTACGGGAAAAGTTACAGCCAATGACAGCAAATCAGCAGTTAGGTTGAACGGTATTCGTAATGAAATTTCCTAATTTCATCCTGATTACTTATACTTATAGGGCGTATGCAAGCCTGAGTACCTTTAAAAACCAGGCGTCACGCTCTGTATTCCCTTTAAATCGTGCTTGATGAGAATTTATTATCAGTTCAATTAGTCATTAATATAGGATGTCCAAATTGTCAAGCTTTTATGAAAATCGTAGTTTAAAAGTGGGACTGGTGGGTACTGGATATGCCGCGAAGCTACGAGCTGAAACGTTGCAATCCAATGCGCGCTCAACTCTTGTAGCTGTTTCCGGTCAGACACCAGCTCGTACAGAGGAATTTAGCAAAACCCAATCCTGCCTAGCGATGGATTCCTGGGAGGACTTGGTCGCGCTTCCGGATCTGGATTTAGCGATTGTTTCCACAATTAACCGCGACCACGGGGCGATCGCGCGTGCTGCCCTGGAAGCTGGTAAACACGTTATCGTTGAGTATCCTCTATGCCTAGATGTAAGAGAGGCAGAAGAACTAATCGCACTGGCTGAAGCTAAAGGCAAACTTCTGCACGTCGAGCATATTGAGCTACTGGGCGGCTTGCATCAAGCACTGCGGCAAAACTTAGCGGCAATTGGGGATGTCTTTTATGCCCGCTACAGTACCATCGCTCCTCAAAATCCAGCGCCGCGCAAGTGGACTTACCACCCAGATTTATTTGGCTTTCCCTTCATTGGGGCGCTTTCCCGACTGCATCGATTTACTGATTTATTTGGCTCAGTTGCCACTGTTAGTTGTCAAAGCCGCTTTTGGGGTAGTGAATCAGAATTCTACACAGGCTGTATCTGCACCGCTCAACTGCGCTTCACCAGCGGTTTAGTCGCAGAGGTGACTTATGGCAAAGGCGAAATCCTCTGGCAGCCTGCACGTACTTTTGAGGTTCATGGTGAGAAAGGGGCGCTAATTTTTGATGGAGATGAAGGAAATTTGGTCACGGCAGAAGAAAAGACGCCTATTGAAGTAGCCAGCCGCCGGGGTCTATTTGCCAAAGATACTGGCATGGTATTAGACCACTTGATTGAAGGCACGCCCTTATATGTGACCGTAGATGCCAGTTTGTACACCCTTAAAGTTGCGGATGCCGCCCGTAGGTCTGCGGAAACTGGTCAGACTGTGGCTGTCGGCTAAGTCCACTACCTGTGATGCTTGCTCCAGCAGTATTAATTTAATTTTTCATTACGAATTACGAATTATTCGGTCATTCTGGGGTGTGTTTATGGAAACCTGCAACTTCAGCCAGAGTGTATAAAGGTCTACCTTTAACTTCTTCATAAATACGCCCGATATATTCGCCCAAGATGCCGATACTCACCAGTTGGACAGCACCAAGGAAGAAAATCGCGATCGCAATAGTTGCAAATCCAGTCAAAGGCGAATGAGCCGCAGCAAGACGCCAATATAAAACTAATCCCGCCATTACTATTGCCATCACTGCTGATAGCAACCCTACATACGTAGAAATTCGCAGCGGTACTCTGGAGAAGGACACTAAGCCATTTACTGCTAGACCAAAGGACTTACGGAAGGTGTACTTTACCTCGCCCGCATAGCGAGGGTCACGCTCGAACCGGATTGATGTCTGCTGAAAGCCAACCCAAGAACGCAAGCCGCGAATATAACGGTTGCGCTCTGACATAGCATTGAGAACGCTCACAACTTGGCGATCCATGAGACAGAAATCGCCGGTATCGGTGGGAATATCTATATCAGCTAGATGATTGAGAATGCGGTAAAACACATAAGCAGTAAAGCGCTTGAACCAACCTTCTTGGCGACGTTGAATTCGTTGAGCGTAAATTACCTGATAACCCTGTCGCCACTTTTCTATCATGTCCGGGATTAATTCTGGTGGGTCTTGCAAGTCGGCATCAAGGACGACAACAGCTTCACCTCGTGCGAAGTTGAGGCCGGCGGTGACGGCAATTTGATGACCGAAGTTGCGGGCGAGGCTCAAGTAGCAAACTCGCGGATCTTGCTTGTGCAGGTCTCGCAGCAGCTGCAAAGAGCGATCGCTGCTGCCATCATTCACTAAGATTAATTCCACTTCCGCATCAAGCCGAGCCATTACCGCACAAAGGCGGCGATACAGTTCTGGAAGCGTTTTTTCCTCGTTGTATATCGGAATGATAAAAGAATATTTAGGAGTCATGTCGCTGCGCTCCAATTCGTAATTCGTAATTCGTAATTCGTAATTAATACCCCATAAATAAATTTAGGGGCAAGGACATTGATGCTACGCATTTATGAGTTTTCCATAAATAAATTTAGGGGCTTGAAACCGGGAATTACGAATTATCTTGGTCATGGAGAGGAGGTTGTTATTAGTTAGCTTTCTCCCAAACAAAGCCGTAAATGTTGGTTTGTTGGTAGTCCCAGTCAGTGCCCATAACACCTCACAAGATGGCTCTAATTGTGGTGAAAAAGTACCTAAAAAGCTGCATATTCGGTGGCATTACTGCCCACATTGTGGGTGTAGTTTAGATCGCGATCATAATGCAGCTATCAACATCAAGAATAGAGCGGTGGGGCATCCCGTTCTTAAAGCTCAGTTAATGTCCGACGGAATACCGGGAGTCGCAAAGATGCCTAGACCATACTGTACTCAGTTGGTGTAGGAGATGTCACTAGTTTCCCACTAACCACTAACGCCACCAACAATTACTTATTTGCCCAGTTTATTGGGAATACCTTCACAGCCGCCAGGAATGGTGGCTCTGGTTTTTTCACCACCCCAAGCGCAGCAGTAGTAGCGCTGTTCTTCGGATAGTTCCTTGATATCGGTGAAGTCAGCATCTTCGATCACAGCGCCGGTATGAGCGCCAGTGCGGTAGTTGGGGGGTTCACTGCGGCTGCGAGGACTTGCAGTTTCGACTGAGCCATAGAACAGGCGGGTTCCTTTGAAATCCGCACCCGCAAGTGTGGCTTCGTATAAGATTGTGCGGGACAAGTTAGCCTTGACTAAGTCACAGTTGCTGAGATTGGCTCTGACGAAATTGGCCTCGCTCAAGTCTGTCCAGCGCAAATCGTTGTTAGAAAGGTCTGCTCCAGCCAACATGACACCTAAATCGATAACGCGGACACCATAAGCGCGGTCTTCTGCGTAACCACCGTCGCCATCAAGGATAGGACGACCTAAACGAAGATCGCGCTTTAGAGGAGTCAGCAATTTAGACTGAGACAAAAACCGCAGCACTTTAGCTTTACCAGATGCGTCAATGCTGCCAAGAAGGGCGGCGGTGCGACCTTCTGCAAACGCCTGCTCTTGGGGCCAGTCTTCTAGAAAGCCTTGATCGTCTAATGCTAGTTCGCAGATGCCTTGAAAGTAAGCATCAATTGTTTGTTGTTGCGTGATCACGTTTTGCTGAGTCGTCAGACGATTTTGCTCCATCGTCAGATCTCTGGAAATCACGTACTGTTGCCAAGCGATATAGACAGCTAGGATAGCGATGAAGATTTGCCCTACGGCTCCAGTCCACTCCGCTAGCGAACCGAAAGCATCCCATTGAATCTGTTTACCCAAATTGCTAAGGCGTTCGTAAACACCGATGAACTTGAGTAAGCCTGCGATCGCAATTATTGTGATCAAGGTCGCTAGCAGTTGCGATCGCTGATCTGAAGACAGTAATTGCGTCAATTGCTTTTGCAAGGCTCGCCAAGTTATTGGCACTGACAATACCAGGGCGACAATACCGCCTGATATCCCAATCCAGAAGTTATTAATCACTAACCCTACTACCATCACTGCGAGCGCAGTCAGGGCAATCAAAAAAACTGGGGGCTTAGTTTTATTGGGTCTATTGTTGAGATTGGCTTGCGGCTCTAAATACAGCTGTGGCTGAGAGTTTGTAGTTAGTGCCACAGGAGCGTTTTTAACAGACCCATTCCCACTGGCGCTGTCAGGGGTTGTGGTTGGTAAATTGGACTCAGGAGGATTGGGCGGTGAGGTCATGGTTTTCCAGATCAATCAGGGTGAGCATAATGCAGACCCTTATTTCTATCTAGAAAATTTTAACAACTAGGGCAATCACAAAGGCTGCTTATAAATTTAATTTTAATATTGTAGATAGTAATTATACAATATTTTATGTTAAAAAGCAAGATATATTTTTAACATTTTGTTGAGGTATTGGCGGTTACTCCTCGTTTCAGGTAGCTAATGCGATGCGATTGCTAAAATTTGCGATCGCAGTATCGGCCAAAAACTTCTCATCACCCTAGATACCCTAAAATCTGGATATATATATATCGATAAAAAAAGGAAGGATGTAAAGTGGAGTTCCGACAGTACGAATTTGACAGCTCTCAGAATGAGCTAATTAAGCAGCTGGCGGATAAAATGCGTTTTGTCAGCTACTTCCTGATTGGCGCTGGTGTTCTTACGGCAATCGCGGGCTTATTCACCTTGACCAGAGGTGGCATCAGCAACATCATCAGTGGAGTTGTTCAAGTTATCATCGGCATCTGGACTAGCAAAGCTGCCTCTGCTTTCGATCGAATTGTGGGTACTCAGGGAAATGACATTGAGAATCTCATGGGTGCCCTCAGCGAACTGAGGAAACTTTATACCCTCCAGTACTGGCTTTTAATCATAACTTTGGTTTTTTTAGCACTAGGGCTTGTACTAAGCATAGTTTTTGGGGTCTTTTCCATAGGCAGGTAAAGCACCTTCAGCAATCTGTAAAAGTTGCTGCTAAAGTTTGCGGTTACATTGCCTGGGATAAAGTATCCGCAAAAACTCTATCAATTTCTGTATATCCACAGAACAGTTAATTATCACAGTAGGAAACCTTCCGCAGATCAATAATGAATAAGAATTTGGTTAAAGTAGTAATGGTAAGGAGTAAGTCAAACTTATTTTTTTCCCTTACTACTTATCCTTTAAGGTGCATAAATCTTGAACGTGTTGTGTAAGTCTTAAGCATATTTTTATTTACTATGAAAAAACTTGCCCTGATACTTATATTATTAATTGCTGGCACCAGCGCAGCTGTTTACTACTATTATTTGCAGCAAGCAACCAAATTACCTGATTGGTATACCAGTAAAAAAGAAACTACCGCTGCTTTAGAAATTAAGGATACAGAGTATATTAGCGAGTCGCAAGCAAGGAATGCCCAAACAATTACAGATAAAACTGAACCTTTTAGTAAAAGGAAACGGGGTAAAAGTGTAGAGATAAATCTTAATGAAGATGATATAAATAACCTAATTATGTCAGGTTTTACTAAAAATACTTATAATAAAAATCTGCCTGAAGCCATTAAAGGTGTTAATACAAACATTAAAGATGGCAAGATAGAAAGTGGTGCTATAGTCAATATTTCTAAAATTCAAACTGCTCCAACTGCTAATAATGACAAATTAACCATAACGCAATTAACAAAAACATTTCCATTTTTAGTTAATCAGGAAGTTTATGTCGGTGTAGTAGGTAAGCCTACTGTTGAAAACGGTCAGCTAAAATTGGGTGATGATACAGAAATCAAAGTGGGTAATTTGAGTTTTCCTATATCTGAAGTATCAAATAAACTGGGAATTCCCAAAGAGCAACTTGAAAAAAGAATTAATCAGGAACTGAAGCTCAGAGGAGTAAAAGTAGAAGACGTAGAGCTTGTTGACAATAATATGCTGCTCAAAGGCTCTTCTAAGTAAATAATATTTTGGCTAATAGATATAGCGCTAACGCAGATGAAAAAACTCTTAGTCACAGGTGCCAGTGGTTTTCTGGGATGGAATATTTGTCAGTTGGCAAAAAAAGAATGGGATGTCTATGGAACTTACTGTTCACATTCTCTGAATATTCTAGGTGTAACCATGCTCAAGATTGATTTGAGAAATTCCCAGGAAATAAAGCGTATATTTACTAAAATTCAGCCAGCAGCGATTATCCATACGGCGGCTCAATCAAGCCCAAATTTTTGCCAAAGCCAGCCGGAAATATCATATTCAATCAATGTGACAGCATCATGCAATATCGCAGGACTTTGCGCGGACTATTCTATTCCTTGCGTTTTTACTTCAACCGATTTGGTTTTCAATGGCTTAAACCCTCCCTATCGGGAAACAGACCCCGTGTGTCCTGTAAACTATTACGGTGAGCAAAAAGTCATGGCTGAGTCAGAGATGCTAGAGCGTTATCCTCTGACCGCAGTTTGCCGGATGCCTTTGATGTTTGGCATTGCACCGACTACAGCCACAAGCTTTATACAGCCATTCATACACACCCTCAGAGAGGGAAAAGAGCTAAGTTTATTCGCAGATGAGTTTCGCACGCCAGTAAGCGGTACAACTGCTGCTCAAGGACTATTATTAGCATTGAAAAAAGTTCAGGGACGAATTCATTTGGGCGGAAAAGAGCGGGTATCACGCTATGATTTTGGTCGCTTATTAGTGGAGGTGCTACAACTCCCGGCAGCAGGTATTAAAGGATGCCAACAAAAAGACATAAAAATGGCTGCGCCAAGACCGCCTGATGTCTCTTTGGATAGTTCAATGGCTTTTGCTTTAGGATATACGCCTTTATCTTTATGGGAAGAGTTAGAGTTACTCAAAGACAAAGTGTAGTATTATCTATTTTTTTAATTACTTGATATAGCAGTCCTAATTGTTTCTTTCTTAGCGCTATAGAGCAAAGAGAGCGCAGGCTTTGCTACCGGGTCTTTGCGGTTCATATCATGTGCGGTTGATTACCCTTAAAAATCACCCCACCCCCAACCCCTCCCCTTGCCAAGGGGAAGAGTGCTGCAGGCGGGGAGGGGCTTTCCGGGAATTATGGGAATCCAGCGGACACGATATCACCCGCGCTAATAATTTTCATAACTCAAATAGGATTGCTATAGTTAAAAGCCCAGAAAATGAGAAATTAATGATGGGAAAGAGTTTTGAAAACCACGATTATTTAGCGTCTTTTTCTTTAATCAAAAGAGTTATGTAAAATTTCCCCTGTTGCTTTCATTTTGGTTGTATAAGATTTATTTAGTTTTTTCTATCTGCTTCCGCATTACCTTTAAGAACTCATTTGAAGCTTTTACATGCTCCTCTACAGCTTTTCCGTGTTCTGAAGAAGAATTGCAGAAGTTTTCTGTTGAGTTAGCACTATCTTCATGTGCAGCCTGCGCGTATTTCAGTGCAGCCTGCGCGTGCTCCTGGATAGCCTTGCCCGCCTCTTCTATTACTTGCCCATGTTCTGATTCAGACTTGTCAATTTTTTTGGCAGCTTGGGCAACCTTCTCAATAGACTGTCCGTGTTTATGGGAAAGCTGAGCGTGTTCTTCGGCACCTTTTATGTTTTCCTCTGATATCTCATGCATGGCTTAGTTATATACCAGTTGTTTTTGGCTCACTACCACTTAAGGCATGATAACTACAATCTTAAAATTATACCATTTTTAAAAAATCATGCAACAGTAGGTAGGGCTGATAAAATGTAATCCCATCCAGTTATGGATGCTATTG